>Ga0115567_10005153_pt1 | contig 12674 bp, 9 predicted proteins | sample COGITO_mtgs_1204_2_FD_88679 | JGI IMG/M metagenome (GOLD analysis project Ga0115567, IMG submission 88679) | Pelagic marine microbial communities from North Sea - COGITO_mtgs_120412 | ecosystem: Environmental > Aquatic > Marine > Epipelagic | place: Germany:Helgoland, sampling site Kabeltonne...
GTTTGTTTTTGTACGATTTTACTAGTGACTTTTCTGACGGTTTGGAGTTGTTCCGATTCTGAGAAAGTAAACCCGCATAGACCTTCTGTCCATAAAGACGAAATTTATCTCGTTGATCAGTATGTTGGTGCAGATACTTGCGCGGAATGTCATGACCAAGTTCATGAAAAATGGGAAAATAGTCACCATTTTCACGCTATGGAATTGCCCAATGAGCAAACAGTCCGTGCGGACTTCAATGGTTCTACATTTGATAATTATGGAGTAACTACCAAATTTTTTCGTAAAGGGAAAAAATACTTGGTGGAAACCGAAAACCAGGAGGGGGAACTGGAAACCTTCGAGGTTGCTTACACCTTCGGGTGGGAGCCTCTTCAGCAATACCTAATTAAATTTCCTGATGGTCGGCTTCAGGTACTACCTACTTGTTGGGATGTCAAAAAAAAGGAATGGTATCATCTCTACCCAGACGAACGCATTGCTCCGGAAGACCCTTTGTTTTGGACCCGTTCCCTACAGAATTGGGATCACATGTGTGCCGATTGCCACTCGACAAACCTGCGTAAAGAATTTGATTTTTCCACGCAGGCTTTTTCCACAAAATATTCTGAAATTAATGTGGCCTGTGAATCTTGTCATGGTCCCGGGGCTGAGCATGTCGCCCAGGCGAAATCCGGTGCAGGGTGGGCTGGTATTGCTGATTTTGCATTGGCAGATATTAATTCCACTAATGTAGCACAGATCGAATCATGCGCCAAATGCCATGCGAGAAGGTCCATGGTTCATCCTGGTCACCATGCAGGCAATCGTTTCCTTGACCATTTCCTTCCGGAGGTCACGCAACCTTGGTCACCCGAGATGCAGGTTCCTACTTATCATGTAGATGGTCAAATCGACGATGAGGTCTATGTTTACGGTTCTTACATTCAGAGCAAGATGTTTCATCAGGGGGTCAAGTGCACCGATTGCCATGATGCCCATACTAGCAAACTGCATCATTACGATAATCAGCTTTGCACCCGTTGTCATGAGCCAAGTGATAAAAATCCGGCAGGTTTTGATAATCCGGGGCACCATTTTCATGAGATGGGTACAAAAGGGGCTAATTGCGTGGAATGCCACATGCCTCATAAAAATTACATGGTTATTGATTCCCGAAGGGATCATAGTATACGGATTCCCCGACCGGATCTATCCGCAAAATTTGGGCACCCTAATGCCTGTAATAATTGCCATTCTGATAAATCTTTCGAGTGGGCTGCAGGTGCGATTGAGCGAATAAAGGGACCAATTCGGCCAAAGGAGGCTCGTCATCCCGGTGCGTTTCATGCCTATCGGTCCGGTGCTCCTGGGGCGGAAAAACTTTTACTCAAGGCAAGCCAGGATGAGACCGCTCCAGCCTTTACTCAATCAGGAGCTTTATTGGCATTGCGTTCATTTATAAGCGAATCATCCACAGAGGAAGCTGTTCGACAACTGGATTCCAATCAATCGGTTGTTCGTGTTGCAGCGGTGTCCAAATTGGAGAGTTCGGAACCATCTGATTTGTATCAATATTTAGTCCCGGTTCTCCGGGATTCTGTTCGATCGGTTAGGACTGAAGCCGCCCGTGTCTTGGCGACATTGCCAAAGTCTTACTTCAAAAAGGAAGAGCTATCTTTATTTGAAGGGGTCTTGGAGGAGCTCAAGTCTCGTTATAATAGCAATTTAGATCGAGCTGAGTCCCATCTTTCCCTGGGGATCTTGGAAGAAAACCAAGGAGAACCTGCCAAAGCCGAGCGTCACTACCGGAATGCTATCGTCAGGGACGATCTTTTTGTACCGGCGAGAATGAACCTCGCCACCTTACTGAGTGCATCGGGTAGGGTGGTGGAAGCCGAAGGGTTGCTCCGCGAATCTGCCCGTATCCAGCCAACCTGGGGGCAGGTGCATTACTCGCTTGGTTTGCTTCTTGCTGAAGATACGAAACGCTTACCCGAAGCCATTCGTTCCTTGGAACGAGCTGCCTGGCATTGGCCTGAGAACCCTCGGGTAACCCACAACCTGGCGATAGCTTATTGGCAAAGCAATCGAGTTGAGGATGCAGTTCGTTCATTTGAGCAATCCATTCGGCTTCAGCCCAATAATCCGGAATTCCTTCAGCGAATAAGCGAATTACTTGCTCAAAATGATCGCTGGTCTGAGGCACTGCCTTACCTTCGCAGGTTGGTTTTGCTTGTACCTAACGAGCCTAGTTTTAAATCATTCTTTGAAGAAGCTAACAGGCAGCTGGGTATAAGGTGAGTTGGTTAGTGACAGGTTAATCTCCTGCTATGCTTTTGGGCTTCATTACTTTTTTACCCTTTCAATTTAAAAAAAAACCTCCCCCGGCGACCAAAGTCTTACCGAAGGAGGAGCCTTTTTGAACTGATGACCCCGTTAGTAAGCGGGGTCTTTTAACTGTATAACTACCTTTCATTCCATTATACCAAGTTGTCAAAAAAAAACTTAATTTTATCTAATCAATGCCATTAGTATTATTAATTTGCTGATTTTGTTGTATTTTTGCACTTAGTTAGATGCAATAATCTTGCGAAAAGCACAATTTAACTTATCCCTAGGGAATGTCTTTTTTATCTTCTGCACCGCATGTTCACCACCATCATGGTAGTTGGTTGGATCGTTTGGGTGGAAGTCTTGCTTTGATATGCGCAGTTCACTGTTTGTTAACTCCCATGCTTGTTGTTTGCCTGCCATTAATTGCTTCGACCTTTTGGGTAAATGAAAGTTTTCACTTATGGATGCTTGGATTGGTTGTCCCGCTCACTGCATTATCCATGTTTCTTGGTTGCCGGAAGCATCACGACCGCTTGATTATTGGGTTGGCAACAGTTGGCATATCCTTTCTCATTATTGGTGTGATCTGCGGATTTGTTCTTGGGCACAGTTGTCACACCCATTGCGGGGACCATCATTCAGTTCTTTCTTCCAGTTTTTTTCCACATGGGTGGGAGTCTTTTTTTACCACTTTGGGTGGTGGATTTCTTGTCTTTGCACACATCAGAAATTACCGATTGTGTAGAAAGACTAGTTGCGACCACTAGTATTGTTATCCCCTTTGGGTTATTTTTCTTTAGGTAACCTGCTTTAAGTCACCTAAATTATAACAGCTTCGGTTTTTACAAAGTTTATAAAGCCATCCATCAATTGCTAGAATTGGGGGAAACTTCCCTAGGGGACGATTCTTTTGAATGGGTTTCACTTTAAACGCCAAAGAATTATCCCTTTTGACCATCTGAAATCCACCCATGTGGAGGAGGGTTTACTTTACCATATTAAAAATGGAGCCACCTGTCAGGGTCGAACTGACGACATCCTCATTACAAGTGAGGCGCTCTACCAACTGAGCTAAGGTGGCGACCGATTTTTAAAATACTAAAAAAAAAGAAAAAATCAACAGGATAGTCGAGAATCTTTCTGGTTTATTTAAAATAGTTTAGGGTGAATGGACCGCAATTGAGTCATGCACAATTTCTTGAATGGACCGGTTTGGTGAAAGTTTGGCTCGTTTTGATACTTCATGTGCCGTCCTAATTAGCTGTGAGTTAATCAGTCGATTCACCTCTGCCCAGGATGTTTCTTCAATATCTTTGGTGTAGGCTAATCTCGGGTCAGCGGTGTTCAAGTGGGATTTTAAGAGACGCAACTTTGCCTTTTCAACATCCTTAGAAAAACGCAAAGATAACCATTTAGATATTTGGCCTAAACTCCAGTCTGTTGCAGGTTCTTCCCGTAGGGCAATCCATGGTTCTTGGCTCAACATGCGATCATGCATGGAAGTTCTTATTTCTAAAACTTCGAAGTAGAAGTCATTTACATCTGCTGGTTTACGATTGGAAGTCTGGTTGGAGCGGTTAATCGAACATCCTCCCATTAAAATAAGAATGATTAGGGCAAAAATCTTCATACAACTAACCAATTATCTCTTTTATCCCATGTCAAATTAAGGTGGGTCGTTTGTTAGCAAGTGTAATAACTTTTTTTTAAGAAAAATGTTTGTATTAATGCAAGTATGTATTTATACTAAGTATAATCATTAATTGGAGGTTATTATGAAAATATTAAAATTGGTCTTGGTTATCGTTATCTCAATCACCCCGTTTTCAGTAGGTTTTGGTCAATCTACATATGAACCTGATGAGTTTTATTCGTCACAAGGAGACAGTAACCTGAGGAGTGGAAGCGATTCATTGTCTGATTTGATAAGCAATCTTGATCGCTTCAGTCGTATAGAGGATAACGAAACAAAGAAAATCCTAAGAGGTAGCATTGCTCAGGTTTCATGGGCTAAAATGAATAATGTTCGAAGAAATGTGGATCAGGCTAATTTGAAATTGCATTACGCACTTAATGAAGAAAAAAATGAGTTAAGGTATATCTATAAGAAGAAAGCTCTAACCCGTGTAAATGAGCTCGCGGTAGCAAAAGCTTGGTGGGACAGTCCAACCTGTAAGAGACAAATACCTCGAAGGGATTGGTTTAATTTATCCGCTGAAGAGCGGGCAATGTATAGCCATAGGTATATGCAATATCACAATCCTGAATTATTTGAGTCTATTAATGAGATGACATTAGATATTCCAGAGTCCGAATATGCAATGGCATGGAATATTCGACACCTGAGTAACCCGGGAGTGCCAAGTTGGAAAGAGGTTAAAAATTTTAAATCCAAAAATAACTTCCGAAAATCCTACTATTCTCACAAATTGGCGAAGGTTAATCCCAAAATTTTTATTTCTGAGGAAGAATTTGCCAATGCATGGGAGATTGCCCAAATCGGCATAAGTAATCCAGTTCGTTGGGATCAGGTTTTAGATTCCAGTAAGCAATCAAAATTCAGGAAAAATTATTTAGCACTGAGGGAAAAGCAATTGGACAGTTCGATTCTACCCCTTGGGCGTTCTAATGAAGAGAATACAGATATGGTGGCACTCGCATCTCTAACTACTAAGAAATAATCTGACCTTTTGTTAAACTACAGTACTTTAAAATTCCACCAGTTAGGCTTCACAGGTGAAGATTTTGTCTGGGCTAACCCACTTTTCCAGAAGTTCGAAACAAGTATGTTTCAACCTTTTTTCCGTATTTTCGCGATAGGCAATAATTCCACCTTTCGATTCCAAATCTGAGGCAAATAACGGTTCCTCTGGGTAATGCTTTTCCATTTTTTTAAAGAAACCATGAGGCATACGAAAAGCTCCCAGACTGACCGAGTGAATGGTATGTTCAGAGAGGGTTGTAAAAATATTTTCAAAGAGCTTGGCATATCGATCCTTAAAACCTGTACAGTCGATCAGTGGGTCGATTCGTAAGCCAATTTTCCATCCCTGTTCTGCAAGTTGTAACATTGCCCGAATCCTGGCATCCACACTGGGTACACCATGTTCAAGTTGGGTACTAATTTCTTGGGGTGTAAAACTAAAGGCAACCACCGCCCGATTCAAGGGCTCGGTGTCGCGCAGTACCCGAGTTGCCACGCTCTTGGTCCTTAGTTCGATCCATGCATTGTCCAGTTTTTTAAAAAAAGGAAGGAAGTGATCGGCAAAGCCTGTGACAGACTCGAGAGCCAAACTATCACAATCATAGCCGGAAAAAAACCAGCTCGGTTCTTCGGGAGTTTTTGTCGCTCTTAGAATTTCCTCTTCAAAATCCTCAAAGTTTACAAACATGAGGTAGTGGGCGGAGGGATACATACCTTGCAAAAAACAATACCTACAATCGTAGAGACAATTGAGGAGGTGTGAAAAATAGAAATTCCTGGTTCCACCCACACCATAGCTTGGAGGAATCGGGTGTATCAGTTTACCAGTTTGCTGGGCAAGGATGAGGGCAGGCTTTTTTTTCTGAAGCCGAAAACTTTGACCGGCCGGATTAAACACCTCTTTATAATGTTTGCAGGGAAGAACTGTTGCACGGGGAAACCTTGCCAAAATTTGCTGACTCCTTGGGTGATCTCGAATCCCGTCTTCCATATAAATTACTTCAATCATCTGAGTTGCCGGTTTGGTTCCATCCAATGTTTAATGTCCGAGATTACCTGAGCCCCATCCTTTGCGGATTGGGCAATAGACTCGATTTCTCCCGGGGATAATCCAAGGGCATTTGCCTGACGGACTAAGTCGTGCAATTGATGGGACCTGGTCGATGAAAAATGATGCATGCCAAGTACTTTCTCATAGGTATTCGATACCTCAGGCTCTTGTTGCATTTCAAGGCTGATTTTTTCCATTTGCTCAACGAAAAGGGCAATGCCCTTAAGATTCGGTTCTATCAACCCTGGGACATCCTTTGGCGAGAACTGTGATAGAGGGGAAGATGGATTGTCTGACACAACTTTGATAACCTGGGTTAGCTCACGAGTACTTGCACCAACTACCGCAGCATAAAAGGCATGGGCTTCCATATCGTATCCAAGTGCGGGTTCATAGGACGAACTCGGTTGAGAACAGGTTTTTAGGCAGGTCACCGGAAAATCGTGGTCATAAATTTGCGGGGGGTAAAAGCAGTTTTCGCTTAAGTCATCCTCGATCTTTCCGGCAAGAAATGTTTGTCCTGTTTCCAGGCTTCCGTGCCCGGCAATCCCCAGGTTCATCCATGCCTGATTAGGTGAAACATTTTTAGTTTTTAAGAAATTAACAGCTTGGCTTGTTTGCTCACGTCCCATTGCTGAGATGACTAATTTATGATTATCTTTTTGATAATATGCAAAGGGCTGACTGCTGACTTTTTGCAATTCATAAAATTCAATAATGGGCTGGGCTTCCCCAGGAAAGGCGATCACGAAGTTCATACTTAAGGTAGACAAGTCCGATTAGCCCGGAGTTCCAAATAATTTTTTTTGAGATCACCATACTTTTGGGCGGCTTCATACTTCTCTCTTTTGATTGATCCTTGCTCCAAAACCGAGCATTTCTCAATGATGACATCCAAGGCTTGTTTGCGTTGTTGATCGGTTAGGTCTGAGCGTTTGAGGATTTTCTCTAAGGCTTTAATTCGAAACCTGTCCATTCCCCAGGTTGTGGTAGAGAGTTGGTCAGAATGTCCTCCGTGTTTACGGACCAATTTTTCTTCCGTTAATCCGATGGGATGATCCAATAGTAAGCGTAACCAAAAGTCATAATCCTCACAGACTGGCAAAGATTCATCAAACCAGCCAACCGATTCAAAAACTGACCGGTGTAAAAGAACTGAGGACGGACATATTAAACAGTTTTTTAAACTTCGTTCCCACAATCTATTATTTGATTTGTCTAGGTATGCGGGTGGGATGACCTCGTTTCCTAGGCGTATCCATTTTTCAAGAGTGTGTACAGCGAGCAATTCTGGGTTTTGATCGATGTACTGGACTTGTCTTTCCAACTTTTTAGGTTCCCACTCGTCATCGGAGTCGAGCAGGGCAATCCATTCACCCCTGGCTTGCTGGATTCCCCAATTTCTTGCAGCGGAAACTCCTAAGTTCTTTTCTCTTCTTAGGCAGTGGACTTCTGGATTTTCGTGGAAATCAGAAAGGTCTGGGGAAGAAGATGAACCATCATCCACCACTAAAACCTCATCTGCCTGGGTCGTTTGCTTACTCACCGAACACAAGGCTCTTTTGAGTAAGTCTGGACGGTTGTAAACCGGGATGACTACAGAAATATTCAAAAGTATGCCATCCGTTTGATAGGCTTCCCGAATGTGGGAAGCTAGGGAATTAAAATACCTTAACTGTAACCTCAGCTCCTTCGAACCCCGGGGCACTGATGACTAACTTTCCTTCACCAGCTTCGTCGCCTTTGATCGGGATATTTACTGTCATATCACCTTCGGCAATGATGGCCTCAGGCATGATTACGGAATTAGGAATGTTAGTCTTTACATCGATAGGCAGACCGCCAGCAGGAGCTTGGTAATCAATTTTGAAAAGCAAGGTTGCGGTATCTCCGGATTGAATCTCCAATGAGTTTGGACTTACACCTAAGCGGCTTTCATCAACTCGGAAGTTTCCAAGATCAAGGGCACCGTGTGCTCCTCCAACCAATTTAACTGGATAATCAAGACCGGAGGGGAGGGCGGGAACAACAAAACGCAATTCATTTTCCGATAAGTAACGGGTAGTTGCATCCTGTTCGCCAACCTTGATCGCATCATATTTGGTAAGGCCTCTCCCTTGAACGGCAATTTCTGCACCTACGGGGCCTCGGTAGGAAGCAAGGTTGCCCACATAGCGGTTTTCCAGACGAAAGACTTGAAGGTCACTGGTTACACGCCGTTCAGAAACATTTCCATTGTCGAGTACGCTGGAATAGACCGCTTCAAAATAGTAGGTAGCTTCGTCAAATCCGGAAGGAAGTTTATAATCACAACTCCACAGCTCTTCATTAAGATCATCCTGTACCATGACCAATTTTTCTCCCCCAACCACGGCAAATACTTCAACCGTCTTGGTCTTGATCCCCCGGTCCTGGATTTCAAGTTCGGTCTGTAAGGTATAGATACCAGATGGATTTTGGCTGACATTCTTGGATGTCAGGTTGATGAAGTTAGGTTGGCGGCAACCTGAAATAAGCCACAAGCTTGCTGACAGAATGCTAAAAGTAATTAATTTGGAGACGAATTTCATGATCATATGAATCAAACGGGTGAAGATTTGGATACCTTGGTGTTAAACAAGGAAAGAGCTGGGCGCAAGAAACTAGCGCTCGGATTGTATTTCCATGTTCCATTTTGTTCCACGACCTGCGATTTTTGCGCATTCTATCAGGAAAAACCAAGCAAAAAGGGGATTGAAGCTTATTTTCGTGGATTGGAGATGGAATTATCCCGGTTTCCTCCCGACCGTTCGATCTCTACTATATTTGTTGGCGGAGGAACCCCCGGGCTTCTTCAACCCGATGATTTGGATCGTTTTTGCAACCTGGTAAACTCTGCGGACCTGGAAAAAGATTATGAATGGTCCATCGAGCTGGCTCCCTCAGAAATTAATCCCGAAAAGCTCGATGTTTTGAAAGGATATGGGGTCAACCGTATATCAATGGGGGTACAGACCTTTAATCCGACTTTTATGGATGCCCTTGGACGTAAGCATCCTGTGGAGAAAATTTATCAGGCCTATCAATCGATTCGGGATGCGGGCTTTCAATCTGTAAATCTCGATCTGCTCTTTGGTGCTCCTGGTCAATCACTTAAGGATTGGGAGAGCGACCTTGCCCAGGCTCTGGAATTACAACCTGACCATTTATCAACCTACTGCCTTACCTTTGAGGAAGATACCGCGATGTTTCTTCGTTTATCCCAAGGCAAAGCTAAGATTGATCCCGAGCGCGAGGCAGAGTTCTATGAATTTGCCTGGAATTATTTACCTGCTCATGGTTATGAACAGTACGAAGTTTCTAACTACGCAAAAACGGGCCATGCCTGCCGTCATAACTTTCATACCTGGGGGATGCACGAATGGATCGGCTATGGTCCATCCGCCTGTACTCAGTATCAGGGGGCGAGAAGAAAAAATATCGCCAACCTTGAAAGCTGGGCAGAGGGGATGAAGGCCGGCAATCAACCAACCTACATGGAGGAGGAAACTTTGAAGCCGGAGGAATTCGCTCATGATGCCATCCTCTTTGGCTTACGAATGAACCAGGGAATATCGATTCCCACCATCGCCCAGCAGTTTGATTTATCCCAAAATCTATTTTATGAAATTGGAAAATTCCTGGATCGTCTCGTTGGTGAGGGCTTGGCAAGTAAGGAAGAGCCTTCGGACTACAGCCTAACAGGGAAGGGTAGAATTCTTTGCGATGCCATCGCCTGCGATCTGCCAGGTTTAACTACTTTCTAGTCCAGTGCTTTATCCAAATGTCCGCTTGCTTCGTCCAGTCCGCCCGGCCTGGCCCGTGTCAGCCAAAGTTGTTCGAATTCGCTGACCATGGCATTCTTGTCGGGGTGGTAATATTCCTGACCTTCAAGCATCGCTTTTCCACGCTCCAAGGAAAACCGGGTCATTTCCATCCCAAGTTGTAATTCTTTCCTGCTTGATGAAATTTTGCCGTGCGTATCAACCGCATCGATTTCTCTTTCGCATTCATTCAGGTGGGCGAGCCCGGCACCCATTTTTTCAATGCTTCCATGTTTCTTTAAGAATTCTCTAAACCTTTCCTCTTTGGATCCGAAAAGAAGAGTCCAATGCAGGCTGGAATTGGCCACATAGGAATCCATTGCATTATCCAGTTTGCCCAGTTTGAGAATCGAATGCCCCAAGCGTGCGCCTGGGCATTCATAGGCCCAGGCATCAATCGCTTCTGCCAGTTTTTCTTCAGGTAGAGATTGGCCCGACCAACTCCACTGAGCTGCCTGGAGAATCCCTGGATACATCGTCGGCCAGGGTTGGTGGTTTCCACCATCTCCCCAACTGGTCAGTAAAATCCCCTCCGCCCCATGTTTTTTTGCCTGTACGCAGGCGAGTTCGATATTCTTCTCGGCAATGGGCCAACGGCCAGTAAAACTTTTCCAGGTTGCAGTTCCTGGAGCTAGGCAAAACTTCAGCCCACATGCCGCCACCGCCCGTGCCTGTTCCTCATAGGGATGACTGGGTTCATACCCCCAGATGATAGGGGATGCATGCTTGTCCAAAAGACGAGCGTTTGCGGTATCCTCCAATAACACATCCGACCAAAATTGCATATGTTTGCCGTGCTTTTCAACCAGCTTACGGATACCTTCTAGATGCTCGAGGTATACCGATCCCTTGCCCATTTCCTCAACCCTTTTTCTGCTCCACCCCTGACCAAGTTCCCATGGTTCATCCAGTCCCACATTGAAGGATTTTGAGCTAAAGTTCGGAAGGTATTCCGCATAGAGGGAATCGATGAAGTCCAAACTTTTCTGGTTCGGTTTAAGAGTGGTTCCATGGTCTCTTTTGATGTACGGATCTTCGCGGACAAATCCATCCGGGCATTCCGCCATGTGTTTGTAGGCTGGGTGGCGCAACCAACGTTCAAAATGCCCGAAAGAATTAAGGTTAGGTACCAATTCAATAAATCGGTCCTTACAATAGCGATCAATCTCCTGAATCTCGGCAGGCGATAGGGGAGTTGCATTCCTCCATACTGTATTATGATCCTTAAATTTAAAGGTATGCTCGATATAAAGTTGCAACTCATTGTACCCCAAAAGGGCGAGCAGATCGACCAGGCGAAAAAGCTCCTGCATCGTGGGTACCTTGCACCGGCTAATATCGAGCATAAATCCACGCCTTCTGAGCACTGCTTGGTCCGTTATTTTGAGGCAGGGCAGGGTATTACCTGGTTCTTCAAACCTGAAAAGTTGCCAAATTTTTGAAAGGGCCCGGAATACACCATCTGCACGCCCGGCAAGAAGAGAGATTTTTCCCCCTCGCATCTCGATATCATATCCATCGGCCGGGATGTTCGCATCCTTATAAATTAGCAAGTTTGCCTGGCTCGTTGACTCCGGGATCTTGATTGCCAAGTCTTCCTTCCATACCCGTATTCCTTCGCCCAATTCTTTATCATCGCAATCAATCCACCAAGTGTGGGGAACCGGGAAAACTCCCTCCAATTTTATAATTTCCCGGGGAGTGGGAAAAAGGGCGGGCTTCATCATTTTATTTTCCTCGGCAGGAGGACTCCACAGCCCCAGGTAAGAAATACCGTAACCGGCCATGCCCATGCGGTATTGATTTGAATTCCCAGCTTTTCTCCCTCCACCTTTAATCCGCTCCACTGTGCTACCTGTTCATGGGATAAAAGATCGAAGTTCAAAAGGATTTGATAAAGGTCAGGCCGCAGGTAAGCCACCAGTGCAAAAGACAGGGCAAATCCAATGCACAATCCCTTGGCACTTGCCCGGGGAGTAAGTAGCGAGGCGAGGAACATGCCCAGCATCGGACCGGTGGTGTAAGAGATCATCCCAAAGGCGAGCACCACCACATTTACTTTGCCCCTCAACTGGTCAAGTTCCACTGCAAATCCGGCCAGTAAAATTCCCCAAATCAAAACGAGCATACGGGAAAGGAATAGATCTTTGGCATCCCCTCCTTTTTTATTACCCTTTCCGTCCCGTATAAGGGAAAGGGTGGTCTGGGAAAGGGCAGCCAGGATAGAATCCAGGCTGGATATGGCAGCGGCAAAGATTCCGGCGAGGATCAACCCGCGCAGCCCAGCCGGCAGTTCCGTAACTATCCAGACCGGAAACACATAATTTCCATCCTCGGAAAAGATTGCGGGCTCAGTGCCCGCCATCCGCATGGGTTCGTAGTATGCATACAGAGCGGTGCCCACAAAAAGCATCAGGGTGGTGAGTAAAAGTGCTGCCGAACTGGCGATCATGGCTTTGCGAGCATCGGAAGCATCCCGACAACAAAACATTCGCTGGGCATTTAATTGATCCACCCCAAAAGCACTAAGGTTCTGGAAGGGCACCGCAATAATCGCTACCCACAGGGTAAAACCGACTGCCGGATCGGTGGTCAGGTTAAGCAGGGTAAATTTACCCGCTTCTCCCGCCGTATCCATCATTTGAGTCCATCCGCCATCGAGATGCGAAATAATCCAGCCCAAAGAAAAAAGCCCGGCTCCGACGAAAAGAAAGAACTGCATTACATCCGTCCAGATAACGGTTCGCATCCCCCCCATCCA
>Ga0115567_10005157_pt1 | contig 12667 bp, 11 predicted proteins | sample COGITO_mtgs_1204_2_FD_88679 | JGI IMG/M metagenome (GOLD analysis project Ga0115567, IMG submission 88679) | Pelagic marine microbial communities from North Sea - COGITO_mtgs_120412 | ecosystem: Environmental > Aquatic > Marine > Epipelagic | place: Germany:Helgoland, sampling site Kabeltonne...
GATCAGAATGGCCACAAGAAAGCCCCGGCGAAATGCGCTGCGCGGGCGTTTACCCGGCTCGGAATGAGGATCGCTTTCGGTGGTGGCACCGGGATGGGGGGCAGATTCGGGGCCGAGCGAGGAACTGAGCTCGGCGATATCGGGAAAAAGCCTGCCGCGCGAGCGGGGGCCGATATCGGGCGCGGTGTCGTCCGTCGCGGCGTCCTCGGGGCGTGTGGCCGGGCCGGCATCGAGGTTGCGCAGGAGGGCCATGCGCTGACGCGCCACACGCGCGCGGCGGGCCGCGCCCTCATCGCCTTCGATGCCCAGATCGGGCTGTGTCTCGATCCCGCCTTGTGCCGCAGACCGCGCACGCGTTTCGCGCTCGGCCTCTTCGCGCAGGACGGAGGCGACCGACGGATCGATCTCGCGCCGCTCGGGGCGTGGCGGCTGCTCGGGCTCTTTGGGCGGTTCGGTCAGATCCGAGCGCTCGGGGGTATCCGGCGCGCGATCCGCCGGGACGTCGGCCGAGGCATCCTCAACCTCGTTGCGCGGCGGCGCAGGCGTCTTCGCGGCGGGCCCGGACGTCTTTGTCGGCAAAGGCGCCGTGTCGCCGCCGGATGCGGCGGGCTGGCCCTTGCCGCTTTCGACGCCGTCTTTGGGGGGCTGAAACCAGGTATCGCCGCAATTGGAGCATTGCACATCGCGGCCGGTCTTCGGGATGACCTCGTCCGGAACCTCGTATTGTGCGCCGCAATTCGGGCAAGTCAGCCTCATTTTCGCACCTGTCCCTTGTCCCCGTTTGCCGGGCTGTATCTGATCGCGGCCACCTTAAGGTTTAATGAAGGGATCGAAAAGAGCAAAGGATTTGCGCCGCCGCGATTGCAACAGGGCGCGCAGTCGGGCATCTAAGGCGCATAGCGGGCAAGGGGACAGCCGGTGATCGAGCTGGAAAACGTAGCTTATTCCTATGGCGGCGGCGAATTGCTCAGCGATATCACGCTGCGGCTGCAGCCGGGGTCGTTTCACTTCCTGACCGGTCCCTCGGGCGCGGGCAAGACGACTCTGCTCAAGCTGCTTTACGGTGCCTTGATGCCCACTGCCGGGTTCGTCCGGCTTTTCGACGCGGACGTGCGCGACCTGACGCGCGATGACATCGCGCTGGCGCGGCGCCGGATCGGCGTGGTGCATCAGGACTGCCAGTTCCTCAACCATCTCAGCGTTGCCGAAAACATCGCCCTGCCCCTGATGGTGTCGGACCGCGACATGCTGGCCGAGGATGCCAATCTGCGCGAGCTCACCGGCTGGGTCGGGCTGACGCAGCGCGCCGGTGCCCTGCCGCCCGAGTTGTCGGGCGGCGAGCGGCAGCGCGCGGCGCTGGCCCGCGCGCTCATCATGTCGCCCGACGTCATTCTGGCCGATGAGCCGACGGGCAATGTCGACTGGGAAATGTCGCAGCGCCTGATGCGCCTTCTGGTCGAGCTGAACCGCATGGGCAAGACGATCATGATCGCGACCCATGACCTGGCCCTGATCCGGGCGGCGAAGAGCCACGTTCAGGCGCGCGTCCTGCGCATTTCGAACCGGCGGCTGCAACTGGCGGGGGCGGATCTGTGAAGCTGGATATGGACCGGCTGCGCGGTTTTCTGGCCGGGGATCCGGGGGCGGACCGTGTGGTGCCGCCGACCGGTTTCACCGCCTGGCTGACCATTTTCGCGGCGGGCGCCATGGCCTTTCTGGCGGTGTTCGCGCTGGCGCTGTCGCTGGCGACCGCGCGGCTGGCCGACCGCTGGGGCGACGCTCTGGCGCGCAGCTCGACCTTGCGCATTTCGGCCCCCGAAGGGCAGATGATGGCCCAGACGGATGCCGCGCTGAAGGTGCTGGGCACGACGCCCGGTGTGGCCCGCGCCCGCGCCCTGACAGGCGAAGAGCAGCGCGCCCTGCTGGAGCCGTGGTTCGGACCCGACCTGCCGATCGAGACGCTGCCCATCCCGCAGCTGGTGGAAATCGTCGAGGAGGGGCGCGGCTATGACGCGGCCGGGCTGCGCCTGCGCCTTGCCGCCGAGGTGCCGGGCGCCATTCTGGACGATCACACCCGCTGGCGCGAGCCACTTGTGCGCGCGGCGTCGCGCCTGCGCCTCCTTGGCTGGGTTTCTCTGATTCTGATCGCGGGCACCGTCGGCGCGATCATCACATTGGCGGCCAACGCGGCGCTGGCCGCCAATGGGCAGATCATCGGCGTTCTGCGCCTCGTCGGAGCGCGGGACAGCTACATCGTGCAGGCGTTCGTGCGCAGGTTCACGCTGCGCGGCCTAATAGGTGCGGGCGCGGGCACCGTGCTGGGCTGTATCGCGGTCGCGCTTTTGCCGCGCACCGAGGTCGGAGGGGGCTTCCTGACGGGGCTCGGCTTTCAGGGCTGGCACTGGCTGTGGCCGCTGACGGTGCCGTTGCTGTCGGGCGCGGTTGCGTTTTTCGCCACGCGCGCCGCAGCGCAGCGCACGCTGCGGGATATGCCGTGATGGCCTGGCTGCAATGGCTGCGCTCGCTGCTCTTCAACGTGCAGATGTATTTGGCGATGGCGGTCATCGGCCTTGCCCTTTTTCCCTGGGCACTTGTCAGCAGGCGGGGCGCGCGGGTGGGATGCAAGGCGTTCTGCGGATATGTGCGCTGGAGCGCCGGATGGATGGTCGGGCTGCGCACCGAAATTCGCGGAACGCCCCCTACCGGCGAGGTGCTTATCGCGGCCAAGCATCAGTCCTTCCTCGATATAATCATGATCTTCAGCGCCGTGCCCGCGGGCAAGTTCATCATGAAGCGCGAGCTGCTCTGGACGCCGATCCTGGGGCAGTATGCCGTGCGCATCGGTTGCATTCCGGTCAATCGCGGCAAGCGCGGCGCGGCCATCAAGAAGATGATCGACGATGTCGCAAGAGGTTCGGCGCAGTCCGGCCAGCTGATCATCTATCCGCAGGGCACACGCGTGGCGCCGGGGGTGGCGGCGCCCTACAAGATCGGATCGGGCGCCATCTATGCGGCGCTCGGGCAGGACTGCGTCCCCGTTGCGACGAATGTGGGCGTCTTCTGGCCGCGCCGCGGGATACTGCGCAAGCCGGGGGTGGCGGTGGTCGAATTTCTGCCTGTCATTGCAGCAGGTATTTCCCGCGCCGAATTCATGGCGCGACTGGAGAGCGAGATCGAGAGCGCGTCCGGCGCGCTGATGCAAGAGGCGGGGTTTTCGGGCTGATGGATCATATTCAGGAGACGGGCGCGCTGGAGGCGCTCTATGGCGCGCCCAGTGCGGCAGCACAGCAAAAGGTGTCAGACAGGCTTTTGCCGCTGCATGCCAAGTGGATCGCGGCGTCGCGGTTTTGCGTGCTGAGCACCATTGGCCCGGACGGCACCGATGGCAGTCCGCGCGGCGATGACGGCCCGGTGGTGACCGCGCTCGATGCGCGTACGCTGGTGATGCCCGACTGGCGTGGCAACAACCGGATGGACAGCCTGCGCAACATCGTGGCTGATGGGCGGCTGTCGCTGATGTTTCTGGTGCCGGGCTCGGACACGGTGATCCGCGTCAACGGGCGCGGACGGGTGACCACGGATGCGACTTTGCTCGCGCGATTTGCCAAGGAGGGCAAGCTGCCGAGGACGGCGGTGGTGATCGATATCGCCGAAGTTTATCTGCAATGCTCGCGCGCGCAGATGCGCTCGGGCCTCTGGACGCGCAATGACGCGGGCGGGCTGCCCAGTATGGGCGATCTGCTGGCCGAGGCGACCAACGGTGCGGTCGGCGGCGCGCAGTATGACAGCGACTGGGCCGATCGCTCGACGCGCGAGATCTGGTCGTGATGCCGCGCACCGCTGTTTTCGGGTAAAAACCGCCCCCGTAGCCGTGACCAGCTATGGGGGCGGCTGGATCAGGCGTGGATCGCCCCGTCGCCGCAGGCCAGCGCGGCCTCGCGCACCGCTTCGGAATAGGTCGGGTGTGCATGGCAGGTCAGCGCCAGATCCTGGGCGGCCGCGCCGAACTCCATCGCGACGCAGACCTCATGGATCAGATCGCCCGCCATCGGGCCGATGATGTGGCAGCCCAAGATGCGGTCGGTCTCTTTGTCGGCAAGGATCTTGACGAAGCCGTCAGCGGCAAAGTTGGCCTTGGCGCGGCCATTGCCCATGAAGCTGAACTTGCCTGCCTTGTAGGCGCGTCCCTCTTTCTTCAGCTCGTCCTCGGTCTTGCCGACGCTGGCCACTTCGGGGTGGGTGTAGATCACGCCGGGGATGACGCCGTAATTGACATGGCCGTGATTGCCGGCCAGCACCTCGGCGCAGGCCATGGCCTCGTCCTCGGCCTTGTGGGCCAGCATGGGCCCGTCGATGGCGTCGCCGATGGCGTAGATGCCTTTGATATTGGTCTGCCAATGGTCGTCCGTCTTGATCTGGCCGCGCTCCGACATCTCGACGCCCAGATCGCCAAGGCCAAGGCCATCAGTGAAGGGCTTGCGGCCCGTCGCCAGCAGGACGGTATCGGCCTCGATTTCGGCCTCGCTGTCATCCTTGCGCAGCTTGTAGGTGACGGTTGCCTTGCCGTTTTTCACCTCGCAGCCCTGCACGGCGGCGCCCATGATGAATTTCAGCCCCTGTTTTTTCAGGATGCGCTGGAACGTTTTTTGCACCTCGGCATCCATGCCGGGCGTGATCGCGTCGAGGTATTCGACGACCGTGACCTCGGCCCCAAGGCGGCTATAGACGCTGCCCATTTCCAGTCCGATGACACCCGCGCCGATCACGACCAGTCTTTTGGGAATCTTGCCCAGCTCAAGTGCGCCGGTGGACGACACAACTGTTTTCTCGTCGACTTCGACGCCCTTCAGGCTGGCCGGCTCGGAGCCTGATGCGATGATGATGCTGCCAGCCTCGTGCGTGTCGTCGCCAACCTTGACCTTGCCCGCCTCGGGGATGGAGGCCCAGCCCTTGATCCAGTCGATCTTGTTCTTCTTGAAGAGGAATTCGATGCCCTTGGTATTCGTGTCGATGGTGTCCTGCTTGTACTCAAGCATCTGCTTCCAATCGACTGACGGCGATTTGCCCTTGAGGCCCATGGCGGCAAAATTGTGCTCGGCCTCGTGCAGCATGTGGGTTGCATGCAAGAGCGCCTTGGACGGGATGCAGCCGACGTTCAGGCAGGTGCCGCCCAAGGTCTCGCGGCCCTCGACGCAGGCGGTTTTCAGGCCCAGCTGGGCGCAGCGGATGGCGGCGACATAGCCGCCGGGGCCCGAGCCGATCACGATGACGTCATATGTGGCCATGGGTAGGGTTCCTTTGGATCAGATGCGGTTTGGTCGCGAGCAGACAGGGATTTGCCCGACGCGTCAACCGGAGGTGGTTTTGGCGGGCCGTCGATATGAGTATTTGGGCCAAGATGAAGGCTCAGACCAGCGCGGCCAGCAGCATGAGCGCAGTCGCGCCGAAGCCGATGGCCCAGATGACCGAGCGCCATGGAACGAGGCCGAAATAGTAGGCCGGCACATAGGCGATGCGGGCGACAAGGTAGATCCAGGCGGATGTGGCTGTCAGGCCGGTGGACTGGCCGGAGACCGCGATGACGACGCAGGCGATGCTGAAAAGGATCAGCCCCTCGAAGTGGTTGTTCAGCGCGCGCACGAGGCGCGCGGTGCGGGGGCGGACCTGTTCAGCCATCGGGCCGCCCATATCCTCGGGATCGCGGGGGGACATGGTCTTGGCCGTGCCAAGCTCGAGGTTGACGGGAATGGCCATCAGCAGGAATTGAACGACCTGCAGAAGCGCGGCGAGGGTGAGGGCGGTAAGTTCGGGGGTCATGCGGATTGGACTGCCTTTGCTATGAGGGCGGCGCGCATGTCATAGCTGCCGATGCGGGCCGAAGGGTGTGGGGCGGCGATGTGGTCGATGCCGAAATGGCTGAGAACGCCCGCCGCGTCAGCGCCGAGGGCGACGGGACGGCGGCCCATCAATTCATGTCGGCCTATAGCGTCGAAACTGGAGCGCGCGTGGGCGGCGGGGATCGTGGAGGAGCGTTTGGGCGTCAACAGGTGGAAGACGGGGGTGATGTAGATGTCTGAACGGTTGAGGTCGAGCAACGCGAGGGCCTTGTCGATGACGCGGATGAAGGGGTTGTCCGGCAGGTGGCCGAAATACTGAAGATGGTCGCGGTGGAGGGCGGCGGACGGGGCGTCGAGCCAGTCCTTGGAGACGAGAAGGGGGCCTTGGAGGTTGGCGCAGGCGATTTGGATGGGCGAGACATAGTCGCCGTCGAAGCCAAGATCTGCGAGGGTGGGATAGCCCGGCAGGCGGAAGGCGCGGCGGGCGGCGATGGCGCGGGTGTAGGGGGAGACCACGGCGTTCAATTGACTCAAGCCGTCATGATGTTTTTAAGAAGAAATATGACCCCACCGGCAAAGCAAAACAACGAGATCACGGCCAAAGCACCATTAATTTTAATGATGTTTCTATCGAAAAATTGGTGAGCTTTGCTCTCAGATGGATGAGCGTAGAAAACGTAAGATATTAAAAGCGCAATTAGTATTAAGACTATGCCAGCTAAGAACAGTCCCATCGCCCACTGGAGGGATGATACTTCGAAAGTAAAAAGCGATTGTTCTTTAGCGCCACCAATAATTGTCAGAAGCGCCAGTATAGCGCCAGCGTTCATCGTGATCAGTATTTTTGCAAACGTAATCCCTAGTTGGTCGGCAGCATCGCGGCGTCGTAATTCCGATGTTTCAGTGTGCATGCCGTTACCTTCACCTGTCTTTTGACAATGCTGAGGGGCAGAAGCCTCCCTACTCACATTCACAAATCCATCAACAACCTGCGCGGATCTTCCAGCGCCTCTTTCACCCTAACCAAGAACGTCACCGCGCCCTTACCATCCACGATCCGGTGGTCGTAACTGAGGGCCAGGTACATCATCGGGCGGATCTTGACTTCGCCTTTGATGGCCATGGGGCGGTCCTGGATCTTGTGCATGCCAAGGATGCCCGATTGTGGCGGGTTCAGGATGGGCGACGACAGCAGCGAGCCGTAGACGCCGCCGTTCGAGATGGTGAAAGTGCCGCCCTGCATTTCGTCCATGGTCAGCTTGCCGTCGCGCGCCTTGGCGCCCTTTTCGGCGATGGCCTTTTCGATCTCGGCAAATCCCATCGCATCCGCGTCGCGGATCACAGGCACGACAAGGCCCGTGGGGGTGCCTGCCGCGATGCCCATATGGACGAAGTTCTTGTAGACGATCTCGGTGCCGTCGATTTCGGCGTTGACCTCGGGCACCTCTTTCAGGGCATGCACGCACGCCTTGGTGAAGAAGGACATGAAGCCCAGCTTGACGCCGTGTTTCTTGAGAAAGGCGTCCTTGTATTCGCTGCGCAGGTCCATCACGGCGCCCATGTCGACCTCGTTATAGGTGGTCAGCATCGCGGCGGTGTTCTGGCTGTCTTTCAGGCGCTTGGCGATGGTCTGTCTGAGCCTCGTCATCTTGACGCGCTCTTCGCGGTCCGCATCGCTGGCGGGCGAGGGGGCGCGCTGCGCCTTGGCGTGGGGGGCAGGTTGCGCTGCCTCGGGCTTGGCCGGTGCCCTGCCGCCGTCTGCGGCTTTGGCGACGTCCTCTTTCATGATGCGGCCATCCTTGCCGGTGCCGGTAACCTGATCGGGCGACAGTCCGGCCTCGGCCATCGCCTTCTTGGCTGACGGCGCGTCCTCGACATCCTTCATCTTGTCGCCGCCTGCTTCGGGCTGCTGATATTGCGCGCCGCCTGATGGCGCCTCATCGGTGGCCTGCGCGACGCCTGCATCCGAGCCGGAGGAGAGAACCGCCAGCTTTCCGCCGGCCTGCACCGTTTCGCCCTCGCCCGCGAGGATCTCGCTGAGCGTGCCCGCGCCGGGGCTGGGCACCTCGACCGAGACCTTGTCGGTCTCCAGCTCGCACAGCATCTCGTCGGCCTCGACGGTATCGCCTGCCTTCTTGAACCACGTGCTGACGGTGGCCTCGCTGACGCTCTCGCCAAGGGTGGGCACCATCACGTCGATCGAGCCGCCGCCCGAGCCGCTGGATTTCTCGACCTGCTTGCCGGATTTGTCGTCGGATTTCTCGGTCTTCGCAGACTTGTCCTCAGCCTTCGCAGACTTGTCCTCGGATTTCGAGGGCTTGCTTTCGGCCTTGGCGCCCGAGCCTTCCTCGATCGTCGCAAGCAGGGCGTCGACGCCGACCGTCTCGCCCTCGGCGGCGATGATGTCGCCCATCGTGCCGGCGGCGGGGCTGGGCACCTCGACAGTGACCTTGTCGGTTTCAAGCTCGCAGAGCATTTCGTCGGCCTCGACAGCATCGCCCGGCTTCTTGAACCAGGTTGCGACGGTGGCCTCGGACACGGATTCGCCCAGGGTGGGAACGCGTATTTCGGTGCTCATGGTTTACTTTCCTTTGACCGTAAGGGCGTCGTCGACGAGCGCCTCTTGTTGTACTTTGTGCTGGCTGGCAAGGCCCGTCGCGGGCGAGGCCGCGGCCGCGCGCCCTGCGAATTCGGGGCGTTTGGACTTGGCGCCGATGCGGCCCAGAACCCATTCGATATTCGGCTCGATGAAGGACCAGGCGCCCTGATTCTTCGGCTCTTCCTGGCACCAGACCATTTCGGCGTGCTTGAACCGCTCCAGCTCCTTGACCGCCGATTGCGCGGGGAAGGGATAGAACTGCTCGAACCGCAGCAGATAGACATCGTCGATGCCGCGCTTGTCGCGCTCCTCCAGCAGGTCATAATATACCTTGCCCGAGCACATGACCACGCGCTTGATCTGGTCGTCGGCCACCAGTTCGGTATCCGAGTTCCCGTATTGCGCATCGTCCCAGAGCACGCGGTGGAAACTGGACCCGATGGTGAATTCCTCGGCCTTCGACACGGCCAGCTTGTGACGCAGAAGCGATTTGGGCGTCATCAGGATCAGCGGCTTGCGATAGGTGCGATGCAGCTGCCGGCGCAGGATGTGGAAATAGTTGGCGGGCGTCGTGCAGTTGGCGACGATCCAGTTATCCTGCCCGCACATGGTCAGGAACCGCTCAAGGCGCGCGGACGAATGCTCGGGGCCCTGGCCCTCGTAGCCGTGAGGCAGAAGGCAGACGAGGCCCGACATGCGCAGCCATTTGCTCTCGCCGGACGAGATGAACTGGTCGAACATGATCTGCGCGCCGTTGGCGAAATCGCCGAACTGCGCCTCCCAGAGGGTCAGCGCGTTCGGCTCGGCCAGAGTATAGCCATATTCAAAGCCGAGCACGGCATATTCGGACAGCATCGAGTCGATGGCCTCAAAGCGCGACTGTCCCTCGCGGATATTGTTTAGGGGATAGTAGCGCTCTTCATCTTCCTGATTGATCAGCGCTGAATGCCGCTGGCTGAACGTGCCGCGTGTGCTGTCCTGACCCGAAAGGCGCACAGGGAAGCCCTCGGTCAGGAGCGAGCCGAAGGCCAGCGCCTCGCCGGTGGCCCAGTCAAAGCCTGCTCCGTTCTCGAACATCCTGGCCTTTGCGTCCAGGATGCGCTGCACGGTCTTGTGGATCGGAAAGCCGTCCGGCGCGCGGGTCAATGCGGTGCCGATTTCGGCAAACGTTTCCTCCTTGATGGCGGTCTGGCCGCGCTGGTAGTCCTCTTCCTTGCGGTCCAGATGCGCCCATTTGCCGTCCAGCCAGTCGGCTTTGTTCGGCTTGTAGTTGGTGCCGGCCTCGAATTCGTCCGCAAGATAGGACTGAAACGCGTCCTTCATGTCCTCGATCTCGCCCTCGGGCATCAGGCCATCCCGGACCAGCCGTTCGGTATAAAGGGTCAGCGTCGTCTTTTGCTGTTTGATCTTCTTGTACATCACCGGGTTGGTGAACATGGGCTCGTCGCCCTCGTTATGACCGAAGCGGCGATAGCATATGATGTCGATCACGACATCCTTGTGAAACTTCTGGCGGTACTCGGTGGCGACCTTGGCGGCGTGGACGACGGCCTCGGGATCGTCGCCATTGACGTGGAAAATCGGCGCTTCGACCATCAGCGCGATGTCGGTCGGATAGGGGCTGGACCGGCTGAAATGCGGCGCGGTGGTAAATCCGATCTGGTTGTTCACCACGATATGCATTGTGCCGCCGGTGCGGTGCCCGCGCAGGCCCGACAGGCCAAAACATTCGGCCACGACGCCCTGACCCGCAAAGGCCGCGTCGCCGTGCAGAAGGATGGGCAAAACCTGCGTGCGCTCTGTGTCGTTCATCTGATCCTGCTTGGCGCGGACCTTGCCGAGGACAACGGGATTCACGGCCTCAAGATGGCTGGGGTTCGCGGTCAACGACAAGTGCACCTTGTTGCCATCGAACTCACGGTCGGAACTGGCGCCGAGGTGGTATTTCACATCGCCCGAGCCGTCGACGTCCTCGGGTTTGGAACTGCCGCCCTGAAATTCGTTGAAGATCGCGCGGTAGGGTTTGCCCATGACGTTGGCCAGCACCGACAGACGGCCCCGGTGGGGCATGCCGATGACGATATCCTTGACGCCGAGGCTGCCGCCCCGCTTGATGATCTGCTCCATCGCGGGGATCAGGCTTTCGCCGCCGTCGAGGCCAAAGCGTTTGGTGCCCATGTATTTGACGTGCAGGTATTTCTCCAGCCCCTCGGCCTCGACCATCTTGTTCAGGATCGCCTTGCGGCCTTCCTCGGTAAAGTTGATCTCGTTGCCATAGCCCTCGATCCGCTCTTTCAGCCAGGCGGCCTGTTCGGGGTCCGAGATGTGCATGTATTGCAGCGCGAAGGTGCCGCAATAGGTGCGGCGCACGATGCCCAGGATCTCGCGGATCGACGCAATCTGCAGGCCCAGCACGTTATCGATAAAGATCGGGCGGTCCATGTCGCCCTTGGTGAAGCCATAGCTTTCGGGGTCCAGCTCGGGACGGAAGGGCTGTTCGCGCAGGCCCAGGGGGTCAAGATCGGCGATCAGGTGGCCGCGGATGCGGTAGGCGCGGATCAACATGAGCGCGCGGACCGAGTCGAGCACGGCGCGCTGGATCACCTCGTCGCTGACCTCGATGCCCTTCTCCTTGGCCTTTTCGGTCAGTTTCTCGCCGACGGCCTTGGCCTCCAGCTCGGCGGGATATTCGCCGGTGAGGGCGGATGTCAGATCGTCCTGCGGCATGGGCGGCCAGTCGGCGCGCGCCCAGGACGGGCCGGCGGCCTCGGCGGCGATATCGGCGTCCTCGTCACCCATGTCCTTGAAGAAGTCGCGCCACGCCTCATCGACCGCGTTGGGATCATCGGCATAGCGTGCATAAAGTTGTTCGAGGTATTCCGCATTATGCCCCTGCATGAAGCTGGAGGAGCGGAACTGGTCGTTGGGGGATTGGTCGGTCATTGGAGTACCTCAAACGAAATGGGGCAGGAAAGAGCGGGCCGGACGGACGGCCGGTCCGGGCCTTGTCGCTTTGGCCGGAACGGGGCGGGCGGCTGCCTGCCCCGCGATATGGTGCGTACGGGCATCCGCGCTCAGCCGATCGCCTCAAGCACCGCCTCGCCAAGGCCAGCCGGGCTTTCCGCAACGACGATCCCGGCGGATTTCATCGCCTCGATCTTGTCATCCGCGCCGCCCTTGCCACCCGCGACGATGGCGCCCGCGTGGCCCATGCGGCGGCCCGGAGGGGCGGTGCGGCCGGCTATGAAGCCTGCGGTCGGCTTCCAGCGGCCGCGCTTCTTTTCGTCGGCGAGGAACTGGGCGGCCTCTTCCTCGGCCGATCCGCCGATCTCGCCGATCATGATGATCGACTGTGTCTCGTCATCCGCCAGGAACCATTCCAGAACGTCGATATGCTCGGTTCCCTTGATGGGATCGCCGCCGATGCCGATGCAGGTGGACTGGCCCAGCCCCGCGTCGGTGGTCTGCTTGACCGCCTCGTAGGTGAGTGTCCCCGAGCGGCTGACAACGCCGCAGGTCCCGCGCTTGTGGATATGGCCGGGCATGATGCCGATCTTGCAGGCGTCAGGTGTGATGACGCCGGGGCAGTTGGGACCGATCAACGTGGATTTCGATCCTTGCAGCGCGCGCTGAACGCGCATCATGTCCAGAACGGGGATGCCCTCGGTTATACAGACGATCAGCTCCATCTCGGCGTCGATCGCCTCAAGGATACTGTCGGCGGCAAAGGGGGGCGGGACGTAGATCACGCTCGCATTCGCCTGCGTGGCGTGCCGCGCCTCGTGGACCGAGTTGTAGACCGGCAGGTCCAGATGCGTCTGCCCGCCCTTGCCGGGGGTTACGCCGCCGACCATCTTGGTGCCATACGCGATAGCCTGCTCGGTGTGGAACGTCCCCTGCGAGCCGGTGAGGCCCTGACAGATGACGCGTGTGTTTTCGTCGACTAGGATTGCCATCTAGGCGTTCCCCCCATTTTTGCATTCACCTGAGCCTGAAGCACTTTGCAGATGTCGTTGTGGTAATCAGGCTTTGTTTTATTGTGGTAAAAGTCGTCTAACAGCTTATCGGTCTTGCACCGATTACATACTTTTTTCCGGGGAGCGGGCATTACCCCTTAACCGCCTTCACGATCTTTTGCGCACCATCCTTCAGATCGTCGGCCGCAATCACGTCCAGCCCTGAATTGTTGATGATCTCCTTGCCCTTCTCGACATTCGTGCCCTCAAGCCGA
>Ga0115567_10005165_pt1 | contig 12664 bp, 9 predicted proteins | sample COGITO_mtgs_1204_2_FD_88679 | JGI IMG/M metagenome (GOLD analysis project Ga0115567, IMG submission 88679) | Pelagic marine microbial communities from North Sea - COGITO_mtgs_120412 | ecosystem: Environmental > Aquatic > Marine > Epipelagic | place: Germany:Helgoland, sampling site Kabeltonne...
CGTGAAAGAACATTTCTTGCGGCGTTAGCCCCTGCGTATACGAGTTCTCGACAAAGCCGCGCGACTCCGCGCCGGGATCGTCCTTGATGAAGTGCGGCAATGTCCGCCGCTTGAAGCCGTACGGAATACGGCAACCCTCAATGTTCTGCTGCCCGACAAGAGCAATGATCTGGCCCAAGTTAATGTCCGTCCCCTTGGAGCCCGACTTGCGCATCTGGTTGATGCGATTGTCGATCCCAGGCTTGATCCCGCGCTGTACGATGTTAGAACCCTCCGATAGGGCGTTGTTGAGCCGCCCGTTCACCTGCATTTCAAAAACTTGACGCATCGTGCAACCGGGCATCGGCTTCAATTTGCCTTTTTGCCACTGTTCGACGAAGTTTTGAACGTCTGACTTAGCCGCATCAATCGACTCTGAGATGGCTTGGATCGTCTCAGGTGCAGCGACGATGTCTGACGCGCCAACGGAAAATCCCTGCTGGAGAAGCCAATGATTCACAATAATTTGAGTATTGTTGAGGAGGTCGCGCGCACCGCTCGGGCCCAGGTCATTCCAGCAGCGATGCACCAGACCGCCCTGCGAAGTTTTGATCGCCGAGGAGTCGATCGAGCCGACAAGCAGCTCGCCATCTTCAATTATACAGTGCGCATCGTTGACTGTCATGAAGAGCTTGACGACCGAGCCAGTGTCCTGGTCTGTCTTGTACTGGTTCAACTTCATGAAGTTGACCTTGGACGACGGGATTGCCATCGACATGATCTGCTTGCCAGTCCAAAGCGGGCCGCTCTTTGGTGACTTGATTATCGTCGGGATCGGAATCCGTCCGTCGAAAGAGGGCACGTGCATGAGAATGTTCATGAGCAGGTCCTTTTCAACAAACGTGTTGCGACGCGAAATGGCCGAGCAGCCCAGAAGAGTGTCCTGCACGATACCCATCACGGGCGCATTCTTCTGCGGTGAGACGATTTGGAACGGCACCATCATCACATTGGAAATCTCGGACTTTGTCTCGTAACTCTGAGGGAGGTGCAAGTTCATCTCGTCACCGTCAAAGTCTGCGTTGTAGGGTGAGGTAACGGAGAGGTTGAGGCGGAAAGTTGAGTAGGGCATGATCTTGACACGGTGTCCCATCATGGACATTTTGTGCAGCGATGGCTGCCGGTTGAAAATGACGCAGTCGTCATCCTGCATTTGCCGCTCGACTGTGTAGCCGTCACCAATGATCTGGTCGTTGCTCGTTCTCACAAAGCGAAGGTCAATGCGCTTTCCGTCTGGGCGAATGATTGACTTCGCTCCGGGGTGCTGGTCGGGCCCGTTGGCGACGAGGCCTTGCATGCGCTCCCTGTTGTGGATGGACACGAGGTCCGGGAAAGTCATGTTGCACGCGATGGAACGCGGCACGCCAACCTGATCGCAAGAGATGGTCGGGTCGCCCGTGATGACAGTACGAGCCGAAAAGTCGACGCGCTTACCCATGAGGTTCCCGCGCACGCGGCCTTCCTTGCCCTTGATGCGCTGGCGGATAGACTTGATCGCCTTTCCGTTGCGGTGCTGTGCCTGGGGCTGTCCCGCGATCTCGTTGTTGTACATAGTCGCAATGTGGTACTGCAGGAGCTGCTGTTGCTCTTGCTGTGTGCTCGGCGGGGCCGCTCTTTCCCTCAGCTGCTTGAGACCGAGATTGGCCTTGACTATGTCTGCCAGCTTGAAGGTGATGTCGTCCTCGCCACGCGACCCTTGTTCAGTCATGATCGCCGGACGTACATGCGGCGGGGACACCGCAACCACTGTCACCACCATCCAGTCTGGGCGGCAGAAGCGCGGGTCGAGCCCAAGCATAATGGTGTCCTCGTCCGAGATCCTGAGCAGGAGGGCGCGCGGCGTTAATGCCAGGAACAAGGATTACCAGCAGCAAGCGGGTCTCCGGGAGAGGCGGGGGGACACACTTCTTGAGGATCTCGAGTGCCCCATTGACCCCGTCGGCGTACAGTGTGCGCTCGCCGGTCATCTCTTCGGGCACATCACCATTTGAGTTCGCGACGGGAAACTTGAGCTTGAAGTTTAGACCTTGGCGCAGCACGGACGGGTGAATCGTGCCGCAACCCGAATCGGGTGAACTTTCTGATGTGTTCTTGGCCTTGTGCTGGCAAATCTTCTTGCCCTTGCAGATGTTCGCCATCGCGGCCAGGCGCGCCTGCGGATGCTTGATGCGCTTCGCGTCACGGAACTTTGGGTCGTTGTCGTCCGCCATGATCTTGCCGCAACCATGACAGCAGCACGATAGGATCTTTTGCAGTATTGTCAGCATGCCGCAGTGGAACACAGGCTTCTCAAGCTGGATGCTGCCGAAGTGCCCCGGGCACGTTTGATCATCTCCACCGCATGTTCCACAGAGATAGGATGCGCGTGGTGGCACGCCGAGCCTTGCGTCCATGAGACCCGCCGTCACTGCAAGACCTGAGGAATCAAACTTGTCGGGTTTCCTGCACAGAGTCACCGCTCAGCGCAGCTCTTACCTGCACGACCCCCCCCCGGCGCGAGTCCGGGCGGGGCAAAATGATTTTTGGAACTAGAGGGCTCGGGGGGCAGGACTCACTCAATGGTAACGACGGACATTTCGGTGATATCATCGGGTCCTAGCAGACCGAACTGCACGCAGCGGATCTTGACAAGTTCGCAACCTATGCCAATCACCTCGTTAGGAACACGCGGCTGCTGACACGCACACAGCCCGATCCAGGCACTTGGAAGAGCACGAGGTTCACACACGAGGAAAGGCGTTCGCGGCTAGAAGTAACACCATTCTGCTTCAACTCACGGGATGTGCAGAAGTAGGGCGCCAGGAGTGTTGGGGTGTGCGCAGTGTCTAGGCAGCATGTGGACACGACTGCAGCGTACGAAATGAGTGGGCGCGCACCCTTGCTGTTCGTCAGCTGCTGGGCGCTATCTCTGACCATCGTGACCACTCTTCAGCCAGATCACCGATGGAATATGTTCTGCAGTGGTGCGAATCAGCCTTCGGGCACGGCAATCCGCTCGTCCGCGCTGCTGTGCTACAGGATTCCACGGTCCGCAGCCACTTCTGCCTCAGGAGCAGTGTCACACCTGTTGGCACTCTCTCGCCCCAGGCGCCTTGTGGCGTGCTGGAATCACAAAGAGTGGAGTGGTACGGTCTGTTCCTCCCCCTCCCCTCCTCACCTCTGGTAAGGAGGGAGGGGGTTCGCCGCGCTACCCGCCCAGCTGCTCTCCCGCGCTCTGGCTTCGGCTCCGAGCCCCTGACCAGAGTGCCTGTGGCCACTGCAGCGAGGATGTGCCGCTTCCCCCGAGTCCTAAGAATACAGAAGTACTCAGGATCACCAAGGCACTACGGTGAAGGATCGCGCCCGCTTGCACAGCGGGCCCCTTTGCCGGGTCGAGCAAGGTGAGGTGTGAACGCGAGCTCGGTGGAGCTTTTAAAAAGAGAAATTGTAGAGAGTCAACTTTTGGATTAGCCAACTTCGTCGACCCGACCTTTCGCAATGGTGCGCGCCCCAGCACGCCTTGTAGTTCACCCTGCTCTCACTTCCATCGGAGCGCATGTAGATCATTCAAAATCGAATCAAATCGGGAATCACTGGATCTGCCGTTCATCCGGCGTTGTGAGTCTACAGCGCTTTCTCTGGGCACGTGTTGAAGGATCTGAAGCGTTCGACGGCGTACCAGCGCTGCTTAGCCTGCAGCTTGAGCCCAGCAGCAACTTGCTAAGGATGGAACTGTAGAGCGCAGCAGCTGCTTTCCGTGCCTCACAGCTAAAGATCATCTCATTGTGCTGAAGTGCTCTGTCCGTGCTCAGTTCAACCCGATGATGATGCGCGGTATGGCGTCGCTCGGCGGCGTGAAGCCACTCCAGGTGTTCATGGTCAACGGCCAGCCGATGGCCTTGGTTGAGTGCAGCGGTGCTTCCCAGACCCTCTGTTTCTCTCCCCCAGGGAGATTTTAGCTGCGTCGTAGTGATACTGCTATGCGAGAGGGTACGCTTCGAGAGGACACGGAATCCAGGAAGTGAGCAGACGAGGTGTTTTCTCATCCGTGAGCTGAATCGTGTGTGCTGAGCAGGCAGCGACGTGTACTGCAACGCGCTGGAGGACCCTGATTGGGGCGTTCTCGATGAGGGTGCAAACGGCCCTGCGGCGTGGCACCCCACCTACAACATCCCGGAGCCCTTCACGGCTGATACGTGGATGACCAACGTCGGCAACAACATCTACACGGCCCGATAGAGCAGTTCTTCAATGGAGACACTTCAGGGTGGCAGGGGCCTGTGAGTTGTGGGAATACATCAGCGTGGTGTACATCTGAGTGGTGTGGAGTCACGGTGCCGTAGGGGCCTTGCGATCGCCTGTCGCTTTGCCAAAACCAAGCGCTCAGAACTCCTTCGCCGTCTAGCCACCATTTGTGACGTCGCAGACAGCGCCGGCCCCGCGATGTGAGCGAGATGCAGAGCAACACGCTACATGAGTGGCCCGAAGCGCTCGGGAGGCCAGATGCGAAGGATGGGGCGGCCTTGGACGGCGGAATCATCGAGGGGCCCCCACACGCGAGAGTCCACCGAGACGGGCGCACAGTCGCCCAGCACAAAGGTGGCGCCCTCAGGCACGGCGCCCTCGAAGGGTTGCGCCATCTGCTCGATGGAGCGCCCGCCTAGCTCCAGAGCGTCGACGCGGCACTCCGCCAGGCCGCTCGCCGCCCGCACCCGGTCGTACGCCTCACCGTTGACCGACTGCGGCACCGCCCCAACCGTCCTCAGCATCCCACAGGCGCACAGAGAGACGCAAGGGAGAGCCATGCTCCGCTCGCGCGGGGCAGAGGGTTGGACGGCACCGCTGTGTTGCCCTGGACAGAGACGCGATCGCCGGGGACAGCTGCGACGCGCTTTACGAAGAGGTCGCGCGGGCCGAGGCGGCCGCCGGCACGCTCGACGACGGCTCGGAGTCGCTCAGGCGGCGAAAAGAGGACAACCTCCCCGCGGCGGGGCGCGCGCCCCGCACGCGCCGAGAGCTTCTCGGCGATAACAACGTCGCCCGCCTCGATTGTCGGCTCCATAGACCGCGACGGGATCTTGTACACCGACACCACCTCGCGTCCCGCAAGCCCGCCCGCGAGAAAGAGCGCGCAGACGAGCACGGTGCCGCAGAGCGTCGCGGTGTTGTACATGGCCTGAGAGAGCGCGGTGGGCACGACAGCGAGCGGCACCTGCACGGGCCAGTCGCGGCGCTCGAGCACCTTGGTGACTGGGTAGATGGGCCGCACAGAGAGCACAGCCGTATCGCCAACGCCCTCCGTCGAGAACAGCGGGGCGCCGAGCGCGTCGCGGACGCCCATCACGCGGTACTCGACGCCCGGATACACGCCGGCGCTGAACATCTCGGCGCGCCGCTCGCGAAAGTCTGGCGTCCCCGGCGCGATAGTGGGCACAAACACCTGTCCGGCCTGGAGCTTCTCGCGAATGTCCGAAGGCCAGGACCAGAACACGCCGTTGAGGCGGCGGGTCTCGTCAGAGAGAGGCAGCGTGGCGAGCGACAGCACCTTCGACCCGATCCGACTCGGCAGGTCCTCGCCTCCACCGGCGCCCTCCGACCCCTCCTCATCCTCCGCGAGGTACGCGCGAGAGGAAGCAAACACTGTCAGGTTGACACGCACGATGAGGTCGCCCGCGCCCGCGCCCTCGTCTGGCGCGCAGAAGTCGGCGAGCGACTCGCGCGGGAGAAGGTGTGCGCCCCAGTCGTCAGTGCGGCCACGGGACGAGTCTGCGCGCGAGGGGTGGCAGAAGCGCATGCCACAGTCGAAGGCGACGTCGAAGCGCGGCCCTGTACGCTGCTGTCCGACCACCGCCAGCGAGAAGGCAGCGTCAACACTCTCATCCTGAACCCGCGCGTTCAGCCGCAGGTACACCCCCACCCGCCCCTTCCGCCGGTGCGTCGGGCCCATGAAGCCCAAGGCGCCCATTCCGACCTGGCCAGCCACCGCCTTGGATTGTCCCGCAGGGTAGACGACAACCTGCCACCGCGCCCCTCCGGCCTCGAACTCGTCGGACTCAAACCCCTCGCCAGGCATCGCCTCGAGCACGTCGCTGCGCTGCCCAAACCCGGAAAACACAACCTCCCTCTCCAGCTTCGCTACCACTTGGTTCGTTGTCGATCCAATCCCCGCCGCCGCCGTACTCCTCATTTCCAACTCTCCACCTCGCCCATCCGCTACCAACCCGAGCACGCCGCGTGCCCGCGCGAGGCTCCTGCTCTGTTCGCCCAGTGTCAACGCTGCCCTGGAAAGCGCAGCGCCAGCGCCGACCACGGGAGACAGCGCGGGTGAAAACGGGGACTGCAGGAGAAGAGAAACAGGCTTTGCACGGTGCACATTGTCCCAACAACGATGCGCTGTGGGGAGGAGGAATGCTGAGGCGGGATTGGTGACGAGGGCGAGGGCGGCGAGGAGTTGAGAAAGGATCACCGCCCGCATTACGCGGGATCGCAGCGGGAGAGACCCGTCAGACCCGGGAGAAGTCTTAGAAAAGGGGCTCTGAAGCGGCTCAACGAAACCCCGGAACTCAGAAGCACCCGCAGCGCGCTGCAACAGGTGCTTTGGGATCCCTCTCGTTGAGCCACAGGCACAAAAACCCGAACGAGCGTTAACTTTATAAAGTTGACGATGTTAGGTCAACAATATAATAGCTCCATCAAGCCCCAAAGGCCGCGTCGGCAGTGGGAGGGGACAAGAGCACGAGCGATGACCCCTCCTGGCATGGGCGTTGCAGAGCCCAAGCGCCGTTTGCGGACATTTTTCGGGGCGGCGGCGCTCGGCTGCGTAGCAGCAGTGCTGCTGCTCGCAGCGGGGGCAGGGATCAGACCCTCAAAGACTGTCCTGGCAGGCAACCCGCCGATCCCGGCGCAGGCGCCAGCGAGCGGGGGTGCGAAGGGCGGGCCCATGGCAAACGTACACGTTAAGAGTGGTCATATGGTTGGACCGCCGATCAACATCGCGCCCACGGGTTACATCATCAGTGAGGGCCGCAGCGTGCATGGTGCGTCCCCGCCGTCTCCCCGCGATCACCGGGCGTCACCGGCAACAGTGTTATCAATACGGCTAGATTGATGTAACTCACTTCAATTGCGGCGCGGATTGGGTAGGGATGATCGACATCGCTGCGCCATTGGATGCGGACACTGGGGCAGCAGTGCCTGCAATTGTGGTCCCAAGCCGGCTGCCGCCTGACGGCTCGCCACATCAGGGAGCTGCTCTGGGTCCCGTGCCGACATCCCCTGGGCAGGCGCAGGTGGCTAATTTACCGCCGGAGATGTCCGCGCCAGAGGGAGCTCAGCAGCTGTCGGAGGCGTCTGACTTCAGCGCACGCCTCGGCGATGACGAGGACATGTACCCCAAGGTGCACACAGAGGCAGAGCAGTACCTGCTCAATGGTCCGTTGCCGGACCTCCAGGCTGGTCCCACGATGGCTGCGCCGCCGCCGGTCCAGCTCGCGCCGCCGCCGCCCGTCGCGATGATGCCGCCGGCTGGGGTGCCGGCAGGCTCGCTCGCGCCCCTGGCTCCGCACGTGGCGCTCCCGCCGCAGGTCGCTGCGCCCGCTGCAGCCGCTGCGCCCTCCGCACCGATCATGATGGACGAACAGCACGCGTACGTGCCGGCGGCACGGGTGCCCCGGGCCGTGCCCAACTACTTCAAGGCGCCCTTTGACAAGTGGTCTGAGGAGGATCACGCCGTGCACGCCTACAACCTCGCGCAGTGGCGCGTCAAGATCCTCCAGGCCAAGCTCCACCAGGCCCAGCTTCGCAAGCGCCTCCAAGACCTCTCATCTCCGCCGGTTGCCGCGGCGACGGCGTCGATGACCAAGATGGTGCACGTGGAGGCGCCCGCGCACGGGGGACAAGACGGGGATGACTTCGGGGCTCCTCGCGAGGGGCGCCGGGAGCAGCCCCGCGGACGGGGCGTTCGGGGTGAGGACTGGGAGGAGGGGCGGCGTGAGCGGCGGGACGAGTGGCGGGGGCGGGGACACTGGGACGACCGGCTGGAGCGGCTGCGCGACGCGACGGGCGCGGAGCTCAGAAAAATCGAGGCGCAAGTGCACGCGCTCGCCAAGATCACCGCGCGGCAGGTCAAGGCACAGCGCGCAGCGCCGCCGCCGACGCCGCCCGCGGGAGGGGGGAGCACTGCAGCGGTGCGAGCGCTGCGAGCGCACACGGATCAGGAGCTGCGCCTGGTGATCAAGGCGCTGCACGCGGTGCAGCGCAAGGTGGACCGCGGGCCGGACCCCGCGCAGGCCCTCGCTGCCGTGTCGCGCGCATCGCCAGCGGGGGGCGCGGGGGGCGCGGCGCGCGTCAGCAGTGACGACGACGATGATGAAACTGCAGTGGAGCGGCAGATGGCGCTCTGGAAGAAGGTTACGTCGGATGTTGGCAGTGTGTAGGGGGGTTGGGCGGCGCGAGTGCAAGGCGAGTCTGCGTGGCCCTTGCCCAACGCTGGGTTGAAAGCCATTAAAGGTGATGAGACCAAGCAATTATACTCGCCTACAGCGCGAGGCGAATACGGGGCGCCTGACAACGAGCGGAATGACTGGCCACTCAACACCTCGCTGCGCTTATGGCGCGTGGCGGGCTTGGCTGCGTGCGCTGGGGAAATGGCTGATGGCGGCCTGAGCTGATGGCTGACGCAGATGGCTGACGCAAATGGTTGATGGCGGCCTGAGCTGATGGCTGACGGGACCCTGACAGGGCTCAGGGGCCTGAGCCCTGACAGGGCTCAGACGGAGCCGCCGCGACCACTGGCTGCATGGTAACGGGGTCGATTTTGACCACATCAGGCTGCATAGCCTTGGCCTGGCGAGGAAGGGATGGCAAGAGGATGAGCACGAGCAGAAGGAGCAGGCGCATAGGGAGAAGGGGCGATGTCGGGGCGGGGCCGTGGGGACACCTGGGTACGGTACAGCGCCATTTCGTCGTCGGTGAGGAGACAGGTGTCCATGAACGCACAGATGGCAGCCTTGTCCATGCCGACCCCGATGAAGACCACCTCCTGCCGCCGGTCACCCCACTCTTCCGCTGCGTCTCCGGGCAGCGCGAAGTCTCCGGCGATCTTGCCGACCTCGCCGCTCGCGCCCGCTCCGCCATCCGGCCACGTGTCGAGCGCCGTAGCGGCCCACCACAGGCCGAGCGCGCGCAGCTCAAAGTAGCGGCCCGCGTGCGACCAGTACTGCGCGGAGCGGTGCTGGTTGGCGATCCACACGAATCCCTTGGAGCGGATGATGGCCTTCATGGCGGCGCCCTCCTCGCCCTTGGGCGACGCCTCGGCGGAGGGAAAGTCCCACGCGTCGATGAGGTCACCGGTCGAGGGGTCGACCTTGACAGGGAGGTACATGATCACCTGCATCAGGCGCTGCGGGTGGAACGGCCGCCGCCGCGCGTACACGAACGACGTGATCCCGAACCTCTGCGCCGCAGACGTGGTCGTCTGCCTCGACCCCTCGTGCGAGTGCGAGTGCGAGTGCCCGTGCCCATGCACGTGCCCATCGCCGTGCGAGTGCGCACACGCCGAGTCAGTGCAGGGAGTGGCGTCCGCGTCAGTACCGCGCGGCTTCTTTGCGGCGCGCAAGGCCTCACGAAGGTCATCCTCGTCGTCGGCTGCCGCGATGCGACCCACGCCTGACCGCGGCGCGAGCACCGTCTCAAGCGGAACCTTGCCCCACTCTGCGGCCAGCACCGCAGCGGTCGGATTGAGCGTGGTGAGCACGCCATGAAGGCGCTCCATGTCGTCTGCGCCGCAGCGATCGCGCTTGTTCATGATGATGTGGTCCGCGCACTCGATCTGCTCGACAAGCAGGTCCACCACCTTGCGCTCCGAATCGATGTTCTCCTCCTCGTCCTCCGCACACAGGTCCGGCCGCTGAGAGATGTCCTGCTGCGACGCATAAAGCGCGAGGAAGTTCGGCGCATCCACTACCGTGATCATGGTCTGCAGCTCACACAGCTGCATCACCATGTGTCCTGCATCGGCGGCCTCCACAAACTCCCGACGGATGTTCTTGGGCTCGGCGACCTGCGCCCCTCGCCTGTTCAGCGGCACTTCGCGCGGACACGAATGGGTGCCCCGCTAAGCATTTGCGGGATTGACCCCGGACATCTCGATAATGATGTTGTGGTACTGGAAACCGCGCCGTTCTGAGACACGAAGCAGCTGCGCGATTCCTGCCAGGAGCTCGTCCGACGCGTTGCAGCATGCGCACCCTACCGCCCGACGGCGCATTCAGCACTGAAGCAACAAAAAAGAATATGCAACCTTTTGGCTACGCGGAAATTTCTGGTGTGCGTACCGTTCTGCAGCTCGATGCAGTCGGAGGAGTCCTCGCCGGCTGCAGGGTTCAGTGCAATCGTAAGCGCAGCGCAGCATGCGAGCACAGGCGACCCAAGGAGTTCAAACCTGAGCCCGTCGCGGTGCGCTCCTTCACCAATTTTGAGTCTATGTTGACAGCCGCAACGTCATTCACCACAACAGCGACTCGCAGACCACCCTTGTTCTCCAGTACCTGGCGAAGTGCCAGCGCTTTCAGGGCGCCTGGATCGCTGCACACGCGTCGATGCTGCCGTGCATATGTCTAAGCTAGGTGCCAAGCTCTATGCTAGAAGAAATAGACATTTCAGATGTGGCCTGCCTGGCGTAGAAGCGTTGTCTTGCCCGCGCCGAGGAAGCCTGAAAGCAAAGTGATCGGAACCTTCTTTTGGGGCTCAGCTGTGGCAGCACCGGCGTCACTCATTTTGATGATGTACTGCTTGCTCGATGGATCGGTTGTTGGCGCGTTTTCTAGCTGTGGATGTCGTCTTGATTTCTGGTAGCGGGGTTGCGCCTCGGACAGGTTGCACACGGCTCGGCCTCAGATCCTTTCTTGCCGACGTGATTAGGCTCGTGTCATTGGAGCTTTTTTTGTCACCCTGCCCACCCACACCCAGACTGCTGCGAACAGAACTAAGAGCACGATCGCGGTGCCTGGGTGGGGCGCGATACCTTATACCGGGGAGCACCCTAGTCCCCACTTCCTCTGCGATGGAAGCGCTTGTGCGAGGGGTCATTGTGTCGGAACATTCGTTGGAACTCAAGACTGCGCTCTTCCAGCGCATTGCGAATGTACGTGGACGTCAACTCACAGCCTGAATGAGCCTCCCAGTGTAGTCTACCCCAATAGAGTAAGCTTCTCATCTAATTCTAGAGTGGAACCCGCACTGCGATACTGCGCAGGTTGTGCCCAGGCTGGAGCTTGCAGATGCCAACGAGCTGTGGCAGACGTCCTTGGAGTGGGTGCTCGGGTATGACGCAGCGGGCAGGGTCGCGGGGCTCAAGTTGCAGGCTGCTCTATGGAGCCATCCCGTCGCTGGCACGCTGTTGTGCGAAAAGTCTGCACGTGTTGTGTTCCATCTCCTCGGATACCCAGGTCAGGCCAAACGCACCCGACCAGTCCTAAACCCTTCGCCCGGAACAAGCTGCAATTAGGTATGCGGCAGATGTGCTGCCCCTGCGCTCCACCAGCGCTGAGTACTCATACGCGACACTGGATTGGGCGTGGCAGCGAACTCGCCGGCGGAAGGGCAGGGCCTTAAAGGGCTCTTGGCCCTGTTCCCGCCCGCGTTCCGCGATCTGACAGCGAAGCACCTCGCTGCGCACGCGCACGCATCTGATGATACAGTTCGATGCGTCATGGCATCCCTCCGCGAGTTGAGGGATGCCACTCTTTGTCACGGGGCTGGGCACTCAGTGCCCGGCGGTGTGGAGGAGCAGGCGCTTTTGGAATGGTTTGTCGCAATTGAGGAGGCGCTGCGGTCCTACGGGCGCGGGGAGCTGGCTGCGAAGCCACAGGGGAAGACGGAGGAGTGGAGCGGGAGCAGGGCGCAGGACTCTGTGGAGGCGGCAGGGAAGGTGGGGCTTGTGAATCTCGGTAACACGTGCTATGCTGCAGCGTTCCTGCAGGTCCTCGCCCGCGCCACTCCTTTCGTCCGACGCCTCTACCGCCCGCCGCCCGCACGGGGCGAGATAGCGGCGGAGGTATCAGGGACAGTTCTGGAGCTGCGGCGGCTGTGTTACTTCCTTGCACTCTCGGATCGCGGGGCGGTCTCACCAGCGCGCCTCCTCGCGACGCTTCCGCCGGAGACCTTCTGCAAGGGGCGCCAGCACGACGCTGCCGAGTTCGGCAAGTTTCTTCTCGCTCGGGTGGAGGCCGCCTACGGCTCTCTGCTTCCGCGCTCCCTCGCTCGCTCCGCGCTGGGGGCTGGCGGCGGCGCGGATGCATCAGATGGCTCTGAGGATGGATGCCCCCAAACGCGTTGTCCAGTGGGCGTGCTGAGTGGGACACTCGAGAGCACGGTGCGGTGCGGAGGGTGCGGCGCCAAGTCTCGGCGGCACGAGGTGTTCTGGGACCTGCAGGTTCCTGTTCCGTCACCCAAAGGTGAACAAGGCGACTGCCATGCGGCTGCTCCTCCTGCGCGAGGCGTGCCACAGCTCGCTGCGGGCCAGTCGTTCGGCGGCGGCGTGAGTCCCGCAGAGCTTCGCAGCCAAGGCTCCGCAGGAGCTGCGACCGACAGCGAAGGCTCCGCAGGAGCTGCGACCGACAGCGAAGGCTCCGCAGGAGCTGCGACC
>Ga0115567_10005178_pt1 | contig 12644 bp, 9 predicted proteins | sample COGITO_mtgs_1204_2_FD_88679 | JGI IMG/M metagenome (GOLD analysis project Ga0115567, IMG submission 88679) | Pelagic marine microbial communities from North Sea - COGITO_mtgs_120412 | ecosystem: Environmental > Aquatic > Marine > Epipelagic | place: Germany:Helgoland, sampling site Kabeltonne...
CGTAGAGGGCGACAAGGTCAAGGTCACCGGAAAAACAGCCAGCCAGGAAATGCGCGAAAAAGTCATTCTTGCCGTGGGCAATTTCGAAGGTGTGGCGGCGGTCGAGGATGACACCAGCGGCGGTGACGGTGAGCCGACCTTCCACACTATTCAAAAAAAGGGCGATACCCTTTGGGCGATCTCTGCAGGGTTCGCCCCATCCTCTTACGTTACGTTGTGCCTTTGGCGTTTTGCTTGATATTTTTCGAGCGCCCCTGCATCCTCGCACACTACAAGAATGCGCCACCGGAAAACCGGGGTCAGGGGAGGAATTTCATGAACATAGACGCCACACGCAATTTCAGGGACATCGAAGCGGACATGCCGTGGGAGGCCCGCGAGCGCGCACAGACCTTCTATGGTTTGCTTTCGGATACGACCAAGCGATTTCCATCCCGCAAAGCTCTGAGCTACCAGCTTCTTTCTGGCCCTACGGACAAGGCGGAAACGCTCACCTGGACCGAACTGCATGCCAAAACGACGCAGGCTGCGAACCTGTTTCGGTCGCTTGGTGTCGGACCGAAAGATGTGGTTGCCTATATTCTGCCCAACGCCACCGAGACAGTGCTGGCGCTGTATGGTGGTGCTGTGGCCGGGATCGTGAACCCGATCAATCCGCTGCTTGACGCGACGCAGATTGGTTCCATCCTGCGCGAAACCGGCGCGAAGGTCGTCGTGACGCTCAAACCCTTTCCCAAGACTGACGTGGCGGACAAAACAGCCGAAGCCGTGGCGCTGGCTCCCAACGTCAAGACAGTGCTTGAAGTTGATCTGCTGCGCTATCTGACGGGCGTTAAAAAGTATATCGTACCCCTGGTTCGCCCCAAGCTGAAGGTGAGAAATCACGCCAAGTATCTGGATTTCAACGCCGAATTGGCAAAGCAGCCGACGACATTGCAATTTGAGGATCCGCAAGAAGATCGCGTCGCCTGCTATTTTCACACCGGCGGCACGACGGGGATGCCCAAGGTGGCGCAGCACAAGTATTCCGGGATGCTCTATAATGGCTGGATCGGCAAGACGATCTTGCTCGACGAGACTGACAATATCCTGTGCCCGCTGCCGCTGTTTCACGTATTTGCCTGTCATGTGATCCTGATGGGTGCCGTGTCTGCCGGTGCGCACACCGTCTTTCCTACCCCGCAGGGCTATCGGGGCGACGGTGTTTTTGACAATATCTGGAAGCTGGTGGACCGCTGGAAAATCAGTTTCATCATCGGTGTGCCAACGGCTATTTCCGCCATGATGCAGCGCCCGGTAGACGCGGACATCAGCACGGTCAAAAGCACATTCAGCGGCTCCGCCCCGTTGCCGATGGAGCTGTTCCGCCGCTTTGAGAAAGCGACCGGTGTCGAAATCCTGGAGGGCTACGGTCTGACCGAAGCGACCTGCATGGTCTCTGGCAACCCTGCACATGGGGTCAAAAAGGTAGGCTCTATCGGGCTGCCATTTCCCTATACAGACGTCAAGATCGTCAAGGGATCGCCGGAGGGACCAGTCGATGCGGACGTCGATGAGATTGGCGAAATCTGCATTTCCAATCCCGGCATCTTTCCGGGCAACACCTATACCGAGGCAGAAAAGAACAAGGACCTCTATTATTACGACAAATACCTGCGTACGGGCGATCTTGGCCGCATCGACGAAGACGGCTATGTCTGGATCACGGGCCGCGCCAAGGATCTGATCATTCGCGGCGGTCACAACATCGATCCGGCCGAGATCGAAGAGGCGCTGTTGCACCATGATGCCGTCGCTTTCGCAGGGGCTATCGGCCAGCCGGACGCCCATTCCGGCGAAGTGCCCTGCGCATTTGTCGAGTTGGTCGAGGGCGCAAGCGTGACCGAAGAAGAGCTGCTCGCGTTCTGCAATGATCGTGTCCACGAACGCGCGGCGCGTCCCAAGCATATGAAGATTATGAAGGAACTGCCGAAAACGGCGGTAGGCAAAATTTTCAAACCCGACCTGCGCCGCGACGCAATCAAGCGGGTCTTTGACGAGACGCTGGAAAAAGCCGGCGTTCCGGCCCGCGTCGCAGGGGTGATTGATGACAAGAAACGCGGTTTGGTCGCTCAGGTCACACTAAATGGGGCGGACAAGGCCGCTGTTGGCGGCGCGCTTGACCCCTTCATTACCCCATGGGACGCCGCGTGAACAAGGCAGACTACGAAACCCTGATTGATGCCGAGATGTGGGCCTATATCAAGCGATCGGACTCCTACTATCCACCCGACGCGGTCGATCTGGATATCGCCGGCCAGCGGCGGGTCTATGACGCGATGGCCGAGGCGTTTCGTCAAGCGCGCCCTGAGAACGTACAGGTCAAGGACGTGCAGATGGACGGCATATCCTGCCGTCGCTACGAAGTTGGTAAAAGCGATATCACGGTGGTCTACTACCACGGCGGCGGTTTCGTCGTGGGCGGGCTCGACAGCCACGATGACGTCTGCGCCGAAATTTGCGACCGAACGGGATACCGCGTGATTTCAGTGGATTATGGGCTGGCACCGGAAACGATCTTTCCCGGCTGTTTTGAGGATGCGTGGCGCGCTTTTGTCGCTGTCGCGAACACATATACAGGCGAAATCATTCTTGCCGGAGACAGTGCAGGGGGCAACCTCGCCGCGGCGGTGACGCATCATGCACGTGGGCGCCAGGACGGGCGGATCGTGGGGCAGATGCTGATCTATCCCGGCTTGGGCGGTGACGTGACCAAAGGTTCCTACGTGACCCATGCCGACGCACCGCAGCTGACGGTGCGGGACATGCAATTTTACCAGACCATGCGCACCGGGGGAGCGCCGCCGCCCACGGACGATCCGCGCTATACGCCGCTGCATGATACGGATTTCTCTGACCTGCCGTGCACAGTTATCGTCACCGCCGCGTGTGATCCGCTGTCCAGCGATGGCGGCGCGTACCGCGATGCGCTCAGAGCTGCCGGCGGCGAGGCCGAGTGGCATGAGATTGCGGGAATGGTGCACGGTTGTCTGCGCGCGCGCGTGATGTCGCGCAAGGCAGCCGCGTTCTTTGACAAGGTCGTTGGCGGGATCGCCGACATGGGCCGCGGTTAGGTCAGGAAACTGCGCGCTTTCATCGTTTCGGGGATCGGCGCGCCAAGGCGGTGCAGGATCGTCGGTGCAAGCTGTAGCTGGTCGATCACCGTATCCATGGATGGCCCCTCTGCCGGCCCGAAGTAATACAAGGCCGCTTCCTGTTGCAGGGCACTCCTCCCGCCGTGGTGGCCACGTTCGTCCTGACCGTGATCGGCAGTCACCATCACTTCATAACCCGCTGCGCGCCACTTTTGGAGGAAGGGGGCAAGCATCTCGTCCATAACGAAACAGGCATGGTCCATCTCATTGCTTTCATGGAAAAAACGGTGCCCCATGGAATCAAGCGTGCAGGTGTGCAGCATCCCGTAGTTCAACCCGAACCGCAGACAGAGATTGGTCAGAGAGGCGAACAGATCGAGGTCGGATGGCGTCATCTGATTGTCGCGTCCGTAGCCTGTCATCGTATGAAACCGGCCGTGATTGATCGTGTCGCTGTCCGGCTCGTCATATTCGACATCGCGAACGTAATCGAAAGGATGGCGGTTAAAGAACTCCGACCAGAAACTATGTGCCACGCCCCCCGTCACGCCTCCGCCCTTGCGGACCTGCCCGAACACGTCTGGCTGATCCAGACGGAACACATTGCCGTTGCCGGTACATCCATGCACCGCAGGTGCGACGCCTGTATGGATCGACGCATAACATGAAGCGGATATCGACGGCAGGACCGACCGGATTTTCCAGACACGGGCATCGCCGCTATCGACCCAGCCCTCAAGGTTACCAAATAGCCGACGCCAGTTGCGATAGGGCACGCCGTCCAGAATGATCAGCAGCAGTTTATTGTCCATGTGAAGCCTCCGGTTGACCGCTCTATTTGAGCGCACAGGATCACTGCGCGCAACGGCAAACGGGGCGGCCTCATATGTCCGTGCAAGATACACAGGACGGGCCGGGATCGCGCACCTACTCTGACGCAATCTTGAAGCGGGTCTGATCGTGTTTCGCGCGAGCTGGCCTGAAGCATTCAAAGCAAATTATGCGGCCGATAACACCAAAGGCGGCCGGAATACGCGCATGCAACGGCGAATCACGGGGGCAGAGCTGCGCAAGATAATGCGCCGCGAGACCCTTTTGCGGGGCAAGTGAACGGCTGCGGGTGCCGCGCGCCTAGTTTCCGGCGCTCTCCATCCTGCGATGCTCGATCACCTCTTCGAGCCAGCCAAGTTTCATCTCCGGAACGGAGCTGAGCAGCAGATCCGTATAGGCGTCGAACGGCGGTGCCAGAACCTCTGATTTCGGGCCATAGCGCACGACTTCGCCCTGAAACATGACCGCGATGCTGTCTGCGATGGCTTTGACTGTTGCCAGATCATGAGTAATGAAGAGATAGGCAACGTCCTCGCGTTTTTGCAAGGAAAGCAACAGCTTGAGGATACCGTCAGCGACCAGCGGATCCAGTGCCGAGGTCACCTCGTCGCAGATAATCAGCTTGGGATTGGCCGCCAGTGCACGGGCTATGCAGACGCGTTGTTTTTGTCCGCCTGACAGTTCCGCCGGATAACGATCCTGAAATCCCTCACCCAATTCGATCTCGTCCAGCAGTTCCTGAATGCGCCTTTGTTTCGCTTTACCCTTGAGGCCAAAGTAAAACTCAAGCGGCCGCCCGATGATCGTGCCGACCGTCTGGCGCGGGTTCATCGCTGTATCAGCCATCTGATAAATCATCTGCAATTCGCGCAGATCATTGAGGGGCCGCGTGGCGAGGTCTGGCGTCAGTTTGCGCCCGTCAAAGACAATCTGTCCGTCAGAAGGCGGCAGAAGGCCGGTGATCACCCGTGCCAGCGTTGATTTGCCGGACCCGGATTCACCAACGATGGCGAGGGTCTGACCGGGATGCAGTTCGACGTTGATTTTCTTGAGGACGTCGAAATCGGTGCCCCTGTAGCGTGCGGTAATATTCTCGACTCGTAAAACGGGCGTATCGGTCGGGTCTTTTTCGATATGCTTGATCGACCGGACAGAAACAAGCGCCTGCGTGTACGCTTCTTGCGGGTTGTTGATGATCTGATCGACCGCTCCGTATTCGACCATCGCACCCTGTTGCAGCACCATGATGTGATCGCTGACCTGCGCCACCACCGCAAGGTCATGGGTAATATAGAGGGCGGCGACACCGGTATCACGGATCGCTTCCTTGATCGCGGCCAGTACGTCGATCTGGGTGGTCACATCGAGCGCCGTGGTCGGTTCATCAAACACCACCAGATCAGGTTCAGGACACAGTGCCAACGCCGTCATGCAACGCTGCAATTGTCCCCCCGACACCTGATGTGGATACCGGTTACCAATGCTTTCCGGGTCGGGCAGGCCGAGTTTTGCAAAAAGCGCGATCGCGCGCGCTTCGGCGTCTTTTTTGGAGAACTTGTTCTGGAAGATGGCGGCTTCGATCACCTGTTCCAGAATCTTTTTCGCCGGGTTGAAGGACGCGGCGGCAGATTGGGAGACATATGTCACTTCCGCCCCCCGCAGTTTGCGCACGTCACGCAGGCCGGATTTCAGTATATCGCGGCCATTGACCCAAACCTCGCCACCCGTCAGCTCTACGCCGCCCCGGCCATAGGCCATCGCAGCCAGACCAATGGTGGATTTGCCCGCGCCGGATTCGCCGATAAGGCCCAGCACCTTGCCCGCCTCCAGTTCGAAATCCACGCCATGCACGATTTCGATGTCGCGCGGCTTTTCGCCCGGAGGATAGATTGTGGCTCCGATTTTAAGACCGCGGACTTTGAGCAGTGGCTCGGTCATCCCCGGCCCCCTTTCAGCGAGGTGGTGCGATTGAGGACCCAATCCGCCACGAGGTTTATGGAGATGCAAAGCGTTGCGATGGCGTAAGCAGGGTAAAGAGCAGCCTGAATGCCATAGTTGATGCCTTCCTTGTTCTCTTTGACGATGCCGCCCCAATCCGCCAGCGGTGGTTGGACGCCAAGGCCGAGGAACGACAATGTCGAGATAAAGAGAACCGCAAAGATGAACCGCAGCCCCATCTCCGCAACCAGCGGCGACAGTGCATTGGGCAGCGTTTCGCGAAAGATGATCCAGCCGATTTTCTCGCCCCGCAAGCGGGCGGCCTCGACGTAATCCATAACAGTAATATCCACCGCTACGGCCCGTGCAAGGCGGTAGACGCGGGTCGAGTCCAGCAGACCCATCAGAATGATCAGGATCGTGGTCGTTGTCGGCATGACCGACAGGACCACAAGCGCAAAGATCAGCGATGGAATGGACATGATCAGATCGACGAACCGGCTGATCGTCTGATCGACCCACCCCCCCGATACAGCGGCAAAGAAGCCCAAGACCGAACCCAGAGTGAAGCTGAGGATCGTGGCAGCGGTGGCGATAAAGATCGTCGTGCGTCCGCCGTATATAAGGCGCGTCAACAGATCACGTCCAATGCTGTCGGTGCCAAGCAGGAATTGCGACGATGAGGGCTCCCAGACGTCACCGACGATTTCGGACATGCCATAGGGTGCAATGAGCGGGGCAAAGAGTGCCATCAGGAAATAGGCGGCGGTAAAGAACAGGCCGATCAAGGCGGCGACGGGGATGTTTTTCATGGTGCCCTCCGGTGGCGTTGGGCAGTCAAAGCGTGGCGATGCGGCAACCGGGTGCGGAACTTCATCTGTTTCAAAAAAGAACAGCTTCTGCCCGACCGAAATACCCGTGTGAAATAGTCAATTTCCCCGGTCATTTCGGATGCCTCAGTCTTGGGTTCGCCAGAATGGACACGATATCCGCAATCAGGTTCAGCCCGATATAGACGGCGGCGAATATCAGACCGCAGGCCTGCACCACGGGCACGTCACGTTTGGATACGTGATCCACCAGATACTGTCCCATGCCGGGATAGGCGAACACCACTTCGACAACGACGACGCCGACCACGAGATAGGCGAGGTTCAACATCACCACGTTGACGATAGGGGCGATGGCGTTCGGAAACGCATGTTTGCGGATGATCTTGAGCATCCCCATACCCTTGAGTTCGGCCGTCTCGATATAGGCCGATTGCATCACGTTCAGGATCGCCGCACGGGTCATGCGCATCATGTGCGCGAGCACCACAAGGGTCAGCACCATAACAGGGATCGCAATCGCATTGAGTTTTTGTCCGAGGCTCATGCCGTCGTTGATGATCGCCACGGAAGAGAACATGCCCCACTGGATCGACACCCAGTAGATCAGGACATAACCGATCATGAATTCAGGGATGGAAATCGTCGTCAGCGTAATCGCCGAGATCAGCTTGTCCGGCCAGCGGTCCTTGTAGCGGACAGCCAGCAGCCCGAGGAAAATCGCCAGCGGGACCGAGATGATGGCCGCCCAGAAGGCAAGGAAAAGAGTATTTTTGAGACGTCCGCCAAGACTTTCTGCGATGTCGCGGCCATTTGTAAGGGCCGTACCAAGATCACCTTGAAGGAACCCACCGAGCCACGAGAAATATCTCGTGAGGGCCGGTTCATTCAGGCCCAGTTCGGCCCGCAGGTTCGCCAGCGCCTGAGGGGTCGCGGATTGACCAAGAATTTGTTGTGCAACGTCTCCGGGCAACATTGTGGTGCCCGCGAAAATTAATATTGAAGCTGCAAAAAGCAGCATTATGCCCAGCGCAAGGCGCTGGGCAATTAGTTTGAGGATGGGATGCATCTGTTCAGATGCCCCTACGCGCTTTTCAGCCAGCACTCGATCGCGGCCTGATTGCTCATCATTTCGCCATAGGGATCGTCGACCCAACCGCCAAGATCATTGCTGACGCCGTTGATGAAGTCGTTGAACATCGGCAAGATAAGGCCGCCTTCGTCACGCACCATCATACCCATTTTTGAATAGATTTCCTTGCGCTTTGCATCGTCGAGCTCCGCTTTTGCCGCTTTCAGCATTGCATCAAACTCGGGACGTTTCCAGCGGGTGTCGTTCCAGTCCGCGGTTGAAAGATACGCCGTCGAATACATTTGGTCCTGCACTGGACGTCCGCCCCAGTAGGACGCGCAGAACGGCTGCACATTCCAGACCTCGGACCAATAACCGTCGTTTGGCTCACGCTTGATCTCAAGCGGGATACCAGCGGCCTTTGCCGTTTCCAGAAACAATGAAGCAGCATCGACCGCACCCGGGAAAGCACCATCGGAGACGCGCAGAATGATCGGGCTGCCATCATGGCCGGAAGCGGCGTAATGCTCTTTGGCCTTTTCGATCGAGTGTTTCCGCTGCGGGATGCTGTCGTCAAACAACGGATAGGATGAATTGATCGGCATATCATTCCCGATCGATCCGTAACCGCGCAGGATTTTATCAACCATTTCTTCGCGGTTGATGGCGTATTTCAGCGCCAAGCGCAGTTCGTTGTTGTCAAAAGGTGCCGTATCGATGTGCATGATGAACACATAGTGGCCGGGGCCAGAGGAATTGCGTACTTCAAGGTTGGGCGCGCGGTCCAGAAGTGCGGCGACTTTTGGATCAACACGGTTGATGGCGTGCACTTGCCCCGACTGCAAGGCAGCGGTCCGTGCGGTGGCATCGTTCAATACCAACTGCACTATTTCGTCTGCCCAACCACGGTTTTCTGAATCCCAGTAGTCATCGCGGCGCTTGAAGGCGTGGCGCACGCCGGGTTCGTCGATTTCCAGCGTATATGGTCCTGTACCGATCGCGGCACCGGGATCTTCCATGCCGCCACCGGGCTGGATGATCAGGTGATAATCCTGCATCAGATAGGGCAAATCGGCGTTTGGCTCATCTAGATCCAGGACAACATAGTCGCCGTCGACTTTCATGTCGGCAATGCCTTTGACAATCCCCAGTGCACCGGATTGACTGGCTTCATTGGAATGGCGCTGAAGCGTCTTTACGACGTCATCTGGTGTCATATCCTTCCCGTTGGAAAACGGAACGCCTTTGCGGATCTTGAAAGTCCAGGTTTTGGCATCCGTTGACGCTTCCCAGCTTTCGGCCAGACGGGGTTTCAGGCCGCCTTCATGGTCAAGGTCCGTGAGCGTTTCGCCCCATGCATAGAGGTTGTTCAACGGCACTTCGGACGCGGTCAGTGCGGGATCTTGCGTGTTTGTGCTTTGCTCGCCGGTTGATCCGATGTTCAGCAGTCCGCCGCGCACGGGCGTGCCGTGACCGTCGGCTTTGGCACTGCCGGTCAGCATCGAATTGGCGACAGCGGCCGTCACGCCGAGCGCTGCGGCACGGCCAACGAATTCGCGACGCGTCATCAGGCCTTTTGCGACCTTGCCGGTCATTTCCTTGAGTTGTTGGTTCATCTGGAGTGCTCCCATTTGGATAATTGCGTCATTTACTGCGCAGTTTTATTGATTGATGGGTCAAGTTTGCGCATTTCGACGCGTGTCGCAAGCATAAAGGGGTCTTCTTGGTGACGGTTACGTTACATATGATCCCGCTTGATGCTGTCTTTGACGTCGCGTGCGTGGACCAGTTCTTCGTTCTCATAGGCCTCCAGTCGTGCGGTCAGATGGAAATGCGTGGCGTCGGACCACATCTCGTTGGTCGTTTCTGTGCGCAGGCGAATACCCTCCCGCTCTATCTCGTCGGTCCAATGGCAGGCACCGCGTGCCGACAGCGGATCGTCAGGGTGGATGTCCCATCGCTCGCGCGCGACGGAGCCTGCAATCATGCCATGATCAGCGTCGCGCACCTTGCCAAAGTCGTCTTCGATGACCAGCGAACGCAGTCCGGTGGTCATGTCTGTTTCTTGACGGCGCATATGATTTTCAGGTCGAATTTCCTCGGTTTTCCAGGGTTCTGCCGCATCCGGTGGCGCGAACGCGACCTCGTCGCCGCCGGGGGCAGGGCGCTGGGGCAAAGTGATCTGTCCGTTGCTCAATCGCAGGCTGGCAGCTTCGGGTGAAGGCCAGATCAGCGGCCAATAAGCAGATGATACCGCGACGCGCACCGAATGTCCCGCAGGCACACGGTACGCAATATGATCAAGTGCCAGCGTAATGGTTTCCTGCTGGCCCGGCACCATTGATGTGGGGGCGGACGCGCTTTCGCGGTGGCTGAGGTTCAGCACGCCATAGGTAATGCGCGTGCTGGCCCCATCAGGGTGAATATGATTGAGCCTTACCGCGATCTGGGCCTGCGGTTTGTCTGCAGACAGGGTCACCGTGATACGCGGTGCTCCGACAATATCCATGTCCTCAGCCAGCGGAGCGCTGTCAAAACACTGCGACAGCGCGTCATCGCCACGCTGGTCGCCGGGCATTTCCGGGCCCAGCCAGATCGCGCAATATTCGCCCGATGCAGCCCCGCAGTCCGCGGGTGATGCGACCGTGATATCAAAGGCGCTTGGTGCCTCACCCAACGTGCCGTCACCAAGATAAAGCGTCTGGACAGGCAGGTGGCTGGTGGCCCCTTGGTATTCCGCAATCCAACGGCCGGGCCGCTCAGCATACCATGTCGCAGGGCGGACGCCGTCCATCAGGTAGGCGCGATAATCCGGATCATCCTCAACCCCGGTATCAATGTCTTTCAGCCAACGATCCCACCACCGCAGCGCTTCCTGCAGGAAACCGATGCGCGGTTCTGGTACCGCGAAATGTGGGTATTTATGGACCCATGGACCGACAATCCCCTTGGCCCCCGGCAGCGCCTCGACCAGTTGCGGCACGGCATTTTTATAGGCATCCCCCCAGCCGCCCACAGCAAGAACCTTGGCCTTGATCGCAGAATAATCTTCAATCACGGATCCATGTTGCCAATAGGCATCGCGCCGCTGGTGGCGCAACCAAAGCGCCGGCAAGAACGGTTCATTTTCCAACCGATCCAGCCACATTTCGCGCCAATTCTCGCGCAGATCAGGATCGGCGGCACGGCTGGAATAGGACCACATCGTCGCCCCCCAGCCGAGGTTCTCGTTCAGCAGGCAACCGCCTTTGTAGTGAATATCATCGGCAAAGCGGTCCACGGTCGAACATAGCGTGATCACCGCCTTCAGCGGCTCCGGTGCCAATGCGGCCACCTGAAGCCCGTTGAAGCCCCCCCAGCTGATCCCCATCATCCCGACGTTGCCATTGCACCACGGTTGCGCCGCGACCCAGTTGATGACCTCAACCGCGTCGTTGAGTTCTTGTGAAGAATATTCGTCCTCCATCAGCCCTTCGCTGTCGCCATTGCCGCGAATATCCACCCGCAGACAGGCATAGCCGCGGGCGGCAAGCCACGGATGGGTAAGAGCGTCGCGCGCGCAGGTACCGTCACGCTTGCGATAGGGTAAGTATTCAAGGATCACCGGCACCGGATCATTTTCCGCATCCACAGGCCGCCACATCCGCGCGGAAAGGCGGGTGCCATCGGACAGGGTCAGTCCCAAATCGGGCTCTTCGGTGATCTCGCGCAGCGCGTTGGGTATATTTTTCATATTCGGAACGTCAGTTGGCGGCGGCCCCTTGTCAACCGAATGCCATCGTCTTGTGGAGCAAACCCCTAAAAATCGATAGATTTAGGTACGAACGCGGGGTTATCTTGCCGGCATTGAACGCCGGCGGGGCAGGCCGCCGATGATCCGGCGCGGATGGTAAGGCGCTGGGGCAGGGCGTGAGAACATGGACAGCATAAAATCGATTGATTTTGTCATCCGCGATGATGCGGGCAGTTTGCGCAAGGGGCAGGTGCCCGGTGGGCGGGCTGGCCATGTCGTACCGCTGAGGCCGGGGCAGAAACTGTCAATGAACCTGCGCACCGGCGATCTGACCCGTCTGCGTCGCCAGGCGACGGACATGCACATCGTTCTGCGCGACGGGCGCGCCATTACGCTCGATCAGTTTTTCGATCGCAAGGACCTGCGGGGCTGCCTGTTCGTCTCATCAGACGGCGCGCTTCACGAAGTCCATGCCGCACGAACCGATACTGGCGACCAGATCGCGCGCGGCACATATCCCAGCGAAATGCGCGCCATCGCCACTGATGCGCAAGGCCAGTCAAATATCGCCGTGCAGGCCGTTGTAATCGAACATAATGCACAGCGGATCGCGATTTTTGTCGCACCGGAGCAGGCCGCGCAAGACGGGATCGAACTGGGCGGGCAGGTCGAACCGGGGATGACCATCACGGCTAACTTTCAGGGGCAGAGTTTTATGGGGGTGGTCGACGATGACGGTAACTGGACCATGAGCGTTCCGGCGGAGGCGATAGCGCCGGGAGTTTATGAGGCGGAAATCGCGGTGACGGCCACCACGCCCGAGGGCGAGGCGCAAACCCTGACAGAACGGCTGAATGTCGATACGGAGAACCCGCAAGGTGCCGTCATCTCAACTCAAGCCGAGGCCGATGTCGAAACCGAACGTGTCTGAGGGAAGTTACTTTCGGGTCTTTTCAGATCAAAAACCCAGATCAGCTGGCCTGCGTGTCTAACCAGATCGTCACGGGCCCATCATTGGTCAGGGACACGGCCATGTCTGCGCCAAACTTTCCGGTTTGAACGTCAATCCCCAGATCGCGCATCGCACTGGCGAATTGCAGGTAAAG
>Ga0115567_10005181_pt1 | contig 12638 bp, 11 predicted proteins | sample COGITO_mtgs_1204_2_FD_88679 | JGI IMG/M metagenome (GOLD analysis project Ga0115567, IMG submission 88679) | Pelagic marine microbial communities from North Sea - COGITO_mtgs_120412 | ecosystem: Environmental > Aquatic > Marine > Epipelagic | place: Germany:Helgoland, sampling site Kabeltonne...
AATTATATAGCCGGTTAATTGAAGGCCGACTAGCATTAAGCCGGCACTCATTAACGCACCGTTGATAAATGTTGAAAAACGATGAAATGACGGCCGTTTACGCCACACATTAATGGCAATTAAAATAACTGCGAGCGCTAAAAATTGGCCAAGCTCTACGCCAATATTAAAGGCGATTAGGTTTGTCAGTAATCCATCTTCGGGTAATTGAAACTCTTGTAACTTGGTTGCTAGACCAAAGCCATGAAACAAACCAAAAATAAGCACCGCCATTTTTGTATTTGGCTGCCAATTAAAACAACGCTTAAACCCACCTAAGTTATCAAAGCCCTTATAAATAACTGAAAAACCAATAATAGCGTCAATTAAATAGGCATTAATCTGAATATCGCCAAGCACACCTAATAGTAACGTTGTGCTGTGGCCGATGGTGAACATGGTGACATACAGCAAAACCTCTTTACTGCGATACAAAAAGAAGATAACACCGATTAAAAACAATATATGGTCGTAACCGGTGATCATGTGCTTTGCACCAATATAAATAAATGGCACAAACTGTACGCCTTGGTTTTGCTCTAAAAAAGCGCGAGTGCTGTCATCAACTCCATGGGCCAAGGTCTCAAAGCTAAGAAAAGCCAAAACAAGCACCATAATCATTATGCTAACGTTTATTATTTTAGTTGACATCATGTTGCTCCAACGTTTCACTTTCAGTCAAAATAGACTCCTTTTCATTGTGTAAAAGTCGATACAGTGCGGGGATCACAAATAATGTTAGTAAGGTCGACGAAATAATGCCGCCAATTACCACGGTTGCTAAAGGCCGCTGTACTTCTGAGCCAATCCCTGTATTAAGTGCCATAGGAATAAATCCTAATGAGGCAACCAGTGCTGTAGTTATCACTGGGCGAAGACGTGTTAATGCCCCCTCTGTTATCGCTTGATTAAGCCCCATTCCTGAGCTGCGTAATTCACGAATAAACGATACCATTACCAAGCCGTTTAATATGGCAATGCCGGATAAAGCAATAAAACCGACCGCTGCAGATATTGAAAATGGAATATCACGTAACAGCAGTGCTGCAATTCCACCGGTAAGCGCTAAAGGCACACCGGTAAAAATAATCGCAGCATCTTTAAGTGAGTTTAAAGCTAAAATAAGCAAGCCTATAATCATTAACAATGTAACGGGCACAACCACACTCAAACGCTCAGAGGCCGATTGTAACTTTTGATACGTTCCTCCGTATTCAATCCAATAACCAGCAGGAATAGTGACTTTATCTTCAATAATTGTTTGAATATCTCCAACAAAGCTTCCTAAGTCACGTCCTCGTACATTGGTAGTCACTACAATACGACGTTTAGCATTTTCGCGATTAATTTGACTTGCGCCATTAGTGAGTTTGATTGTTGCTAACTCTTGGAGCGGCACAGCGCGACCATTAGGTAAATTAATAGGTAAGTAACCTATCTCTTGCACATTATTACGCTGCTGCTCTTCTAAACGAACAACAATATTAGAGCGGATATCCCCTTGATAATACTTACCTGCAATAGTCCCTCCTAATGCGGTGGCTAACTGTGACTGAATGTGTGCTTTGCTGATACCAAACTGGCTTAGTTTTTCAGTATTGGGTACAATTTCAAGCATTGGCAACCCGCTTGTTTGCTCTACCATTAAATCGGCAATACCGTCAACATTTCCAATAGCAGATTCAATCTCCTTACCTAACGCAGCAAGTGTTTCAAAGTCATCACCAAACACTTTAATTGCCAGCTCAGCGCGTACACCTGCTAATAATTCATTAAAGCGCATTTGAATTGGTTGTAAAAACTCATAGCGGTTACCTGGAATTGGCTTAACTAAGGCTGCTAACTCTTCAACAATTTGTGCTTTTGACTTATCAGGGTTTGGCCATTGCTCTCGTGGTTTTAGAATAATAAAGTTATCGGCTACGCTAGGGGGTACTGCATCTGTTGCTACATCTGCGGTGCCGATTTTTGCAAATACACGCTCGACTTCAGGCATCTGCGTAATTTTTTCTTCCAACACTTTTTGTAGCTCAATCGCTTGGCTTAATGATGTACCAGGAATACGAAGCGCATGCATGGCAATGTCTCCTTCATCAAGATTTGGTGCAAACTCGCTTCCTAAGCGTGTCGCTTGATAACCAAAGAATGTTACGAGTAAACAAGTTATTAGCACCACAGCCCAGCGGCCTTTTAATGCTAATGAGAGTACCGGCTTATAAATACGACTTAACCCCAGCATAATATGATTAGGTTTTTCTTTAATTGGCTTTTTAAATAATAGGGCGATCATTGCAGGCACAAATGTGATCGAAAGCGCCATTGAACAAAGCAAAGCAATCACAACCGTTAATGCCATTGGATGGAACATTTTTCCTTCAACGCCTTCAAGCGCGAAAATAGGTAAATAAACAACGGTGATGATGAATACACCGAATAAAGCGGGTCGAATAACCTCTCGTGTAGCCGTAAAAACAATGTCTAAACGTGCTTTTAAAGAAAGAGGGGTATCACCTCTCATACTTAAACGACGTAAGCAGTTTTCGACGATAATTATCGTACCATCAACCAATAGACCAAAATCTAATGCCCCTAAACTCATCAAGTTTGCACTGACTCGCGTATGTACCATACCGGTTATTGTCATCAACATTGCAAATGGGATCACTAAAGCCGTTAAAAATGCGGCTCTGAAATTCCCCAGTAATATAAATAATACAACAATAACTAAAATGGCCCCTTCGAGCAGGTTAGTTTGAACAGTATTAAGCGTTTTATCTACCAGTTTAGTTCGGTCATAGACGGCTTTTGCAACTATACCTTCGGGTAAACTGCCATTGATTTCTTTTAACTTTTCACCAACGCCTTGTGCAACTGTGCGACTGTTCTCACCTATTAACATGAACACGGTGCTCATCACCACTTCGCGGCCATTTTGTGTAGCAGCACCAGTACGCAATCCTTTGCCATCACTTATAGTGGCAACATCTTTAATAAACACTGCACTGCCGTCTATGGTTTTGATGGGTAAATTAGTGATTTCAGTTAAACCAGCAACCTGACCTGGGACACGAATTAACCATTGCGCACCGCTTTTTTCAATAAATCCGGTGCCTTGGTTTTGGTTGTTTTGACCAATAGCATCAACAACATCTGCTGAGGTAAGATTATAAGCCAGTAGTTTTTCAGGTTTAAACGCAACGAGAATTTCACGCTCGTAACCACCAATAGGGTTTACTTCAACAACACCTGGTACCCGCATTAATTGAGGGCGAATTGTCCAGTCATGTACTGTTCGTAAATCAATGGGGGTTATATCACTACCGTCGGGGTTTTTAGCACCAGGCACAGCATCAACCGTAAACATAAAAATCTCACCTAATCCAGTAGCAATGGGACCAAGCTCAGGTAAAAGGTTTATCGGCAACTCCGAACGTGCACTAGACAACCGCTCATTAACCAACTGACGAGCAAAGTAAACATCGGTATTATCAGCAAAAATAGCAATAACCTGAGATAAACCATAACGAGACACTGAGCGTGTGTTTACAAGTCCTGGTAACCCCGCAAGTGCGTTTTCGAGGGGGAAAGTAACGCGTTGTTCAACCTCTAACGGCGTATAGCCTGGCGCTTCGGTGTTGATCATAACCTGAACATTGGTTATATCAGGTACTGCATCAATAGGCAGTTTAGTAAAATTCCATAAGCCTAATCCTGCAATGGCTAATACCATGACAAGAACGAGGATATTTCGCTTTATAGCAAAGCGTAAAATCGATTCTAACATTACGCTCTCCTAGTGATCGTGTGACGCGCCAGATTTTTCAATATCGGCTTTGATGACATAGCTATTTTCAGTAACATACTCGGTACCGGCAGGCAGTCCACCTAGTACTTCTATCCATGTTGCATCTGAACGACCCAGCTCAAGCATCCTGACTTCATATTCATCAGCGACTTTTGCATACACGACCGTAAAATCACGAAAGCTCTGTAAGCCTATTTTCTTTACCGCTAAAGGAACTTCAAAAGAAGCAGTTTCAATATCGGCTTTAACAAAACTCCCTTCCAACAAAGGCTCAGTCTGTTGTGCCAACGTAACCCACACCATTCTTGCCTGATCACTTCTAACTTTTGGCTCTATAAATGATACCTTACCAGCAATATTCACAAGACTACCTTCTGCCTTAATGCTCACTAGAGTGCCTTGAGATACTTTGCTGTAATCGCTCGGGTAGACAGCTAATTTAACGACAGATTGACTCGCGTCTGTGATAACAAGCAGTTCACGGTTATTCGTTTGCTCACCTGAATTAGCCATTTGTTTTGCGACAAAACCAGCAATAGGCGATTTAATCTCATAGGGGTTTAAACTTTCATTACTTTCAATCGTCATTAAAGTTTGGCCTTTATTTACTTTATCGCCAAGCTTTACATTTAAGTGCGTAATAACACCTTCAAAACGTGCAAAAACAGTGCGGTGCGCACTCGGCGGTAACCAAACCTGTCCATAAGCAGGGATCGTTTGATGAAGCTTTTGAGACCCTGCAATTGCAGTTTCAATCGCCATTGCATCTGCTACTGCGGGTTCGATTTTTGTTCGCCCCTCTAGGTTATCGTATTGCCAACGATATGTTTTTCCTTGGTAGCTCGCATTTACTGTGACAATAAAAGAGTGCGGTTCGTAAATTTCCATATCCCCACGTAAAAAGTCACTTTGGCTAATAAACTTAATATCATCAATCACATTACCTAATCGGGTTAACGTAACCGCTAATTCAACATCGTCGGGATTAATTGGGTTTTTATTATCTGTTAACCATACTCTAAACTCAGGTGGTACGCCTGTTTCGAAAATCGCTAACTCCAATGCGAAGTTTCCTTCACGAAGCATACGACCATTATGCGGCCCTTTTTCAGGCTCTGCTTGCTCTGTAGTAGGTGTTGATACTGCGCTAGCGGGTAAATGTACCCCCGCGCTGAGGCCGAGTAATACGGCAACGGTTATGGAGGAAATAAAGTTTGTCGTTTTCATAAATAATCTCATTGTTCTATCGATGCGCCAGTAAGACGCTGAATTTCTATATGTTGTAAATGTAAGCTTTCATAAGCGCTAAGTAGTTCTGATTGCGCGCTTAATTGCGCCTGACGCACGCTACTCCACTGGTTGTAATTCAATTTACCAACGTTAAATGCTTGTTTTGCTTGGGTAAGCGCGGTTTCTAGCGTGGGAATGATTTCATTTTTTGAGGTGGTAATTACATGAACAGAATGCTTAACTTCTTGAAGCAAAGCATAAAGCTGGCTATTAGCTTGTTGAGTTAAACTCTTCGCTTGCGCTGTTAATACATCTTGCTCGGCACGTAACTTAGCGACCGTTCCGGCATTGCTGCCAGATGCTCCCCACGGAATAGAAACACCGGCCACGAGCCCATAGTCATCCGTTGATTCATAACGACGTAAGCCTGTTGTAAATTGCCATTGTGGTTTTGCTTCAATTTGAGCTAATTCAATGTGTGATTGTGCAATACGTTTTTGACTTGCTAACTGCATCAAACGAGGCGCATTTTTAAAGCGCTCGAACTGTGACTGAAAATCTACAATTTTAGGTAACTGCAATAAGTTACCTGTAAGTGTAAAGTCAGTGCGAGGCTCTGCCCACAAGGCTGAAAGCTGATATTTTCCGCTGGCTATTTCATGCTCAAGATCTTCGACAAGTAATTTTTGTTTAATTAGTTCAGCTTTGGCTAAATTTTTATCAATAGCCAACGACTGACCAATACGAACTCGTTTATCTATTGCATTTACAACTTCATTCGCTTGTCTTACTGCCATTTTATTGAGCTTTAGTGCCTCTTCTTTCACCAGTAGTTGAATAAATTGCTTCGCAGTCATCGCGGCTAAATCAAGTGCAATAATTTGTTTATCTAAACGTAACTGCTCAAGTTCAGACTGGCTTGCTTTTACGCGACTATCAATTTGCTCTTGTTGAATCAGCCAAGAGAAAGTTAAGGTTGATTGCATATTTTGCAAACCACTATGCTCACCTGTCCCAAAAGCATCTTCAACCATTAAGCCTATTTGTGGTCTTTGGCCTATACTTGCTTGCTTTATTTTGCCTTGCTGGGCTTTATCTCGATAAAAGAAGCCCTGTAACTGCGGGTTGTTAGCAAGCGTGAATGAGATGGCTTGCTTTAGATTTAATGTTTGATAAGCCTCAGCACTTGCAAAACACGGCAGTGCTGTAAAAGCCATCAATACCCCCACAAAAAACCGACTGCCAATCGGTTTTTTGTGGGTGAAATGACTACTAAATGATTTCATTTTAATCCTTACTTAGTGGATGAAAAAAGTTTCGATAAGATGGTGGACACTATCGACAGTCGACAGTGTGAATAAAGTGATAACCACAAAGCTAAACAAGGTGATCATTAAAAGTAGCTTAGGCGTAGTGGAGATTGGCATTAACAATGTTTGTATACGCTGAGTTATTTGCTCATTACTAAAATGACTCATGTATATATTGTCATTCGTAATATGTTGTTGTCGTTGAAATCGAGCAACATTAATAAGTGCTTGAGCCACATCTAAGCCATCAAAACTTTGCGTTGCACCGACATCAGCAATTTGTTCTGTTAAAGCCGTATAAGATTGCTGTAACGCCGCGCGCGTTGACGCAGGAAAACACCAACCAAATAGACTAAACAGTGTTTTAAAAAGCGGATCTCGGGCTTTTAAATGTGCTAGTTCATGCTGTATGACTATGTGTACTGTTTTTTCATCAAGTGCTTGTAATCCGCTGGTTATATATACTTTTGGATTGAAAAAACCAACAGTAAATGCCTCTGGTATAAGGTGTTCAATAACGTGTACAGACTGGTTTGGATAATCTTTGTGAGGTTGAGTATTTGATAAAGCCAACAGACTGCTCATTGCTGAACTATGTCTATTAAGACTAAAAAATGCATGTACGCTAGCACTTGCCATCAAACAAACAGCCGATATAAGCAATACCGAATGCCAACTATATACAGAGAAAACCTCAAGGTGATGCCAGTGAGCGACTCCTTGCCACCAATTAGACATTGGATTTTGATGTGCCTGCCAAAATACAGCTGCACACAATAATGAGATCCACCAAGGGCTGCTAATAGTTAACCAAAGCATGAACTTACGCTCGGTAAACTGGAAAATAGTAAGTTTTTTACAAAGCGAGGTGTGGAAGAAGGAAATCAATATGATCACACAAATAAAAGCGGTCACCGCTGCGCTCGCTAGATTTAAAAACACGGCCCAATTTCCAACAATCATGTTTACACTTTTCCGCTTCGTAGTTTTCGCTGCTGCTCTATAAGTTTTTCGAGCTCATCTAATTGTGTATCATTAAAATTAGTCGAAGTAGAAGAAAATGCAGCAATTAAACTGTTTTCACCCTCTTCAACAAAGTCAGCTGTAATATCATTTATTAAAGTAGCTATAAGCGAGTTACGATCAACTTTAGTTCGGTAATTATAAGCATGACCCTGCTTAGTTCTGCTAAGAAGGCCTTTTTTATAAAGTCTTTCAAGGGTGCTTTGAATAGTATTGAGAGTGCAGCCACGTGTTTTACCTAAACGACTGTGCACATGCTTTGCATCCGCTTCTTTAGAAGACCACAAATATTGAAGTACTAGTTTTTCTAATTCGCCTAACTGCATAATCAAATATCTCTTAACAACATAGCCATATCATGGCAAAATAAAAACCGATAGGCAATCGGTTTTTATTTTTTTATTTAAAAAGGAAAGTAATACATGGGTTGGATAATTTTTAAATACTTAGTGACAGCAGCAATTGTTGTAGCGGTTTCAGAGGTCGCAAAGCGCAGTGATAAACTCGGAGCACTAATTGTAGCACTTCCATTGGTAACCATTTTAGCGATGATTTGGTTGTACGTTGAAAAACAGCCGCCAGAGAAAATTGCGAGTCATGCCTGGTACACATTTTGGTATGTTGTGCCTACCTTACCGATGTTTTTAATATTTCCATCATTACTACACCGATTTGGTTTTTGGCCATCACTCGGCCTCAGCGCCTTAATAACTTGTTTTATTTTTGGAGTGTTTGCATTCGTCGTTAGTAAATTTGGAATAAATTTATTACCCTAAAAGTTGTTTCTGAAATTAATAATATGGTGAAATCAAGGATGTAGCTGAGGCAATAATTTCGATACTTATCTCTAAAAAATTTCCCATTACTTAGCAGAGTCAAATAAAAGCTAGCCTTATTTATGTACTAAGAGTGATAATATAAACAGAATATGGCTCATTTTATGGAACTATAAAAATGCTTCTATAACTCTAGTTCTAAGTGATTTAATTTGTATACTGCTCAATGAACAACCTGAAAGCAGCTCATAATAAGCTAAACCGCGCTCTGAAGTTAGGCCCCCTAGAACGAGTTTATCAAGGTTTTCTTTTAACTTATTATCCCTGTTTATTTTTGGCAATGTTAAAGGTCTAAATGTATCTTTTCTCACCAAAGTTGTGTCACATTCCATATCAACATAAGAGCAACTATCTGGTATATCAATATTAATACGCTCAGCAAACTCAATTAAGCTTGTTTCTGCAAATGTGAATAACCAGGCGAATTCAACTTTACCTTTGCCAGACCTAAGAATGCGCCCTAGAACTTGCCTAAAATACAACTCTGTTTTTATAGAGCTTAAATGACAACATACTTGTAGCCTAGGTATGTCGGTCCCTTCACTGATCATACCAACACTAACGATCCACTGTTCAGTAGATGACTTAAATGAGTTGATCTTCTGTGTTGAATTATCGTGTAAGTAAGTAACTATGGTTGACGTTTGATTAAATTCTTCAATTAATAAGCTGTTTATCATTTCAGCGTGCTTAACTGAAGACGCAACAACTAGGCCGCCGGCAGCCGGGTTTGAAGCTCTTATCTCCGACAGTTTTAATACGGCTAACTTCAATAAATACCTAAGTGCAGAGTCATTATTAAGTACCTCTTGGTACGCTGATTGAGCTTGTTTAACAAATTCAGCTATTGATCCATATGTATCTTGGCCATCCGAAATACTATTGCTATCAACTAAAACTATTTTTGGCTCTCTACAGACGTTATCTCTAATAGCTTGACTCAAGCTGTATTGATAATCGCATATCAACTCACCTTCTGGGTCAGAATAATTCACTAAAGCAATAGGAAGGGCGTCTGAGCGCCAAGGAGTGCCCGATAGCGCAAGTGTGTAAGTTGCAATATCCTGTAAATGGAAAACAACTTTCTCACCCCACGTATTGATTTTAGATTTATCTTGCGAGAATGAGCAGTGATGTATTTCATCAAAAATAAAAAATGTACGATACTTTCTAAGCCCATCCCAAGTACTTTCAGGAATAGAGCATAAGCTTTGATAAGTCATAGAGGCACCTACAGCCGTAAATGAGCCATCAAACGAACACCCAATTATTTTTCCAAATGTTCTTTTGATATTATTAGCCACTTCAACCGATGGTGAAAAGCAGATCACTCTATCTATCATTCCTTTATCAAATAACGTTTTGGCCAATGAAGCTGCCATTATTGTTTTACCAGCACCAGGAGTGGCCTGACATAGAAAGTGCTTATCAATAGCTGTATATTTTTTTACTGCTAACTCAACACATTCCCTTTGCCAACTTCTCAGCATTGCCGTGCACCATTATCCAAAGAGGCCAATATATTAGTTAAAGCGTTAACTTTTCCTAATAACTTCGCTGAATTATTTTTAGCATCGTCTAATGCAGAATAAAACAAGCTAAGGTGCTCAGGGAATCGCTTTTGTAGAGCTTTATATTCATCAACTTCCCCTAACAAAATCGCAAGCTCAGCCTCAAACTGTTTCTTTTCATTCAATAAAGTTTCAACAAGCGGTGATGCTTGATTATTAGTATGACTGCTAATTGATTTTTCTTTTTCAATTACAACTTGTTTCGCCACAAACGTAGCGTTATTAAACAGCTCAGTTTTAAAATACTTTTTATGGCGGCCACTTCCTTTTGTTTTTAAGAGCTCTTTTCGTTCAAGCGCTGTAATTTGCCTATAAATGAATTTACGCGCCTCATCGATATCTTGATATTTATCAGTTACGGTTAATAACTCATCTCTGAGCTCGACAATTGTAAAACCATTGCACTCTTTTTCGATCAAAAGGGAGTAAATGTGTTGGTTTAATTTGATAACTTGGGGCATTTCTTATACTACAACAATTAAGAAAACTTAGGGTTGCTAAGTATATAGAACAATGCAAAACTTAGAAATACTAAGTTTTATGCTCGAGAGTGATTTTAAGAACATTCCCACAAATAGAACTTAGGATTCCTAAGTGTACAAACCTTTGTAAAACTTAGACAATCTAAGCTATTAGAGACTGAAAAATGATGCTTCTGTGTTCCAAAATCCAATTCCAATTAGACTCAAACAAGCCCGCGCTAAGTCAGGTATTACTCAAAAGCAACTGGGTATACTTATCGGTATGGATGAAAACTCAGCGAGTGGTCGCATGAACCACTATGAAAAAGGCCGCCACATTCCAGACATAGCAACCCTAAAAAAGATTGCAGATGAACTAAATGTTCCATTGAATTATTTTTTCTGTGAAGATGAGGCAACAGCAGAGCTAGTAATTGAGATAGCAAAATTAGATACAGAGAAGAAGCTTGAATTAATCAAAGAGCTTAAAGGCTCATCAAACTAATTAATAAGACTATTTTTCCACTAAATCCACAGATGACTCCTAGCACCATAACGCCTAATAATGGGCAAAAAATAGTAGTTTAAAATAGCGATATAGGAAAAACCAACGGTTTTTGTCCTGTCAATATTTTGTTAATTTCTTGTTAGACACTTTCATCGCAAAGTTGCCTTGTTAAGCCAAAATAGGGGTTCAACTCCCTAATAGCTTCTATTTTAACTTTGTGAATTCGGCCTTCTAAGGTCCACTTGTTTCCTATGTTGTCATTTACTTCAACAATCACATTAACCCTGAAATCATCATCCATATAAGGAATTAAATAGCCGCCACTTTCATCTTGTTCAAAATACACAGTTCCATTTTTGGAGTCATATGGCTCTATTGTCATATTGACAGGAATGCTTGAATTGACACTGGCTTGTTTTAAATAAGGGTAGATTTTAACTTTGTCACCCATTGGAGATTTGTATTCCTCTACCATTGTCGTTTCATTATTTAACCAGTACCAACTTTCAGGGTTCTCGTGGGATTGGCTTCGGTAACCGACACGAATATCTCCAATCCTTATTGGATTCTCATTTTTGTTTGTTATTTTTAAGTAAAGGATTAAAGCAGTTCTATGAAGTTTAGAGCTTCCTTGGCTATTTCCAGTATCAAAGCTAGTGCACATCGACGCATGGTCGATAATTTCTATAGATAGATCAACATTAGATTCTTTAGTTCTTTTATTTTTTTTAGCAAACCAAACCGAAACAACCAAGCCTGCAAGGAAAATCAGCAAAGATAAATAACCAGAGTTATTATTAGTCCATTCTTGAATTGTGCTCAGATATTCCATAAATGCCCAAAAACTTATCGAACACCATTTTGGTGGTTTATAACACCCAAAAACGGCGTATATTACATTCTCTAATATTTTCATCAAAAATTACTTTTGTAAACAGAAAATTAAAATAGCTAAGATTCAAAGCTTGTTATTTTGCACCAAAACGGCTGTCAATAATGTTAGCAGACAATCGCAACATCGAGTGTATATAGGACTAAATCTGTGAAGCTTTGCAAATGTCCGGTTTTTGGTGTCAAAGCAGACAGACTCTTTGAGCATTTACTCTAACTCATATTGGGGCAAAGGCAGCTTGAGGTTGCTGCCTATATTAAATTGACAATCTGTTTCTCTGGATATCTTAATCGCATCTTCAATTTCAATTCCGAGGTATCTTATTGTATTATCTATTTTTGTATGACCAAGTAACAATTGAACAGCTCTAATGTTTTTGGTTCGTGCATAAACTAAAGTTGCTTTCGTTCTTCTCATTGAATGAGTTCCGTATAGATCAGAATCGAGTCCTAATTGCTCAGCCCAGCATCTAATGATAGACCATAAATATGAATAGCTTATTGGTTGATTGGCTCGCCGCAAACTCCGAAATATATAATCGCTAGGTTGTAATGCGACTTCTTGAATCCAACGGCTAATACTCAGTTACGTTCGCGGTGTTATTTCAAATTGAACTTCTATTCCTGTTTTCTTCTGCGTCAATTGAACCCTTTCAAATACTTGATCATGAGTAGCGACGTCTCGAACTTTTAAAGAGAGTAAGTCACATGATCTTAGCTTGCTATCTATAGCCAAATTAAGTAAGGCTAATTGCATCAAGTTGTTTTGAATTTCAATTCGTGTGCGAATACGCCAAATCTATTCAAGCTTGAAAGGGCGTTTCACACCAGTAGCATTGTGGTTTAGTTCTGGTTTCATAGTGACCTCCTATTAAAAAGTCACTATTAGGATAGCGGATTACTGATTTGGATTTGGATTTGGATTTGGATTTGGATTTGGATTTGGACAAAAATAATTTACGGC
>Ga0115567_10005186_pt1 | contig 12633 bp, 10 predicted proteins | sample COGITO_mtgs_1204_2_FD_88679 | JGI IMG/M metagenome (GOLD analysis project Ga0115567, IMG submission 88679) | Pelagic marine microbial communities from North Sea - COGITO_mtgs_120412 | ecosystem: Environmental > Aquatic > Marine > Epipelagic | place: Germany:Helgoland, sampling site Kabeltonne...
CCTCAATTAATTCAGCACTGCAAAGAATTTATTATCCAGAGTTCGGATTAACTAATGACCACTGAACTATAGAACTAGGCAGACTTTTAACTCATGTTTTCATCCTGTCTTATAGTCTAGTTTGGCATCTAAGTGCTTGCGCCTTTTTCGTCAGTAACGTAAATTAAATACACATAATCTGATGCTAACGAACGCTTCTTTTGGCAGTTCAAATAGTCTGATTATTAGAATAAATAAACGCTCAAAAAATTTCTAAGGAATTAGCATTATCACTATGCAAAACGTGACAGGTAATAAGGGAGATGCTGCTAGTCAAATCCTTAAAGATATTTTCGGTTTTGACCAGTTTAGGGCGTCGCAACAATTAATTATAGAACATGTGCTAAATGGTCATAATACCTTAGCAATAATGCCAACGGGTGGCGGTAAGTCGTTGTGCTATCAAATTCCCGCGATTATGTTTGAGGGTTTGACTATTGTGGTATCGCCGCTCATTTCATTGATGCAAGACCAAGTACGTCAACTCGACGAGTTAAACGTGAATGCCTGCGTGCTCAACAGTACTTTAACTACTCAAGTATACCAACAGAATATTAACGACATTAAGCAAGGCAAAGTTAAGTTAGTTTTCTTAGCGCCTGAAACGGCATTGCAAAGCACCATTTTGAGCATTTTGAAAGAGGCCGATGTGGCATGCATTGCTATAGATGAAGCGCATTGTATATCTGAATGGGGACATGAATTCAGACCAGAATACAGGCAGCTTCATCAACTCGTGACGCATTTTAAAAATGCGGTCATTATCGCCTTGACTGCAACGGCTACCCCGCGCGTGCGAGAAGATATTAAGCGACAGCTATTAATTAGTGATAGTGCTGAATTTATGGCAAGTTTTGACCGACCCAACTTGTATATAGCGGTTGCTCCAAAGGAAAACCCCTACGCACAGGCAAAAGCATTTATCGACAAACATCCGCAGCAATCAGGGATCATTTATTGTCAATCTCGCTCTGGTGTTGATGAAGTTGCCAGCAAACTTCAAGCAGATGGCTATAGTGCAAAACCATATCACGCAGGGCTAAGCAGTCAAAAGCGCAGCGATTTTCAAGAGCAATTTGTGCATGACGACATCCATATTATTGTGGCAACAATTGCCTTTGGAATGGGCATCAATAAACCCGACGTGCGCTTTGTATTGCACTACGACCTGCCAAAAAATATTGAAGGCTATTATCAGCAAATAGGTCGCGCAGGCAGAGACGGTTTAAATGCAGATTGCTTATTATTATTTGGCTACGGTGATACTGGGAAAATTCGTTTCTTTATTGACCAAATGACCGACGAACAACAGCGCCGACTTGCCACCATGCACTTAGGTCAAATGCTCTCGTTAGCTGAAACGGAAGACTGTAGACGCATACCTTTGTTGCAATACTTTGGAGAAAAGGATTTACCCGAAACTTGTCAGCAGTGCGACAATTGCTTAAATGAGACGAAAGAAAAATCTGATCTTACCGTACCTGCGCAAAAGTTTTTGTCGTGTGTACATAGAACCGGTCAACGTTTTGGAGCAGCTTACCTTGTTGATGTATTAAGAGGATCCAATGCTGAAAAGATACTGCAAAACCAGCATAACTTGCTCTCCACATATGACATAGGAAAAGAACTCACTAAAAAACAATGGATGACACTGGCCAGGCAGCTTATACAAAAAGGCTTGTTAGTACAGGAAGAAACCTACGGAGGCTTGCGCTTAACCTCGCAAGCGTCTGATGTGCTAAGAGGCAATGCGCCGTTTTTTGCGTTATTACAGCACACAAGCAGTACCTACGCGCCAAAAGCAAGCTCGAATAACGTGGTTGGCGACCAAGTATTGGTTCAATTATTAAAAGCCCAGCGTAAGCAGTTAGCCGATGCCGGCTCGGTTCCACCATATGCGATTTTTGCCGATCGCTCATTAAATGAAATGGCGCATTATTTTCCACAAAACGAACACAGCTTACTGAAAATACATGGCGTTGGACAAGCCAAGCTAGAAAAATATGGCGAGCTTTTCTTAATTATTATTAAAGACTACTGCAGTACCAACGACAAAACTGAAATTGCAAACAATAATACGGCTAAGCCTTCAGCCCAAACACCTTCAAGCAGCATCTCTGAGAAAACGATAGACATAGTAAAGCGCTTTGAGTCAGGACATTCGGTTCAAGCCCTAGCACAGCAACAAAAGGTTAAGGCGAACACAATTTATGGGCATTTGTACAAATATGTGCAATTAGGCAATAAGTTTAAAAAGCCAGAGTCACTGTTGACTGAAATGGCGCTTTCGCAGGAACAGTTGCGTCAGGGCTTAGCCGCGTTTGACGCTTGTGGACATGAGAGATTGAGACCCGTTTTTGATGAGTTAAGTGAATCCTTAAGTTATGATCAATTGCACATTTTGAGGCTGTACTTTCTTTCACAATCTTAAGCAATGTTAAAAACGATTCACTTCATGATATACTGCACTTATATTATCTCATCAGACCAGTTAATTAACAGAGGCTGCTTTACATGGCTGTTAACAATCCCTTGCGACAATTCGCTGAAAAAGTACTTACGTATCCTAATTGGCTGTCAATGCGCTTACTTACATGGATGTTTAGATACAAGGTTAAACTCGTTGGGACGACCAAACTAAAAATTATCAATACCGATTTACAATCGGTAACTTTTTTCGTTAAAAATAGACCAAAAGTTCGAAATCACATTGGACAAGTTCATGCAGCAACTATGGCACTGCTCGCTGAGTCTGCCACAGGCTTTGTAGTCGGCCTTAATTTACCTGGTGATAAACTTCCTTTGATAAAATCAATGAACTTGAAATATGTTCGCCGCTCCACTGGATCCATGCAAGCCGTTGCTTGGGTGAGCAATGAACAAATTCAACAAATGCAGACCCAAGGAAAGGGTGACATTATGGTGAAGGTAACGGTAACTGACGAAAGCAACGAAGAACCAATAATATGCGAGATGAATTGGGCATGGGTTGAGAAGCGAAAATAGGGGAGATTTGTCTTAAGTAAACTGCTCGAATATGACAGTTTTTTGAAGATTTTTATTTTTGTTAATAAGCACTAATAAAATTGTTGACATCGCCGAAATAGAAGAGTAAATAATGCAAATTATCGCAGGGTTTATTGTTTGAAAATTTCGACCGGAGTAATATCAGATGTCTACCACAAATAATCATATTCAATCTAAAACAATGTTGCTAAAAAGAGTGTTTAGTGATGCTAAAAACTATCCTTATGGATTTTCGCGCTCAGGCGACTTTTCGATCTCTGAGAGCAAGGCATTATCGGAATATGGCTGCTATATAGCCGCATTAGCTGATGGTCATATACAGCCTCACGATATTGACGATAACTCAATATTGGCTGCTGTCCATGGTCATGCTGAGCCGCAAGATACAGCACAGCGAGCTTGGCTAAAATACCAAAAGCGTATTAATCGACCAAAAACTGGTAGTATATATGGGACTAAGAAAGGCTCAAGCCAAGAAGAAGAAGATACCTTAGTGAGCGACATTGATGATGATTACGATATGGACCTAGATGATTAGGATGAAATAGTCGTGTAATGCCGCTTCGAACTGGACTGACGTTACGTTTATCCTAATATAGTTGTATATTAGGATAAATATCTCACCTTTTGCCTTCCCAAGGTTTTTTCTTTTTTTATCCTGAGGTATATTCCCATTCTAGTCATTAATTCAATAATTTAGGAGTCGTTCACGGTGAGAATGATGTCAGGCGCTGCTATGGTAGTAGAGTCTTTAAAAGATATAGGGGTTACCCACCTTTTCGGGTATCCAGGTGGTGCAGTATTAGATATATACGACGCTTTATTTGCGCAAGACCATGTGAAACATGTGTTGGTTCGCCATGAACAAGGCGCAGCCCATATGGCCGACGGCTATGCACGTGCTACTGGTAAAACGGGCACAGTACTAGTTACTTCTGGTCCTGGAGCAACTAATACGTTAACGGGTATAGCGACAGCCTACATGGATTCGATTCCAATGGTGATTCTGTCGGGTCAAGTTCCTTCAATGCATATAGGCGAAGACGCCTTCCAAGAAACCGATATGGTTGGCTGCTCTCGCCCCGTTGTGAAACATAGTTTCCTAGTTAAAAAAGCGGCCGATATTCCAATGGCGATTGCCAAAGCTTATTATATTGCCAATACGGGTCGTCCAGGCCCAGTGGTCGTCGATTTACCGAAAGATATAGTCAATGTACTAGAAGAACATCCATATGTATTTCCAGATGATGTGACAATGCGTTCGTACAACCCAACGCTAAAAGGGCACAACAAGCAAATTTCTAAGGCAGTTGCTAGTTTGAAGAATGCCAAACGTCCTGTTCTTTACGTTGGCGGGGGCGCTATTCACGCTAATGCAAGTGAACTAGTTACTGAATTAGCTGAAAAGCTGAACGCCCCAGTCACGTGTACGTTAATGGGGCTAGGTGCATTCTCAGGAGTGCATGAGCAGTTCGTGGGTATGTTAGGTATGCACGGCTTGCTAGAAGCAAATAAAAGCATGCACAATGCCGATTGCATACTCGCTTTAGGCGCTCGTTTTGACGATCGTGTTACCAATAACGTCGACAAATTTTGCCCTCATGCTGACATTATTCATGTAGATATAGACCCTGCTTCAATTTCCAAAATAGTGAATGCACACATTCCAGTGGTGGGTTCAGTCGATACAGTGTGTAAGCAGTTATTAAGCAGGATGGATGACATTAATATTGAGGAACAAAAAGAAAGATTAGCTCCTTGGTGGTCACAAATAAATGAGTGGCGCGCTCGCAAATGCCTAAGCTACGTCCAAGGTGAAGAAATTATAAAGCCCCAGAAAGTCATCGAAGCGGTGTATCAGCACACTAATGGTGAAGCGTTTATAAGTTCCGATGTTGGGCAGCACCAGATGTTTGCGGCACTTTATTATCCATTTGCAAAACCACGACAGTGGATAAACTCAGGCGGCTTGGGCACTATGGGCTTCGGTTTGCCGGCCGCAATGGGCGTGCAGTTCGCGCATCCTGAAGCTTGTTCGGTAGTAATAACGGGTGATGGTAGTATTCAAATGAACATTCAAGAACTATCAACGTGTCTACAGTACAACTTACCGATTAAGATTATTTCCTTAAATAACCGTGCCTTGGGGATGGTCAGGCAATGGCAAGATATGAACTACAAGGGCCGCCATTCATTTTCAAATATGGATTCGATGCCCGATTTTGTTAAGCTTGCTGAAGCCTATGGGCATATTGGTATTCGTGTTGAGAAACTTGAAGACTTAGACGATGCTATGACGCGTTGCTTCGCAGAGAAAAACAAGCTGGTATTTATGGATATTTTGGTCGATCAAAATGAGCATGTATACCCAATGCAAATTAAGTACGGTGCTATGGACGATATGCGCTTAAGTAAGACGGAGCGTACCTAATGAGAAGAATATTTTCAGTATTAATGGAGAACGCACCAGGCTCACTTTCAAGAATTTGTGGTGTTTTTTCGCAGCGTGGTTATAACGTAGATTCACTATGCGTGGCGCCTACTAGTGACCAAAGTTTATCCAGATTGACGATTATTACCAACGCTAACGATAAAGTGGCTGAGCAAATCACAAAGCAAGTGAATAAACTCATTGATGTATTACGAGTTACTGAACTTGCCGAGGCCCCCCATGTTGAACGCGAACTCATGCTTATTAAAGTTGCTACCAGAACTGAAATTGCAAGAGCCGAGGTTAAGCGAAACGTTGATATTTTTCGTGCGCGTATTTTAGACGTGACGGCGCAACATTACACCATAGAGATTACCGGTACGAGTGACAAACTCACGGCATTTGCTGATGTGATGGACCACTGCGCAGATATTGCTGAATCGGCCAGAACAGGTGTATGCGGTTTATCTCGAGGCGATCGGGCTTTGCGCCTGTAAAGGCTAAACCAGCATGTTCAGCTTAATTAAGGCACTTTCTACAAGTGTCTTAATTTTATAAAAACATTTACAAAATTTGCTAGGCCTTAATTCTCAATTATTTTCTGTTTTTACATGCTTGTTTCAAATTTTGTGCTACACTACTCATGTTTTTAGTAAGAAATTGTTTTCATAGTTTGTTTTTAGCTCGTATATATACCCACGTTCCACCTGCAGTCCTAGTGTTAGACGTCGTTATTCCAAAGTTATTAATCCTTGAAAGACTCTTGCAAAAAATTCATTTGCGCAAATGTTTGCGCGTTTATTATATTTTTTATTTGAGGTTTTAAATGTCTAAAGTTACAGGCACAGTTAAGTGGTTCAATCCTGAAAAGGGTTACGGTTTTTTAACACAAGATAACGGCGGAAAAGACGTATTTGTACATTTCCGTGCAATTGTTGCTGAAGGTTATAAAACGCTTCCAGAAGGTCAAAAAGTATCTTTTGAAGTTGAAGAAGGCCAAAAAGGCTTACAAGCTGCTAACGTAGAAACTATAGATTAGTCACTACCAAAAGTTTCAAAAAAAGGCACGCATTGCGCGTGCCTTTTTTACATCTTCAAATTGATGAAACCAAGCAAGAAACTTTGCACACTGAGACACAATCTTCCCCTTCGTTTGCAGTTTAAGTTAGTGGGCTAGCGACACGGCACTAACCCACTGGGCTATACTCTTTCGAATATAGTTGCAATACCTTGACCCAAGCCAATACACATTGTGGCTAAACCAACAGACTTGTTATTATCTTCTAATACATTAATTAAGGTAGTAGAAATACGTGAGCCTGAACAACCTAAAGGATGACCAAGCGCAATCGCACCTCCTTTCAGATTAACCTTTTCGTCGTAAACATCTAACCAACCCAGTTGCTTAATACAAGATAATGCTTGAGCAGCGAATGCTTCGTTAAATTCGGCTAATTCAATATCGTCCATGGTCATGCCTGCACGCTTCAACGCTTTTTTCGTTGCAGGTACGGGACCAAAGCCCATTATTGCCGCGTCACATCCCGCTACGGCCATTGCTTTTATTTTCGCTCTAGGCGTTAAGCCCAGTGCTTTCGCTCGTTCAGCCGACATAAGCAGCATAGCGGAAGCACCATCAGAAATAGCTGAAGATGTACCAGCGGTAACCGACCCATTAACCGGATCAAACACTGGCCGCAGTCCAGCAAGCGTTTCTACGGTAGTGTCGGGGCGAATAACTTCGTCATGTTCGACTAAGGTCAGTAAGCCCTTAGCATCGTGGCCTTCAATAGGCACAATTTCTTTATCCCAGCCGCCATTTAGATGCGCTTTATGTGCATATTGGTGTGAGCGAGCGCCAAAGGCGTCCTGCATTTCGCGACTAATACCGTTTTGACGCCCTAATAGCTCTGCAGTCATGCCCATAGAACCCGACGCCTTCGCAGTATGTTTAGCAAGGCCGGGATGAAAATCGATATTGTAGTTCATGGGTACATGACCCATATGTTCAACTCTGCCAATCATGTACACATCACCGCGCCCGGTCATTATGCCCGAGGTAGCATCATGCAGTGCCTGCATAGATGAACCACATAGTCGGTTTACCGTAACCGCCCCCGTGCTTCTTGGAATATCGGTTAACAACTGAGCGTTACGCGCAATGTTAAAGCCTTGCTCTTTGGTTTGCTGTACGCAGCCCCAAATAATGTCTTCAATTTCTGTGGGGTCTACATTTGGGTTTCTCACTAGCAACTGGCTCATTAAATGTGCCGACAAGGTTTCTGCGCGAACATTTCTAAATACACCGCCTTTTGAACGACCCATTGGGCTTCGAATACAATCAATTACCACTACTTCTTTCATTTTATTCTCCTTTCTGCTTTGGCGTATAGCCTAGCTTGCGCTTACGCAAAATATGATTTGTCAGCATTAGCCATCTCACGCACGCCATCACTAATCTGGTAAATGGGGCCAAGGCTTGCGTATTTATCTGCAAGCATTACAAAGTTTGCCAGTCCCATGGTTTCGATGTAACGGAAGATGCCGCCTTTAAAAGGAGGGAATCCTAAACCATATATAAGCGCCATATCGGCTTCTGCCGCGCTTCCAACAATATCTTCTTCTAAGCAACGAATGGCTTCATTAGCCATTGGAATCATAACCCGCGCTATAATTTCATCGCTGCTGAAATCTTGTTTTTGTGCAACATGCGGCGCAAACAATGCATAGGCTTCATCAGCAGCAAGTTTCGTTGGGCGGCCTCGTTTGTCAGTTGCGTAATTATAAAAACCTTTGCCGTTCTTTTGCCCTAAACGATCATTTTTATAAAGCAAGGTTACCGGATCGTTCTCGATTTTTTGCATACGCTCAGGAATACCGGTCGACATGACCGAGGCAGCGTGATCGGCTGTATCCAGACCTACTACATCAAGCAAGTAGGCAGGGCCCATGGGCCAACCAAACACTTTTTCCATGACTTTATCAACAGCAGTAAAATCGGCACCATCTATTACTAACTGACTAAAACCTGCGAAATAAGGGAACAAGACTCTGTTTACTAGAAATCCCGGACAGTCGTTAACCACTATAGGAGTTTTGCCCATTTTGAGTGTTGTCGCGACTACCGCGGCAATGGTGTCATCGCTGGTGGCTTTGCCTCTGATAATTTCTACTAAAGGCATTTTATGCACTGGATTAAAGAAATGCATGCCGCAAAAACGCTCAGGTTTGTCTAACGATTGTGCTAGTAAATCAATAGAGATAGTAGAGGTGTTAGAACAAATGATGGCGTCAGCTGCCACTGTTTGCTCTGCCTCCTTTAATACCTGAGCTTTTATTTTGGGATTTTCAACGACCGCTTCAATCACCAGATCGGCATTGGCAATGGCGTCAATATCAAGGGTAGGAACAATATTGTTTAGAGTTGATGCCATTTTCTTTGCGTCTACTTTGCCTCGCTCCATGCCTTTTGACAATATTTTAGAGGCTTCATTTAGACCTAAATCTAACGCGGGTTGAGCAATATCTCTCATAATAGTGGGTACGCCGTTAACCGCACCTTGGTACGCAATACCGCCGCCCATTATGCCTGCGCCAAGCACCGCATGTTGCTTAATTTCTTTGGTGGCCGACTTGGCCATTTTTTTGCCTTTAGACTTCACCTGTTGATCGGCTAGGAATAAGCCAACCTGTGCTCTACAGGCATCGGTTTTTGCTAGTGCGGCAAAGCCTTCATTTTCTAGTTTAAGCGCGCCATCACGACCACTTGCCGCACCTTTACGTACCGTTTCTACCATTTTGTGAGGTGCTGGATAATGCTTACCTGCTTGCGCTGCTACCATTGCAGCTGCGGTTGAAAAGCTCATCATCGCTTCGTTGGTATTAAGCTGAAGCGGTGCTTGTTTCTGGGAGCGTCGGGCTTGCCAGTCAAATTTACCAGCGATTGCATCAAGCAACATCTCGCGCGCGCCTTGGTGCAAAAAGTCGGGGGCGACAACAGCATCTATTGCACCCTCATCAAGCGCTTTTTGGCCGTCTCTATCGCGACCGGTAGTCATCCACTCGAGCGCATTGTCCGGCCCAATTAATCTTGGTAAACGCACGGTGCCGCCAAACCCTGGCATAAGACCTAATTTTACTTCGGGAAGTCCGATACGTGCAGTGGTGTCGGCAATACGTAAATCACATACTAAGGTCATTTCAAATCCGCCCCCTAAAGCAAAGCCGTTTATGGCGCATATAGTGGGTATAGGCAAGTCTTCAAAATGATTGAATGCTTGTGAAGTTTTAGCCACCCATTCCAGTACTTCTGAATCGGGTAAGCTAAATAAGCGCGTAAATTCCGTAATGTCAGCGCCCACAATAAAGGTCGACTTTGCTGAACGTACCAATACGCCTTTAACGTTGTCACTAGTTTGAATTGCGGCGGCTGCTTGTTCAAGCTCCAAAACAGTTTGCTGGTCAAACTTATTGACCGAACCTTGCGCATCAAAAACGAGTTCAGCGATACCGTCGTCGGTCATTTTGACAGACAGACTCTTGCCTTCGTATATCATTATTATCTCCTATTCATTAATTGATAGATTCTTTTTAAGGATAGACCGGCAGTTACCGATATCTACTCTATACTGTGCATTATTTAAAACTAAACGGAATCACAGCATAACTTACAAAACTTTTTTATCCAGAGTTCAGATTTATTATTATAAGTACCGAACTATTACGCTTAGTTATTGTATAAATACCTGTGAATCCCGAGTTCATCTTACTTAACGAATGATACGTGATTAACTCAACATTGGTCTTATTTTTTTATCTCGTTACACTGCATGCGCGATTAGTGCTCAAGTAGCTGATATAATATCTTGTATGCTGCGATTTTCTTCGCCGTACCACTTTAGGAGAGCCTGAATTTCAGATTTGCCCAACAGCCAAAACCGACTAAATCGCCTGAGCCGCGAAGAGAACCCCAAAAAATCATCTCTTAATTGCCAATCATCCTTGTGCACTACAATGATGAGATGCGGTATGCAATTAAGAAGCATTATTGGTATTTTGCTATGCAGTATTTCTTTATGCGCAGTGTTTGTTTCGCCTAGTAGCGTAGCACAAGATCTCTTTGAATATAGCCCAAAGCTTTTTGATATGCCGGACAGATCGTCGAAGCGCGCTGCTTTTTTGCGCGCTGAAAAGCGCATATGGCGTATGGATGATGATGATTTAGCCAATGCACTGAAAGAAATAGGTAGCTATCCTTTGGCCCCCTATTTGATTGAGCGTAAATTAAGTGATAAGCCCAGACTTTCTGACGTAGCAAAAGTACGCGTTTTTTTACGTCAGTATGAAGGCACTCCTTTAGCTCGAAAGCTACGTCGAAATTGGCTTGATTACTTAGCTGAAAAAAATGAAGCGGCTTTGTTTATTGAATTTTATAAGGCAACAAGTAATGCTAAGTTAGCCTGCACCTTTCTAGATTTTCAAATTATACAAGGGGTTGAAATTACTAAAATGTTCGGCGAAATTTCGTCTCTGTGGACAGTGGGTAAATCCCAACCTAAGGAGTGTGACCGTATATTTGAGTTATGGATAAAAGCAGATGAATTAACAGAAGATCTTGTTTTGCTGCGTATCAAAAAAGCAGCAGATGGAGGCCGTCATACGCTAATTCCATATTTACGGAAATTACTCCCAGTCGATCAGCAGTACCTTGCAGACTTGTGGCATAAAACGCGGAAAGATCCGGCGACTGTGCGTAATACTGAACTCTTTACCGGTAAATATCCGCTTATTGAAGCTGAAATAGTGAGTTATGGCTTGTCGCGATTGATTTGGCGTGATGACGCATTAGCCATCAGTGTTATGGAAAAAGCTGAAACGAGAATTACATTTACTCAAGCTCAAAAAGCACGAATATATGGCAAGTTTGGTATTAAACTTGCCATCGACAACCACAAAGACTCAGAAAAGTGGCTTTTGAAAGCAGCTGAAGTTGATGATGACTCGAGCGTCATGCGTTGGCATTTGGCCTATCTTTTACGCCAGAAAGATTGGGCTCGAATTGTGTTACTGATTGAAAACGCTCCAGCGCAATCAGTCTCGGCTAACGAATATAGCTACTGGCTGGCAAGGTCTTATGAACAACTAGGTCGGACAAACGAAGCAAATGTTTTGTATAAGCAACTTGCAGAGCATCGTCATTACTATGGGTTTTTGTCTAGCGTGCGCGTTAATCAGCCTTATCAATTGCAACACATCCCAGCGCAAGTGCCCATATCATCCATTAAAAAGGTATTATCGCTTGCATCAAGCCAGCGCGCGTACGAACTAAGAAAGCTTGGCCGTAATTATGAAGCGCGGTTAGAATGGCGTCATACTCAGGGTTTGATGAGTGAAGAAGATAAATTAGCCACCAGTATTATTTCAAGCGCATGGGAATGGCATGATCAAGCCATTTTTACCTTCGCTCGTGAAGGTTATTTAGATGATGTTGTCAGACGATTTCCTACCGCTTTTGAAGATGTGATCGTTCGCGAAGCTAAAAAGAACAAAATTGACCCAGAATGGGCCTTTGCTATTGCTCGACGTGAAAGTTCGTTTATGCCAGATGCTGTTTCCTCAGCAAATGCGCGCGGATTAATGCAGGTACTACCCAGCACAGCAAAATATTTAGAGAAAAGGCGAGTGAGTTCAAGACAGTTGTTCGATGTTGAAACTAACGCCAAAATAGGCAACAAATACCTGCGCTACTTAATGGACAAATTAAATGATAACAGCATACTAGCAACCGCGTCGTACAACGCAGGTTGGCGCAGAGTAAAGCAATGGCTGCCAGAAAACGAAGCTTTAGAGTCGGATATTTGGGTCGAACTCATTCCGTATCGAGAAACCCGCAACTATGTCAAAGCAATAACGGCCTACAAGCAGATTTACAATGCGCAGTTAAACGGACACGTAACAATGCCTAACGAAATAGCCTCGGCAAAAGCAAATGTGTTCGTAGAGTTTATTGGAACAGATATTCCAGTTTCTCTTTAAATGTAAGGTGCTGCCTAGTTTGCTTAAGGCTCGTTTATCGCTTCAATGTTGGGTTCATGTTAATTCGCTATTACTCGGATCATTACACTGTGCTAGCATAA
>Ga0115567_10005188_pt1 | contig 12632 bp, 8 predicted proteins | sample COGITO_mtgs_1204_2_FD_88679 | JGI IMG/M metagenome (GOLD analysis project Ga0115567, IMG submission 88679) | Pelagic marine microbial communities from North Sea - COGITO_mtgs_120412 | ecosystem: Environmental > Aquatic > Marine > Epipelagic | place: Germany:Helgoland, sampling site Kabeltonne...
CGCAGCGCGGCGCTGAAACGGCCATTTGTTGATCCCGAGCTTCCGGCAGGCTTTCTTGAATGTCGTGGCACAGAGCCCAATCTCTCTGGCAGCCTCGCCCAGTGGAAGATTGTACAGACTCTCAAGGCTCGACATGCTCACCAGAACGTACGGCGGCGGGGCGCCAGGCATCCATCCTTTACGTCCCATGCGACGCGGGAAGAAGCAGAAGCTTTGGCGCTGCGAAAAAGGAGAGGCGGGCTGCATCGCGTCGGCCCCGTGAGCGTTCAATTTCTCAGGGGCCAGTCGGTACAACGACGTGGTCGATGACTTCGGTCGCCGGTCAAACGATGGTCGGTCATGTTTGAGCGAAAGGATGTATTTTCACTACCAAAGAGGTTGAATTCATCATGTGATTACACTCGTGTTTCCCGAATTGTTTCTCTGGCACTGTGAACAAGTGTAAGATTGTCATTAATAAACGTATCTCTATCGAGATTACGTTGACAAAAGGGAACAGTCTGAGATTTTTCACGTTCCCCTTTTAATTAATAATTATTATTAAATAGATTGCTTTTAGAAATCTAAAGACGTTCTTTTCCATAAGTATCTTGCTCCGAAAGTCAAGTTTTGCATGTCCACTTGAGTTGTCGCGGGGGGCCATTTGCAAAAATGGGAGGCATGCACGCGGATATGGACGCGCAGCGATTCTGCGAGTATCTGTACCAGGCCATAATCCTCTTTTTCGCGGTTTGCCCCTCTGACCCGGATTGCAGCCTCTTGCCTAGTCAGTCCGCGCATGGTTTGGCTGGCCCGCGCCGGGGGTGCTGCGAGGCAGCTGGGCGCTGGGCTGCCGCGGACAAGCCACGCGCGCCCGGCTGCAGCCGATCGGAATCAGACGCACGGTCTGGGCTGATGTTCCTTGCGTTTCTGACTGTTCACCTCTGTGCCGTGCTTTTGTGGTGTGGCTTTGTGCGGAGAGCCTTGCGGCACCGACTGCGGCTTGCCCTGTCTGCCGGCAGGCGCGAACGAGAGAGGCGCGTTGCGGGGCGCTGGCGCATTCCGAGGCGGGTCCGCATCTGTGGATCCTAGTCTTGATGCGCCGCTGTCGTGTCCAGGTGACTGGTTTCATTGGGGGGTACTGGGTGGAGAGCTTCCGTGTTACTGTCTACTCTGTGTTCGCCGGGGTCCTCATCAGCTCTGCAGTATGTGTTCCGGACTTTGGAATCTTCCGCGGTGCGGCTGGCCCATGTGACCCATTGCTTTACCGTAGCATCGCCATGCCTGCCCCTACTCGCTGTCGTTTGCTAAGACCAACAGCTTGCTCGTCTTGTAGCTGCACCGCAAGCCTGCTGAGTGCTCGCTCTCGCAGGCAAGAACCCGCCGCAGTGGCTTCCTGAGGGGTGCACCACTCGGCCTGCAAAGGCAAAGGGGGGCGCTGAGCAGACAACTGAATAGAATGCAGGGCACGGGCCAGTCCTGCGCGCTGTTTCGCGAGGCTGGGCAAGCGCGCTCCCTGCAAGATGTAGAGTCAAAAGTGTGGATGAAGTTGCGTTCAAGGAGATTTACCGTTGTCGCGGTGCAGCGTGCCCAGCTCGCTGGCCTGGCGTGTAGCTCTATCTGGTACTCAGTTACACTATCCGCGACTCGACACGCCCCTTCACGGGACAGTAGCTCTGACGCTCACCAAGGAGGAAGCAGCTGAACGGGGGCGTTGAGCTCTGGCGCGTGTCCGTAGCGGAGGACCGCGTCTGCACTTCATAGCCCCTCTCGATCAATATAGCGTGCCGAGAACCTGTCCCGTTGCTTTTACCCTCAGCATCGCCTCCATGCTCTCATGGTCAACGATTGGTTCTCCCTCGCGGCAGCGCAGAAAATCACGGCTCGGAAGACTACATTGCTTTCAAAAAGGAGCTTGCACGCAGGTGCAGCCGGCTAAACATGAGCACGGCATAGGCATGCAATGGGGGGTTTCCAAGCGTAGCTCGATACCAGCTGGGGATCGGGAAACTCGTCGAGAGCGCGAGTATGGTCGCGCGCGCTAACAACTCCCGGAAGATCATGCCGATCTGGAGCGGCACCGAGTGCGAGCTGTAGGTGCAGGTGTGGAGGCCAACCCCCGTTTTCTCCTCGCCCTCCGAGGTAGCCGAGAATCTCCCCTGCTGCGACTCTTTGTCCCTCATATTTGCGTGCCCTGCCGGGGCGCCGTTGCTTGAGTGTGTGACGCGCATCTTGCCATCTAGCTAACGTAAGCTGGCGGGTGGTGGTAAACAAAACTCTGACCCACCAAACAAAAATGCCATTCGAATGCTGTTAAATGATGATGCAAAACTACGTGGCGTCTGGCGTCTCGCAACGATGTGGCGGATGTCCTCACATGGAGCTTCCACTAAGGTGCCCCCACAGCGCGTAGACGTGTCGACCTTTGATCGTGTGGCGGGTGATGATCACGTGCCCTGTAAAGCAGGAAATAGGCTGGACAAATCAAATCCTCCCGCCCGCCGGATCCGCGCGTGGTGCATCGGTCTTGCAGTTGAGGATAAGCCGTGATAGCCCGCCCGCTGCTGTGAGCACATGGGCAACGGGCACAGACCGTAGTCGCCGTCACCCGGATTGTACCCAAACTTGAAGATTTCACCGTCGAAAAAGTTTCGGACGGGCGTTCGCGCGGGGGCTGCATCGGCGCAGAGAGCATCACCAGCAGGTGGCGCAGGCGGGGTCTGAGCCCGAACACGGCTGGGATAGAGTCACCGCCAATGTCGATCCCGACATGAATGTTTCGCGCTCCACCAAAACCGGCGCTTTCACCGACCTACATCACCTACATATAAGGAATGAAGCATGCTCCCTGGCAAGAAATCACGGTCGCACAGCGCGCGTGTTCATCTCTAGCTCACAACGGGCAAATGTTTGAAGACCGCAGGGCTTACCCACCGACGCAACAGTGCGCTCATACATGTTTCCACGCCGCTCGTTGTAGCGTCCGATGTCCCGCGGCGCATCGAACAAAGAAAGCCACCTTCCCAAAAAGCGACGGGACCGCCACATCCGCGACAGTGGAACCTCGCCGTTGGTAAAGTTACGCACGATATAGTTACGCCCTAGCGGAATTACCTAGCGCCGATGAAGACAAAATTTGCTGTGAGACGCCGGGGAATTCGCTAACCAGTCACAATACGTATTTCTCCAAGGTCCTCTTCGAGACTTCCGCACCTCGTGATAATTCTCGCCCGCAAAGAGGGCAGCGTGTTCCGCTTGAGGAAGACGCCACTTCTCGTTTTCAGCCACCAACCTTGTGTCGGAGGAAATAATCTGAAACGGAGGGGGTCACAACTGATTTGCGCGTGTGGCATCGTCTTTTCCCACTGAACTCGCACACTCTTTCGAGGTGCTCTGACAGTACGTGGAGTACCTCCTCCCCTTGCCGCGTTGCGCTGATACATACAAAGAATACGGCAGTGAGAGCCAGAACTGTGCAATGAAGCACTATTTTGGACACACAAAAAGTGCACTTCACCATATCGGGTGCGGCACAGGATCGGCCCTGCCCCTGCCCCGCGCAAGCGAGTTGCAAGTCAAAGATCCCTCTCAACTTGTCGGGTCACTTATCTCAAAAGTCATTCTTGTAATTGGAGCCGTGTACAGCCTCAAATCGGGTCCAGCTACCCCTTCGGGTGCCACGAGGGCTGGGGCGCGCGGCGGCAGTGGCGGGCTGAACAGCACGGGTTACGGGGAAAAATGGCGGACAAGTGGAGTGACCAGATCAGGGCATGCGGGTTGTTCTTCATCTCGATTGTGGTCCTGATGGTCATCCCCTTGGTGTACCACTGCTTCGTCTTCCTGACGGCCCTTCCCCTTTGGCACGATAACCCGGCCAGTATGGTCGTGCTGCTGGTTCAGTTCCACATCCTCTTCTTGCTGCTGATCGTCAGTTACTGGAAAGTGATTTTCACTGACGCCGGTGGCGTGCCGTATGAGCTTGATGAGGCGTGGATCTCGGAGCTCAATTTGGCGCACCGCTTCGGGCTGGAAGCCGAGGTATCCGAGCGCGTCTCGGAGGGGCAGGAGAACTCACCTTTGACGGTACCATCTGCTGAGCGCAAGCTGGATGGTAGGCAGCGGTATTGCCGCAAGTGCCGCAAGTTCAAGCCGGACCGCGCACATCATTGCAAGTACTGCGGGCGCTGTGTTCTGAAAATGGATCACCACTGTCCGTGGGTGAACAACTGTATCGGGTTCTGCAACTACAAGTACTTCATTCTGTTCTGTAGCTATACTACGATTACCTGTTTCTATGTGGCCGCGACCATCTTCACTGGTTTCATTGCGACCTTGTTCGAGGGCCGCCCGCTGCAGTTCACGATTGTCGAGTTCGAGTTTGTGGTTGTGTTTTGCCTGATGATGGCGGTTACCATTGTGCTGACGGGGTTCACGGGGTTCCACTACATGCTTCTTTTGAAGAACATGTCGACGATCGAACATGTTGAGAAGCGCGACCCGACGAAGAAGGACCAGGTGAATCCATTTGACCTGGGGCGCGAGCGCAACTTCATCCAGGTCTTCGGGCCGAATCCCTGGATTTGGTTCCTTCCTATTGGCGCGAGCCAAGGTGACGGAGTTCATTGGGAGACGGCTGAGAGCCTTGGGCATATGGGTGGCAACCAGGCGCAGCCGTAGAGAGAAGCGCCGGTCTAGAGAGATGAGGGAGGGGCGGTTGCCACTACACGAAGCTTCTGTCTGTAGGCTCGAGCGTGTACGCGGCCGACTCATGTGAAATGATCGAGACACATTGTTTCTCTAGGCGAGTGCCCTGTCGCGTGCTGCGTGCACGTCACAGCATCACACTCGCGGTGGATCGCCGTGAGCTCCGCGGAGCTCAACCCAGAAGTGACGAATTGCGTAAGGCGGGTTTGATAAAATAGATTCACACGGATGAGATCCAGGTGCCCCGACCACTTCCGCGCAGCACTGCTGAGCTGCGCCGGGACGGCTGGCAAACGGCCACAATCGCCTGCGTGCCTCGTGCGCGGCGTGCTGCGCCAAACTTGCCGCAGCACGCTGCTCCACCGCTGCGCAGGCGCCGCGTTCTATGGAAAGCTTCACTCGGCGTCCTCGGGGAGAAGGCCCTTGAGCAGCCACTTCTCCGGCCGCACCTTCTCGTAAACCTCCGGGAAGGCGCCGACCGCGTTGTACTTGACGCGCATCTTCTCGTAAAGGTCGTGGTTGAGCATCTGGCGGAACTCCTTGCGCGTCATGAAGATGTCAGCGTAGAGGAGGGTGTAGCCGCCCACGTCGCGCACAAACTTCTCGAACGCGCGCGTGTTCTTGACGGCGTCCCATGGCTTCTTCTCGCGCACGCGCTCGGGGACGCCGTAGACGCCGAGGTCGAAGAACATCTGGTACTTGCGGCCCGGAAGGAGCTTCTTGGGGTTCCTCTGCAGACCCTCGTGCTTGCCGTGGTCGAACAGCGCGATGGGGAAGATCAGGAGTGGATAGATCTCGAACCACTCGTGGCACTTGTCGATCGACTCGATCAGGTTCTCCATCGGGATGATCGCGTCCTGCGCCACGTGCTTGTACAACACCTCGCGGCGGATCTGCGCAGAACAGGAAACGTTTTTACGCAGGACAGGCCAGTGAGGGGTGGAGAGTTGGGCCCGGGGCGCGGGGCGCAAGGGCCGGGCGGCGGTGGCTGTACCGACGGGGTGAGGGTGAGCTTGAGGTACGAGATCTTGGGCGCGCCGAGCCAGCCGAAGAGGTATCGGTACCACGGTTCGTTGCCGAACGGGATGAGGTCGCGGATGACCCAGAAGATGGAGCGCGTGAAGCGGTGGTGGTAGTGCCGGATCGGGATGTACTCATCGAATTCGCCGACGGCCGGGTCCAGCGCGCGCTCAGTCCACACGTAGTACCACGGCTTCCAGAAGTAGTTGACGCCGTTGACCTTCTTCTTCTGCTCAGGGGTCGTCACGTCCGCGAACTCGCCGATCATCACGACCGACTTGTCCTTGGAGTACACAGTCGCCTCGAGGAATGTCGGTGGGTTCTCCGCCTCGGAAAGCTCGGTCATGTACTTCTCGAGCTCCTTCTGCGTGTGGCACGGAATATACTTGATGTGCATGTACGGCTTGATCGGGATGATCTTCAGCTCAACGCAGACGAGGAATCCGAGCGTGCCGTGCGACCACGGCAGGCACTGAAAAAGGTCTGGATCGCTCTCCATGGTGACACGACGGAGTTCTCCGTCCGCTGTCACGATCTCAAAGGCCGTGATCGTTTCCTGGGTGAGACCGAAGATGTGCGAGTTGGTCTCCATGCCGAGGCCCATACAGAGACCCCCGATCGTGAGATCCTCCATTTCGACCTGCAACAAGACTCACCACTCAGACCGAGTGCGGGTCTTCGTTATCGGGGCCCCTACCAGACCATCTGACTTTGCATGGCAGTCTTGAAGAAAGCAGCAGTCTCTAAATTTCAGCCAGGACAAGCTCAGGGCCCGACTGCAGGAGAGTTTGCCAACCTGGATTGCAAGCTGAAATCCCATCGGAACGAGATGATTGGTGATGGTGCGCATGTTGGCGAGCGGCTCTACACGCACAATCTGCAGGACACCACAGAAGCAACATCAAGGCTTGGGACGCAAGCACTCAAATGTTCAGCAGAGGCGCACGCAGGGTGTTCCTCATCGGCTGCAGCATCACGATAGGGTGGGCAATGGCAGCACCTCCTTCTCTTTATCGACCCAGATTATATCGCGTAGAGGACACTGGATCCGGTTGCAGTCCGCCTTGAAGGTCGCGACACGCGCAGACATGGTCGCCCACGTTGGGCGGGCAGTACACATGAGCTTCTTGTTGCGAAGACCAGCCGCGTTCCACGCCTTGACCTGCTGCTGGACCTGTTTCCAGGATTCAATAAGAACCAGACAGCTGGTGTGTGCGAAGCCAGCTCGCATGCACCGCCGACGCGACCATGGACTGTTTCGAATCACAGGCCTCTGCTCTGGCGCCAAGCCCCGGGTGGCAGGCCTCAGGTGGCAAGGGCATCTGGCTTGGTGCTTACGAAGTGAACGCGGCTGTCGTGCATCCCAGGGGTCATAAGATACTTCCTGTGATGTACGGACATTAGTCAGCTCTTCAATCTGGGGTGCGCTTCCGAGACCGGTTCACGAATGCCAATCTACGGCCCGTCCCCACGGCGCGGCAGCAACTGCGCACCTGTAGATGTAGTCGCGGATCTCCATGTACGAGTCCGAGACAAAGCTCGCCGGCGTCACGATGCACGTCATTATCCACCCGCGGTACCTCTCCATGGCCCAGAAAAACAGGCGAGTGGAGAAGCTCATGGGTGGGAGTCCGACCATCTTCACTTCCTCCACCGCGCTTTCAGTGACGGCGCCCTTGGCCTTGCCATTGGTTCCCTTGCACATCTTGGACAAACTGGCTCGGGGACACTCCGCGCGGACTGACTTCCTGCGTTCAGCAGGCGCGTCCGAGCACTGCGACCCCCCCGGTTTATGGAGAAGACTCTGAACCCGAATGCCGGTAGTTCTGGCGCCTTAAGGGTGCAGGCAACTTTTCGGCGCCAGTCGACGCCTTTCAAGTACCAGGGGGTACTTTTGGCGTTTTACAACTCTCTAGCGCACGTGGAAAGCTTCGTAAAAACTCGTCCGGAACTTGACCGACTCGTCGGAACTTGCCGTAAAAACTGGTGCCTCCAAAGGTCGGATCCCAACGTCGGGGACTTTTGAACGAAGACGAGTCTTGGTCGACAACGGAGCCGCCTGGCGTGCAGCCTTCACCGCACCGCACGAAATGGTGGGTTTCACCGTGCCGGCTGGAGTTGTTTTGTGTCTCGAATTCCCGCCCGCGAGTCGAGCCATGGACCCGACAGAGCGGGGAGTGCGCGTTTCAGAAAATAGAGGCTGAGTGGCGCGTCGGTGGATGCTTTTTCCGGGATACTGACAGCGTGGTGGCCCCACGCTGGCAGGAGGCAGACCCCCAAAAGATTTTGACCCGGGTGGACCGATTCGACCCCTTCCATATCCGCGAACACGGTTTCGGAGAGTGGTGCGAAGGGCTTTATGAATGGGCCCCAGCGAGTGCAAGACCGGTGCGACGAATACCGCAACCTCAAAACAGAAGAGTTGTTGTGATCTCCGAGCATTCGCAGCGTCCAAGGTTCTTCCCGGGAATTCCTGCATAATAGGAGAAACACAGGGGGCGTGCCTAATCTTGAGCTGCTGATAACCAGATTTGCCGAGGAAAGTGAATCTTGATCTTGCAAACTGCACCAGTGAACAGGTACATCCTACCTGGCGACAGGAAGTGCAGGAAGCGCATCGCAGTGGAGATGGCTGTGATTTTCAGGTGGCAGCCATTGAACCCCAGAGCTTGCTATTTTCGCAGTGGCCGTAATCTCCAGCCATGACAGGAGCAGGAAACTTGCTCTCGGTCGCTCCTTGATCGTGCCCGCCTAGCGACTACGCACCCGTACCTCCTGTTTCGCCCGCCACAAACATGCCAGCCTGTTCTGGCACGTGTGCGTCGTGCCCAGCAAGCTGCACGTCTTCAGATTTCAAGACCCACAGGTGCGTTTGCCCGGCGGCAAACTCCCTCGAATCGTGTCGCGCCGTTATGCGCGGTTGTATTGACCGACCTCCGCCCTGCAGGCTTATTTCAAAACAATTCAAGCTTTCCAGGTCTACATGCACTTTCTCTGAACACACACGCCAAAAGCCACGTAGATGCCCTTGCTGTTCAGTCTCCCCCGCCGGACATTGGACCTGTCTTGCCAAGATCTGGTACAGCCTACGGATTGCGGACGGTAGAAGCTGTCGTGGGTTTGTCAAAGACAAGGGCTGTACAGAGGGGAGGTGATCTGAGGAATGTTCAGAGCCGCCTGTGCCATCCAAGCATATTGTAACTTCTCCCAAAGAATGAAGCTCAGGAAAGGATAGAGCAGAATGTTCCTAGCGTGGGAGGGGGGCAGATGCATTCGGAAATTGTAAGCGAAGACACGCGCAACGGGGAAGGAAGGGGCACGGGTGTGCCCGTCGCATTCTTAAAGTTGTGAACAGAGAGAGATACGTTGAATGGCAACGGGAATAGTGGTGCTAGGAAGGCGAGCAATGAGAGAGAATGCGAGGAGGAAGGCGTGAGCGAAGATATGTCCCTGAGCCGGAGCCGGGGCCGGCGTCGTGATCGGACCTTGTAGACCTCGTTGTGTGGACATCGACAGGTTATGAGACCGTGCCCTTCTCCAAATTCCTTTTGCAAGCCCGGCCACATCATCTCTCATTAGAGGGAGGTTGCGACTGGTGGGTTGAAAGGGTGGGTCTGGTTGAGTGCCATATCGGCATTGCGCTCCTCCACTAGTGATGCCAACACATGTACGTCGGTGGGCAACTGTCTTTGCTGGGATGGCAAAGGAGCGTCTGTATGCCTTGGGCGAGTGCCTTCCGCAGGTAGTATACTCCTCTGCTTGCGAGGGATCAGGTCGCCGGAAGCAGCGGGAACCAGCACAGTCACATTCCCTGTCTGCAGGTCCCGAGCATGCTTAGGCAGGGTGTTGGATTCGCTCGGAGGGGTGTGCGCAAAGTTGAGGGGAACCGGCAGCTGCTTCTCTCTGCGATCGCGTGTCTCATCATATTCGGCCTATGGTGTGTCTGCGTTGCCCTGAGCTAAACCCCTTTTCCGTTGGGTCACAACTGAATGCAGTGACAACGCGATTCTTTCCTCGCTCACTGCGGACTCCCACCAGGTCGATTAGCTCTGCTTGGGGCAGCATGCGAACTCGGAAGGCGCTTCCGGTTTCCCAGCGACTAGTTAATGCGGCGTACAAGGGAGACGTGGGGCAAATCCAGCAACTTGTGAAGGCAGGCGCACGGATCAATCACCAGGATCAACGTGGGCGGACCGCTCTCATGGCAGCGGCAGAGTCTGGACGGGAATCTGCGTTAGCTTCACTGCTCTCGGCGGGGGCTGACGGGGATGCAACAGACAAGACGGGTTGGACAGCAGTGATGGGCGCTGCGGGCGAGGGGCACACTGGCTGTTTACAGCTACTGCTCGGGGCCGGGGCATCCGTTAATGGCATCAACAAAAGTGGACGTACGGCTCTGATGGGTGCTGCTTTCGGCGGTCACGTTGCTGCAGTGCGTTTGCTTGTCGACAGCGGTGCAAAACCCGACATGCAGGATCACGATGGCTGGACCGCGCTACGCTGGGCATGCAAAGGAAACAAGCCGCGGGTAGTACAATCTCTGCTCAACCGCGGTGCACGACCAGATATCCCGGATTCGGATGGCTGGGAGCCGCTGACTGCAGCAGCTCTGGAGGGCCACCTCCATGTCGTTCGGGCGCTCATCGCCGGCGGCGCGCGCGTCAATGCACGTGATTCAGATGGAAATACCGCGCTGATGACATCGGCTTTTAAGGTTTGACCCTCCAGTTCTGAACGTGCTGTTTTCTTGTCTGCAGAGGGAGTGTGTTGCTGGTCGCTGCTCCGGCAGCGCAGCATCATTGCTGTCTTTCGAGTGCATGACGTGCCCTCCACGCCCTTGCAGGGACGAGATGACGTGGTAGATGCCCTTATCGGTGCAGGCGCCGATACGAGTGCGGCAGACAAGCAGGGCCGTGTTGCAGCAGACTGGGCGCGCGAGGGGGCGCGTGACGCGGGCAGCAATGCCAAAGCGCGCTACAGGTGCAACTCCCTTGCGAGCCACGCCTGTACCCATCGGACTCGAGCGTGCCGACATTCACGTAGCTCAAGGCTCAATTTGCGCTCTCGCACAGCACGCCGCACTTGAGAGATAGGCGAAAGCGCAAACTGAGCCTTGAGCTACGTGAATGTCAGATCCTATCCCTCAAGTGTGGCGTGTTGTGCAGGAGAATTCTCCGATCACTTGCACTCACAAGTGGGGGGGGCTGATTGCAAAGCTTTCGCGCGAGTGAGTGGTACACCGGATAAGAGAGATGGTGTAGCAGAATTGCCGTGGATGCAGCAGCCAATCTCTGTTTTAGAGGAACGTTTGTTGCCTGCGATCTCTGTTGAACACTTCAAAATTAAAGGCCGAAGCTTCTCACCAAAGGAAGCCCCAAACGCCCCCGCTGCAGCTTCTTACCCTGGACTCTCAGCAGCCACTTAGAAAGTGAGTGAATATAGCGAGGCCACCAGTCACGGCTGGAATTGCGGCCCTGCAGCCGTGAGAGGTGCAACACAGGCGAAAACCTTCGCCTCAACCAAACACCTGCTGCTCATTAGTCCTCTACCGTTTACCTGCTTCGCGCAAAGGCACTAAATGCGATTAATTGCAGCTCTTAGAGATAGATGCGTTGCTCTTCGTCAGCTCCCCCCAGCGATTCATCCCGCCGTCAACTTTTTTGCGCACGAATCTAAGTTTCTCGGCCATTGTCACGACTTTGCCTTTGACAATATCCTTGGCCTCAATCGGGGTCCCGACTATGGACCGCTCTGGAAAGGCTTTCATGTCCTGAAACCAAGGACGAGCATGCGTGTAGTAAAGCATAGGACGCGGCTCCTGGGAAGTGTTGGCAAGGCATCGTCGAAGGATACGGAAATCAAAGAGGATCAGAGATCCTGCCGGACAAAGCACCTGCTCGACCGGGCCGTTGAAACCAATAGACTCCTTATGCGCGTCGGACTGGGCGGTGATCTCGGGCACCGTGTTTGTGATCTTGTGCGATCCAACGCAGAATTCGGTTGTGCCGTTGTTGGCAGTGATGTCAATTAGAGGCACGAATGCTGTGACGCAATGCGCAGGAAGCACACCAGTGCCCGTACCGAATAGATGCTCACCGTCCGCGTGCCAACGTTGCGGTTCGGCTCCAGGAATAGCCATTGACATTCCGTTAAAAAGTAAAGTTGGCTCCCCCAATGTCGCCCCAAGTAACCGTCGCCACCGCTCTGCAGGCCAGGAAAATGCAGGGTCGCGGTTCATTCCGAAGAGGATATCGAAACGTCCCTTCGAGCGTTGCACCGCCTCTGCAAATCCGTTGTCGTATCCGACTTTGAAACCTCCGTGGTACTTTTCAGCGAGCTGCAGGCACAGCTCGTACTTTTCCATCGCGGCCACCATACTGCGGTCGACAAGCTCTTGGTCCAGGACGTTCTTCACAACACAGACCCCATCGTCCTGCAACGCACTGGTCACCTGTGCGTGTATGCCTGGGTCTCGCCCGAGCTCGTATGCCGCACAATCAAAACACTTCACTGTGCTCTGCCCGGAAGTGCTAGGTGTGGAGAACCATGCCCGCCCAGCAGGCGAGCGCATGGTGCAAGCAGCTGGCCCAGCAGCCGGCCCGGTTGCGACAACAGCCATAACACGAAAAGAAGAGGAATGGCAAAGGCGTGCCGCCCTGAGGGGATTGACGCGGTACATTCTTTGAACCAGCTTCCACGCCCCTCTCCCTGGCCCCGTGCGCACAGCTGCAGAACGTTGCACCGAGAAGTTGCTCTCCGCAGCCCCCCAGAGATCTTGCGAAGGTAAAAGGTTTGGTTTTAGGCTATCTCTTCCCGGGGCGGTCGCGTCCAATCCAATTTCAGCAAGCCGGTTCCAAGATTTTGCAAGCTGACCAGGCTCACCAGGATTCTGAAGGGGTCGGTCGGGATAGACGAGAGTGGGGGGACGC
>Ga0115567_10005191_pt1 | contig 12627 bp, 11 predicted proteins | sample COGITO_mtgs_1204_2_FD_88679 | JGI IMG/M metagenome (GOLD analysis project Ga0115567, IMG submission 88679) | Pelagic marine microbial communities from North Sea - COGITO_mtgs_120412 | ecosystem: Environmental > Aquatic > Marine > Epipelagic | place: Germany:Helgoland, sampling site Kabeltonne...
CCTGCGCTCGCCGCCGCCGCCCGCAGATCCTCTTCGTACCGCCGCTGCATCTCGCAACGCGGCGACTCCGCCCCAATCACCGCGGGCTCGTGCACCGCCCGCTCCGCCGCCCCACCGGCCATCTCAGCTTCGCGCGGCGTCGCCTCCAGGCCCAGAGGCGCGCTCGCCCCCACCCTCACGGACGCCCCGCCCCCCGCGGGCAAGGAGAGCCCGTGGGAGCGAGGAGCCACGCCGGGGCGCGGTGGCTGCATGCCCTCCTGCGCCATGTGCGGTCCGGGCTCGACTGGGTAGTGGGGTGCCTGCGCGTGGCGGGGCAGCGGTCGCGCGGCGCGTGAGCGCGGCGGGCGCGGGCGCAGGGCGCTGCTCGCGCGCACGCCACGCGCCTCTGCGACTGCAGGCGAGGTGTGGTCTATACCTTGCCGGGCGATGTCGCCTCGCCTCCTACGAGCGCTCCCCCGCCGTCGCCGCTCCCGCCGCCGCCCCGCCCCCGCCCCGGCTCCCACGGGCGCGCAAGGCTTCCAGCGCCGGCGCCGACTGGGGTCGAGTCGCTGCCGCTGCCGCCACGTGACGCGTGCAGCCCCACCAGGCCGCCTCGGGCGCCGACGGTCGCGGCAGGCGGGGCGCCGCCGGGGCTTTGGCGCCGGACGTTCAGCACCCGCGGCTGCGCGGGTGGTGAGAGCACCTTGGACGAGACGTGCCCGGTTAGTACGGGAGGAGGGACGAGGCGTGTCCAGTCAGTACGGGAGGAAGGGAGGGAGAGGGGCGGCGAGAGCACCTTGGGCCCGGCCGCGCCGGCGAAGGTTGAAATGGCTCCAAGGGCCGGCGGACTCGCGGGCTGCTCGGCCGCATTCGCCTGGCGCCGCGCGAAGTCTTGCCTGTGGGGGACACACCTTGAGCGGTGCAGGAGGGCGGGCGGGGGGGGGCGGGGGGGGCGCCCGGCACCGCACTTTGTGCGCGGGTGCGAGTTGCGAACTGCCAACTGTACGGGGCGCGCACATCATGGCCCGCGCCTCCTCCTCCTTGCGCGCGCGCAGGTGCGCCGCGCGCACCAGCTGCTCCGCATGCGCGCGCGCCTCCGCCTCCTGCGTCGCGCGCTCCCGCCGCGCGCGCTGCGCCTCCTGCTCTCGCTGCTCCCGCTCCTGCGCCTCCTGCGGCGAAACGCCCGAAACCGCAGTCACGCTCTGCCGTGTGAGACGAGCTGATGCCCGGCCACTCAGCCGTGCTGGCTGACGAGGATATCCCGCGGGCGGAGGCGCGCCTGCTCTGCGTGGAGCCCGCGGCGCGCGGCCTCCACGCGGTCTGCCTCCTCGCGCGCGGCCGCGGCCTCGAGCTGTGCCTTGCGCGCGGCCTGGGGGATGCGGCGTGTACAGTTAGTACGAGGGGAGGGACGAGACTTGTCTGGTTAGTACGGGGTAGGGGGGGGCCTTGATTGCCAGCTGGCGCTCGTTGTCCTGCCACGCACGCGCCCGCGCGGTGAGGCTGCAGCAGGATGCTACTTGTTCAATCCTAGCATGGCGGCCCCGCACCCTTCCCGCCCCCCACCTGCCCCCCTACCGCTCAAGGGGGACGGGAGGGGGGGGGGAAGGGGCACCTCCAGCACGCGCGGGTCGATCGGGAAGCGGCGCAGGCGCGCCTCCTTGGGGGCGTTGGTGGTGTGCGAGAGCATGGAGAGCGAGACGAACGACCCCTCGGGCCCGAGCACGAGGGCGGCAAGCGCGGCGTACTCGAGCCCGGCCACGGCCTCACCGTTGACCGCGATAACGGTGTCCATTGGCTCTACCGCACTGCTCTGCTCCGCAGGCCCGCCGCGCTCCACGCGCTTTACGTAGTAGAACCCGGCCGCGTTGCGCTTCAGCGTCACCCCGAGCCCGCACTGCGCCCCGCCACCCGCCGCCACCGCACCCTCCCCACTGCCGCCAACCACCGCGACCGCCGCCACCCCGCCGTCGTGCCCGCGCAGCCCCGGGGCCCCGCGGTCTGCGGGGCTCACGCCGTGGGCCTCCTCGTCCACCTGCCCCAACCCCTGCGGGTCACAAATCGCAACGTTTCTCCAAGCACAGCGGATACGCAGCAGGCTTTTACAACTACTGTTAAGGCTGGCGCGGGAGAGACGGGGAGAGGACAGGGGCGGGGGCCCACCGCGTCCGCCTCCACCGCGCCATGCGCATATTCTCCAGTCAGCCGCCCGGAGCCCCGCGCGCTGCCCGCTGGCCCGCGGTCGCGCTGCGCCGCGCTCGGCGCAGGCGGGCCCGCCCAGCCCGCGCCCGCGGCGGCGTCCGTGGGCGCCGGGCCGTCCTCTGTGAAGGGAACGCCGCTGGGTAAAGCCGCGTCGCTCTGTAAAGCCACGTCGGGGCGCCCGTACTGCGAGACATTGAGGTCGTGGGAGTAGTAGTAGATGGAGCCCTCAGGGTCATACGCAAACTCCCATCCGGGCGGCAGCGGCGCTTCGCCAGGCGGGACCACGCGCGCGTCCAGCGTGGGCACCGCCGGCGTGGCCGGCGCGGCGGCGGCGACGGACAGCTTTTCGGGTGGGGTGCGGGCCGCGCCGCTGGAGCCGTACAGCCCGATGCCCCCAGAGACGCCGTCTGCGCGCTTGGGCACAGACGCCGTGGGCACCGCTGCGCGCTGCGGGGTGCCCTTGGAGCCATTCGACGACCCAAACCCGCCACCGAGCTCCATGCCCGCCACGCTCTCGCGCTCCCACGGCCGGCGCACGCGCACCACCACCTTGCCACCGGCGCCGCGCGGGCCCTCCAGCGCGGCGTGCGCGGCGTCGGCCGCCGCCAACTCGTGCACCGAGTCGATCACAACCTGCCCCGGAGGCGCCGTGAGCGGCGGCCGCCGCCGCCGCAGCGGCGGCCAGGCAGAAGCGGCAAGGCAGAAGCGGCAAGGCGATGGCGCGAGCGACCGCCCCCCCCCTCCCCCCTGTACTAAGTGGACACGTCTCGTCCCTCCCTCCCGTATTAAGTGGACACGTCTTGCGCGAGCGGCAGATCAGGCCGCGGCTGCGGTGGCCCGCCCCGCCCGGCGCGCCCCGCCCTCGCGCGCCTCGGCGCCCAGGCTTCCCGCAATCTAGCACCACCTTGCTCCAACAACAGGAATGGCTCCAACAACCATCTCACTCCTCAGAGGGGGGGCACCTTGAGCGCGCCGTCTGCAAACAACTCTGCGACGTCAGTGAGCGCCGCGGATGGGACGTCGGTCTCCCACGAGAAGAGGCGGAACCCGGAGAAGAAGCCGCCGCCAAGCGAGAGGACCTGCCCCGCAACACCCCCTTTTCAGAATGTCTCGCGCCCGCCGTGGCGCCTTTTAAGAATCACTCTGCCCATCCGCGTCCTCGCAGAGTGTCTGGTTTCTCAAGTTCCCCCCGTGCCGGCTGCCTGGGCGCACGCCGGCGAGGGGGGTGCCGCTGGAGCCAATTGATTTCGCCGGGGGGGGGGGGCGCGGCCCATTGCCCTTGGCGCGAAGCATGCGGTCCTGCAGCGCGCGGTCGATTCCGTCGAGCCCGCCGGCGCCGTCGTCGCCCCCCGCGCCCGCGCCCGCGTCGCCGGCGCCCCCCTCGCCCTGCAGCGGGTTCAGCGCCACGTACCGCCCGCTGCGCCCCAGCACCTCGCGCCCAAAGATCTCCCAGTACCTGGCGCGGGCGTCGGCGCGAGCATGAGCAGCCCCCGGAACACGAGAGCCATGGTGAGAGCGAAAGCCACGCCCGGCCACCACATGCATGTGTTCGGCGACTGCGGAGCGAGAGAGGCAGAAAGAAGAAATCATTGGAAGCAGCATGCGGGGAGGGAGGGGCCGTGCGCGCCTGTCCAGCCCCACGCAATCAACCACGAGGTCAAAATTGCGCAGGTGCGCGCAGCGGCGCCGCAGCCCCCGCGCGGTGTGGTCGAGTGCCTCGTCGGCGCCTAGCGACTTTACAAGCGCGAGGTGCCGCGCGCCGCACACCGCGACGACGCGCGCGCCGAAGTGTCGCTTCGCGATCTGCACCGCGAGCGTGCCGACGCCGCCCGCGGCGCCAATCACAACGACGCGGTTCGCCTCTTCACGCTCGACGAGCTCGCCGAGCGCGAGCGCGGACCAAGCCGCGAGCCCTGCGGACGGAACCGCCGCGGCCTGCTCGTGCGTCATGTTGCTCGGCTTGTGCGCGCAGTCCCGCGCGTCCACAACGCACCACTCCGCCAGCGTCCCGCTGTGGCCCTCCACGAGACGCGCGGGGGCCTGACGTCCAAACACCGCCGCGCCCGGCTTGAGGTGCTGCACGCGCGCCCCCACCTTGCGCACCACCCCGGCGAAGTCCGTGCCTGCCGCGCCCGGCGCGCGTGAGCTGCCCGCAGGCCCAGCGGCGCAGAGGCCGCAGGCCATGTCCCAAACGGTATCGGAAACAGCAACGGACAGAGCTGATCGATGCGAACGCCAAAAGCGGGGCTCCATTCCCCGGGCGGGAGCATCTTGTGAGGGCCCATGGGCGTGAAGTGTGTGCAGCGGGCGGGGCTCTCTTACCGTGGACCGCGGGGAGCGCGATCGGAATCTCTTTTGCAAGCTCCCCGCGCCGCATTCGGGTGTCGAGGTGGTTCACAGATGCCGCATGAACCTCCACGAGGACATCATTCTCTTGGAGCTCGCAGGGCAGGTCGATGTGCTGATGCTCCAGACAGCGCGCAGCGCCGTACTCGGCAAGCACGGCGGCTTGCATTCTCCCATCCTTGGGCGCCCCGGGCCAGTCGACTGCCAACAATTTGGGGCGTGGTGCAGTGCAAGCCTGAAATGTGGGCATGCTGTCAGATCGCCCGGCGCCACAAGACAGTGTTCAAGGTTCGCACAGTACGAGAACCATGAAGACTCAGCGGTGCCGAGGAACAAGGGGCGCAGAAGATTAGGAAGGCTACCTTCAGCCAAGAGGAGACCTTGTCGCCAGGAGAAAACACGGACATGCGTGAGTGTGGCGCCAGCAGCGCTGGGCTCAACGGACCTCAGCTGGTCTTGAGCCCGCCTGAACCATTCATTCCGGAGTGCGACGTGTCAGGGCGAACGGACCGGAGCAAATGGCTGCAGGGAACCGCAAAGGCGCAAACAAAGCTGAAGAGTATGTACGCACAGCACCATGCGACAGATTACAACTAAATTCTAGCACATGTTAGCTAAGCAGGCTTATCAGTGCTTACTGCTCCCTGCGACTCGGGGTCTCGCTGCACCAAAAGGCTGAATCGGCGCACCTTCCAAGGCAGGAAAAATACCGAAGGATGCACCAATCGGACTTTGAAATACCACGGCTGGGCCTAACGTGATGAAAGGAGTCGCGCGGCACAGCTGCGCGATCCGTCTACCACGCGGCCAGATCGCGCAGACACTGATTGGGGGGCAAGGTAAAATTCTTCGGTCTCTACATTTCTGCTGCCAGCATTCGACCCACATTTTAGCCGGGCAAGAAAAGATAGTGTGAGGGGTCGCGTAAAAATGGGCAGCGGCTACGGAGCCATCGCGCCATCGCAGGCGATGCGGGGTCGAAAGTTGCGGCTGGCCAGCAGTCTTTCGCTAGTTCTTTGCGGCATCGTAATCTGCTTGACGGTATGTGCCGCCGTCTCCTTGACCAAGGGTTGACAATGAACCTCTGGTGTGTATCGTTAGCAGACCGGTAACTTTTGGCGGTAGGCGCTCCCAGCCAGCGGCAGTCATGTGCAGACTCCCCCGGTGCAGGTGCACCACAGCGGAAATAGAGGAGTAGCGCTGTTCGATGGCTGGGGTCCTCTTGGGGATAGTCTGCCATCGCGGAGTTTCAATACCAGGGTCTGGTCGCCTGTGAACGGCGGGTCTGTTATGAGCATGGACTTCACGCACGACCTGAACTCGGTTGCCAACTTCCATACGGACGACGAGTGGGTCAAAGGAGCTCATCGCCTCTACCCTGTGACGGAAACTGCGCCGCGCGAGGATCCGGAAGTTCCGGCGATGGCTGACCCTGAGGATCCTATGGTGTACTTCACGAAGATGTTTGGGCCGCCGAGGCCAGGATACTCGACCTTAATTTTGCCATCCGGTGGCGGAGAGGACGGTGATGAGGAAGAAGGAGAAGAGGGGGAAGAAGGGGAAGGGGGGGAAGAAGGGGAAGGGGGGGATGAGGGGGAAGAAGGGGAAGAGGGAGAGTATGACTGGACTGTCAAGAAGCCAAGGCACGATGGCATGATCTTCGGCGATCGCAGCGGTAACGGCAAGCACAGGCACCAGGCAGGGGTCGATTGGAAGTTCGGTAGCCAAAACCCCAATTTCGACTGGATGGGTTTTCGCAAGCCTTCGCGCCAGCCCAATCGGGACCCGAACTCCTCGACGGGTCAGTATGCCTTCAAGGGGTACAAGCGTGCGGGGTTTCGTCGGCAAGAGGCCGAGCAGCGCATGAATGGGGGGGGATATGCGGCGACCGGTTCGTCGTACACAGATCGCAACTCGCAGAAAGGTGTGGGCGGCGTTACATCGCAGGTTGAGAAGCGTTACGAGAAGACGAAGGAGAAGAACTACAAGTTCCCAGCAAACCCTTGGGCGTCGAAGAAAGGCTACAAGTTTCCCTCCAACCCCTACAAGTTTCCCTCCAACCCCTACAAGTTCACGAAAAAGAAGTGGTAGGAGTTCAACAAAAAGTGACTGGGAAATGATGCAAACCGCTCCGCTCGGTCCGCTGCTGACTCTATCCAGCTCTCATTTTTGAGCAGTTTCTCACGTTTGTTCAACTGTGATCATTTTTTTTTTATTTTTCGTGTATGCACATTACCGTCGCACCAGTAGATGCAGTAGGAAGAGAGCTGTGTCCGTAGCAGAGCGCAGGACATCCCCCTTACGAAGCCACTCATGCGATGCTTTGACAATCCGGGAAGCCCGGAGTGACACATATCTCGATACATTCTTCACCACCTTCTCGGATGAATGCTCAGAACCTGTATTCCACTCCGTGCTGCAGCATCACTCGCACGAGGTTCAGGCCAATCCGGCCAGACTTTCCTTGCCTGTGTTCGGCGGGTTGTCTTCGGTCAGGGTGATCGAAGCGAGCCAAGCAAAGATTTTGTCTCAATCAGATGACCCGTGTGGCTGTCGCATCGCGGAAGGGAGCATGGCAACACAATACGCATGCAATACATGGACGTGATGCTTACCAAGCCATCACCGGCATCCTCCTCTGGCAGCCAAATCGCGGGGCTGTCTGGTCCGTAGTTGGCAGGTCCTGGATACGAGGGGTCCTCTTCTTTTTCACCGATGATTGCGAGAGGCGACGGGTCGGCGTACGCCTCTGGCGAGTTGTCCACGCCCCCATAGCCACAGTGCGGATCCTCTGGGTCACACACGAGAACCTGGAAGAAACCCGCTCAATTGATAGCAGCACCCCACACTTCAAGAGTCCGTGCGTGCGCATTCAAGGCACAATTGTACGAGTCTTTGCGCGCTGATTTCAACAGTGGTTGGCGCACGAAAGGTAAAGGTAGGCGGGACCTGCAGCGGGGCATAGAGAGACAGCCTCGGTCGAACACCCTGGTACATCGCATACTGGTTACCGTGCGCAAACAGGACGGGCTTCGCCGCGGGGTACCCCAACATAGCCGTCGGATGTGGAGTCCGTTCCATCAACAGGACACCAGCAAGGAGCAGCAGTGACGCTCCCGCAAATAGCCCTGCAACCCGCGTCGCTGCCATCCTTAGCTTGACCCTTGACTGACTAAATTCCTGCCTGGTGAATTTTGTGAAGGGCCCGCCTCGGGTCAAACGCTCTTGTAGCGGGGCGAAGGAGGAGGAGGAGGCTTCCCCGAGGGCGGGAGATGCCCAAAACGGGCTAGTTAGGGGAATCAAAGATTGAATGTTCCAGTAGTAGTCGCCCTGAGGGGTGCTTTTCAGCCTTGTTGCGTCTTTCTCGAGGACGCAAGCCTGCGTTGCTACGCGTTCTCCCGCTCGGCTCGTTGAAGCGGGCAGTTGCGTGTAGCTAGTGCGCAGGATGGAGGATCTGCGCATCGCTACCCCGCCGAAAGCGCAGCCGCGCCATGAACTGATCCGCCGCACGGGTCGCCGAAAGCCGACCCGCGGGGGGATTCTCTTCCGGAAGATTGCGGTACAACGCGAACTCAGCCCCGACAAGAAACACAAACGACTTAGAGTCCCACAGTGGAGCACGAGCGTGCGGGCACTTCCGGCTGGCAACGCTGCTCATATGCCTTCTTTGAGAAGCGGTGTGGTCGGCAGGGTTTCTTCGGATTCGGGGTTGGCGATGATGATGATTGGCAGGCAGTCCGGAGAGCGCATGAGGAAGAAGAAGCAGGTGAATCGGGCGATGACGGATCGGACAACGACACTAAGCTGCTTGACATTTCTGCAGCTTCGCCGAGGTCAGTCAGGTCAGGTAAGTCGGCGAGATCAGGAAAGTCAGGCAAGTCGGCAAGATCAGGCAAGTCGGACAGATCGAACAGATCAGGCAAATCGGCCGGGTCTCGCGGAAGCCGAATAGCAGATGCGCTGCTCGGAGCTGATCGACCAGGCAGCGCCCCTGAGTCTGAGCTCAACTTGTCGGGGACGATTGCATGGTCCGAGGACAAGGCACCCCGCGCGCATTCGGAGTACGGGGGTGGAGTGGTCGAGGTACACCCTCGCCCTGGCAACGCGCCCCTTCTTCACCGAACAGTCCGGCTCGAGTGCGAGCGCGATAGCTGCTGAAATCTGAGCAATCATGCTGCTGCCTCTGCAGATGATTTCCAATCCTCGACGGCTGCTCCGGTTTCCTCCCGTGCTGTTCGACCCTGTCGAGGATAGAATCCGCTCACGATGGTTGGCAATGTTCGCCATGGCTGCGATCCCGGCCATCCTTGCCGTTGCACTCATGGTCGACGTGTGGGACAAGTCGAGCCAGCGTACGCTTGACACAATGGCGGTTATCACAACGCTGTTCCAGGCAGGCGACCCTCTTTACATAGGAAGGGCTGCGTTGCCCGACCTAGCCGTGAGGCTGCTGGTCACGAACAGGCGTGCCCCCTCCCCGGCCCGGAGCGCGGGCCATGAGCACGGAGGGCGCGCGTGTCGTCGTGGACAAAGGCAGCGCGGCGTGCGAGCTGTCGCGCGTTCTGCTGGACTGACATGGCCACGTCGCCAGGAACGACTGGCCACAGTCGAATCAATCGATCGTGGCGGAGGTTTTGGAGTACAACTTGGTGCCCGAGGTGCTTACTGACCTACCGTTTTGCCATCCGCTCGCGTCGCTGACGGGGCGCAGCATGACGAGTGAGGGAATCTGCTCGTTCGAGCTGGCTGGGAACACTGCGTTGACCGACCGCGACGGCGTGGTGTCGTTCGACGAGCTCGCCTTCACCAAGGCGCTCCCCGGGGCGTACCTGCTCAACTTCTACACGGACAACGCCCGCGCCAACGTCACCTTGTGGTTCACAGTCCAGGCGTCGATTTCAGCCCTGCTCCCTGCCGATGACGCACCGAGCGGGCGCTTTGAGGGTACCCACCCTGCGTTCAGCGGCACGGTGGCCCCGATGCCCCTTGCGCAGAGCTCGACGCCGCCCGCCGTCGTTGCACTCTCCCTCGCTGGCAACCGAACGACTTATCCAATCAGTCCGTTGATCGTCACTGCATTTGCGCTCGATCCTTCTGTTGATCTAGGCGGGCGGCTTGCATCTACAACTCTGCTTGCTCCGGACCCGGAGCGCGCGAGGCGGGCAAACCCTTTGGTCGTCCTCGGTGGTGCCACGGCGGTGGCGGACGAGAACGGAGTTGCCAGGTTCCCGAATCTGACGATCGCCGGTCCGATGCCCCCCCGTGTGCTGCTCGGTCCCCGCGTGTTTCAATGGGCAGGGGGGGGGGCAGTTGAAGTGACTCGCAACCGGACCGTGCCAGGATTTGATCGCCCAGATCTCGTGCTGGCGTTCACATGTCAGGGCTTCGTGCTGGTCTGGTCTGAGGTCATGGCGACAAGCGCTGATACAGCGAGTGGCGAGTTGTACCGATCAGCTTTCCGTACAATCGCTTCTGCCACGCTCCCAACTCCGGTGATGGTCACTGCAGCTGCAGATCCTCGCGCGGTGGCGCAATTCGAGGACGAAGTTGTGGAGGGAAAGCCGTTTTCGATTTCGCTCGCCCTGCCTCCGTCGGTCAAGCAGGCTGCAGGCAGGGGCGAGCTGAGCGGGACGTTCCTGGTCGTTCGCGCCGTTGCTTTGCGTTCCGCGCTTGAGGCGGCAGGCGGCCTTCCCCTAGCCCCTCTCGCCTCCGACACTTTTGACCACGGCAGCGCTGCGGAGTCGCTCTGGTGGCTCGGCGGCGTCCCGTCGAACCTCAAGCAGTTTGAGCGGCGAGCGACGGCCCCCGTCGATGGTTCGGACCGCATCACCTTCTTCGGGGAATTCTCGACGCATGGCGCCGTGGGGGAATATGAGGTGCGCGCCCTGAGTTGCATTTCCATGCAGCTGTCTTCCCGCGGCGCCCGGTACCGGTGACACACCGATCCTGCGCCGCAGAACCGCCAAGCTCTGCGCGCGCGTTGCGGCCCGGCCGTGCGCAGGCGGCAGCGTTCTAACGTCGCTGCGCTACCCGGCCCTGCCAGGTGCGGGTGTACCTCTTTGGCGCGCTCGTGGCGTCGACCGGGGCCATCACAGTCGCGACGAGCGTGCACGCCATCGTGCCTGGGGACCTCTTTTCGGACGTCCTCTGCGGCCTCCGCGCGTTCCCCGCCTGCCGGTGCGCCCGGCGCCCGCACCCAGACCGCACTGCCCTCCCTGGCACGCGCACTCACCACGCGCGCCGCGCCCCGGACGCAGGCACCAGGTAGCCGACTGCATGCTCGGGACTTCTGCGTCGGTGCGCGAAGTCGAGTATGCCTCCCCAGCCGAGGGCGAGTGCTTCGGCCTTACACCGCTGCGGCGGTACGGCCGCCGCGAGCAGCTCCCGTGGGCGCGCGTGCTTGCGTCCGACTCCAAGACGCCTGTACCCGGGAAGATGCTGCTCTTGGGCTTCGTCCGCGCGGAGGAGAGCCCGTTCGCCGCGGATGCGGGGTTGGCCGCGGGCGCTGACGCTGCGTCGAGTGCCGACAGCCAGGACAACAGCACCACCACATCTACAACCACAACACCAGCGCCTGTGACGACGACGCCCGCGCCCGCTGAGGACCCTGCGGCGCGCTTCGTGTCGGAATCGCTCCCCGCGTGGCTCTCGAGTGCGCGGGGCAGCGTCGACATCGCGGCCGTACAGCTGCTGATGCACACGGGTGCCTTTGGGAAGTTGCGCCCCGTGCTGATGGTCGACAACGTGCGGCGTGCGCTGTCCGTGACCGTTGCACTCTCGGGCAACGCCTCCGTGGTCGCTGGCACGTGCGGCTTCGCGCCATGCGCGCTGATCGAGCCCACGGCGCTTCCAATCGGCGCCGTCACTGCGGGAGAGCCGATATCCCCGCCGCTTGCCGCGAGGCTGCACGCGGCCGACGGGGGGGCGCTCGCGGGGCGGGTCGTGTGTTTCGCGTCCGGACGCTTCGCTGACCTCGACAGGCTCACTGGGGACGGCGCCATCGCTGCCGACGCGGCAATTGCCGCGCTCGCCGCCGACGCCGCCACGGCCGGATCAGCGGCCACTGCTGCTGAGGAGGCGGCTGCCGCTGCTGCTGCTGCTGCTGCTGTAGCCGCCGCGGACGCTGCAGCCGCCGCCGTCGCGATGTCAGCGTGCAACGCGTCAGCTGCCAATGCCTCCAACGCCACGTCCTGCGATGCCGCGGCGTCTGCTGTCGCGGCATCGTCCTCCGCGACGGCCGAAGCGGCCGCGGCTGCCGCTGCCGCCACCGCCGCCACCGCCGCTGCCGTCTCGGCGCTGCGCGTGGTGGGTGCGCGGCTCCCCGCGCACTGCAACATCTCAGCGCCGGACGGCGGCGTGCTGCTGCGCGGCGTGGTGCCGCGCTCGGACGCCGCCGCCGCGTCCGGCGCCGAGGGCGCGGTGTGGGGTCGGTTCTATGGGCTCAACGCAGCTGGCGCCGCGCACACCAGCTGCCTCGCGGCGCTGGGCGTGTGGCTGCCCGCCTGCCGCAGCGCAGCAGTTCCGCTCCTCGTGCGCAACCGCGTCGCGCGCATCGCGGTGCCAGGGGCGGTGGCGGTGGCGGGGCGCTTGTCCCTGGAGCTCGCGGCCAACGGCACGCGTGGCGCCGAGCAGACCCTCGCAGCGGTTCCGCTGCAGTGTCTCGACGCCTACAGCGGCGCGGTCGCGTGCAGGGACGTCACCGTCCGCGCTAAGGCGTACTGGGGCGGCGCGGACGCGCCGCCGCCCGTGCTCGCATCCTTCTCGGAGAACAGCGACGGGTCCGCAGCGCAGCTGGCGCTGGCGCTCGGGTCGCCGCTTGCAGGGGAGTACGAGCTGGAGCTGGACGCGCACGGCGCGCGCCAGCCGCTCTTTGTGCGCGTGCGGTACGCGGCGGCTGCACGGCTCCGCCTCCTCCCGGACACCTTCGCCGTCGTATGGGGGAGCTACTCCAACTGCTCGTGGGACTGCGGCGCAATGCGCAACGCCTCGCAGGTGGGGAGGCGCCACGTGCAGAACGTTCGTGTACAGGTCGCCCCCCCCCCCCCCCTTCACCCCTCCCCCCCCCTCCCACGGGACCCCCGCGCCCCCCCGGGCGCCTTCCCA
>Ga0115567_10005197_pt1 | contig 12620 bp, 11 predicted proteins | sample COGITO_mtgs_1204_2_FD_88679 | JGI IMG/M metagenome (GOLD analysis project Ga0115567, IMG submission 88679) | Pelagic marine microbial communities from North Sea - COGITO_mtgs_120412 | ecosystem: Environmental > Aquatic > Marine > Epipelagic | place: Germany:Helgoland, sampling site Kabeltonne...
CGCCTCGATCCCACTCATCTCGTCGAGCGTCCTTGGCGGACCGCAGTAGCGTTTCTTCCGCCTCTTTGACCGATGATCCACCCCCTATCGACAGGGACAATACTTACAGCCTGCACTTCAACAAAAGGCGCGGGGCGAACACTGTAAACAGAAGCTGCACGGAACAGCAACAGCGACCCAATACATGAGGTTGTCAACCTGCAGGGCCATCTCCCCATGCCCCTGCGCCACTCGAGTCGCCCTCCTGAGACGCGTCTGACGCTTCGATGTCGGGGAAACCGCACAATGTCGGGTGGAGCTGCACACACATGCATCGCCACGTCAGTGGCAGCACTCTACCAAGATACGGCGTGGCATCGTCACACGATTCTGAAAAAGGCTGATGGAATGCCAGGAAGTATCCATTGAGGAGCGAAACCTTGGACTTTTTGAAAGTGTCGTCATATTCCGAATCTTGACTTTCAGATCCGTCCTCACCCGCAGTATCATCGTTGAACCAGGAACCCTTCTTCCACTCGCCCCCAACCACATCACCTGTGAGAGTGGTGCCGATGTCATCTCTAGCCTCGTGTGAACGACATGGGCTACGATCTTGACCCTCGAAAAAAAGTGGGAACGCACCGCGTGAGTACTCGCCTCCATTCGCCTGCAGCCTCTTCCATTTCGCGGCTTCGTCGCTCGAGGAGCTGCTCGATGGCTCCAAGTCCGTAGGTGTCCCGAGTGCGCCTTCCGCTGCAGAACCATTGCCCTTGGAGCCCTTGGAGGGGGTCGCAGCGTTGTGGCTGCGCTGCTTATCAATTGAACTGGCAAAGAGTTTGGGCGGTGGGGCCAGGGTGCTTCCCGGCTGGATGACAGGTGGCGGTGGGGTTGGTTCGTCCCAGAGAGGTGTCGTTAGGTCCCCGAGATCCCCCCCCTGTTCGAGCAGCGCATACTTGATTGCATCCTCCTGCGCCGCCCCAAGCGCGTGACCCTCTGCCGCGGCGGCTCCGTGGGGCGCGGTGCATCGCTGGCTCACCACCGTCGCGAGGTCGTCCGGCACGACCAGGTCTGAGGCATTTGGAGTGGTAGCTTCGTAGTCGACCTGCCGAGAGGCTGGCCTCAGCGCCGCGCATAGGGGGCAACTGGGGCGGGAATGGCCGGCAACAGGCCTGGGCCTCGAGGAAGGTGGGGCGAAGCTGGCAGAAGAGCTGCGCGAAGGAGAGCGTCGGGCGAGGGTCGGTCTCCGGCGTCGCAGCCAGGAAGGCCGCAAGGCTCGGAATGCCAAGCTGGGCTTGGACGTAGGAGGGATCGACATCGGGAGAGAGTGTCAGATTGGCACCCGGTCCCGCGCGGCGACTGGGCACAACGCGGTCGAGAACAGCGTCGTACTCAAGGCAGCAAGCCTCGAGGATGCGCTCCGCCTGGGCCCCAAGCCACCAGCGTTGCAGCCAGGGGTCCGTCATCTTGCACATTACCCCCGGGAGCCCGCGCTCGTTGAGCTCCGCGTCCACCTTCACGTGGCACGCAAGTGGCCCGCTCAGCACCGCGCATCATCGCACACAGCCAGAGGCGCATCATCGCACACAGCCAGAGGCGCATCATCGCACACAGCCAGAGGCGCATCGACACTGAGTTCAGAGACCAGAGATTTTCTGGGCGCCGGGCAGGAGTGAACCATGACGTCTGCCATCCACTCGTCCGGGATTGACTCAACAGGAGGCATTTCCTGCTCAGGAACAGAGGTTTTACGTCATGCGCAAAGCGGAACGCGTGACAAGGATTCAACACGGTGCACGTGCAAGCAGGTGGTTCGTCGCCCGACCTCGCGCCAGGGCTCGAAGATGTCGAGATTGTCTGAATTGTACATCTCCTGCATTTTCTCCTTGAACACCTGCAGGTTTTCCTCTGGCGTGACGCGATTCCTGCCACCGAGCAGCTCGTCAGCACCGCCCCAGCAAGGCTACATTCTGCTTGTACCAAGCTGTGTCGGAGCGAAGAAGGCTCGCAGGACGGCAGGAGTGCCTCAGTGCGTCGGTCAGGTTGAAGGGCGGAATGGCTCCGCGAGGATAGTCCGGAGGCACGTCGCGCGCAGGAGGGTAAATCGGTTGGCCGTCCACAAAAGTAATTGCGCCCGGTTCCCCTCGAACTGAAGCTTCGTAGCGCTGCTGAACTTCCGGTGAGTCAACGTATGTGGTATGGACATCGAGGATCGGTTGCACGAGCGACTCCTGCTCCCCAACAGTCCAGTAAAACATCGACTGCAGGTTGACAAGACAGGCGAGGAGAGCGCTCTCCAGGAGGCCTCCCGAGTGCGACTCAGCGAATACTCGGGAGGCCTCCTGGAGAGCCCAAGCATGTTACCCGTCGCATCTCTGTGCGCGCGAGCGGAACCACCGAGCATTGCCTAACAGACCCGGGTCTAGAGCAGGGTCTCGTTTCGATCCGACTTCAGTGGGGAAGCGGGAGGCGGTAACACTCACCTGGACCTTCTCCCAGGCCTCACGCTCACGCTCATGGGTCCCCTCCGGATCGGCTTCTGCCATCTGGGCAGGGACCAGGGCACAATGCTAAGACGAAGGTTTTACAACTTCTCCAACAAACAAAATCTGGAGCCGTATTGTCCTGGGACACGCAGTTGACGTAAGTTGTAGGTAGAAAAGATGCGCAAGACCTCATGCCATTCGCGAACCATCTCGCCGAAGCGGGTACCGTCTGCGACCTCCTCCTCCTGATCCGATGCAGTGTCCTCCCACAGGTCCGAGCAGTCGGGATGTTGCATGAGTTCGAGCATCTGCAAGGTGCCACTGCTGTTCAGCCGATCACGGACCATGCTTCAGGCCCAGGCGTGGTGCAAACACCCGAGCCCTGGGACAAGCCGGTGAGGTTGCAACACTCGGGCTCATAACCTTGACCGCTTTGTCGAGTCGCTCGCCCCCTTCTTTCAGAATCACAGGGTCGATCTGCGCCGCGCTCGCACATACTCATAATCAGAGGCATCTTTCAGCTGATCGAGAGGCACACTGATCTCAGCACGATGGCGGGGAGTACCATGAATTTGTCGAAGGATCCTGGCCTGTAATTGGGATTGATATCTCGTGTGTATACAAGTCCAGGCGGCGGCTTCTTTCGTTTCAACTTTGGCCGCACCTCGCTGGATTCCCACAAGTCGTCAAACGAAGAAGAGTCATGACTCGGAAGAGGAGATGTCGATTCGTTGAGAGAAGACACGTTGTTCCAGGCCTCAAGCACCAGCCTCCGCGTATCCTCCTCCTTGGAGGAATCCTTGAACCATTCCCGCTTGTCCTCCTGCCACGTAGGAACGGCAAGAGCTGAGCCGTGTGATTGGCACAAGGCTCCTACAATGCATTTTAGCGCTTGGTTCGGGTATGGACCTCCTTGAACCATTCAAGCAGATGTTTCGTTGTTTTATCCATGCGCACGTCCCCAACCCGGGGTCGTGACTCCTCCGAAGAGCTTTCACATGCATCATCCCCTTCATCATCGGAATCCTGCTTGACTTGCTTTTTGCCTTTCGCTCTGCTGCGTCCTCCTCCCCAGGTTGATGATAGCATCGTGCGCGTCTCCGTGGCGTCCAGGTCGCTCCCGAGGCCCAACAGATCCTCGCGCTGGTTTTCATCGCTGTCGCTCAATCTGTCGGATCTTTCGCCCTTCACGTCCTCATCCGAAGGCATCAACTCGCCTGTGAATGCTTGCGGAGGGGTGGGTATCGCTGGAATAAGCTTCTTGTTGATTGTACGACTTGCGACGTCACCTCGTCGCTTGCTAGGGCCCTTTGAAGTTCGAATCACGTGCTCGTCCACCACAAAATCCTGAATGTGTCGCCACCCTTCAGCATCTCGAGAATTCATGAAACCGGTTCTAGGACGGAAAGATGAGGTCTGACTCTCTCAATTTCATGTCGCATGGCAGAACCCGTCCCGCGTTACCTCTCCAATGCGTGCATTTCCCTCACCCAGATCGCCAGCTGCCAATTCCTTCATTCTCCTGCTCCACGCGGCACGGTATGATCGGCTGGGTCCCATTCAAAGCATGGCGGGGAGGGAATCAGCTGTACCGTCGGAACATGATTTCGCTCTCGAGCAACTCCAGAGTGACGTTTTCGGGCATGTAGCGATGGAACGGCCCGCCAGGAACGATGCCTTCGAGAAGGTACTCGCTCTGTCCGGTGCCCCAGCCAAAACCCTTGCGGGATCCGTGAATCAACCGACGCGTTTCCTCACGGAATCGGATCTCCTCGGTGGGCTGCACTGCCAGTCGTTGAACCAGCTCTGCGACCTAAGTGTGTCCGTAGCATGTAAGTGATTTACGTGCATGGAGCTTGCTTGCGTGAAGTACAGCTCAAACCCTAGAGCCGACACCTCCAAAGAATCCGGAAATGCTTTGACGAGAGCTGGAAGCTCATGACAACACAAGGTATCAGAAATAGGCTCGTGGGGCTGCACCGTGCCAGTGCGCGGGATACCGTACTCGCCGCAGTGCTCGCGCAACCGTGCGAGGCTACATTTGCGTAGATACTGCGCCGCATCCGATGGGCCAGCCGATCAGTGCAATTCGATCGTCAGCGCCCATCGACACTCTGAGGGTCTCAGGATCCAAGGGCAAAAGGCTATTGCCTATTGCCTGAGCTCAGGATTTAGTCTGGGTGCCATGAACCTCCATGTCGAAGCGTGGAAGCTTATCTTCTAATGAATCCTCCTCACACAACTCCTCGAAGTTCTTTGGGCGGAAGCCCAGCTCCTGAAATCCCTTGCACGTCTTCAACAAACGGCCACGATCCTCGTGCTGAGTCAAGAGAGCTTCCTTTGCGGCAAACGACGCCATGCCATCGAGGGCCCCTGAAGTCTTTGTCGGAGTGCCCCACGCATCCTGTCCCCAGCTTCCAGGAGACCCGACAGCCGCCGTGGCAGTCGAGGACTGCTGTGTGCCTGCTCCTGTTTTGTCTGATGGCTTCCGCCGCGAATGCGTCTCTTGAATCGGAACAGAAGATCGTTGCCGAGACTCATGATATTCTGATGTAACTGGCATAGCTCCAGGGTGCGCGGCAGCCCCAACCGGTGACGTAACCGACTGTCCCCAAGATCTGACTTCGGGTGTCGACCGTGCGGATCGGTCTGTGCATGGATATCTGGAGTTCTCAGGTGACGGATGCCGCTGTGCAGCGGCCGTCGGCGAGGTCATTTGAGCAGCCAGATCCCGCGACGGCGGCGATCGGCTGCGTGCTGGGGCGCTTTCGGGCCGAGGAGAGCGCCCCCAGCGCTGCGGAACCCCTGCAAGGTCCCGCGCGTGAACTTTGCTAGTCTGCATCAGCCCTGACGCAAGGCTGTCCGCCCCACCCCCAGCCCCCACTCCCTGGGCCTCTTCACCAAGCCCGCTTGTTTCCTCCCGCCCGCCCGCCGGACGCTCCACCAGCCGCTCGCTCGCCTCGCCGAGGGGGCACGCGCTCACAGCCGGAGTCGTCGGTCGCTGGCTGGGACCGTCCCCGAGCGCCGAGGACGGCAGGTTCCCGGGCGGCAGGCGGCGGCCGGGCGGAGTGGGAGAGCGCTGCCACGGTGTGGGAGAGGCCGACGCGCTCCGAGCGGAAGGACGCCTGCAGGTGCCGCGGCGCCTCAGCATAGCGGCAGGGTTTGCACGGCACCGCGACATGCTGCAGCGAGAGGCGGGAGCTGCGCACCAGGGAGCTGCGTATGGCAACGTTGCTCCCGACGACACGTCTTGGTCAGCTTGGGACTCAAAAAGGTTGGAATGCATGTCCCTGGGGCCCGAGCAGTGCCGTCACGATGCGGAGGAGCAGGTCTGGCTCCTCGCGCCACTGCTCTGCGCGGTTTCGGGGAAAGAGAGGGGCTCGCGAACCACGCGGAGCTCTCGGCCTCTCCTTCTCTTGGCTTGTCTTTACCCTCTGTCGCGATGGAGGCGGAAGACGAATCCTCTCCCTGCAATGGCCCAGGCTCCACCGCGCCTGTCCCAGTCTCCCGCCTTGTCACACCGCGCTCCTGTGCAGAAGCCACGCTCAATTCGGCCGTTCTGACCGTATCGCTCGTAGTTTTCATCGCCTGCTCGCTCCGCCCATCCCAGTCGTCTGGCCGCTCATCGCCCTCTGACACTCGCATGTTGTCGTGCATCTCAGTCGTTCCCCCCGCTGGCTTGACCTCATCCACGATGTCCTCTGGCTCTACACTCGCCCGCAGACGCGCGAGTGCCTCGCTGCCGGGCTCCCCCCGCGACTCCCGCTCCGCGAGCACTCGCTGCGCAACTGCTTGCCGCCTTTCCACCACCACAGCTCCAGCATCCTCCTGCACAAGCGCCGACTGAGCGGGGCTAGCAACCCCACTCGACGCGGCTGCCTCTCTTCCCAGATGCGGGGGCGGACGATTTTGCAAGAATGCTTCACTGGAGGCGGGAAGTCTCTCGCGTCTCTCGCGCTGTCGCACAGGGGGGTGAGGCGACAGGGCGCCGCCGGACGGAGAGCCATGCAGCTCACGAATTCGCCTCAGGTGACGCGCTACCTGCGCCCGACATGCCGAGCCTGCGCGTTAGCCTGTGGCGCGGTGTTGAAGCGAGACATCGATATGACCTGAACATTCGAAGTCTCCTACTGCGCAGGCGCTCCTGCGAACCGTACGTGAAAAAGTCTGCTGCGCACCTGACGGAAGATGGCGTCCTCCTCCTGGGTCGTCCATCGCTGCTGTGCGTGCGGAACACCCTTTTTCATCTCAAGCTTTTCAACTGTCCTAGCCACCCTATCGAAATGTGCGTGGTTCGAGTCCGAAGATGAAAGTTCTTCTGACATTACACCTGCTCCGGGGTACACGGCATGAGGCTCGCTGCGTGCGTTCGGGATATGCGGTGTCAAAAATTGCAAAATACAGTAGATCCTGGATGGAGGCCAGAGGCTCATACGGTCTTGAACCGAAAATGGGCTCGCACCCGTGTTACGATCTGTAAGAAAGATGTCATCAGCACGGCGCAGGTCCCCGCCCTCTTCACCATCAGAGTAATGCTCCTCCTCCCCGCCGCGTAGCCTCAGAATTGCGACCAGCCCTCTCTGCATTCGCGACCGTAACACACTTCCCCTGTTCTGTGAAGCACGGCTAAATTCGTAATCCCGCAAGTTGGCCTTGAGATCATCAGTCAAGGTTGGCCGACTATGCTTGGGGCCCCCGGAGCGAGGAAGACCGCTGCTATGGTGCTCGATGCTGGCCTGAGCCACAATAAGTACCCCCACAAGGAGCCAGAGAGCAGCGCGACGGCCCTGGGGTTTCATGCGGAGAGACCAAGGGCACACTTCATGTTGTCCACCCATGTCACGCATCCCGGATGCGCCTCGCTCCCTCCCCCTCCTCGCATCTCTGCGGCGGGCCGGAACCCCTCGTTTGCACAAGCAAAGACTGTCTCATGCTGAAATTAGAACCGAGCTTCGAGGGTGATGCCGCCCTTTCTGCCGGCGGCTCGCCGGCGGGCAGCTGCTACAGTGGGAGCAGGATTACTTGCCGCGGCATGTTTTGTACACATAGTGTGCAGGGTTTCTGGTGCCGGGGGTTCCATGGATGCTCCTGCAGCGATGGACGCAGCAAAGCTCAGTTGGACGGCAGCGGACGGCGCGCGGCTCGCTGCCGTCGGGAAGCCGCGCGGGGCGGAGTCGAAGGCGCATGCACGGGCCAAGTTGGCCGAGAAACATGTTTCCGAGCTGAAGCAAGGAGGCAAAGCGTTGAAGGCTGCCGAGTCACGGGCTCGGCTTTTGTTTGACGACTGGGGAGGTATCCGCAAGGAGCGGGAGGCGAAGGAGGAGCAGGCGAAGGAGGAATCGGCAATCCAGAAAGAGGAGGTGCAGTCTTCTGTCGCCAAGCGAGCTGGGGCCAAAGAGTTCGATGCGTACAATATCCTCTCGTTTTCACCCCCTTTAACTCAGGCGCTTCCCCTGCAAAGAGCGCGTGAGACGTCGCAGCCGGATCGTCGTGAGGGGGGACAGCGCCGTGGGAGGGAGAACGAGGGTTCGACACATGTGGGGGAAATCGGAGACGCAAGTGCCGGGGAGACGGCACGGTATGCGAAGGTTGCAGGCGCGGGTGCGGAGGCGTACGAGGCAGCGCTCGGGTCGTCGTCGGACAACCAGTCATACAAAGAGGCTGAGGCTTTGGCTCTCAAGCGTGCGAAGCACCTTCTTCAGCGCTACAAGTCTTCAGCCGTACTCGGGATCCATCAAACCGGTGTGCAGCAGAAAACGGCGAAGATGCAGCCAGCTGTTGGGCGCTTCAAGGTGGGCGACGCCGTGACGGCGAGGTCGGCGACGGGGCACTGGAGGCCAGCTGGCATTGAGCGCGAGGGGCGTGGGGACACAGCTGGCGAGCTTCTCGTGCACTTTGACGGCTTTGAACACAAGTATGACGAGTGGATCAGGGGTGATTCACATCGTCTGGAAGCGGCTTCACACTTCCTTCTTGCAGGGGAGCGCGCCACTGCCGAAACCGACGGCGATGATGTGTCAAAGCTCAGCGGCCCGTCGGAGAGGAGCGGCGAGCGTGGTAGTGGGCGTGGGCGCGCGGAAGAGAGCGGAGACACGCAGCGCCCCTTGGCACGGGTGTTGTCGACGCTCCAGACCGCGGAGCGGCGGGCGCGGGCGATGGGGGATGGTACAGATGAGTCGATGCTGCAAGCAGATGAGCGGAGGCTGGCAAAGCTCGGGCGCGATTCGGAGGCTCTTTCGGCGGGTGCACGCGCACATCTCGAAGCAGCCGCACTTGGGGTAATTTCACGATTGGACTCCAAGTCGGCGGCAATGGCACGGCTCCAACGCAAGGCCGCGGCTGCGATAATGCGCGTCGGGGGTCCGTCGCGCGCCGAGAAGCTCGAGACTCCGCTCCGCACAGGGCTCCGAACCAGCAGCGCCCTGGGCGTCCCCGGCTCGACCGGAGTGCAGCTGGCAGTGACGCGATCTGAGGAGGGAGAAGTGGCTGCGCCCGCTTCAGGGGGGTTCCCCAGTGCTGGGGCATCCAGCAAGGCGGCGCTGGAGCCCGCGCCTTGGCTCAAGTCGTCGCGAGCGTCGCGGGCTGCAGAGCAAGCAAAACTTTTCGATGGTGCCTCGAAGGTACATGCTGCGAAGTCTTTGGATGAGATGGGAACAGAGAGCAGGAATGTTCGAGCAGGGCGGGAGCAGGATATGGCGCAAAAGCCACCTGAAGACCAGGAACGCTGTTGGGAGCCGATTCTGCCGACAATTCGTGCACCACTGTGCACTCCGAAGGAAGAAGAGGACGGGACGTGCAAACAGGTCTGGTCTGACTTGCCCGAGATTGTCGGGTCAGTTGAGTCATTCATGCTCGTCCAAGCTGACCCACCTCAGGACGAGGAGGATGAGCTAGAGGAAGACGCCGAGCCGACGCTCAGGCTCAAGGTGTTCAGCACCGAGAAAGGACCCTCGGGCGCGCTTGCCATGCAGGATTTGGGGTTAGTGGAGGCACGACTGGGCGCTCGAGCGGACGGCGTGGAGTGGATGAGGGACGACGGCGGCCTCGTGGCCAAATCGCGGCCGTGGAGCATTGCGGGCTGGTTTTCGGATGCGCCGGACATGCGAGTCGGGGACTGCGCAGGGAACTTTCTGGCGGTTTTGAACATGGAACCTATCCAAGGGCCCGCAGGGCAGCGGGCGCCACGGCTGCGAGCATCCATCCGCACCGAGGACGGCGACGAGAGCTTCTACGTTGAGATGAGCAAGTTCCACATCCTGGGGCAGTCGGACGGGGAAGTAGATTACCATGTCTTTACCAAAGGACACCGCCTTGTAGCCATGCTGCGTCGCTCTGACCCGTCGAAGTCGAAAAAGCTCGAGTGGATGGTTGAGCTTGAGAAGGAAAGCGTTCTGGATGTGCGTGTCGCTGTGATTCTTGCCGCGCAGCTGCAAGCGGAGGGCATGCGCGGTGCGGGTTGGATGCTCATGCTCGCCATCGTCGGCCTCTGCCTTCTCCTATTCAACGCTGTCTCTTGCTGCGTTGCATCCCGTCTCATTTATCGCTGGGCTCGTTCGCGGCGGGGCAAGACGGATGACGAACTCGAGCTCGGTCAGCCTGTGGGGCACCCGCGGCCGTACCAGGAGGGGCCCAAGTACGACGCCTTCCCGACGCCAGGGCGGCTGGACGGCAGCCTTGCCAAGGGTCTCGGACACGGTGGGGGGCAGGGTATCCTGAAGAGCGCTGTCGGTGCGCCTCAAGACCCTCTCGAAGATGTAGGAAATCTTGTTGCGGCAGCCTACGCCCATGAGCGTGCCAAGGATCCGCTGCTGTTGGCCCACGAAAATCGCCAGCTGCTCCCCCCTCCGGAAGCAGCTCCGTCGCGCAACCTCGACGCGGGCAGGTCGCAGGCCTCGGAGACGCACGGGCTGGCACGAGTGCCGAGTGCTTCGTCTCAGGCGTCGCGCGCGTCGCGCGCATCACGCACATCGCACGCCTCAAAAGGAGCACCCGACGCTCGAGAGGCGATTGGTTCCGGGCACGCAGAGCAGCCTCGGAGACCGGCGACTACGGCCATGGGCAGTCTTGGGACACTGCAGGGCGGAGCTTCTGACCTCGCGGAACTCAAGCTTCAGCGTACACTGGCCAACGACGGTGCCGAGACAGACCGCTCTGAGCTGCCTCCCTTACGCTCTGATGCCGCAGGGCGCTGGACTGTCGATGCCAACATGTTGCAGCGCACGGATTCGTCTTCCAAGTTGAGTGCGGCGTCGTTTGAGCACGGGGAAAGGAAGCGGCCAAGCCTTCGTGACTGGGCAGGCGAGCGCGCTGGGCGCAGCCGCCAAGTGGGGAGCCGTGAGGTCTCGCGGGAGCGCCTCTCGAGGCCGGGCTCACGCGCCGGCAGCATTCAAGAGTGGGCTGCAAATTTGTAGAGCGTAGGAGGAGAGACCTCGCAGCAACGGTGCGCTGGGGCGGTTGTTTTGTGTATAAATTATTCTTGGCGGATCGCTGGAACTTTCGCCACCACAACAAGACAGAGCTCCTGCGGAGGATCCGCACTCAGGGACGTGAACAGAGGTTTCCAGCAGAGACGGTGAGGGGCACACGCACCTCGTTTTCGTCTCCTGGCTCTGTTTCAGGGTCTCGAGACCATCTCGTCGTGTGGCGCCATGGGGAAAGTGGGCCCTCGCAGCCATCGCATGCGAACCATTCCCAGACCTGCAAACACGTCTCACTGTCCTGCCATCTTTTGCATTCGCTTTTGAATGCGTCGATCGCGTCACGCCTGCTTCGAGGCGAAATCCCAAGGAAAATCCCCCCAAAGGCACACCCTACAGCCAGTCCACAACGTCGTAATACTGTTCCAATGTCATCATCTTCTTCCCTCTCCGCATCACTTTCTCGACGCTTTCGGGCCGTCGGGGTTGCAAGCAGTGAGCCAACAGTGGCAGCAAGCCAAGGCATCGCCTCCATTTCGTGGAGAATCTCAGCACCAAGGACAACTGCTACTCTCCCCTGGAGATCCGATTGAGCTGACTCCGCCTCCCACCGTAGTGGCTCGACCAAGAACCGTGCGCGAAAGCCGCCCGGGAGTGCTGTTGCATTCCGTATCATATTTTGTCGAAAATTTTCAAGGATTTCCTGCATATCGGGCAGGATGCACCCGTTTGAGCATCTCGCGCAAGTGCCCCACCTCAGCGAGTTAGTGACAGGATGGGAGCATCTCGCACCTCGGCACTGTCCGTGACCACTACAGTTTCTGCCCACGCGGCTGCCGCCATTGAGGGAAGACCTGTTCCTGCTCCAAGCTCGACAATCAAACATCCGCTCAATGATCGCTCGGATGCAAATGCTAATTGTGAAAGCGCCTCCGCGCTTGGCCACGTGTGAACCCCCGAAAAAGCCATGTCGCCGGTGCCCCCTGCCCCGCATCGTCCAAGATCGTGTCCTGCTGCCGAAGGAAGTGCTGTTGACATCTCACGCATTCGAAAAACCACTGGCGCGGTTCTGTCCTCCATCGAACAGCCCGCGCCCTTGCCCTCGCCCGTGTCCGCGCTATTGCTGCGAGACGCACGGAACAATGTGAAGTTGCGTGTGAAATGGGTTTCTGCCCACCGATCATGCCCTCCGAGGCGCTCTTTCTCGCAAAGTAGCGCTTCAGCAGCTGCCGCAAATTCTTGTTCCTCAGGATTCACCCCCTTCATGTCTGCTTGGGCCACCCAGAGAGGTAGTAGGATTTGGCCACTTTTTCAAACAGGCGTGTTTTGATTCTAGAAATCAAAATCAATTTTGTAAGAGACCGCGAAGGAAGGATTCGAAACAGGATGGCCGTCGGGGAGCAGGCCGCCTTGACAGACGTCGTTGCGGCTTGGGGAGGTGACGGAGGCGCATTTGTCAACGCATGGCGAGTGGTTGTACAGGGCGATCGGAGCTGGGCGACGATAGGAGAGGATGCATCTCGGCGAATCGATGAGCATGCGGCGTGGATGCACTCTCAGTTCGATGCGAGCCCCAGTGTATGTGCAGGTCGCCATGCCCTTCTTTCTCTTGTTGGCGCATGGAGAAATATCTTGCTTGCGTCTCATGTAATCTGCATGGTATCGCGATCCCTGAAATACTTGTGCTGTGCCCGTGGGCGCCAAACTGCCATCTGACCGTGAGCGACCCTGTCAGCAGGCA
>Ga0115567_10005198_pt1 | contig 12620 bp, 9 predicted proteins | sample COGITO_mtgs_1204_2_FD_88679 | JGI IMG/M metagenome (GOLD analysis project Ga0115567, IMG submission 88679) | Pelagic marine microbial communities from North Sea - COGITO_mtgs_120412 | ecosystem: Environmental > Aquatic > Marine > Epipelagic | place: Germany:Helgoland, sampling site Kabeltonne...
AAAATTAACCTCAAAAATTCACTAAACCGATTGTCTTTTAAAAAAAAAAAAAAAAAAGTAACTAATTTTTTCAAAGTTTTAGAATTAAATGATGACGAAAGATTCGTTTTTCTAGTGAAAGAAAAATATCGTTATCGAGAATATAGAAAATTTTTATATACGATATTTAAAAATAAGTACAGAATAAATTTAAAAAAAAAAAGGAATATATTTATCGAGGAGATTAAAAAAGAACCTTTTTTAATGATAAGAAAAACAAATCATTTTATCAGCAATATGCTTTCGGCGAAAGAAAAATTCATCTGCCAAATACTCGGACTAAAACCGTTTTTATACTTAAAAATCAGGAACAATTTTGCTCCAATTGCATTTGAAAATTGTAATGTTAAAAAAAGAAATGAGTATTTTTTTCGGTCAAAAAAAATTAAAATTTTTATTTTACATCAATTGCTATATTACTTTTCCGAATCCAATTTTTTAATTTTAACAGACAATAGATTTTAATTTATTCAAAAACCTAATCAACGGCTTCCATATCATCATCATTCAAATCCTCTAAATTAGGAATTTCTTCATTCATTTCTTTTACATCGACATTGTCATCAATGCTTAGACCTAGTTTAATCATTCTATGGATTCTTTGAGCAAATATATGCGGTTCGTCCAATGAAAAACCAGATGTTAAAAGGGCAGTGTCAAACAAAAGATTTACTAAATCCTTTACAGTCTTATCACTTCTGTCAGTATCAATTCTTGATCTAAGTTCATTTATAATAGGATTCTTGGAATTTATTTCCATTGTTTTTCTACTTGACATGTATGTAGAAAGCGAACTGTCTCTCAGTGCCTGTGCTTTCATTATTCGTTCCATATTAGCAGACCATCCATATTCGCCAGTTACAAGTATACAAGGAGATTCCGAAAGTCTGTCGGATATTACAACCTTTTCCACCTTTTCTCCTAAAATTTCTTTGATAATTTTGCACAAATCTTCGAAAGTCTCCTTTTCGGTTTCTTTTCTTTTTTTCTCATCTTCACTTTCGTCAATAGTCAAACCTTCTTTTGTAGCACAAATTAACTTTTTACCATCATACTCTTTTAGTTGCTGAACACAGTATTCATCGATAGGTTCAATCATGAACAAAACTTCATGGCCTTTTTGTTTTAATTTTTCTAAAAACGGAGAATTTTCAACTGCGTTTTGAGTTTCTCCAGTAATATAATAAATTTGGTTTTGCCCTTCTTTCATTCTTGAAACATACTCTTTTAAAGAGGTATTTTCGTCTGGACAACGAGATGATTTATATCTCAAAAGGTCTGCTAATTTAGATCTATTTTGACTATCTTCGTGAATACCTAGCTTGATGTTTTTTGAATATTGTTCATAAAAAACCTTACTGTCTTCCTTGTTTTCGGAAATTTCATTGAACATTTCCAGGCATTTTTTGACAATGTTTTTTCTGATCACTTTAACAACTTTATTTTGTTGTAAAGTTTCTCTTGAAATATTAAGCGGTAAATCTTCCGAATCAACTACACCTTTTACAAAATTTAAATATTCGGGAATAATTTCTTCACAGCTATCCATAATGAATACTCTTTTAACATAAAGTTTTATATTATTAGTTTTTTTTTTTGGTTCAAATAGATCGAAAGGTGCTCTCTTTGGAATAAAAAGAAGAGCTTTAAATTCTAACTGCCCCTCGACTGAGAAATGTTTAACAGCTAAATGATCCTCCCAGTCATTGGTTAGACTTTTGTAAAATGAAGCATATTCTTCTCTAGATACCTCTTCTGGTTTCCTGGTCCATATTGGTTTGTTTTTGTTTATAAATTGCCATTCATGAGTAATTTCTTTAATTTTTTTGGTTTTTTTTTCTTTTTTTTCTTCGGCCACATTTTCTTCTTTTCCAGTATCATCATCAGAAACTTCGATTTCTTTTTCGATTTCTTTTTCAACCCATAAATTTATAGGGTATTGTATAAACTCCGAATGTCTTTTGATTAAGTCTTTGATTCTTCTTTCTTCTAGATATTCGAGTTGATCTTCTTTCAAGAATAATATCACTTTCGTACCTCTATTCAATTCCACAGTTTCTTGATTGCGTATCGTAAAATTACCTCCGGCAGAACTTTCCCATACATAGTTCAGATCGTTGTTATTTTTTGTTTCAACTATAACTTTATCTGCAACTAAATAAGCAGAATAAAAACCAACCCCAAATTGCCCGATCATCGATACATCTGCGCCAGCTTGCAAAGCTTCCATAAAAGACTTCGTCCCCGATTTAGCTATGGTACCTAGGTTATTTATCAAATCTTCTTTAGACATACCTATACCAGTATCAGAAATAGTTAAAGTTTTATTGTTTTTGTCTGCTGATATCTTGATTTCAAGTTTGGATTCGGAATCAAGAACTTTCGGATCAGTAAGCGATTGGTATCGGATTTTGTCCAGAGCATCTGAAGCATTCGAAATCAGTTCTCTAATAAATATCTCTTTGTTCGAGTAAAATGTATTGATTATTAAACTCATAAGCTGATTGATTTCAGCTTGAAATTCATATGTTTCTATATTATTCATATTTTAAAATAAAAGAATATTCCAGTATTTTTAGAATTTTTATATTTGCAAAACTAACATAGTTAGGAAATTACACTTTTTCATGTAAAATGCAAATATTGCAGTTTATTAAAAACAATCACAACTTTAGCTTAACAAAAAAATTTTAAAGCCATCAAAATAATTTTAGAATATCAATTAGTTTCAATAAAATCATAGAAGAGCTATTTTTATAGATTAGGAACAATTACTGGAATAATAAATAAATAAAGAAATAAGTAAATATATATGATAAAAATGAAAACTTATAAAAAGTTTGAAAACATCACTCGAAAATCAGATTGGGTAAGTAACAAGTTTCTAAAATTTAATGCATTTTTTTTTATTAATTCGTTTAAAGATAAACAAAATAGCAAGTGATATTAATCTAAAGAAAAAAACAATAGGCCTGCTCGTTAAAAGTAAAAAATATATCAACAAGAGAAATAAATGGATAAATTTTTTGGATCTGAAAAAAAATGCAAGATATAAAAAGACTATGAATTTTATGAAAAAAGTGTCTAAAGATAAAATAAAGCCTTTGCCCGGTACGATATTAATTTTACTGAACAAAAAAATGCAAGGTAAAAAAGCAATTTTATTAAAAACCACAGAATCGAATCTTTTTATTATATCTGGACCCTTTTCGTTAAATGGAATTTCATTGAGAAGAGTTAATCCAAGGTATACTATTTCTACGGAAAATAAAATTGATTTGCAAAATTTATCATTACAGAATCTAAATGACGAGTACTTTAACTATCTGATAAAAATCCATAGAAGTAAAGATTTGGAAAAAAAAATGAATATTTTTTCTTCTCATTATCTCAGACAAATGTCAATCGACAAAGAAATATTACGATTATTAAAAAAAAAAATCTTTTACTCTGATTATCTAAAAACTATTACTTTATTCAATAAAAATTAGTCTAATATCTTACAAAAACAATGTAAGAGAATTTTTAAAGTTGTAATAATTAAATGTATTTATTTTCAAATCATGTTATAATCCTAAACGTTTATTTTTAAAATTTTATCATTGATATTTCTGAAAAATCTAGAATCAGAAATTTATTACTTTTTTTTCCTGAAGATTTTTTAAATCGTAAAAAAATATTTTTCAGCTCGAAAGATATTTTTATATTTTCAAAAATTTCTAATTTTTTAAATCTTTTACAATCAAATAACAACTGGTGCATTTGTAAAAAGCTATTTTGAATGGTTTTTTCAAAATATAATAACAGACTCGAATTATTTTTTGAAAAGACGTTCTCTAGTAATAATATACAAAGGTTGTTACCCCACCTATGATAAACCAAAGTTTTATCTATAAAATAATCTTCAATGAAGTTTAAAAATACAATCTGCTTAGACGAAATTTTTTTTTTCTCTTTTTTAACAAACAGAATTACAGATAAAACAAGATTTTCTGTGATGAAATTAATTTTATTTTTTTTTCTAGAAAAATGATCGATATGCCCTGAGACCCGATACCATTCTGATTTATTTTTAAATGTTCGGAAGTTAAAATCATTAAGAAACGTTTCAAAAAAAGCTTTGCCTCTTAGATATAAAAAATTTAGAAATTTTTTAAAATAAACAGTTTTTAAAGATAACATGAATCTAAAAATGATAGACAGTAAAGCGGAAACGGATTCTTTTTTATTTTTTGAAAATCTTTTCAATAATTTGATGAAAAAAAAACAATTCTTTCTGAAATATATTATAGATTTTATGGCCCTTTTTCCTATGTAAATCAAATTCTCAGATGAATCCGGTAATCTAATCCAATCCGTTAATTTTTTTATACCAAAAATATTAGCTTTTCTAGAAATATAAGAAAGATTTACTAGCTCGATAAGATCATTGACTCTGAACCCATCTTTTTTTTCTTTTTCGTAATAAAAAAAGATCAAATTATCGATATGATCTCTGTTTGGACCAAGTATCTCCATTATATTATGGATTTTTATATTTTTTTTTTTCATATGCAATTCGATTTGATTTGAAAAGTATAAAATCTTTTTCGAAAAGTTATCGAATTGTTTATCCATACTCAATTTATTTAATTTTCTAATTAAGAAAAAATATTCTAAAGACGTATCGGCTTTGAAATTGCTAAAATTACTTGATGAAATTAATTTTCTTAAAATACCGAGTTTTAATAGATTCAAGATAATTTTAAAATCACATTTATTTTGCACAAAAAGATTCAAATGTTTTAAATTTTCAAGGGCATTTTTTTCTCCCAACGGAACCTCAGTGCATCTCATTATTTTTTTTTTTGTACAAAAATTATATTTATAGGCTCGGTTGGAGAACTTAACATTTTTTGTTTCTATAATAAATTTTTTAGCATCTGCTGATAAAAAATTGATATAAAAGACTATGTTTGAAATTATATTTATTTTTTTCTTGTAAATTTCGAGATTTGCTTTTCCTTCGTATTTATGTATAAAAATGTTTTGAAAGGTAATTAAACATTTTCTACATTTTAAAATATTAGAAATATATGTTGTCGAATTCGAGGATAGTTTTTTCAATTTCAAATTTTCAAAAAAATAATTCATAAATATACTCGGATGTTTAAACTTATTTGTAATTTTTTTATTATCAAATCTTATCTTATCATCGCCACGTTTAAGTTTACTATTATATAAATGCATAGAAATTTTTAAAAAATAAATTTTCAATGCTTCGGTATTTTTTAAACTGTAACCCATGATGAAAATAAGATTTTTCAAAACACATCGATGAGCTAAAATCGATATTTTAAAAATTTTTTTATAAATTTCAGAATAATTTTTAGTTAAAATAAATATAAGAATCATGGATAAAAATTCCTTTTTAGTTTTAGAAAAAATTTTGATAAAAGAAATAAATATTTTCTGATGAAATGGTTTAAACGAGTTACAATAAGTATTTCCGAAAATTTTTTTTTTACAAGACATCAATGTGTAATTAAAACTTTTTAAATTAAGAATCATACTTTTTTCAATCACCGGCTTTTTTGTGCAAATAATTATGAAAATTGATTCCTCGGTAGGATTTTTTTTTGACAAATATGATCCTTTTGATTTTTGAAAACATCTGATATCATTATAAACTGTAACAGAATCGTAAAATGTTTTTTTTGTTTTTCTGTTTAAAAAAGTGAAATTTATAAAAGACTCGAATATCAGATACATCAAAGATATAAAACGAAATTTTCCATCGTTCAGAGTTCTGTTAAATCTTAATAAATAAAAAAAATAAATCCTAAAATTTAAGAAAAATTTTTTACCCGTATGCCTGCTTTTTTTATAACGCTTAAAAAATTTTGGGAAAAGTGAAAAATTTTTTAAATTTGTAGTAAAAAAAATGAGTCTTAGGATTATCATGTTCTTTTTTTTACTAAATATATTATTAAATGAAAAAAGTTTGCAAAAAAAATTAGATTGGGTTTTAAAATCATAAGGCAAATTGATACTTTTTACATGATCGATCGTAAATTTTTTTTCAAAAAACTCTGACATCAAGTAAGTTTTTTGTAAAAAATGATTTTTTGTTTTTCCCGTACATTTTGAGTTAATCTTAATATAAAAACTTTTAAAAAACCTATCCTTAAAACAATCTCCTTTATTCGCATCATAATTTTTAAATAAAATTTCGGAATAATTATTATATAGATTTTTTGTTAGAAAAAAAAAAAATACATTTACAAAACTAGAAAATAGTCTATAAAATTTCTCGTTTCTATAAAAAATATTTTCGAGTATTACTTCGTTAATCGAATTTAACATAATTAATCCAAATGTCTTTAAATCTCACAAAAATTAATATGTGTTTAATGGTATAAAATAATTCAATATATTCTTTATAGACTGTACTTGTACAGGATCTATAATAGGAGTTTATACTCATTCGCTTACAATCTACACGATCATAACGTTTGCTGATGATAATAATTATTTTTTAGACAATATTTAGATATCTAAAATGACTGTCTGGAAAAGATAAATAATACTGAAAACGTGTTAAAAAATCCATAAAAAAAATTAATTAATTAATATATAATCATTTTTCTTTAAAGCAATGAAAAATATTATACTAATTGACAAATCGGGCGATTATGTAACTTTTGATACAAATTTGATAAAAAAATCTTTAACAATCAGATATATTTTTAACGAATTCCCATCTTTAAAAATATATCCAGAAGAGATTGTTTGCATTTCATTTAGTAAGATTAACATTTTTTTGATTTTAAAAATAATCGAATTTTTAAAATATGAGATTGAAGATAAAGGAATTGATATAAATAGAAATTATTCTAGAAAGAAGGAAAAAAATAGGGAACAATGCAAATGGTTGAAATGTTATTTGAAAATAAAAAAATCAAACTTGTTACAGTTGTTGACAGCATCCTCTTTTTTAGGAATCGAGGACCTCTTTTATAAAATTTCAAAAATAGTCGCAGAAAAATTAGAAAAAGACTGTGTTAAAAAATATTTATCTAATATATCTATTAAAGCCCGCAAAGTTTAGTCTGAATAGAAATTTACTCGATAATGCCAAGTTTAGCAACACAAGGTTTCGAACCTCGGACCGCTGGGTTATGAGCCCAGCACGCTAGCCACTGCGCCATGTTGCTTTAATAGTTATGCAAAAAAGTAATTATATAAAAATAGATACTATTAGCCCTAGAAGCTTTGTGAAAACTCTGATTGGTCAAACGATTGTTGTAAAACTAAAATGGAATATGGAATATAGAGGGAGACTGATTTCTTCTGATTCCTATTTAAATATAAGATTATCGCAAGCAGAAGAATGGTTGGAAAGAGAAAAAGTCGGTTATCTGGGAGATATGGTTATCCGATGTAATAATATTAAATATATATCAAAACTTACTTAAAATATCCCATGAATCCTATTAATAAGTTTACTGTAAAATAATCAAACCTCTTCGATTAATAAACATTCGATTATCCTGTTTTGTTTTTTGACTAATTCCCATATACTTATCTGTTTGATTATACTTAAGGGAATATTATTACAGTTTTCATGAAGGTTTTGTTTAATAAAATTTATAATATTAACTGCTCCTAGACCTTTTGACATGGCATTTAACATAGATTGCTCTGTCAATTCTCCTACAAAAAGGTTGGGTAAAGAATATAAAATTTCTGAAAATTGTAAAAAAATAGAATCTGAAATATATTTTTTTTTATAAACATAAATTCGGTAATTAGATTCAATGATAATCGTAAAACCGTTGTAATTTTTTAGTCTGTATTTTCCTTCAAACTTTTCTTTTTCCTTTTTCACTAAACTTTTTGATTTTTTACCATGATTGTATGAAAAATATATCTGACTTTTCAAATTTGGTATTAAAAATAATTTTAAATCTCGAAAAAAGGTTAATACCAAAGGCTCTACAAAATTAAACCATTTGTAATTTTTTTTCATTTTCTTCTGGCAAATTTCAAGTAAATTCACGTTGATTTTTTTTTGAAAATTATCAAACTTTCTATATTCCGCCTGCATCCTATAATTCGATAGCGAAATAGTACTAAACTTTTTAATAAATATTTTTTCTTTTTTTTCTAGATAATTTTGAAAAAATTTTAAAAAAGATAAGAGTATTTTTTTATTATCTGAATAAAAGAAAAAATTCAATCCTTTTGATGATAAAAATATTTTGGTATTTTTTTCGCACCAAACATTGTCTATAAAATGCTCCTGTTTCAAAAGATCAATGATTGTAAAACTAGGATTAAAAAAATTTCTATTAATAATACATTCGAATATATTTTTGATGTATAAAGAATCGAAATTATAAAAACTTTCGTTTAGAAATAACAATTTCTTATTCGCAATAAAAGAAATTTTATGATCGAGTTTATCTGTTTTATGTATTTCAAAATAAAATATTTTTTTCATAAATATTTGTATGTTCAAATTTACTAATACCGAAACTATTCTTTCTTTGGCAATAGTAATGATTCTATTTTTTAATAATTTGTAAAATACGATATTATAGACTTTTTTCGAAATTGTATTTATAAAAACTGCCAATTGAGTAAATTCAAGCGGTTTACGCCAAAAAAAAAATTTTAAAAAAAAAATATCATATAAAAATAGTTTGTTGAAATTTACATCTAATTGACGATTCGATCTCTGTTGAATTTTAGAATATTTAACAAACATGTATTTGGAAAAAAAATTTATTAAAGCGATTATTCTTGGTATTCGATAAGGAAAATAACGAATATCATAAATGGTAAGTTTATTTTTAATTTATTTTTCATACTTTAAAAGTTCTAAAAATTATTAGTCTAGCAACAAAACAATGATGTTAAAAAAAAAATTAGGAAAGGAAATAAAAAAAAACAGACCATTGCCGAACTGGTATAGGTTTAAAAAAAATAGTAAAATTAAATTTAATATGAAAAGAAGGAATTGGAGAAAAACTAAATTGAAGCTTTAAAAAAGAAATATTCATTGTTATATTACAAAAGTAATAAATGTCTTTTAATAAAGGTAAATTTTCTGTTGGTAAAATCGTCAAAATTTTTTACAAGGACCCATTTTTTTGTTTTTCTAAAAGCCGAAGACTTTTTAATATTCAAATGTTTTTTAGCTTCACAGGCAAAAATTTTAAACATCTGAGTTGTTATAGATATACTGTCTCTTTTTTTTTTTATATGAAATTTTTTCAGTAATTTATTTAAATTATACAGATGATATTTCATAGAAAAATAATTGTTGTTTATATTTACAAATTTTCTAATAATCAGAACAATCAGATCCTCGAAATCTTCTATGTCATCATACAAGAATGTATCTACCTGAAGATTTTCGATTAAAATAAATTTCTGTTGATATGATTTAAAGTCTGTAAAATAAAAACTATAGTAAAATGTTTCCAGATAATTTTTGAAAATTTTTTTTTTAAATAAAAACGACTCTTTCCCTACACCTGATTTAATTTTAAACATATTAGACCAACAATTAAATTTTATTTGAAGAATTTCTTGATTAAAAAAATTTTTAAACACCGATGAATTGATATTAAAAATAAAAACCATTAAAATTTTGTGATAAATAGATAGAATGTTGTTAGAATTTTTTAATTCTAATTTTGAAAAAAATAATATACAGTATCCTAGAAAACATTTGTACAACGATAGTAGGATTGCAGACATTTCTGAATATTTTTTCTTATTTTTTTTAGATTCTAATAAAAATATTATATTTAAAAAAAAGAAATATTTCTCGCTTAAATGGCATTTTTGAAAGTTTGAATTGAAAATATATTTTATATTTAATTGATTTTTTTTAATCATTGAATAAAATATTAGAAGCCTCGTATTTTATTAATTCACGATTAAACGACGCGATATTTCAAATGCATTTCGATTGTTATGGAAATTTTTTTAAGACTACTGATTCAAATAAAAGCTCCTTTAGAAAAAATTCTAAAATTAAAAAAAGTATCAATCAAACAATTATAGAAAAAATTCCCAAGACGATATATTCTAAAAGATTTTTTTTTAATCACTTGACTGATGAAAATAAATCGATTAAAACCGTGTCGGTTACAGGACATTTCCATCACGGGAAAACTAGCCTCATCAACTGTCTTGTCAAAAGTGTCCATTTATTAAATGACAATCTCAGACTTAAAAATTTTACGGATTTTTTTTTTTTAGAGCACCAACGAAAAATGACCATAAAAGGCTCGGTTTTTAGTTTACTTTTGTGTGACAAATATGGAAACCCTTTCAATACAAACATTTTCGATTGCCCGGGTCATCCCGATTTCTTCGATCATGCCATTTCTAGCCTAAAAATGTCAGATGCTTCTCTTATTGTGGTTGATGTAGCCGAAGGAGTATTATTAGGAACGGAATTGTCTATAAGAGCGTCCATATCATTAGGAATACCTATAGTCTTAGTGATAAATGCTTTAGATAGATTGGTTATAGAGATGAGACTTTCTCCAAAAAAAATTTTTATTAGAATTGTCGAAATTTTAGACGATTTGAATTTTATAGTCGAAGAATGTTTTGTAAAATCAAAAATAAAGTCGAATAACATTCAGTTTTTCAACCCTGTTTTTAACAACGTATGCTTTGCAAGCTTTCTTCAAGGATGGACTTTTACTTTAAATCAATTTTCTGAAATGTATATATCTTCTCAACCGGCTATTTGCTTATCTATTCAGCAACTTGTTATAGAAATTTGGGAAAAATCGTTATTTGAAGAGTTCATCATATATCCGGTTTGTAAAATCATGTTCTTGAATATTAGTGAATCTGTTTTATTTGTAAGAAAATTTATTGAAAATGAACTTGGTATATTTGGAATTAAAAATTTCGAATTAAATGTTAACAAGGAAAAACTAATTTTCTATTGCATGAGCTTATTTTTTGGAGGCTGTAGAAGCACAAAATTAATTCCTAATCATACTGGACTAATCACTGGTATTCGAGAAAATGTTTTTATTTCTAAGCATATAAAAAAAATATCTTCTAGTAAAAACAAAAATCTCATAGATCTAAAATTCGCGGGACTAATTGGAAAATTAGTAGAATCTGTGAACCAGGACAAGTTGTTTTTAACATGTAGATTATTGAGAGGACGTATGTGTACAAACGAATATATTTATATTCGTTCGGAAACTCATGAAAATAATTTAGGACAAAAAACAATCTTTAAGACTAAAATCGAGCAATTATATATTCCTGTTGGTAGGTACAGAATAAACGTTAAAACGGTAAAAGCCAATTGTATATTTTTGATAAAAATAAATAGTAAGTTTATCATAAAAAGCGGAATATTTGCTAGTGAGAAAAATGGCATTCTTTACCTACAAAACCTGTTCAATTCTATCATGAGAGATGCCGTTCAAATGAGGCTTTTTCCTATTTTTTTTATAGAAATCGATCTCTTAAAAAACGAAAATTTGGATAATATAGCCGGTTCCTTAAAAAAATGTTCCCGATTGTATCCTTTATTGCAATGTAAAATGATTGGCAAAAAAAAGATTTTGTTAGGAGCCTCTGGTAGATTATATCTAGATTCAGTCTTATATGACCTGATGAACTATTTCAATAACTTTGATGTAAAATTTTCATCAATTTATATTTTAAAAAGAGAAAGTTTGGTTAATACTTTTTATGAAAAAAATAAGTTTGAAGTTAAAAAGATTTTTCAAATGATTAAAAATGATAAATTTATCTCAAAAACATATCCCGGTTTTATACATAAAACAGTTAACTTAGGATTAAAAATATCAAGAAAAACACAATTTTCACTTAAAAAAGCGATATATTCTGGAATCATTACCAACGAATTTATCAGAAATGATATGATTAGTAAAAAAGACCTAAATTCTATATGGAAAATAGGACCAGATTTAGAATTTTCTAGAAATTGTATTTTTTTAAGCAATTGTAACACTAATTCTTTAAATAAAATTGAGAAAAATCATATAATTCAAGGATTTCAATGGGCAATAAAAAAAGGGCCGCTTTTTAATATGCATGTAAATGAAACGGAATTTACTCTAAATTTGAAAAATGTCAAAAGTATGAATTTTTTTAGAAAAATTACCTTTCCTTCGCAAATAAAAAGAAAAATGCATAAAATTTTCATGGAAAATAAACCAATTCTACAGGAACCAATGTTTTTTTTTGAAACTTATTTACCAAGAATCAATATTTACCAATTTACAAGATATATTTTTTTAAAAAAAGGGAATATATTTTCGATAAATTTTAAATACCAAGAAAGTATTGTCCAAATCAGAGGTTCGATAAAGGCGGCACAGTGCTTACTCTTTGAAGATGATTTTAAAAAAATCACTCGAGGGGGAGGATTGATTTCATTGTTTTTTGATAGATGGAATTTTTGCACAACTCATTGACATCAGGTCATCTTTTTTAAAAAAACTTTATCATTCCAGTAAATTTCGACTCAATTCGTTTTTACACTATAGACATGGTTGGTTTACTAAAAAAGAAGTTTTTCT
>Ga0115567_10005200_pt1 | contig 12617 bp, 11 predicted proteins | sample COGITO_mtgs_1204_2_FD_88679 | JGI IMG/M metagenome (GOLD analysis project Ga0115567, IMG submission 88679) | Pelagic marine microbial communities from North Sea - COGITO_mtgs_120412 | ecosystem: Environmental > Aquatic > Marine > Epipelagic | place: Germany:Helgoland, sampling site Kabeltonne...
CGCTTTCGCATATCTGGGCGAACAGCAGCGCCGTGAGCGGCGTCCATTCGGCGGGTTTCAGGACGACGGTGTTGCCCATGGCCAGCGCCGGCGCGATCTTCCACGACAGCATCAGCAGCGGGAAGTTCCACGGCACGATCTGGCCGCAGACGCCGAGCGGGTCTGCGTCGGGCAGTTCGGTCGCCATGAGCTGCGCCATCCCGGCGTGGTAGTAGAAATGCCGCGCCGCGGTGGGCACGTCGATGTCACGGCTCTCGCGGATCGGCTTGCCGGTGTCGAGCGTCTCGAGCACGGCGAAGAGGCGGGAGTGTTTCTGCAAGGCCCGCGCGAGGGCGTAGAGGATGCGGGCGCGGGCGTGGCCGTCGCTGGCCCATTCGGGCTGCGCGCGCCGCGCCGCCTTCACCGCCGCCGCCACGTCGGCGTCGGTCCCTTGCGTGATGTCGGCCAGCCGGTCGCCGGTCGCGGGGTTGCGCGTCTCGAACGTGTCGCCCGGCGTCGTCCATTTGCCGCCGATGAAGTGCCCGAACGGCGCGCGGTCGAGCCAGGCCAGCGCCTCGGCCGCGCTTTCGGGCGCGGGACCGTAGTCCATGCTGTCGTAGAGATCGCGGATGGTCATCTGGCGTCCGGCCCTTGTTTCGCTTTGTCGAAAATACTCATTCCACCCTATCCGATCGCGTGCCGCCACGAGGCGGAGTAGGCGCCGGTGACATGGTGTTCCAATTGCCGCTCGATATCGCCCAGAAGCGACGAGGCGCCGAAGCGGAAGAGGTCGGGCGAGAGCCAGTCGTCGCCGAGTTCGTCCTTCATCAGCGCGAGATAGACCAGCGCGTCCTTGGCCTTCGATATGCCGCCCGCCGGTTTATAGCCGATGTCGAACCCCGTCATCGCGCGGTACTGGCGGATCGCGCGGACCATGGTGAGGGTGACGGGCAGGGTGGCGTTGACGCCCTCCTTGCCGGTCGAGGTCTTGATAAAATCGGCCCCCGCCATCATGCAGACGAGGGACGCGCGCGCGACATTGCGGAGCGAGCCGAGCTCGCCGGTGGCCAGGATCGCCTTGACATGGGCGTCCCCGCAGGCGGCGCGGAAGGCGCGCATCTCGTCGTAGAGCGCCTGCCAGTCGCCGGTCAGCGCGTGGCGGCGCGAGATGACGATGTCGATCTCGGACGCACCGGCCGCAACGCTCTCCTCGATCTCCTTCACGCGCAGGTGGAACGGCGACAGACCCGCGGGAAAGCCGGTGGACACGGCGGCGACGGGGATGCCGGAACCGCCGAGTGCGTCGACGGCGGTGGCGACCATGTCGTGATAGACGCAGACGGCGCCGGTGGTCAGCCCCTGCATCCCGAGCGCGTCGAGGATGTCGGCGCGTACCGGCTGGCGCGCCTTGGCACACAGGCGGCGCACACGGCCCTCGGTGTCGTCGCCCGCCAGCGTGGTCAGGTCGATGCACGAGATCGCGCGGCAGAGCCACGCGGCCTGGTGATCCTTCTTGACCGAGCGGCGCCCCGGCAGCGTGGCGGCGCGGCGTTCGATCGCGGAGGTATTGGCCTGCACCGCGCGCACGGCGTCAAGGTCGAGCGCTGTGCCGTCGTTGCGGGCGGTCTGCACCTGCGGCAGGTGGGTGATCGTGTCGGTCTGCATGGGGCAGAGCGTGGCACCGCGCCGCGACAGGGGCAAGGTCACGGTTGCAGGACGTCGCGTTGCCGCGCCCGCCTGTAGGCGAGCGGCGTGGTGCCGTGGGCGGTGCGGAACAGCTTGTGGAAATGCGACAGGTTGGGGATGCCGCACTCGGCGGCGATCTCGGCCAGCGGATCGGTCGTGCCGGTCAGGCGCGACGCGGCCCAGCGCATCCGCTGGGCGTTGACGAAGTCGGACGGGGTCACGTCCATCAGGCGCCGCATGGTGCGCGCGACATGTGGATGCGCGCGGCCCGTCGCCGCCACGAGGCCCGCGGCCCCGTCGCGGAACGTCGCGGGGTCGCGGGCGGCGTCGCAGGCGGCGCGGAGCCAGTCGGGCGCATCCGCGGGCACGTCGTCGGGCGGCAGGAGCGCGGCGCAAAGCGGCAACAAGAACGCCTCGACCTCGAGCGCGGAGGCAGGCCCGGCATCGAGCGCGTTGGCCGCGCGGTTGAGCGCGGCGAGGCGGTGGCTGTCGAGCGTGACCGTAACGGGCGTGCCGCCCCAGAACAGGCGCCGCGCGAATTGCGGGTGCCGGTCGGGCAGGGCCGCGACCACCTCAGGGTGCAGGGTGAGCGAGGCGACCAGCGGCTCCTCCCGCCGGCCCTGCAGCGCGTGCGTGTCGCCGGGCGCGAGGAACACCAAGTCGCCCTCGGTCAGGTCCGTGCCGCCCTCCGGCAGGTGATGGCGGATGCGGCCGTTCTGCACCCACAGCAGTTCATGAAAGTCGTGACCGTGCAGCGCCTTCGGCCGCGCGGGCGTCAGGACGGCACGCGCGAGATGCGCCATGCGGCCGGGGGCGAGGATATCGGCGTGGTGCAGGACGGGGGCGGTCATGGACCCGTCCTACGCCCAAGCGCGCGCGGGGTCACGCGGGCGATGCGTGACGCCGCGCCGAAACCGGGCTAAGCGGTGGGAAACCGCCTGAAAGGGAAGCGACATGCCCGAATTCGACCGATCCCCAAAGATCGCCCCGTCGATCCTGTCCGCCGATTTCGCCGATTTCGGCGCCGAATGTCGCGCGATCGAGGCCGCGGGGGCGGATTGGGTCCATGTCGATGTGATGGACGGGCATTTCGTGCCCAACATCACCTTCGGCCCGCAGCTGTGTTCCGCGATCCGTCCGCATATCGCCGGGATCATGGACGTGCATCTGATGATCGCGCCGGTGGATGCCTATATCGATGCCTTCGCGCGGGCGGGCGCCGACATCATCAGCGCCCATGTCGAGGCGGGGCCGCATATCCACCGCACAGTGCAGGCGATCCGCGCGGCGGGCGTGCGCCCCGGTGTGGCGATCAACCCCGGCACGCCGATCGAGGCGGTGGCGAACCTGCTCGATATCGTGGATGTGGTGAATGTGATGACGGTCAATCCCGGCTTCGGCGGGCAGAGCTTCATCGAGAGCCAGCTCGCCAAGGTCCGCGCCCTGCGCGCGATGATCGGCGACCGGCCGGTGCATATCGAGATCGACGGCGGCGTGAACCGCGACACGATCGGGCCGGTCGTGGCGGCGGGTGCCGATGTGCTGGTCGCCGGGTCGGCAGTGTTCGCGGGCGGGTCGGTGGCCGCGCCGGGCGCCTATGCCGACAACATCGCGGCGCTGCGGGCGGCGGGCCGGTGACGCCGCGGGGGTCCCGGACCGGTCCCGGCGCGCGGATCGTGATCCGGTTCGGTTAACCGTCTGCCATCGCCTTGATCGCCGCGACGCCGCTTTGGCCCAGCGGGATCGTGGCAAACGGCCCGCCGAGGCGCATCTGTGCCCCGTCGGACGGGTCGGCGGGGCCCTCGCGCGCGGTCAGCTCCGCGGCCCAATCCTCGGCGTCGTCGCGCGGGACGTAGCCGAGGAACGCGGCGCGGGCGTTCGATACCGGCATCCGGGTGTTGGCCGACACGCCATAGACGGTCGTAAAACCGACGGTGCGGCAGGCGATCGCCGCGGTGACGAGGCGGACAAGGTCGCCGTGCGAGAGCCAAGTGCTCAGCGCGCGGACGTTCTGCGGCTCGGGCGAGCACGAGAAGATGCGGCAGGCGACCGTCTCGAGTCCGCGCTTTTCCCAGTAGAGGCGGGCGAGGTCCTCGGTAAAGCATTTGGCCAGTCCGTAGAACGTGTCGGGCCGGTGCGGCGCGTCGGTGTCGATGGTGCGGTTGGTCTCGTGCATGCCGACCGCGTGCACGGACGAGGCATAGACGATGCGCGACACGCCCGCGCGGTGCGCCGCCTCCCACACGGCATAGGCGGACAGGAAGTTGGGGCGCAGCAGATCCTCGAACGGCGCCTCGTCGGGGATCGAGGCGAGATGCACGATCACATCGACGCCGTCGCAAAGCGGCTCCGCCTGATCGAGTTCGGCCAAGTCGGCCTGCATCCAGGTCTCGTTGTCGGCGAGGGCGCCGGGTGCCGGTTTGACGTCCGTGCAGACGAGCGTGTCCGCGAGGTCCGCGAGGGCCGGACGCAGGACGGAGCCGAGCGCGCCCGCGGCGCCGGTGAGCAGGATCTTCATGGGGTGTCCTTTCAGATGATGGCGCGTTCGAGCAGCGGTTCGTTCGCGGCGATGCGTCCGGGGCCGAGCGGCGACAGATCGAGGCTGCGCCAGCGCCCGTGGACCAGCATCTCGGCCAGCCCGCGCCCGACGGCGGGCGACTGTTGCAGCCCGTGTCCGGAAAATCCGCTGGCGAAGTGGAAGTTCGGCAGGCGCGGGTCGGGGCCGAGCACGGCGTTGCGATCGAGCGTGTTGGTGTCGTAGTGCCCCACCCAGGTGGTCCGCAGGCGGATCCGCTCGAATGCCGGGATGCGGTGGGCAAGGGCGGGCCAGACCGTGTCCTGCCACAGGTCGTGGTCGATGGCGAAATCGGCCGGGTCGACGGGCCCGTCGTCGTCGGGCGCGCAACCGGCCATGTAGGACGCGCCGTCGCTGCGGACGTGGATGCCGGAGGGGTCGATGGTCAGCGGCAGGTCGCGGGGCAGCGGATCCTCGGCGTCGAAGATGAAGGTATAGCGCTTGTGCGGCACCACCGGCAGGGACAATCCCGCCATCGCGGCGATGTCCGCGCTGCGCGTGCCTGCGGCGTTGACGATCTGTCCGCAGGCGATGCGGGCGCCGGAGGCGAGGGTGACGTGGGTGACGCGATCAACCGCGAGGGTCAGGTCGGTGACGCGGTCGTGCAGGGTCTCGACGCCCAGCGCGCGCGCCCGCTTTCGCAGCCAGTGAAAGATCGTGCCACCGTCGAAATAGCCCTCGTCGCGGGTGTTGTGCGATCCTGCGACGATATCGTCGAGGGCGTAGAACGGATAGGCGGCGGCAATCTCGTCCGGTGTCATCATCCGGGTTCCGGCGCCGAGGCTGGCCTGCAGAAGCTGCTGCTCGGCCAGGACCGCGGCAAAGGCGGGATCGGCGGCGAGGTACATGTAGCCGAAGGTGCGGATGGTCAGCGCTGGCGCCTCGGGATCCTCCATCAGGCCGGCGAAATCGCGGATGAAGGCGGCGCCGAACTGCGAGATGCGGATATTCAGCTCGGTTCCGAATTGCTGCCGGATGCAGGAATTGGTGTGGCTGGTGGCGGCGTGCTCAAAGGTCGGGTCGGCCTCGACCACAAGGATGCGTCCGTCGAAGTCGGGATCGCGCGCGCACCACCAGGCGATCGACGAGCCGATCATGCCACCGCCGACGATGACGATGTCGTAACGGTCGTGGGCCGGCGCGCTCATTGTTTCATCTTGCCCGAAATACCTCTCCCCTTGGTGCGAGCCCCGAAGGGGGTCGTCACCTTCGGGGGTCCGCCGGTCGCGTCACCTTCCGGCGTGGACGCTAGGGCGGCCCCGGCGAAATGGAAAGCCGGATCAGGCGGACAGGTCGACCGGCCCGGTCGAGGCCAGCCAGACCCACCCCCAGGCGGGCAGGCGGACTTTTCCGTCCGCGACCGTTGCCGCAGCCGGGCCGATCGGGTCGGCGTCGCCCCCGAGGCGGACCGTTCGATCCGTGTCCGACAGGTTGAACAGGCCCGTCACGCAGCGCCCCTCGTGGGTCCGGGCGATGGCGAGCAGCGGCTCGGGCAGATCGGGGAACGTCGTGGTCCCGCGCCTGAGCGGCGCGGTGTCCTTTCGGAACGCCAGCACGTCGCGGTAGTGGTGCAGGACGCTGTCGCCGTCGGTCTCTTGGCCCGCGACGGCGTTCGCGGCCTGCGGTGCCTTGACCGGCAGCCACGGCTCGCCGGTCGAAAAGCCGGCATTGGGCTTCGACGCGTCCCAGACCATCGGGGTGCGGCAACCGTCGCGGCCCTTGTTCTCGGGCCAGAAGTCTATGTATCCCAGATCGCGCAACTCGTGGAATTCGATGTCGGTCTCGGTCTGGCCCAGCTCCTCGCCCTGATAGAGGCCGAGCGCGCCGGGCAGCGTGGCGAGCAGCGCCACGGACTGTTTCGCGACGGCATCGGTGTCGCCGCCCTCGGGCGTCCAGCGGCTGACATGGCGGCGGACGTCGTGGTTCGAGAACGACCAGCAGGGCCAGCCGTCGGGTGCGTTGTCCTGGAACCGCCTGATGCCGCTGCGGAAATGCGCGGCGGTGTGGGCCGTGTCCAGGAACTCGAAGCTGTAGGCGAGGTGCAGCTTGTCGGTGCCGGAGGTGTATTCGCCCATCAGCTCGATCTGGCGCTCGGCATCGCCGACCTCGCCCACCAGCATCCGGTCGGGATAGTCGTCGGCCAGCGCGCGAAAGGCGCGCAGCACGTCGAGGTTCTCGGGCTGGCTGATGTCGCGTTTGTGGCTTTGCGCGTCATAGGGATTGATCGGGAACGTGTCGTAGGGGCGCGGCGGGTTGGACCGCAGCTGCGCGTCCTTCATGTAGTAGTTCGAGGTGTCGAGCCGGAAGCCGTCGACCCCCCGGTCGAGCCAGAACCGCATCGCGTCCTGCACCGCCGCCATCAGATCGGGGTTTCGAAAGTTGAGGTCGGGCTGTTCGGGCAGGAAGCTGTGCAGGTAATACTGCCGACGGCGCGCGTCGAACTGCCAGGACGAGCCGCCGAAGACGGCGAGCCAGTTGTTCGGCGGCTCGCCCGCGGGGCCGGGATCGGCCCAGATGTACCAGTCGGATTTCGGATTGTCGCGGCTGGCGCGGCTCTCGACGAACCAGGGATGCTGGTCCGAGGAATGGTTGACCACCTGGTCGATGATGACGCGCAGTCGCAGGTCGTGCGCGCGGGCGAGCAGGGCGTCGAAATCGGCGATGTCGCCGTAGATGTCACTCACGGCGGTGTAGTCGGAGACGTCGTAGCCCATGTCGCGGTCGGGCGAGGCAAAGAACGGCGACAGCCAGATCGCGTCGACCCCGAGCGAGGCGACGTGGTCAAGACGCCGGGTGATGCCGCGCAGGTCGCCGGTCCCGGTGCCGTCGCTGTCCTGAAACGAGCGGGGGTAGATCTGGTAGATCACCGCATCGCGCCACCATTCGGTCATGTCGTCTCTCCGGTTATCTGGGGTCCAAAGCGGTTTGGAACGCGCGGGCCGGGGGGTCAAGGGGGGCAGGCGGCGCCGTCAGTCGCGCAGCATCCGCAGCCCCTGCACCACGTCCGCGCGTACCGCGAGGCGCAGGGCCGCGTCGTCGGCCGATCGCAGCGCCGCGAGGATCGGGCGGTGGGTCGGGGGTGGCTCCGACCGGCCGCGCCGGTCATGCAGCGCGCGCATCGTCGGGCCGAGCTGCAGCCACACGGTCTCGGTCATCGCCAGCACCGCGGGCGCCTGCGCGCGCAGGTAGAGCGTGCGGTGGAAGTCGAGGTTCGCGCGCACATATCCCGCGACGTCCTGGCGCATCATCGCGCGCGCGGCGCGGCCGTCGATCGCCGCGAGCCGGTCGAGAAGCGCCAGGTGCACGCGCGGCAACGCGCGGCTCGCGAGGTCGGGTTCCAGCAGGGCGCGCAGGCTCGCCAGTTCCTCGATCCGGTCGTCGCGCAGGCGCGGCGTGGCGATCCGGCCCGACGCCGACAGCGTCAGCGCGCCTTCGGCGGCGAGGCGGCGCACGGCCTCTCGTGCCGGGGTCATCGACACGCCGAATTCGGCGGCGATGCCGCGCAGGGTCATCGGCGTGGCGGGGGCGATCTCTCCGTGCAGGATGCGGGTCCGCAGGTCGCGATAGATGCGGTCATGCGCGGCGCCCGCGGGCGCGACGAGGCGGGGATCGGGTGTCATGGCCGCGTTCGTGATCACGAATCGCGTCCGCGTCAATCGAAACGCAGCGCGTGCAGCTCTCCTCCGTGCCGCCGCAGCCAGTCGCGCGCCGCGCGCCAGTCGGGACAGAGCCGCGCGCAGGCGGCCCAGAACGCTGGCGAATGGTCCATGTGGGCCAGGTGCGCGACCTCGTGTGCGGCGACGTAGTCGAGAATCTCCGGCGGGGCGAGGATCAGCCGCCACGAAAACATCAGGTCGCCCCGCGACGAGCACGATCCCCAGCGCGATCGCGTGTCGCGCAGGGTGATCCGGCCATAGCCGCGCCCCAGCGCCGCGGCGTGCCGGTCGCAGGCGGCGGCCAGCCGTTCGCGCGCCCGCATCCGCAGGAACGCGACGAGGCGCGGGGCGATGCGATCCGCATCGTCAGGCAGGATCAGGACGCCGCCGTCGAGGCGCGGCGCACGGACGGGGCCGGGCATCAGCGTGACCATGCGTCCCTCGAGCGGGATCGCGGTGCCGAAGGCCGGCGTCACGCGCGCCGCGATCCCGGAAAGGTGGCCGCGCAGCCAGCTTTCGCGCGCGCGGGCGAATTCCAGGCCCTCGGCCTCGGGCACGCGGGGGGGCAGGGTCAGCGTCACCGCCCCGTCGACGCGGCCGACCCGCAGCGTCATCCGCCGCGCCCGCGAAGACCGGCGCAGGGTGACGGCGATGTCGGGGTCGCCCGGCAGGATGCGCGTTGCCATGTCCCGTCCCCTGTTCCGTCGCCCGCGATGCGCCGAAACGGCGCGTGCCAAACGCTTTGACACGCCCCGGAGCATATGGCAGGGGACGGCGATCCGCCACGGGGGGGTGCGCGCCCGCCCCCCGGCCCGGCCATAACCGAAAGGACGATCCATGCCCAAGGAAGAATGGGGAACCAAGCGGGTCTGCCCGACGACCGGCAAGCGTTTCTACGACCTCAACGCCAATCCGATCGTCAGCCCCTACACGGGCGAGACCGTGACCGTCGACACCGGCAAGAACCGCACGATGGTCGCCGACGCCGAGGACGCACAGACCAAGAAGGCCAAGGCCAAGGACACCGAGGACGAGGACATCCTGCTCGACGACGATGACGAGGACGAAGCCGCCACGACCACCGACGACGTGCTCGAGGATGACGACGACGACGACGACGAGGTCTCGCTCGACGAGCTGAAGGACGTCGCCGCCGACGACGATACATAGCGTTTCCCGGGCGGGAGAACGGCGCATTTTCCGCTTGATCCCGCCCCGGCCGCCGCATAGAGAGCGGCCTACGGTTCGGGGCCTTAGCTCAGCTGGGAGAGCGCCTGCATGGCATGCAGGAGGTCAGCGGTTCGATCCCGCTAGGCTCCACCAATATCCCGAAACCACCACGTCGCGACCCGGATCCGCGTGTCATTCCGCCGGGCGTGTGCGCCCTTCGGGCGGGGTGTCGCGGTCCGCGTGCAGGCGTCGCATCACGAGCGGTGCAAGGACGCCGTGCACGGTGATCGACATCAGCACGGCGAGGGTGACGATACGCCAGACTGCCTCGATATCCGCGAAATCGGCGTGTCCCTGCGCGAAAGCGACGTAGAAGAAGCTGCCCATTCCCCGGATGCCGAAGGCCGCGATCGCCCCTTTTTCCAACAATGTGCCGCGCGTCGGCGCCAGCGACACCAGCCCCGCCACCGGGCGGATCACGAAGATCAGCAGCACCGCGACGCCGATATCGGCCCAGCGGGTGTCGTCGAGGATCCCCGACACGGCGTAGATGCCGAGCCACAGGAGCAGCAAGGCCAGCAGGATCTTTTCGAACTGGTCCGAGAACCGATGCGGCATCTCGACATAGTCGTCATGCTCGGTCTGGCGGCCGATCCCCCGACCGGCCCGCGCCGCGACGAAGACCGCGAGAAAGCCGTAGCCCTCGAACGCCTCGGTCAGGCCATAGGTCAGGAACGTCGTTGCCAGCATCACCAGCCCGGCGTTTTCGCCCCCCGCCGAGGCATCGCCCCAGCGGCTCATCACGATGCGGCCGAGCACGAGGCCCGCGCCCCATCCCATCAGCAGCGCCACGGCCACCCGGTAGGCGACGTCGAGGCCGAGCCAGGACAGGAACCAGTCGCTCGTCATCCAGCCATCGGCGGTGACTGTCACACCGGCGAGCACGACGGCCAGCCAGACCAGCGGGAAGGCGAGGCCGTCGTTCAGCCCGGCCTCGGTGGTGAGCGACAGGCGCACGTCGTCCTCCTCTCCGCTGTTCGGCCCGTCGACCTGCACCGTCCGCGCGAGGACCGGGTCGGTGGGCGCCAGGCACGCGCCGAGCAGGACCGCACCCGCCAGCGACAGACCCGCGATCCACATCCCCGCGAACGCCACCAGCACCACGGTGAGCGGCATCGCCACGGCCAAAAGCAGCCAGGTATGCTGCCACGCGCGCCGTCCGGCCGCGCGGTCGACCGCCAGCCCCGCGCCGGCCAGCGCGACGATCACGATCAGTTCGGTCAGGTGTTCGATCAGCAGGCGCGTCCCCTCGCCCGACAGCGGATCGACGGATGGCAGGCCGGTTCCCACGACGCCGATCACCATGCCCGCCGCGACATAGAGCGTCGGCACGCTGACCAGCCGCAAGCCGCACATCATCGGCAGGATGGTGACGCCGAAAAACGCCGCCCCGGCGATCAGGTAGAAGACGTCCTTGGGGTCGAAGATCAGCATCGTGGTCCTTCGGGCCGTTATCCGGCACAACCCCTAACGCCGCCCGAGGGGTGACGTTCCGGTCCCGCGGATGACGGGCCGCCCCGATGGTACGGCTCGGGGCCGCGCTGGTCAGAGATGCTCGCTCTGCGGCATCCCCAGGACGTGGTAGCCGCCGTCGACGCGCACGATTTCCCCGGTCGTGCAGGCGCCCGCGTCTGACGCGAGCCAGACGGCGGTGCCGCCCACCGCCTCGAGCGTGGCGTTGGACCGCAGGGGGGCGTTTTCGCCGGTATGCTTATAGGTCTTGCGCGCCCCGCCGATGGCAGCACCCGCCAGCGTCTTCATCGGACCGGGCGAGATGGCATTGACGCGGATGCCGTCGGGGCCGAGGTCGTTGGCGAGGTAGCGGGTGGCGGATTCGAGCGCCGCCTTGGCCACGCCCATGACGTTGTAGAACGGGGTGACGCGGTTGCTGCCCTGATAGGTCAGCGTCAGGATCGTGCCGCCATCCGGCATCAGCGCGCTGGCGCGCTTGGCCACGTCGATCAGCGAATAGCACGAGATCGCCAGCGAATTGCCGAAGTTGCCGCGCGTGGTGTCGATGAAACGGCCGGTCAGTTCGGCCTTTTCGGAATAGGCGATGGCGTGGACGACAAAATCGAGGCTGCCCCAGCGATCGGCGAGCGTCGCGAAGGCCGCGTCCATGCTCGCGTCGTCGGTGACGTCGACATCGACCATGATGTCGGAACCGACGCTTTCGGCCAGCGGGGCCAGCCGCTTGCCGAACGCCTCGCCCTGATAGGAAAACGCCAGCTCGGCACCCGCCGCGTGCATGGCCCGCGCGATGCCCCAGGCGATCGAGCGGTCGTTGGCGACGCCCATGACGAGGCCGCGCTTGCCCTTCAGGTCGATGGTCATCGCGTGCCCCTCATTCGGTGAACCGCGACAGCAGCATCGACCCGTTGGTGCCGCCAAAGCCGAAGCTGTTGGTCATCACGGTGTCGAGGCCCGCATCCTCGCGCAGCTCGGTCGCGATCTCGGCCGGTTTCAGCGCCGGGTCCAGCGTCTCGACGTTTATCGACGGCGCGATGAAATCGTCGCGCAGCATCAGCAGGCAATAGATCGCCTCCTGCGCGCCGGTCGCACCCTGGGAGTGCCCGGTCATCGACTTGGTGGAACTGATGGGCGGCGTGGCGCCGTCGCCGAAGACGCGGCGCACGGCCTCGACCTCGCCGACGTCGCCGACCGGCGTGCTGGTGCCGTGGGCGTTGATGTAGCTGACGGCGCGGCCCTCGGGCAGGGTTTCCAGCGCCAGCCGCATCGCCCGCTCGCCGCCCTCGCCCGAGGGGGCGACCATGTCGGCGCCGTCGGACGTGGCGCCAAGGCCCGTGACCTCGGCGTAGATCTTCGCGCCGCGGGCCCGCGCGTGGTCGAGCGATTCCAGCACGACCATGCCGCCGCCGCCCGCGATGACGAACCCGTCGCGGTTCGCGTCGAAGGCGCGGCTCGCGCGTTCGGGCGTGTCGTTGTATTTCGAGGACATCGCACCCATCGCGTCGAACAGACACGACAATGTCCAGTCCAGTTCCTCTCCGCCGCCCGCGAACATCACGTCCTGCTTGCCCATCATGATCTGCTCGGCCGCGTTGCCGATGCAGTGCAGCGAGGTTGAGCAGGCGCTGGTGATCGAATAGTTGATCCCCTTGATGCGGAACGCGGTCGAGAGATTCGCGCTGATCGTCGAGGACATGCATTTCGGCACCGCGAACGGCCCGATCCGCTTGGTCGCGCCGGTCTCCAGCACCGTCTGGTGGGCCGCGAACATCGCAGAGGTTGACGGCCCGCCCGACCCCGCGACGAGGCCGGTGCGCGGGTTGACCACGTCACCTTCTTCCAGCCCCGCATCGGCGATCGCCTGTTCCATCGCAATATGGGCGTAGGCGGCCCCGGGGCCCATGAACCGCAGGCGGCGCTTGTCGACATGGCTTGTCACGTCGATCTTGAGCGTCCCCGCGACCCGGCTGCGGAACCCGCGCTCGGCCATCTCGGGCGACGCCTCGACGCCGGATTTGCCG
>Ga0115567_10005202_pt1 | contig 12613 bp, 16 predicted proteins | sample COGITO_mtgs_1204_2_FD_88679 | JGI IMG/M metagenome (GOLD analysis project Ga0115567, IMG submission 88679) | Pelagic marine microbial communities from North Sea - COGITO_mtgs_120412 | ecosystem: Environmental > Aquatic > Marine > Epipelagic | place: Germany:Helgoland, sampling site Kabeltonne...
CGCAAGGCCCAGGCTGTCGCGAACATGGTTTAAATTGAATTCCGTTAGTAGCGCATTGGTTCGTTCAAGTCGTTCAGCGCGCGTAAGATCGGTGACGGATTCAAAGATAGCCAGTAGATTGTCGGCGACCGACAGTTTTCGAAAAATGCTCGCCTCTTGTGGTAAGTACCCCAAGCCCAGACCTGCGCGTTGATGCATAGGCAGGGCCGTGATGTTTTTTCCTGCAAGATTGATCTCACCGAGATCCGGCTGTACAAGGCCTGCGATCATATAAAAGCAGGTAGTCTTGCCAGCACCATTGGGCCCGAGCAGGCCGACGACCTCCCCGGCGTTCACGTAAAAAGACACGTCCGCGACAACGGCCCGGTTACCGAATTGTTTTCTGAGATGTTGAACGCAAAGTTGAGATGCCAATTTAGATTACTGCTTGGGTCTAGGATTGATGATGAGGTTGATTCGATTGTTCTCGGTGCCGTCGCTCTCAACTTTGAAGAGACCTTCTGCCAGATTGTAACTGAGGGTCTCACCCTGATACGTATCTGCGCCCTGGCTTAATTCCGCAGAACCGGTAAGCAGTAGCGTTTCTGTCAAAATCTGATACGTAATATTGGTTGCAGTGGCAACAATTTTGGGCCGCGTTCCTGTCGCCGCCTGCTCAAAGCGAGCCTTTGAATCAGGGTCGGCGTTAGAGGTTGCTTCAATGACTGAAAGGGCCTTATCACGGCTGGTTAAATTGACTTGGTCTGCTGTGATTCGGAGCAGGCCCTGCGCAATAACCACGTTACCCTGATACTCGGATCGCCCCAGGGATTCGCTAACGGTTGCGCGATCAGCTTGGATGGTAATGGGCAGCAAAAGGCTCTCTTGTGCCGTAACGGGGTGAGCAAGCAAGGCAAGTAAAGCGATAAGGCTAAGACGTAGTGGCATAATCCGTCGCATGGAAATTAAAGCGCAAGCAAAGTGTAGCACGTGACCTTTAGTCAGCGGCAATGCCGAATCGCTTCAAGGCGTAAAGAGTATGGTCGTAATAACCCGTTGCGATTCATTTGAGTTAAATAAAAACGTGTCTTGATCGAAATTTGCGCGCAGTCTTGCAGCGCGGGTTTGGGTGTTGCCAATAAAAATCGTGACGGGGGTCTCGCTCTCGGCGAGATTCTCGCTTGGATAGACGTTCAGTGTGTCTGTGACAAAGGTTGTGGTACTGCCGTCTGGGTTGCTTTTTTCAGCCCGAACGGCGGACCAAAGCTCAACAGATTGTTTCCGATAAACGGAAACGCCCAACAGTCTACCTTTGTCTGATGAAATGGTCCAAGGGCCAGTCAAGTTGGGGGTATAGAGCGCGACGCGGGGTAATTCTAAGGTTGTGACATCGGTCAGGGGATAATGAGTAAACCGATCCGCACTGATTTTAGAGGTTAAGCTGCCTTCTTCGTTGATTTGGCTGATCGACGCATGGGTCATAAAAAGGTCCGGCTCGTTGAGCAGTGCTGGGGGAGCCTCGATTTGACGGTCGAGATCGACCGTGCGATTGAGCAAAACCGATGCAATGAAAATCGCCAGCAGCCCGAGCAATGCACGTGACTGCAGGGTTCTGTTTTGTCGTAACGAGTCCATCATTTTAAGATCGGTTGGAGTCCACGAGAAGGGGTTAGTTTAGGGTAATCGATTTAAGGTCGTTGATCGATGGTGTGTTTCGTGGCTTCTAGCATTTTATTATAAGTTTCTGGCATTTTATTATAAAAAGCCCGCGCCTGTAGCAGCCCGTCTTTGTCGGCTTGCATCAAATTTAGCATCGGATACGACTGGCTTGATTCGCGTGATATGATGCCCCTTTTTTTAAGGCGATGTTATGGATCTCGCACAGTTAGAGGCAGACATGCGCAGCGTACTTGACGCCGAGACCGTTGAACTGCAACAGGACGGGAATCGTTTAGCGGTGCGCGTCGTTGCCGCCTGCTTTGTTGGACTAAACCGCGTTAAACGACAGCAGAAGGTCTATGCATTTTTGAACGATTTTATTGCTGATGGCAGGCTCCATGCTGTTTCGATTAAGGCTTTAGCGCCCGAAGAAAGCCTCTAGGCGTGGCGCTTCTTCGAATCCAAGGCGGATCAATTCTAAACGGTGAGATCTCCGCCTCCAGCGCCAAAAATTCAGTGATTAATTTGATCGCCGCCGCGCTATTGGCCGATGAGCCGGTGACGCTTTTAAATGTTCCGCACCTGCGGGATGTTTCTACAATGATCGAGCTTTTGGGCCACATGGGGGTTGTGGTGGTTATCAATGAGCGCATGCAGGTTGATATTCACGCGAACTCGATCAGTTCTTTAAAGGCGCCCTACGAACTCGTGAAGACCATGCGGGCCTCCTTTAATGTGCTGGGACCGCTGATCGCTCGTTACGGGGAAGCCGAAGTGTCCTTGCCGGGTGGCTGCGCGATTGGGACGCGACCTGTTGATCAACACCTTAAAGGCTTGCGGGCCCTGGGTGCTGACATTGAGATGAAAGAAGGCTACGTGCGGGGCACAGTTTCGGGCCGATTAAAGGGTGCGCAGATTGATTTCGATTTTTCAACCGTTGGCGGGACTGAGCATCTGATGACTGCGGCCGTTTTGGCTGATGGTGTCACGATTATGGAAAATTGTGCAAAAGAGCCTGAAATCGAGAACCTTGCGGAATTTTTAAATGTTTTGGGTGCCGATGTCCGAGGTGCTGGGACCAGTCGAATTGAAATTCATGGCGTTGAACGGCTACATGGCGGGCGTTTCGAGGCCATTTCGGATCGAATCGAAGTGGGGACTTACTTAATCGCCGCGGCAGCCAGCGGCGGGTGTGTTGGAATCTCCAATGCGCTGCCTCAGCATAATGCTGCGTTGTTGTCCAAGCTCCGGGAAGCAGGCGCAGATATCAAGGTTGAAGACGGACGGATCGCGCTCGACATGAAAGGACGCCGTCCGAAGTCAGTGAATGTCGTGACAGGACCTTATCCGGCGTTCCCGACCGATTTGCAGGCCCAGATCATGACTTTGAATTGTTTGTCGCAAGGGTCTTCTTCGATTCAAGAGACTATTTTCGAAAATCGTTTTATGCATGTTCCGGAGCTGGCGAGGATGGGGGCAGACATTCAATTGCAGAATAATAATTCCGTTGCCTTGGTTCAGGGCGTCGCCGAATTGGTTGGGGCGCCGGTGATGGCAACCGACCTTCGGGCCTCGGCAAGCCTCGTGATTGCCGGCATTGCGGCGCGGGGTGAGACAACTGTTGATCGGGTATACCACATTGATCGGGGTTATCAGCAGATCGAAGAACGACTGCAACGCTTAGGCGTTGATATCCGGCGGGAGGCAAGTTAGATGTCTTTGAGCGCGCCGCGGTCTTTAGTCATTGCGCTGAGCAAAGGCCGGCCTTTATCAGAGCTCCTAGCGCTGCTTGCGCAATTGGGTATTGAGCCGACGGATGATATGACAACGTCTAGGAAGTTGGTCTTTGAGACCAACCAAGATGGCGTTCGGTTGATGGTTTTGCGCGGTCATGACGTGGCCACCTACGTTGAGCATGGCATCGCGGACCTCGGAATCGCGGGTAAAGATGTGTTGCTAGAGTTTCAAGGCGATGGCTTTTACGAGCCGCTTGATTTAAAGATGTCGCAATGCCAGATGATGGTGGCAGGATTGGTCAACGAGGCTCATCTACCGAGGCGGCTTAGGGTCGCCACCAAGTTCGTTGAAACCGCAAAACGGCATTATGCTGACAAAGGAATACAGATCGATATTATTAAGCTGACGGGTGCTTTGGAATTGGCACCGGTGATGCAATTAGCGCATCGGATCGTCGACATTGTTGAGACTGGCAATACGCTGGTGGCCAATGGTTTAGAGCCGAAAGAGTTGATCTGCAATATTTCCTCCAGGTTGATTGTCAATAAAGTGGCCTACAAGACAAAGCGGGCCTTAATTCAGCCGCTGATCGAGCGCTTAGCGGAGATCACGACGTGATGCGACGGCTGAGTACCGGCTCGCCGCGGTTCTGGTTGGAGCTGAGCGCGGGCATCGATCACGCCGGACTGATTGCGCCTGAGGTGCATCAAACTGTTTCCGACATCATTCACGCAGTGCGGGAGAGCGGGGACGAGGCGTTGTTGCATTACGCTGAAAAATTTGATGACTTCAGGCCCACGTCGATTGAATCCTTACGGGTGAGTCCATCTGAAATGGCGTCGGCCTGTCGTGTGATTAGTCGGCCAGTTGATGAAGCGCTGCGGATGGCCGCAGAGCGGATCGGTGATTACCATCAAAGGCAGCTTGAGGCGCTCGGGCAAAGTTGGGACTTTGAGGATGCGCTTGGCAACGTGCTGGGTCAACGCGTGCAACCCATGGCGCGCGTTGGGGTTTACGCGCCGGGTGGGAAAGCCTGCTATCCTTCAACGGTGCTCATGACCGCCATTCCAGCGAAGGTGGCAGGGGTTGCGTCCGTTGTCCTAGCAGCGCCGGCTAAAGGTGGTGCGATGAGCCCGGTCCTCCTCGCCGCGGCCCATTATGCTGGGGTTGATGAGGTTTGGGTCATGGGCGGCGCGCAAGCCATTGCGGCGATGGCCTACGGCACCCAATCCGTTCGAGCGGTGGATAAAATCTGTGGTCCAGGCAATGTTTTTGTGACGGCCGCTAAAAAACAGGTTTATGGAGATGTTGGGATCGACATGCTCGCCGGCCCCTCTGAAGTGCTGGTCGTCGCCGATGACAGTGCTAGGGTTGACTGGGTCATTGCCGATCTGCTCGCTCAGGCTGAGCACGACGAGCAAGCGCAATCAATCGTGGTGTCTCAAAGTGCGGCCTGCTTGGATGCGATTGAGGCGGGTCTAGAGGCGATGATTACAACCCAACCCAGGCGCGCGATCATCGAGGATTCCTTGCGTCATCGTGGTCTTTTGATTCAGGCAGAAACTGCTGAAGATCTCATCACGGTGATTAATAGGGTTGCCCCGGAGCACCTTGAGCTCGCAATCAGTAACCCTGAAAGCCTTTTGCCGGATATTCGATCTGCAGGTGCGATATTTGTGGGTCAATACAGCCCCGAAGTCCTTGGGGATTATACGGCTGGGCCGAGTCATGTCCTGCCTACGAGCGGTACGGCCCGTTTTGCCTCTGCCCTTGGGGTCTACGATTTTCAGCTCAAACAGTCTTTGATTCATTGCTCCGCCGGCGGTGGGCGCGAGATCGCAAAAACGGCCGCAGTTCTAGCCGAAGAAGAAGGCCTTCATGCCCATGCCTTGTCGGCAGCCAAGCGTTTTGAAACAGGCGAATGACCACCAATATTATAAAAGCCTATGAGGCTGTGCTCCAAGCAAAGCAATATGAGTCAGACCCAGCGCAGCGGCAGGCGATTGCAGCGCTATCGGATTTAGCGGCAGCACTCGAGGCTGCGCGGCCGGTGAAGTCCAATCCAATGTTGTTTTGGCGCCCGAAACAGCAGCCTTTGGTTCGAGGTCTGTATCTTTGGGGTGGCGTCGGTCGCGGCAAGACGTTTTTGATGGACTTGTTTTTTGAAGCGCTTGATGAGCCCAGAAAAAAGCGAGTGCACTTCTATCGTTTTATGAGACAAGTGCATGCATCGCTAGGGCGTTTGCAAGGCCAGGCTAATCCATTGGAAGGGGTCGCCAGTGAGATCGCGGGTGAGGCGCGAGTACTTTGCTTTGACGAATTTTTTGTTTCTGATATTACGGATGCGATGATTTTAGCTGGCATTCTCGAAGGCCTGTTTCGTCTCGGCGTCACCTTGGTCGCAACGTCCAATGTTCCGCCATCTGGGCTTTACAAAAACGGCTTGCAACGAAGCAAGTTTTTACCGGCAATTGCAGCACTTGAGGCCAATACGTGGGTGCTGAACGTCGACAGCGGGTTAGACTATCGCATGCGCTCACTGATCCAAGCGCCTTTATATTACGAGGGCCTGACTGATGCGAGTCATCGGGCGTTGCTCGCGATGTTTAGGAGGCTGACCCTGAGTGATGGTTCCCAGCGGCCCATGCAAACCGCAATAGAAGTTTCAGGACGCGAAATTCCCGCCCGCGCGCTTCACGGCGATGTGATTTGGTTCGATTTTGAGGCCATTTGCGATGGGCCCAGAAGTCAAAATGATTATATTGAAGTTGCAGAACAATTTAGCTCTGTTTTGATTAGCGGCGTACCGTGTTTTAGCCCCAGCGAGGAGGACCAGGCCCGGCGCTTTATCAGCCTCGTGGATGAGTTTTACGATCGCAAAGTTAAACTGATTTTGTCAGCGAATGCGCCCATTCAAAGCCTTTACCAAGGTCAGCGGTTGCAATTTGAGTTTGAGCGCACTCAAAGCCGGCTACTAGAAATGCAAAGCGATGAGTATTTAGGCTTACAGCACTTGTTTTGAGAGCAGGGCAGCGTTTTAGAGCGCGCAATGAGGCGTCGGGTCAGCACAGTAAGGTGTTGCTTTGAGATCTCGGCTTGGGTAAGATTCGGCCTCTTAAATTTTAAGTCCACAACCAACACGTCGTAGTGGGGGTTTAGGGTTCCAGAAACAGCAATCCCCCAGTGAATTAGGGCGCCAGAATGAAGACGGTCAGTGCAAAAAAAGAAGAGGTAACCCGAAAGTGGTATGTGGTTGATGCTGCAGATAAAACTTTGGGGCGGTTGAGTACGGAAGTGGCAAATCGGTTGCGTGGTAAGCACAAGGTTTGTTTTACGCCCCACGTTGATACCGGTGACTACATTATCATTGTGAACGCTGAAAAAATCCGTGTAACAGGACGTAAAGAAACCGATAAGACCTATTATCACCATACCGGGTTCCCCGGTGGAATTAAGTCCATCACCTTTGATAAATTGATCGATAAGGCGCCCGAGCGAATCATTCAGTCAGCGGTCAAGGGGATGATGCCAAAGAACAAGTTAAGCCGTGCGATGCTGAGTAAGCTCAAAGTATATGCCGGTAGTGCCCACCCGCATGAGGCGCAACAGCCTGAAGTGCTTGACATCTAAGATGCTATATAAGAAAGGTCTGATATGAATCAATATTACGGAACAGGTCGCCGCAAGACCGCTAAAGCACGCGTATTTATGAGCCTTGGTGATGGCAGCATCCAGGTAAATGACCAGCCATTGGATGAGTATTTCGGTCGTGAGACGGCGCGGATGGTCGTTCGACAGCCATTGGAGTTGGTTGAACTTGCGGAACGGTTTTCAGTCCGCGTGACCGTGAAAGGCGGCGGGGGATTTGGTCAGGCTGGCGCAATTCGGCACGGGATTACGCGGGCTTTGATGGAATATGACGAAACTCTGCGACCGACGCTCCGGCAAGCAGGATATGTGACGCGAGATGCGCGAAGTGTAGAACGTAAGAAAGTCGGGCTTCGAAAGGCTCGTAAGAAGCCGCAGTTCTCCAAGCGGTAAACGTGATTAGGGTAGGAAAAACGGAGCTTCGGCTCCGTTTTTTTTTAAGTAGAAAAAATACGACGTTGAATCAGCCCAAATACCACCGAGTATGTTAGAATCGCGGCGCCGGTTCGGGAGTGAAAATCGGGTTGAAAACGATCAGTCTTGGTCATCCTTCAAAAGGGTCTGAGACGCGAATAGTGGAGACAAGTAGTGAGTGAAAGTAGCGTCAATTCTGAGCGGCGGAATTTTCTCCTTGGTGCGACGGCAGTGGTCGGTGCTGGCGGCGTTGCAGGCTTGGCCGTTCCCTTCTTGGGGTCTTGGAACCCAAGTGCCAAAGCCTTGGCGGCCGGTGCACCGATAAAAGTCGACATCAGCAGGCTCGAGCCTGGTGAGATTCTGGGCCCGATTCCCGCATGGCGAGACAAGCCGATTTTCGTTATTCGTCGAAGCGAGGCGATGCTGGCGCGCTTAAACGAAAAGCGTGAGCGATTGGCCGATCCACAGTCTGAACGAGAGCAACAGCCCAGCTATGCTAAAAATGAAACCCGCTCGATTCGGCCTGACATCGCTGTTTTAGTCGGATTGTGCACCCACTTGAGTTGCTCACCGAAGTTTCGGCCGGCGATTACGCCGCAATCATTTGATCCCGAATGGGTGGGCGGGTTTTATTGTCCGTGTCACGGTTCGAAATTCGATCTAGCAGGCCGAGTTTATCAAGGTGTACCAGCACCATCGAATCTAGAAGTGCCGCCTCATTATTATGAGACAGACAATGTGGTGGTGATTGGGGAAGATGAGGGAGTAGCCTAATGTCGGCAATTGAGCAGTCTTTTAAAAATGTGATGGCTTGGATTGATGACCGATTGCCGGTTACCGAGGCTTATGAAAAGCATTTGTCCAAGTACTATGCGCCGAAAAATCTCAACATATGGTATTACTTCGGTATTTTTTCTTTCGTTGTTTTAGCAAACCAGTTACTCACCGGTATTTGGTTGACCATGAGTTACGTGCCCACCGGGGACGATGCGTTTGCGTCAGTTGAATATATTATGCGGGATGTAGAATACGGCTGGTTGCTACGATATATGCATTCAACTGGCGCCTCTGCGTTTTTCGTTGTTGTGTATCTGCACATGTTTCGGGGATTGCTCTATGGTTCGTATCAAAAACCGCGGGAGCTGATCTGGATCCTCGGAATGTTGGTGTATGTGGCCCTAATGGCGGAAGGGTTTTTTGGTTATTTGCTGCCTTGGGGCAATATGTCTTTTTGGGGCGCGCAGGTGATTGTTTCTTTAGCCAGTGCCATACCAGTTATCGGGGATGATTTGGCAATCTGGGTTCGGGGTGATTTTAATATGTCAGGGGTAACCCTGAACCGATTCTTCGCGCTGCATGTCGTGTTGGTGCCGCTGTTTTTGCTGGTGCTCGTTGTCCTGCACGTGTTGGCGTTGCACGAGGTTGGCTCAAATAACCCTGACGGCGTGGATATTAAGAAAACGACAGATGATATGGGCAAGCCGTTGGATGGTATTCCGTTTCATCCCTATTTCACGCTTGGGAAACTGCCGGCGATTATAGTCTTTTTGTTTTTGTTCTGCGCCGTTCTGTTTTTCTATCCCGATGGCGGCGGGTACCTCATTGAGCACCCAAATTACGAGCCGGCGGATCCGCTTAAGACGCCTGAGCTGATTGCGCCAGTGTGGTACTACACGCCTTTTTATTCGATGCTTCGCGCGGCAACCTTTCCGCTGTTTGGGTTGGACGCAAAATTATGGGGGCTGATCGTGATGGCGGGCGCGATTGTGATACCTTTTGTTCTGCCATGGCTTGATAAATCGCCGGTCAAGTCAATGCGTTACAAGGGCTTAGGCAGTAAAGTCATGCTGATCTTGTTTGTTATCTCGTTTTTTATTCTTGGCTACCTTGGTACGGTGCACCCAACTCCGGGTCGAACGGTGGTGGCGCAGGTTTGTACCGGGATCTATTTTGCCTATTTTCTGCTGATGCCTTGGTATACGGCGGTTGAGAAAACAAAATCGGTTCCAGAAAGGGTGACAATGTGATGCGTCTCGTTAGACTGATCGGCTTTTTGCTTTTATGGCCCTTGGCTACAAACGCCGCCTCCGAGGCAGGATTTCCGCTGTACGATATGACGCCGAATCTCGCAGATCAGGGGTCTTTGCAGCGTGGTGCGCAAACCTACATGAACTATTGTTTGGGTTGTCATTCGCTCAAGTACCAACGATACAAGCGAACCGCGGAAGACATTGGTGTGCCAGAGGCATTGATGCTGCAACATTTGGTCTTTGACCCCAACACTAAAATAGGGAGCTTGATAGAAAACTCAATTTCGCGAGACAACGCAAAAACTTGGTTTGGGGCCGTCCCGCCTGATTTAACGTTGTACACCCAGTTGAAGGGTGGGCCAGAATATCTCTATACCTACCTCTTAACGTTTTATGAAGATCCGAGCAGGCCACTGGGTGCCAATAATTTGGTGTATGAAAATGTCGGCATGCCGCACGCGCTTGTTGAGCTTCAGGGTGTTCAGCAGAAAGTTTGTAAGCAGATTCCAAAACTTGCGGCCAATGGTGGTGAGATGATGGACGCGTTGTCTCAGAATTATATTACGGAAGAGGTTTGCGGTATGGACTTGGTCGCAAGAGGGTACAGTCCCCTTGCTTTGGTTGAATCAACAGGGCGGTTGTCGGCAGAAGAGTACGAGCAGGTTGTCTATGACCTGACGAACTTTTTGTACTATGTTGGCGATCCGACGCGCATGGAGCGGGAACGAACCGGTGTTTATGTCTTAATTTTTCTGGCCTTTTTCTTTGTGCCGGCCTATTTGCTCGCAAGAGAGTACAAAAAAGAGTTTCACTAATCGCTCAGGCGTAAGAGGGGAAAGGGAATGAGCGTAATTTCGAAACATTCTTCGATGGTTTTTTATTCGGATGGTGCTGACCACTATAGTCAGAGGGTTCGAATGGTTTTAGCGGAAAAGGGCGTCGCCGTTGATATCATTAATGTTGAGAAAGGGAGCCTGCCCGAAGATTTGGCCGACCTTAATCCATACAATTCCCTACCGACGTTAGTCGATCGTGAATTAGTGCTCTATGAATCAATGGTCATGATGGAATACTTGGACGAGCGTTTTCCACATCCGCCGTTACTGCCGGTTTATCCGGTCGCCCGAGCTCAAAGTCGGTTGTTCGTATATCGGATTCAACGGGATTGGTGTGGTTTGGTGGACACGATAGTGGCCGGGCGTTCAAAAGATACCGTGATCGATCGTGCCCGCAAAGAGCTTCGGGAAGGCTTGATTACGATTGCGCCGATATTCTCTGAGAAAGAGTTTTTCATGAGCGACGAATTTACCTTGGTTGATTGTTGCTTTGTGCCAATTTTGTGGCGCTTGCCATTGCTGGGTATTCAATTGCCGCCTAAAACGGGCAAGCCTTTAAGCGATTACATGACCCGAATGTTCCGCCGCGAATCTTTTCAAGCGAGCCTATCTGAAGCTGAAATGGATATGCGGGATTGATTCGGTCGCGACACATCCCTTATGGCGCTTGTCTTGCCACGTTCTAAAATCCCATTTTTGGTCAAAGGCCTTTTGGATTGGATGGTCGAGGAAGATTTCACGCCTTATTTGGTCGTAAATGCTCGTCTGGAGGGGGTGCAAGTGCCGAGTGCCTTTGTCCAGCGCGACGGGACCATCACGTTAAACCTGAGCGGGCATGCGATTCGTCAGTTCGTGATTGAAGCCGATGGGCTTGGTTTCAACAGTCGCTTCCAAGGTCAACCGCATTCGATTTGGGTGCCGATGGGCGCCATACTCGGGCTCGTAAGTCGGGAAACATCAGATGGGCTTTGGTTCCCTGAGAATCAACCGAGCGTTGCAGGCCAGGGAGAAGTCGTGTCCAGGGACGACCAAAGCAAGATCAGCCCCGTTCCAAGTCCGCCAAAAGACGAGCCTGAAGCGGCCAATAAGACAGGAAAGCCGCGCGGTCGGCCAAATTTAACGATCGTTGAATAGTCTGAATCGGCTTAGTTGAGGTATTCAAAGGCTTGAACAATTTTTTGGACGCCAAAAACCTCACGGGTTAACTCAACCGCCGCTTTGGCTTCATCTCGAGTGAGTAGTCCCATCAGGTAAACTACACCATTTTCAACAATCACTTTGGTCCGGCTTGCAGCAACCTCACTGCTGGTGCTCATTTTTAGTTTGAGTTTCGTCTTTAGTAAAGCATCATTCGTCCTAACTAGGCTTGCTGTCGGGCCGGCCACTTCAAGCTCATTGTGCACCTTTGCGATATGTCTGATTTGTTCGGCGATTCTACCGGCGTGGGCCTTTGCCGCTTCAGTGTTGGCTTGTCCCGTCAGTAAGGCAACGCCATTAAAGACGGTCACGGCGACATTCATGGTTTTCACGTCAGGAATCGCAGCTTTCATGTTCCGCATAATGAGCTTTGCAGATCGCCGGTCATCAAGTTTGGTGCCAAAGGTCCTTTTACCGAGGTTGTCGTCTTTAGGAGAAAAGGCGCTGCAAGCGCCTAGCAGTAACGTGACAACGACTAGGCAGCCAATTTGAGAGACCTGGGGCATGATGTTTTCCTTATATTAGGTCGCTATCTTGCCAGTACCTATTCAGGAATCAAGTCTTCTGCAAAAAATGCACCTTTGATCCAGCGGTTTTCAAGACCAAAGCCGATTAGGTCAAATCGGATTTGATAGGACGCAAAGCTCGGGTTATGGCATAAAAAATGTTGGGCTGTTTTTATGATTTTGCTTTGTTTCCGGCGGTCGACTTGAGCCGCTGGCGTGCCGAACCGGTCTGAGCGCCTTTGTTTAACTTCACAAAACACCAGCAGCTCTGCCTTGGTTGCGATCAGGTCGATCTCACCAAGGCGGCAGTGGTAATTGTTTGCAATAATGCGATAGCCACGTTGTTGTAACCAACGACTGGCTCGATCTTCTGATGCTTTGCCTTGAGGGTTTGGCTTCAAATAGACTCTGTCACGACAGGTAGTGTTGTCACTTCGCCGCTGTCAAACAGGCCCCACATAAGGCGGCGCGTCACGATTTGTCTGTCCATTGTGAGCGCACCGGTCAAGCCATAAAAAGGGGTTCCAGGTATTTCTCGGAGGACTCGGAGTCTTGGCATAATGTTAAAGGCGTCGAGTCCTAGCGCAAACAATCCACCGAGTGGGCC
>Ga0115567_10005205_pt1 | contig 12608 bp, 16 predicted proteins | sample COGITO_mtgs_1204_2_FD_88679 | JGI IMG/M metagenome (GOLD analysis project Ga0115567, IMG submission 88679) | Pelagic marine microbial communities from North Sea - COGITO_mtgs_120412 | ecosystem: Environmental > Aquatic > Marine > Epipelagic | place: Germany:Helgoland, sampling site Kabeltonne...
AGTTGCACACTGAGCTACACCTTCAACCCTGGCGTTACCGGAGCGGCCAGCCAAACCTTATCGATCATCAGCAATGCACCTACCAGCCCCGACTCCCTCAGCCTTCAGGGAATCGGAGTTGCTCCCGCTATCGATCCGGTGGCTGCACCCATCCCAACGCTGAACCGATATGCAATGTTGTTACTGGCCCTGATGATCATCGCCACGGTCGGCGTGACGATGCGCCGACCCGTATAGTTCGAGACACCATCCCCTCGAGTCGGATGCGGTGCCCCCACCCCATCCGACTCAAAACCAACAATAGAACTCGCCCAACGGTGGCAATGGCACCCGTTTCGGCCTGCGCGATGTGGAGCGGGGCCAGGTTATATAGCACTGAACACAGGGCCAGTTTCGAGCGCAACCGTGCCTGCTTATGGGCTTGCAGCAGAGGCGGACAGTTCTGGGCACCGGATCAGATCTCCCAGCGGTGCTTGCGCAGCCACACCGCTGCAGTCACCAGCCCTGCCGAACAGACCAGTCCTGCTGCCATGCTCGGCAGGTTCAGCGAACTCCACTCGGGACTGAGTTGATCAAAACCGGCCCCGCCACCGACCTGTGGAATATGATTGACCACGGCATTGCGAAGAAATTCGGTACCGAACAGCAACTCCTCCACCAGTGCCAGGCCCACAAGGGGCACCGCGGCCATCATAAAGGGTGAACGTCTGGCCGCAGCGGAGGCCAGCAGCAACCAGGCATAAACCGGTGCGACCCACAGCGACGTCACAATCAACCCACCCACCTGATCGACCAACAACCTTCCAAAGTGGATATTAGCCAAGACCTGCTCCAAAGGGTCCATCTCCAGGCGCCACACCATCACCATGGCGAGCAGGGTACACATCAACTGTGTGAGCAGGGAGGCCGCCAGAAACGCCAGTGGGGCCACCACCAATGCCACCGCCAACTTGGACAGCACCACTTCCCACTCCGATACCGGCATCGACTTCCAGAACAGGATCGACCGGTCCCGTCGATCATCGTAGAGACTCCCGAGCAGGTAGTTCACTGTGACGGCTACAAGAATCAGGTTCATCAATATATTCACTACACTGAGCAGGGCATTGAATGAGGCGCCTCCCTGGTCAGCAGTCCTGTCTGAATCCGGTACCGGATCCGGATTTCGTTGGGGGGTAAAAGTCCATTCCCGAGAGAAATTCCACTCGGCATCACTGGCCGTATCGACGTTCCTTTCAATGCGGAATGAGGGTTCGTCTGAAGCAGAACTGTCGTCATCTATTTGTATGCGAATATTCATGCCCGACAGCGACTCATCCTGGGTTACCACTTCGATAAAAGCCTCTCCCACGGCGCTGATGCGATTCGCTACCACCACGCTCACCAGCATCACCCCGGTAAGCAGCAGGGCGGTAATCAGTGGGGTCCACAGTAAGGACACCCGGTATTCCTGCAGTTCGCGTTGAAACAGAGTGAACCAGCGAGATGATTGTGCATTAGCCATGGGATGACTCCCCCCCTATCTTGGCAACGAACAGGTCAGACACCGAAGGTGTGCGTACCTCGCCCAACGGTTCCAGCAATTCGCGAGCGACGCCCTCGTAAATAAAGGCCTTGCCGCCCAGAATGGTGCGCTTGCCAATGTGTGGGATGGCCTCAGCCCGGACTGCTGCATCGCCCACCGCATGAAGCTCGATAAACTCATCATCGAAGCTGCTCATCGGTTTGTGCAGGATGATTTTGCCCCGGTCCATAAATACCACTTCGGTAAGAATGTGCTCTACTTCTTCCACCTGGTGCGTGGAGATAATGATGGTGCGCTCGTCGTCGAAATAATCGTTGAGCAACTGTTCGTAGAACCGTTTGCGAAACAGCAGGTCGAGCCCGAGCGTGGGTTCGTCAAGAATCAGTACTTTGGCGTCAATGGCCATCACCAGGGCCAGGTGCAGCTGTACGGTCATGCCCTTGGACAACTCCCGCACCTTGCGCTTGAGCGTCACATCAGTGCTGGACAGAAAATGTTCAGCCTGGCTGCGGTCGAATCGCGGATGTATGCCTGAGACGTAATCGAGCAACTGGAGCACCGTCATCCAGCGCGGCAACACAGAGGTGTCGGCGATAAAACACACCTGCTCCATCAGGCGCGCATGCTCCCTGCGAGGGTCCATTCCCAACACGGCCACCTCACCCTCACAGCTGGTGAGCCCGAGCAGCGCCCTGAGCAGGGTTGTCTTGCCGGCCCCATTGGGACCGATAAGCCCCAGTACGGAGCCGGCGGGCAGAGCCAGATCAACGGCATCCACTGCCTGCAATTGATCAAAACGGCGACTGAGATTCCGGGCCTGTATTACCTGATTCATTCCGTACCCCCCTCCTGTTGCTGTAACTGCGCCACTACAACGTTCAGATCCAGACCCAGCACTCTCACCCGTTCGGCGAATGCGGGAATCTCTTCACTGATAAAACGCTGTTGTTCATCGTTGGTGAGTGCCAGGCGAGCTCCTTCTGTGACAAACATGCCAAGCCCTCGGCGCTTCTCCAGCAGGCCCACCTCAACCAGTTCCTGATAGGCCTTGCCTACCGTGAGGTGGTTGATCTGATAGTCTGCGGCCACTTGTCGCACTGAGGGCACTGCCTCGCCCTCGGCAAAACTTCCGTCCATAATGCGCTCCACAACCCGGTCTCTGAGTTGTCTGTAAATCGGTTGTTTGTCGTTCCACTCCACTGACACAGCCTTCTCCCGGAGCGCTTCTAGCGCTCGATACGCAGGTCACCAGAGCCAAGTACGGTCTGATTAATATCGGGATTGCCGCGATAGACTACGTCGCCACTGCCCAGGATGTTGACCTCAAGGTCGGAGAGTATTCCGAGCCGGGCGTCACCGGAGCCGACAATATTGACCTCCGCATGCCGGGCATTCAGATGGTGCAGATCGACATCACCAGAGCCGACAATATTGACTTCAAGATTTGAGATGGCATTGTCCGGCAACCCCGAGGGTCCCGAACTGTGAGACGCGCTGGAACGGCCTGTAGCGCTTGAGTCAGTGGCGCTGGGACTGCTCGAGGAAGCACTGTTTTGCGCCAGAACAATGTCACCAGAGCCCCGCAAACTGACCTCCATATCTTCGACCTGAACTTTACCCAGCTGGATATCGCCAGAGCCGGAAAGCGCAATGATCAGCTTCCTGGTGGCCAGCTTCGCCGCCTGAATCCCGCCACTGCCACTCATCTGCAGGGTCAGTTCCTCCCCTTGCAAGTCAAACAGGCGCAGATCGCCCGAGCCCGCTACCGACACAAAGACTTCGTCGCCGACAAAGGGTTTGACATAAACATCACCGGTTCCCTTCAGCTCCAGGTGCGACAGTGACGGAGTTGCAAGTTTGAACTTCACATTGCTGAAGTTCTCTTTGCGATGCTCGCGGCTGACCCCGAGCACCAGGGTCGAGCCTTCCATCAGAAACGGCTGCTTGGCCAGATCCTCTGCTGGCCCACGCAGCATCAGTTCGGTGCTGTCACCCTGGCTTATCTCTACTTCAACAGCCCCGAACACCAACACCGAATCAAAGGCCAGTCCTTCGACACGCTGGGTTTCTGCGTGCAGTGACAGCGCCACACAGGACGCCAGCATAAAACAAAGAATTTTCCACATAGACATTTCCTCAATCGCTCGATGTCACAGCGCTGTCTTCCCATCGCGGGTCAGGCTTGACAGAATACAAAGGCATTTCGGGTACCTCAATGACATGGTGTTATACGAAACTATAACACCTGACTCAGAGACTGCACAGTCGTTTCCGGTCACTCACCCCACAATCGCGGCAACTCGTCGCAGGCCGGACCTACAACGTCACAACACGAAGCGAAACAGGGAGCTGTCATGGCCACGATCAATACGGTGAGCGGCCCGATCAGGGTGGAAGAGCTCGGCGTCACCCTTATGCACGAGCATTTGCTAATTGCTTATCCTGGTTGGGAGGCAGATACGCTGCATCCGGGGCCGAATCGCGAGGCCATACTGGCCACCTGCATCGCCAAGGTAAAATCCATGCAAGCATGCGGCATACAATCCATGCTTGACCCCTGCCCCAACGACCTCGGTCGCGACGTTCAGCTCGCTGCCGAAGTGGCGCAGCGCACCGGTTTCAATATCATCTGCGCGACCGGATTGTACAAGCAGGACGAAGGCGGCTTTGCCCACTGGCACTATCGCCGCGAACTCGGCATCGCCGTCGATGCCATGACAGAGCTATTTGTCCACGAGTTAACCCGGGGTATCGGCGATTCCGGAATCAGGGCCGGGATCATCAAGATTGCCACGGGCGTGGGCCAGGTCACCGACTATGAATATCAGGTTCTGGAAGCGGCCGCGGCGGCGGCACTGGAAACCGGCGCTCCCATTACTACCCATACCGACGAAGGCACGATGGGCGATGTTCAGCAGCAGTTCCTGCTGGACAAGGGCATTCCCGCCCACAAAATCATCATTGGTCACAGCTGCGGCAGCAGTGACCATGCCTACCATATGGGCATTGTGGAAAAAGGCTCGTATCTGGGCTTCGACCGCTTTGGCCTCGATGTACTAACCCCCGACCAGCAGCGCATCGACGCGTTGATCAAGTTACTGCGTAAAGATCTGCAGCAACAGATTGTCATATCCCACGACAGCGTCTGGTGTACGCGGGGCGAACCTTTTCCGGCCGATTTACTGAATAGCGTAGACACCGACGTATTGTTCAACCCCACCCATTTTCACCGGCATATCATACCCAGGCTGCTGGCCGCCGGCGTTACTGAAGCGCAAATCAACACCATGCTGGTGGACAACCCGCGGCGCTTTTTTGCCGGGGAAGCGCCCCGGACAAATTGAGCCGGTGGTCATTTATGTCGTCCCAGAAGGCGGCGCCTGTAACCACATGGATTTGTTGTATTATTTTTTGGCCAATAAAGCGCCAATATTGACCTCCGGCAGTCTTTCAAAGGCAGGCCGCGCAAAGAGATAACCTTGCATCAACTCTATACCAGAATCCCGTAGCCATAGCATTTCTTCTCTTGTTTCGACGCCCTCCGCTAGAGGAGTAACATTGAGATCCCGAAATAAATTCAAACAATTTTTAATGATATGTTGCCGAGTGTTATCCCGATTGATATTCCGAATAAGCTCCATGTCAAATTTTATGATGTCTGTCTGAAAGTCAGCCAACAAACCCAGCCCGGCATAGCCAGAGCCAAAATCGTCGATTGCCGTCCTGAACCCAAGGCTGCTGTAATACTCAACGAGGCGTTTAACCAAATCACTGTCGTCAATTTTCTCCACTTCAGTAAATTCAAACATGATTCTTTCCGTTGGAAAGTCGTATTTTCTGGCTGCTTCCAGCGTCGTGCGAATACAGCGTTCAGGCTTATAAACAGCGTTGGGGAGAAAGTTGATACTCAGCATCGAGTCCAGTTTCAACCTGGCTGCCAAAGCGATTGCTTTAACCCGGCACAGCTGGTCAAACAAATACCGATTGTCATCGTTGACTTGGGATATTATGGAATAGGCCGATTCATTGTTTAAACCACGGACCAATGCTTCATACCCGAATATTTGATGGGTCTTGCAATTGATAATTGGCTGAAAAGCCATTGTGAAATCGAATTCAAGACTGCTCTTGTCATAACAGTTATCACAAGAAAACCTGTCATAAACTATGGGCTTTTCGCTCACTACAACTCCCTCATCATTGAATGTTAGCGGGACAGCGAGGCACTTATCCGCCACCCGCGGTCCAAAACACTGTGCAAACGGCGCACGAACCACCGCGTTTCAAAGCACGCAACTTAATCGTTCTGCCCACTCCGGCAAGCCCAAGGCGCTAAAGTAGCGAGTTGGCGGCACGGGGTAAAGTGCAGAACTCAGGCTCAACCGTAACGGCTCCCAAGGGACCACAGTTCAGGCCAGAATCGTACGCCAGGCTGGACCATCAAATGGAATGGCAACTGGCTAAATGAATGGGACCTACCGACTTCACCTGGGATCATCAGAGCCCTTGCTCCTGGAGTTATCCGTGAAAACACCCATAAGTATCCTCCGATACGACTGACAGAACCTCTTCAAGCGAGGCAACTTCCGGTGCGGGTTCATAGGAATGCCATTTCAAGTCCTGGCGCATCCAGTAGATTTTCCAGGTTCGGCTCTTCTTCACGAACGTAGCCTTAACGAAAGAATGCTGCAGAACCTCATCGGGATCGTCCCATCGCGGCCGAATCTCGAAAAGTTCAAGACTTTGACCGGTCACGCGGTATCCGATATCTATCTGGGACCTGAGGTGGGCGGGGGGCCTGTGAGCATCCACATATTCAGACGCCAGCTTTTCCACACGCCGAATTTCGAATTCACTGATAGCCACTTCCGACCTCCAGTCAAGTCCTGCAACAGATAAGTTGCAGGGTGTTTTCGTAACAAGGGGAGCCTGCGCAGAAAAATTCCTGTGCGAAGAATAAATTGCGTAAAATTTTGTTACATGTCTCTAATAGGTTGAGCATTTATTGTTTTTACATCTCACACCGGCAACTGGCAAGCAATCGTAGTCACAACCCGGTGAAATACGCGACAATGTGAATCTGATTCACAGTGCCTGGACTGGCTGATTGTTGCCACTATCGATTGTTCGGCTCTTGCTTTCTTGTCGATATCACAATCAGCTGCATAAGCAGCACAGCTAATAGTGCCTGCCAATAAAAGAAAGGCATCCTTCCTAATAGCCTGATCGGATGGCAAAACGCTCCGGTCATGGATCAAGCGCGGCCGGGCTGGGCCAGGACTACCAGGTTGCCGTCAGGGTCGCTGATTCGAACCAGGCTGGTCGTTGTTGCTGCCTCGATGTCCCCGGGGCCAAGCCCGGACTTCACGAGGCGGTCATGCTCCTCGCGTAAGCCGCTGACGATCAAGGTGATCGTGTTATGCCCTGCATTTTCAGGATTCAGGAAAAGCTGTAATCCTGCCGAATCCGGGTGATGCCATTCCACTAATCCTTGCATCGGACGAACGTCTGGGCTGCGACCCAATAGCCTGGCGTACCACTCCTCGCTAACAGCTAGATCAGTGCAGGTTATTTGTGCGTAGATTTTCTCCAAAGCCATCTGCGAACCTCGTTCATGCCACGCCTCAGGTTGTTCACCAGCCGCCGCTCTGGGACTCCCTGTCATCCCGATACAACTGGCGGGCAACGATTTCAGGCATCTTTGTTCTTGACGTTCCAGAGCATTGGCTCCCAAAGCTCTACCTTGTTTCCATCGGGATCCATGACCCATGCAAATTTTCCGTTTTCGTGTGTCTCGGGGCCATTGGTGACTGGCACGCCACCAGCTTGAAGCTGTGCCAGCATTTCATCGAGATTGTCGACACGGTAGTTGATCATGAAGGAAGAGTCGCTCGGGCGGAACCATTGACTGTCTCTGTCGGCGACATGCCGCACGGTCAGGCCGCGATCTTCAGCCGTGTCCTCCGTCCATTTCAGTATGGCGCCACCAAAATCCCCCAATTGCATCCCCAGGTACTTCTGGTACCCCGCCGCCAGTGCGGTGCTATCGCCTTTCGACTTTAGAAACACTCCACCGATGCCGGTAATCTTTGCCATTATGTCCTCCGGTTCTTTGGGTCGCTAACCCCTGATCGAGCGGTGCTAAAGCCGTCAAGCCCGAACGGCCGTGCCGCCCATACGGACTATCTGCTTACTCAATTTTCGCAATGCGTTCGCCATGGATTATCAGGTTGGTCCGAATGGGTAAATCGACCGCCGAGTGACGCTCAATAATGACCACCACCTGTCTGAGCGGAGTGACGTTTTCCTGCCAATTCGAGCATTCCACCACTGTTGCCACCTGAACTATATGCCATAAATTGTTGTGCTTTGGGTAAAGTGTGCCCTGTCACCGCCTCGCGCCCGGCCCATTCAGGGTTGCGTAAGGGGATCAGGTGGATACTGGAATGCCTGCACGTTGCTGGGAGCTGGACCATGATACTGATTCCCTGTATCGGGAAGGATTTCCCACGCTGCTTTTGACCCTACGAAAATGTGCCTGCCTATTTCGACTTCCGGATCACCATTCACGCACCCTAGGGTCACGCCGTGAATCTTCCGATTAACAATGCCGCACAGCGTAGAACCGCACTCGCTACAAAACTGCAACCCAGAGCCATCGATATCGACATAGGACGTGAGCAACTCTGCGCCGGAGGACCAGCTAAATTCAGCGGGCTCGACCAATGCATACGCCGAGGCCTGGGAGCTGAACGCCTTACGGCAGCGCGAGCAGTGGCAAGACCTCGCATCGCGAAGTTTGCCATTGACCTGATACTTCACCTTCCCGCAAAAACACTCGCCCGTTATAGACACTCAACTCTCCCTGGCGCATACCACCGCATTCGGCGGTTTGGCCGCTTTTATTGCTTGATAAATTGCCAACGGAGCTCAAAGCCATCGCCTGGCTTCAGCAATCACCGTATCCATTCTGTTGCGCTGTATCCTGCTGCGCCGGTTGCAAAGATATACCGTCTCACTCACCGGATTGCGAAGCCGGTGAGCTCTGATCTGCCAGGGCCTGCGGAATGCTTCAACCGCGTGTGCCGGTAAGACTGTAAAACCCAACCCCATGCTCACTGGTTCCAGGATCAGGCCGATCTGGTTCGAGAATCCCTTCCCGGGAAACTGTTGAGTGTGCTGGAATTCAGGATAGTTCGCGCCCGGCAAAAGGTCCACATGGTGGCTTCCGTCTGGGTGGTCAATGAAGCCGGGAGCCATCACGCGCATCACACCCTCGTAAGGAGGGTGCTCTGCAACTATCTGCTCCAGGTTTGACAGCGCTGTGCACCGATGTTTTCGGAGCAGGATGGGGAAGTTTCCGAATTGCCCATCTATCCACCGGTGACCGGATTGGTGTGGAGTTGTTTCAGTTCAAGAACCAGACCAAGCCGGACAATAATTTTGAATACTGGAAAACCGGCGTATTCCACTTCTGTGTGCAAGACCCCAACGTTGAAGACCTTGCGGAGCGTATCGTGGCCGCTGGCGTCAAACGTCGCATGGCAAAACCGCGTTACTATTATCCGGATGAAAAACCCTATCGCATGATTTACATGGAAGACCCGTTCGGAAACATCGTAGAGATTTACAGCCACAGCTATGAGCTGATTTACAGCGCAGGTGCCTACTGAATATTTGCCGACGGAAGTTCCGTCCGGGTTGCCTTCACCGCGCGAGACTGCGGCGGCGAGCAGTGCTCACACCCATAGCCACCACAGCGGCCAGTGGCATCAGCAACACGCCGGGCAATATATGAAACATCAGACCGTGCACTGGGCCATACATGCAACCGAGCTGCATCAGTACGGCGGGTATCATGCCGGCAACCAGACCCAGGCAAGCGAAGGTATAAACAGGCCGCAAAAGATAGCGACGGCTGGCCAGCCAACAGGCCAATATGGCGGGAGGCACCGCCAGCACAACAGTGTGCAGGTAGCAGCCGTGTCTCGCGCCCTGTGTCGAGGGTTCCAGCGGCGGCCAGAACAGGCTCGAAATCACGACCGACAGCCACACCATGGCCACGGCAACAGCGCAGACAAACAGCCCCTTGCGGGAGCGGCCAGGTAGCGCCAGACGAAAGGCGTACAGTGCCACAAAACCGGAGGCCAGCATGCCGCTCGTCACTTCCAGGGCAAAGCGCGGCGCTGATAATAGCTGCGCCAAAGCTGTGCTGCGCCAGGGCGCCATCAGGGTCATGGCAAAGGCCACTGCGCCAATGCCCAGCAGCCACCATAAAGCCACCAGAGCGTCACCTCCGCGCAGGGGTTTAACGGGCGCAAGGTCAGCACTCAGGGTGCCGATCAATTGTTCAGTGCTGGCCACTTAAGCTGCTTCCATGGTCGGTTACTCTGCTTCCATCAATTGTTTCAGACGACCAATACCGCGGTGAACACGTACCTTCACCGCGCTTTCGGAAATATTCATTTCACGCGCCGCTTCGGCCGTGGTCAACCCGACAATTTTGGTCAGTGTAATCGCCTCGCGCTGGCCGGGCACCAGTGAGCGCAGTAGTGCGCCCTGCTCGTCCACCTCAACGACGTCAGGTCCCACTGTTTCAGCCTGTTGCATTTCCCGTTGCCTGAGCAGGGCGCGCTCGTAACTGCCCTGGCGCCGCAACATATCAATAGCCTTGTGCCTGACAATGGCAAACAACCAGGGTCGAAACCGGCGGGAGGGATCGTAAGTGTGCCGAGCCTGGTGAATGGCGACCAGACTTTCCTGAACACAGTCTTCAGCAAAATGTGCGGGCCCGATTCGGCGTAACAGGAAACCGTAGATCACCCCCGACAACTCTTTGAGAAGTTGTCGGTAACTGGCTTCATCGCCCGACTGGGCGCGGGCCATCAAACTGGCCCAGCGCTGTTCATCGTTGGCATCAATTGGCGAAATTCAGGCTCCCGTCAAACCGCGCAAAGCGCTTTACTTGCGCGTCACTGTAATCCTGGCGACCGGATTGCGCCAGTCGTAAGTGGCCGGGGCCAGCACTTCGCCGCCGTTCGCTCCGCTGTCACCCAGATCGTGGAAGCCATTGGATATGTGCACAAAACCCTCGTCCCCTTCGTTGGGTCCGGGAGAATAGCCCTCTCCTGCACAACGCGGTCCCGGCATGTTCTGGCAATTCTGATCATTGGCTTCGGTTCCTGCATCGTAAGCCGGCACCTGCATTTGCGCTTCCCTTCCTCGGCGAATTGGCAGCTCCATGGATAACAGCGCCATGAAGGTATCATTGGTGGGAATCAGCATCGCGGCGACTGACAAACGGTCCCGGGGGCGAGCTCGAATCACCACACTGCTGCTCTGGCCGGGGCCGAGTAGCCCATCAATCGTGATCATATCAGTGGCGAAGTTCGCCAACGAATCCATCAGTGGCGCGGTATCACCATCCTCTGCGAGAATTTCCAGCACCTCGCTGGCCGGTTCCCCCAACTCGAACAAAGGCTCCGCGCCCTGCACAAATCTCGAATTCGGGGAATGGGTGACTACCAGTTGCGGCGTGAAGGTCTGCCCGGGGCTCAGATTGGTGATTGTCACCTCGTATTGATGGCCACGTTGCCCCAGCCTCAATTCCAATGGGCTCTGCGCGGCGGCAGCTAAGGACACCAGTAAAGCGGTGATCAACGTTGCGATTGATGCCATTGTACGAATCATGATCTTGCCTCTTTCTCAAGGGATGTCATACAGGTACGCACCGGCAAGGCAGATAGTTACATATTCCGGACAACTCCTGGTCACTGATCGGGCGAAGGTTGCTATCGGGCTGCCACAGTTCCGGCTCACTGACACTGCACAAGAACGCACTTGGTCTGCGGTAGATTGCTTGGGCAGCGTCGCTGGCCCAGGATAATGCGGGGCCCCTCAGGGGTGCCCAGTACCGTGACTGTGTTTCATGGAACGAAAAAACGGATCGGATTCCTGATCGCCGAGGTCGGCAAAATCGATGGTGATGTAGGCGGCCCGTCGCTGGTATTCCCGGGGCAGGGTGTCGGCCTGCTCCACAACCCGCTCCAGCGCCCATGACACGCGCTGCCCATCGCGGGTCATAACCATCGCCAACACCAGTTGCTGCTCACTCAGCCAGTCGAGCTCGTACTCAAGACCGTCTTTTTCATAGTGATAATTCTCAACTCGGGCACAGCCGGATTGCTGCTCAATCCGTTGCGGCGGATTATCCGTTCTCACTGCCTCGGGTGCCAACTGCCATACCTGTTCCCAGTCAAACTGACTGGCCGGTTCGGCGGCAGCCTGGTAAAACTCTATACCGCGCTGCTCGGCATCGTAGAAACGACTGAAATGGACGGTGCCCCTTGCGTTAAGCTCCCACATATCCGCGGTCCGCGACTGCGGATGAATGTGCATGACCCGAGACGCAGATCGCAACAAACGCAATGTTTCAGTCTGCGGTTGTGTCTTCTCGGCACCACCTTGCACTGTGGTCGAGATCCGATATTCGGCGCCATAGATTTGTGCCGGCAGATTGCAGGTCCTATCGTCGCCCGCGGCAGACAATGCCGACAATCCGGCCAGCCCTGCCAACAACAAGCCGTTTCGGGCTTGGTCACTGAAAAATTTCATGGTTTGATTTCCCTGAATAAAAAGCGGGGGCTTCGGCCCCCGTAAGTACAGCCTACTCAATCCCTACCGTTCAGATCGCAGCATTCGCCCGGGCAATCAGGTCCGCTGCGTAATCCATTATGTGGAAGATGACGCTCTGTTCATTGGTACCCGACACCAGGTGAGCACCGGGGCCATTGGCGTACAGGCCCACATCCTCCCCGGCATGGGTCTCTGAGCCCAGTGGCACCAGAGCTTCCTGATGATAACCGGGCGCCTCGGTATTGATGCTCGTGATATCAGCCCGGCCACTGAAGGGCGCAAAACTGTACGCTGCATCCGAATCCGTTTCGTCGCCCAGGTCCTGGAAGCCCAGACCGTTAGCATAGGCCAAGGTGGTGTACGGCATACCATCCGCGGCCAGAGTTGGCTCGGTGCTACCTACCGCAACCACTTTGCCCAGGATCGGGTTACCGCGCTTGGGATAGCC
>Ga0115567_10005206_pt1 | contig 12605 bp, 14 predicted proteins | sample COGITO_mtgs_1204_2_FD_88679 | JGI IMG/M metagenome (GOLD analysis project Ga0115567, IMG submission 88679) | Pelagic marine microbial communities from North Sea - COGITO_mtgs_120412 | ecosystem: Environmental > Aquatic > Marine > Epipelagic | place: Germany:Helgoland, sampling site Kabeltonne...
GTAACATGGTAGTCGGTCGACGGATTTGTCACCACAAGATCAAGATTATATTCGCGCTCTAACCGTTCACGAATGATATCCATATGTAGCAAGCCCAAGAACCCGATACGTACGCCAAAGCCTAGCACTGGAGAATTTTCTGGCTCAAACTGCAAGGCGCTGTCACTCAACGACAGTTTCTCGATTGCGTCTTTTAGGTCATTGTAATCTTCGTTTGAAACAGGGAAGAATCCTGCGTAGACGAATGGCTTGACGTGTTTGTAACCGGGTAGCATGTCGGTAGCGTGACTTCGTTTGACCGTCACCGTGTCACCCACTTTTGCATCTCGTGTTGTTTTTAAGTTCGTGACTATGTAGCCTATTTCACCAGTCGTAATTTCACTCGACGGCGTCATTGCGGGGCTCAAACTGCCGACCTCAAGTGCGATACCATCTGCACTGGTCGCAAGCATCTGTATTACATCGCCTTTCTTGATTGAGCCGTCGACAACACGCATATACAAAATCACGCCTCGGTAATCGTCATAGTAGCTATCAAAGATCAACCCGCGTGTCGGCAATTCCGCGGTTCCCCTCGGGTGCTCAATTCGTTCAACAATAGCGTCGAGGACTTGCTCAACATTCTCACCAGTTTTTGCACTAATTTTAATGATCTCGTCTTCGCTACAGCCCAGAAGATTCATCACTTCAAGCGTTGCATGGGGAACATCTGCCGCTGGTAAATCCACTTTGTTAAGAACGGGAATAATCGTGAGGTCAGCGGCTAGCGCTAGGTACACGTTGGCAAGTGTCTGCGCCTGAATTCCCTGGCTTGCGTCGACGACCAGCACGGCACCTTCACAAGCTTGCAGCGAACGACTAACTTCGTAGCTAAAATCAACATGCCCGGGGGTATCGATGAGATTGAGCTGGTGCTTCTTATACTCCATGCGTACCGGCGCGAGCTTAATCGTGATTCCTTTTTCACGTTCTAGGTCCATACTATCGAGTAGTTGTGATTTCATATCCCGGCGTTGCACGGTACTGGTTAACTCCATCATACGATCAGCAAGCGTACTCTTCCCATGATCGATATGAGCGATAATACAAAAATTTCGAATCATTTCCCTGTTCATAGTTGTGTTTTCCCTTTTTTCTTCGGCTTACCAAAGAATATGCGGAGCGCCGTTGCAATGACGGGGTTTGCCTCTTTCAAACGCAGTAGTCGACTAAAGAGTACGTATGATCCCAGGCTGACAACCGCGATAACAAACAGCTTTGGGAACGATTCAAAGAATCGGTCATCCGATAAACTTAGCGGCATCAGTCGTACCAGAATGTAGGTAACGAGCGCCATGCCAACCGTCGCGATAAACATTCTCCAGATAGATGGCCAAAACGACAGACCAAATAAGCCAGGTATTCTGATGGACATCACTGCAAACAATATCATCACTTCAAGAAACGCGACAATTGACTGCGAATACGCCAATCCGTAGGCACCCATATCGAGATAAATCGCCAGCCATATAGCCAATATAATGTTGAGCCCAATAGAAAATATCGATATATACAGCGGTGTTTTGGTATCTTGCTGCGCATAAAAACTACGTGCCGAAATAAAGTATATCGACCGGAAAAAGATTGCAATCGTTAACGCACCAAGTACACCAGCTATCAGCGCTTCACCGCCTGGCTTAATGATATCTACGACGTAGCCACGCGTGAAAAACGTGATTGCGGTGACCGGAAGCGTTAACCATATAATTACTCGTATAACGGTTTGCAGCTCGCTTTTAAATAAGTCTGGCCTTCCTTGGCTTAATCGTTCGGTCATCTGCGGGAACGCAGCCGTGCTAATCGCTACACCAATAAGATTAATAGGTGCCATGTGAAGTGTTAACGCCTGGTCGTACGCCGTCAAGGTACCAGCACGAAAACGCGATGCAATATTCGTCTCGACGATGCCGACGATGTAATCCATCCCTTGGTCAATTGAGCGTGGTGGTAACAGTCGTAGCACCTGACGAAAGCCTTTGTTTTTCCAATAAATCTTAAAGTCGTAATCGAAACCAAGCCCTAATAAACCGAGTGTACTGATGAGTAGCTGCAATATTGAACCGAGCACCACGCCCAGTGCTACGCCCATGATACCGCCTTCGAATATCTCCCAGCCAAAGATTGTAATGCCATTTGTGAACCACAAAATACCAATCACGATACCAATGTTATATATCACTGGTGCAAGCGTGAAAAACGCAAAACGTCCGACCGCCTGCTGCATGCTCGCAATAACTGTCGCGATAGCAAATAGGAACGGGTTTACCGCAATAACGCGCATCATACTGACCGCGAGTGCCATTGTAGATTCACCAAGTTTTGGCGCAATCAAATGCATAATCGGCTCAGCGAATATGATTATTAAGATGCTGGCGATAAGCGTCGAAAACGCCATGAAATTTATCATACTGCTTGAAAGTTCCCAAGCAGACTTCTTATTGCCCGTCGCAATACGTTTGTTAAATACGGGAATAAAGGTGACGCTCAGTGCCCCTGAAACAAGGATAAAGAACATAAAGTCTGGAACCTTAAACGCGGCTACATAGGCATCGAGACCCTCTGGATACGCTTCGAAATACTTAGCGTTTAGCAACCGGATTCTCAGGAAGCCAAACATGAATGAGACCAGCGTGGCACTCGATAGTAATACCGCAGCAATTTGCACGGTTACTTTCTGATTAGCTTTTGCTACTACGCGCTGGACTCGTCCCATATATTTGGTAGCTTTCTACGCCGCGTGCAGCATTGCCTCTTTTGGTAATGTCGCGTGCTCAAGTACTCGAACAACCGCTTCTTCTTCAAGCGTCTCTTCCTTTAGTAGAGCCTCTACAAGTTCTTCAAGGTATTTGCGGTTATGTCGAATAACATTCTCAGCTCTTGTTGCCGCTTCTTGCATGAGCGTCTTGATCTCCGCGTCTATTTCCTTGGCAGTATCATCACTATACGGACGGCTGTTCGTCATCTTATCAAATACCATGCCGCCGGTGTCTTCGTGGAAAACCTGATCACGCAGCTTTGTGCCCATGCCCTGTTCGATGACCATGTCACGAGCAATTTCAGTTGCCTTACGAAGGTCACTACCTGCTCCAGTCGTGATTCCATCATCTCCATAGATAATCTTTTCTGCAATTCGACCACCTAATGCACGAGCTAAGATATCCTTAAACTCATACACATTCGTGTAGCTTCTGTCTTCGGGAGGTAAAAACCATGTCACACCGCCAGTTCCACCGCGAGGAATAATGGTTACCTTATGAACCGGGTCACTGTCGGGAAGAATATGACCTACCAGTGCATGTCCAGCCTCGTGATACGCGGTCATCCTCTTCTCATCCTCGTTCATGACTTTCGTTTTGCGCTCTGGTCCAATGGCGACCTTCTCAAATGCTTCGGTAAGATCAGCATTCGAAATCTTCTTAGAGTTTCGGCGCGCGGCAACAATCGCGGCCTCGTTTGCAATATTGGCCAGGTCAGCACCAGATGATCCAGCTGTTTTCGCTGCGAGCTTATCAATTTTTACCGTATTATCAACTGGCTTGTTTTTAAAGTGCACATTCAAAATAGCTTCGCGGTCTTTTCGCTCTGGCAGCATAATGTTAGTTCGACGGTCGAAGCGACCCGGTCGGAGCAGTGCTGGGTCGAGCACGTCAGCACGGTTAGTTGCGGCAAGAATAATGACGTTCGTACCGGTTTCAAATCCATCCATCTCGACCAATATTTGGTTGAGTGTTTGTTCACGTTCGTCGTGACCGCCGCCCATACCAGAACCACGTTTGCGTCCCACGGCATCAATTTCGTCAATAAAGATAATCGCTGGTGAATTCTTTTTTGCCTTGGCAAATAGGTCACGCACACGGCTTGCACCCACACCAACGAACATTTCAACAAACTCTGAACCTGAAATACTAAAGAACGGCACGTTCGCTTCACCCGCAACAGCACGTGCCAGCATTGTCTTACCGGTTCCGGGGTTACCAACGAGCAACACACCCTTCGGTATCTTAGCTCCAAGCTCTTCGTACTTTTTTGGTGCTTTTAAAAAGTCCACAACTTCTTCGAGATCCTGCTTTGCGCTGTCGTTACCGGCAATATCATCAAATACGACTTTTTCCTTATCGAGTCCGTAGAGCTTGGCTTTCGATTTTCCAAAACCCATTGCCTGATTGTTTTGCCCCTGGGCCTGTCTCATCATGAAAATGAATAAAGCACCAATAAGTAATACTGGTATAAATATCGATGCCAGGGTCCAGAGTGTGCTACCTGTTTCAGATGCTGGAACTACTTCTACTTCAACTTTTGCATCTTTATCGAGCCCTTGTTCGTACAAGCTGCTTGCGCCATCTTTAACGGACTTTTCAGTAGCTTCATCCTGACCGTTCGGAGTAACTTTTATCTCGTTGCCTTGGATCTCAATCTTTTTTATCTCGCCACTATTGGCACGACTTGTTACGGTACTGAGTGCAACGTCTTTCAGATCATCTTTTTGCGACCCAAACCCAAATACCGCGACGACTGCTGCCACCATTAATACCCAAAACACCACCAAACGAATTGTGTTCGAAATCGGTTTTTTTGGTTGCTTTTGTTTCTTTGCCATAAATAATACAGTCCTTTCAGTATTCTAGAGTAAAAACTTCACGCTATATCTTACAATTATAGCATTCTACCAGTGTTTTCTACAAAAAATTCTTGTTTTGTGAATCGAACGATAATTCCAGCTCCCGCTGGCATCGAACTTCCCGGTTTAGCTGTTTTTATCATGTGCAGCATTTGCTGCAGTTGCGCAGACAATAACAACTGATTCGTGATGTTTCGTAGTAATTCTGAAGCGACCTCATTCGGTATCATAACAAAAAAATATCGTTGCCGGATATGGGTAAACTGTGTTATTTCAGCTTGGATCACCTGCTTTAGTTCGTGCTGCTGCTGGAATAGCTGATACATTTTTTGCTTTTTAACGACAGGCGCTCCGGAGAGATGCCGACGAAGACTATTACGCAGGTACGTGGTAGTGGCATTTGTTCCATCTTCGACCCATTCCAAGTTATGCGTTACTGCGTACTAAATAAGTTGCTGTTTTGACATAGTAAGCAGTGGCCTCCTAATGCTCTCATCGCCGAATACAGCCAACCCGCGCCACCCAGTGCCACGTATCTTATTTATCATAACAGTCTCGACAAGATCATCTAGGTGGTGCGCTGTGATTAATTGAGCCTGGAGCTTTTGGGCAACTGCTTTTAAAAACACGTACCGACGGGTACGTGCAAGTTCTTCGCTAGCCGTCATTCCTAGCTCTTCGCGAGTACATACAAATGTTAGTTCGTATTTGTCCGCTAAAGCTTTTACAAATCGCGCATCAGCTGCCGAGTCTTCACGAATTCCGTGGTCAAAGTGCGCGACGATAAACTGATGTGTATTTATCCTTGCTAGTATATCCAGCAGTACGACTGAGTCCACTCCGCCACTTACTGCTACAACATATTTCATATTAGAAATCGAGCTTTTTACTCAGCCAGACGGCGAGCCAAATCCCAACGACTCCGCCGATTAAAGGACCGACTCCAAGACTCCATACATCAAATGAATTATAATCGCCAAATAACCAAGGGATCAAACTACCGATGGTCATACCACCGACTGCTCCTGTCATTACTGTGTGCTTTGTCGCCATACCGTTAGTATACTCTATGTGCTGAGTTAGTTATTGCTACCGCTTAGATGATTGTAGTAGGCAGGACGTACCCAGCCGGTGTTCACATTTCCATGTACGCTCCTGTATTCCGTTTACGTAACGTTGAGAGTGCAGCCAGGACGGCAATGTCAACAATGACGATAGAAGCTCCACTATCGTGAAGCCTCTTCCTGTGCTTTTCATCACGGTAGGTGATTTCCGTATTTTTTAGTTGTATTGTTTGAATCATACGAAACGCTACATGTACCTCGTGCTCCCAAACGGTATCTTTTCTTTGACATTGTGGTTCGTTAAAAGCGTATCGGCCGAGTGGATAATCCGTTTGCCATAGCGAGCATTAATGCTATCGATAGACGATGTGATTGCTTTATCTCGGGCCAGCTCATCCCCAAAAATAGATAATTGCGAATCGTCCGGCTCACTCAGTTCGTAGCAAGTCACGCCAATTTCTTTGACATACTCGGGCGCATGTTCGAATAGTTTACGCGCTTGCTCGTAAATGGCCTGGTTTGAAAAAAAAGGCATCGCCGACATGTGCCGGGCGTGCCAATACGAACCACCCCAGCCACGACCTTCGTGACTGTACGCCCGAGCATGAACGCGCACGCCACGTGCAACCAAACCCTGAGAACGAACTTTTGCTCCGGTTTCTTCAGCAAGGTGATGCAACCGTTGCAATACTTTTTCGCGGGACATTTTATATTCTTCAAGCACGTATTGTCGTCCAGCGCTCTTAAGCGGGAAGTCGCGTTTATCCACCTCCCAGCCACGAAGGCGCTGATGCCAGTCTAATCCACATATACTTTTATAGACCATCTTTTGCAGGGTTACCGGGTCAGCGTCGAGAAACTCTAATGCCGTGAAAATACCAACCGCGTTCAGTCGCTGCTCCATCCGTTTAGCAATACCCGTCACATCGATTAGTTCGAGTTTTGAGAACACCTCGCGTAGATTTTTATGCGTAATAACATCGAGCCCATTTGGTTTATTGAGTCCTGCAGCCGTTTTCGCCAAGAAACGATTGGTGGCAATCCCTACGTTGCAGTTCATCGCAACACCTACCTCGTCCCACAGTCGTTGTTTAATTTCGTGGCCAATGTCGACAATACTACGCCCGGCTATTTTGGCCGTCGTTTCACTAAAATCAATCACGCCTTCGTCGATACTTTTCATCCGCACATGCGCCGAATAGTCTTGCATAATAGACATAAGCCTGTGATAAACAAACTTGTACTTAGCCGGATCACTTTCCAGCCACACAAGGTCTGGGCACAGTATCTTGGCATCCTTGACGCGCATGCCGAGCTTGACTCCTTTTGCCTTTGCCTCGTAGCTGCAAGTAATAATCATCGTGTGCTCCGTTCGGCGGTTGATAATCGCGACTGGTCTACCGCGAAGCATTGGTCGAGCTTGCTGTTCAACCGTCGCAAAGCAGCTATTAAGATCGATGTGCATAATGGTTGGCTCGGCGGTATTATACTCGGGTCTCATAGCCGATCACCTTCCATCGTCAGTCGCCAAGTGAGTCGTTCAGTGTCGAATTCGAGACGATAATCGGCTCCACCGTCGGTTACATCAAACATGTGGACGGTGCGCTTGCCCTGAATCGTCGGGTGTCGAAGACCAATTTCTGTAATCTCAATTTCACGGCCATTGGCTCGTTTAAATTTTACCGGTACGCAGGGGTTCAGACCGGTGCCAAATGTCGCAACTACCTGCACTCGTTCGTTCAAAAAAGTTTCATCATTCATAGGAAAATATCTCCAAATTAGTAGTTTAGAGAAACGATTTTCTATTTGTTCGCCCGTTTCTTTACCCGTTTCAACAACAAAGATCCGAAGACGATGATGAGTTATCTAGAGGGACGCTTTGTACCTTGGCACTAGTGTGTTTCGTAGGACTGCTTACTGCTATTTTAGCGCGTTCATACAGCTAAGCGCAAGTATATCTATCGCTTTATTTCTGCTGCGATTAATTCTGGCATAAGCCGTGGAATGTGATGACCAGTCTGAATCGTTTCAACAATGATATTCGCAGGAAGTGGAATATTATTCAGTAAATTTTCCAGATAAATTTTATTGTCTTCAACGCCTGCAAGAATAACGGTTTTTACCTCGACAGCACGAAGGTCAATATCTACCTTAGCGTCTTCAATGACTTTCTGGAATGAACGAAGCCGAGAGTGCGCTTTGTGAGAAAATAAAAAATCAACATTGGTCTGAACTTTCAGGACCGCTTTTCGTGGCAACAGTCGTGTTCTATACAGGAAACGGAATAGTGGCCATATCAACCGATGTGTATAGTTTGACAGCCCTAGTTTATAGATCATATTGTTCTTGAAAATAGTGTCGCGAACTTCATCTCTGCCGAGCATGACAGGCATATTCGTTAAAACAAGTTTTCGTATTTTATCATCATGAATTGTTGCGTACCGTAGGGCAATCAACGAACCCATCGAATGACCCATCAAGATGAATGGTTCAGTTATTTCAAGCTGATCAAGTGTCGCATTGAGGCTGTTTATGTGGTCAGCGTAGTCGTACTTTCCTTTACGAGGTTTCGGTGAATCACCAAACCCCAGTAAGTCGACGGCAACAACTTTATAATTCTGGCTCACCAGCTCGGTTACTTTGTGCCAATATTTTGACGAAGCTAAAAATCCGTGCAAGAGAACGACGGTAGGGCCGGTACCTTGAACGTCTGTATAGAGAAGTGGAATTGATTTCATAGTCGTCCTTTCTGCATGATATATGCGAGAATAATCATTGTGCGTTATAGTTTACTTAATTAAGTTAACTATAGTATAGTACTACATATATGGACGTATGTAAATACCCTATCGATGCAGAATAGTTCGTGTTATCTTTGAGCGCCGTACGCCAGGAGTTGACTGCACACGCAGAGCTACTACCGGTGGTAGTTCCAGGCGCGTACCGCTAACTTTGTCGTCACCATAACCGCCAATGCAATGACGAGCCAGACATCTAGCGTGTGCATAAGCGTTTGTACGATAATCGCGACAACAAGCGTACCGCCGCCAGCCAAATACGATAGTCTGCCCGCCTGTAAGCCATGCAACTGTTCTCGTTCATCGCGGAATGTCTCTCTCCAGACGAAAACGCCAAAGGCAATCACTGCCAGGCCAAGCAGCATAAGACTAGTCATGATATAGGCATCGGTCATGATGATATCAAACGGATTGATCAACAGTACCAGTGAGATAAGAATAGCAGCCGCGAGCAACCATTCTGATGAGTGTTTTTTAATGGTCTTCATAATAAAATATTTCCTCCACCGATACAGTAAATACTTGTGCTAATTTCAAGGCCAACAACACCGAAGGGACATAATTCCCTTTTTCAATCGATATGATAGTTTGCCGCGTCACGTCCACCTCACGAGCAAGCTGCTCCTGAGTAAGGAGTGAGTTTCGCCGTAACGCTGCGAGTCGACTATGTACTGATGGCTGTCGTTTCACCCTTTGAGTGTAGCGTACTTAAAATGTAAAGTCACTGAGACTACGCATGTAGCGCAAATTGTTCGTAGTGAATTTGTTCGGTTGGGACGCCTATTTTCTCGAGGTCAGCGACAACAGCTTCCATCATCGCAGGCGGACCGCACACGTAGACGTCGCGAGACATCACGTCAGGAACTTGTTCTTGTATAAGATCTCCGTTAATTCTTCCATATAATGCCCCAGAAACTTTTTTACCGCTATACACATAGCTGACGCCGGCGCCACTTTTAGCTATCGCATCGAGCTCTTTTTTTAGAGGAACGTCTCCGTCGTCTTTATTCCCATACAACAATGTAGCGTCCTGATGGTTCAACACCGACTCTTCGAACATAGATCGTATTGGCGTGATCCCCACACCACCAGCGATATATAATTTTTTTTCTTTTGTAGCGACCGACTTCGTAAATCGACCGAACGGCCCGGACACAATAACTTTGGTTCCTGCCTGTAGATCGCGTATCTGCTCGGTATAGTCTCCAACGCTACGAATTGTCAGTCGAAGCATATTGTCCTTCGGCATCATCGAAAGCGAAAATGGATGTTCCTGAAATATAAACTTCTTTGATAAAAATCGGACCATGATGAATTGCCCTGGTGTGGTTGCAAACGAGCTCAGTTTGTTAGCTCTGATATATACCGACGTTGTTGTCGGCGTTTCGCGAACAACCTTCTCGACAGTAAACTGGTGTTTAAAAAAATTATACAGCGGCAGATAAAATCTCCACATCAACACGTTGAACGCGACAAAGAGATACAGCGACAGCCAAAACCCATAGGCAACACTACTTGAATTTAGACTGCTACCGATAGCAAATTGGTGTAACGACGCAAACACGATGGCGACATAGACTGCAAGATGCACATAATACCAAGTTTCGAACTTGAGATGCTTCCTTGCAATGTATATCGAACTAAAGACAACGCCCACGAACAAGACCACCGCAATAGCGGCAAGATTTACATACGGTAAAGTTTGTATGAGTTGGATGTATTGTTCGAAATAATTTGTTTTTGAGCGAAGTGCGTAACTAGCAACGATAAATGGTGCATGCGAGACAATCAGTATAATCGCCGCGTATCCATTAAACCGATGGTACTGAGCCAGTTTATCGAGCCCAAAGGCCGATTCAATCCAGTCGATACGCCCCATGAGCATAAACTGCGTGAGGGCAAAAAAAGTAGCTAGCAGCCCGATCAATGCGCCGATAGATAGGAGTGCGCTAGCTAGTCCACCAGAAATCATCGGTGCAGATACAAGACCCCAAAACGCGACAACTGCAAACAGTGTCGCGCTCCAGAGACCTATAATGACTTGCTGTGCTGTTGTTGCCGGCCCGTCAAAAAGTGGAATTTTCATAGGTCTACTCAGTCACAGTGACTGAAGCTTTCATATATGTATGCGGTTGGCAGAAGTAAGGAAATTCACCAACTTCGTCAAACGTATAGCTAAATGTCTCGCCCTTACCAAATAGCTCACTCTCTGGGCCACCGTTTGATGGATCATCAACAGTCACCGTATGACCAACAGAGTCTTCATTTGTCCAGGTTACTGTCGTACCTTTTTTAACCGTGAGGTTTTCGGGGCCGTATGTATAATCTTTGATGCTAACTTGTTTGCCCGATGTGCTTTCGCTCGATCCGGACTGTGACGACGAGTTCCCGTTCGATGAGCTAGGAGTGGCCTCGTCATCTCCTTGATTCATTGCGAATGCGATAACGCCTACGATACCGACAATAAATACTGCTGCAATAATGCCAAAAAATGTCTTATTTGATTTCATATGCTCTCCTTAAAATGCAACACGAGGTAGTGAGCGGATGCTCAACTACCTCGTATAGTGTTACGTTGATCTTCTACAGCGTAGTGGCTATTAGAATTTGTCTGGGAATTGTTTTACGATTCCACCGGCTAGTGTTGAGAACAAGCCTTCGAGGTGATCAACAGCCTTGTCGCGTTGTGCAGTAGCTTTTTCAAAGTCACCTGCAGCTTCAGCGTCAATCATCACCGCTGTCATGTCTACGTGAGTCTTAAGACCAGAGTAGAGTACGTCTTCAGGTAGGTTAGGGTTTGCTTTTGCAAGGTAAGCAGCTAGTGGTTTAGTGTAGTTCTTGTCAATTGAGTCAAGAGCTTTCTTTTTACCAGCTTCGTCTTTACCAGCAGATGCAACTGCGTAGTTAACGAATTCGTCAAGGTGAAGTTTCCATACTGTGTTAAAAGTAGTTTCAGCGTCTTTGCCGTAAATACTTCCTACTGCAGCACCGATGTCAGTACCGTTTTTGTAGAGTGCTGCACCATCTGCGTCTGCGCTTTTAGTAGCTTGCAATGCTGATGCTACTGCAGTGTACGTAAGGTCCATGTGTTCAACGCCTAGTGCTACTAGAGTAGAACGTAGGTCGGCTGCCTTAGTTGCTGTGTTTGGTGTACCTTCAGATACGCCTTGTTCCATTGACATAGAGTCTTTGCTCTCATCTTGGTTGGCGCTAGAGATAGCATATCCTGCACCACCACCGACAAGTAGTCCGATGACGACTGCAACGACTGCTGTTGTTGTTTTAGATTCCATAGAATCCTCCTATTAAATAGTTTGTTATTGATTAAGCGTTGAAAGCTGGTACTTTACAAACTTAACTATATCTATAGTATTCTTAAGCATTCTCTAAGTCAAGGATGCATTGTAGGTCACTATTGATTAAGTTAAGAGGGTAAGGTATTAACTTTACAAACTTAACTATCTACTATAGTATTATAAGTAGTATGAATAAGTCAAATGAATATAAAACACAAGATATCGGACAGATTACCACGTATCAGTCTGGTATTGCTCAGGCTTCTGCGCACCGTGTCATCAATCGCGTCGTGACAGATTACCTCTTGCGATATGGTCTTACGTCTATGCAGTGGTTTATTCTTGGCTTCATCTACGACGCGGGCAACCAGGGCATCCGTATGTCTGATCTGATGCGTAAAGTGCATACAACACTTCCGTATATTACTAATACGGTTGCCCTTCTCGAGTCAAAAGGAATGATCAATAAGATTGGCCACGAAGGCGACAGCCGCATAAAACTTGTCAGCGTCGACAGCTCTTACGTAACAACCGTTCAAGAAATAGAAGAAGGACTGCGCGAGCATCTGCGTAGCACATTATATAAAGACGATGGCATTTCACGCCAAGAGCTGCAAGACTATATCTCTGTACTCTACAAAATAGTAAACAATAGCTAAGGTGACACTGTATAGATCTCGTACAGTTTGTAAAATCATTTCCACTAATCGGCTTCTCGAAAGACGAAGTCTTATATAGTCAGCAGCAATCTGTCGATGAAATCATATTCATTCGCGATGGATTTGCAAAA
>Ga0115567_10005213_pt1 | contig 12600 bp, 9 predicted proteins | sample COGITO_mtgs_1204_2_FD_88679 | JGI IMG/M metagenome (GOLD analysis project Ga0115567, IMG submission 88679) | Pelagic marine microbial communities from North Sea - COGITO_mtgs_120412 | ecosystem: Environmental > Aquatic > Marine > Epipelagic | place: Germany:Helgoland, sampling site Kabeltonne...
ATTGTGTTTTGAAATCATAATTTTGATGATTAGTGCGTTATAAGTGATAACTTTATAATCATATAGTTTTCTAAAAATCAATTTAATTATGAGTAATAAAAACACAGAAGCCTGGGAAGTAAACGAATCAACTGCAAAATGCCCTTTTTTAAATGGCGAAATGAACCACGCTGCAGGGAGTGGACCTTCTAATAGAGATTGGTGGCCCAACCAATTGAATTTAAACATCCTTCGGCAAAACTCTTCACTTACTAATCCGATGGATGAAGATTTTGACTACACCGAAGCTTTTAAATCGCTCGATTTAAAAGCTGTTAAAAAAGACCTTCATGAATTAATGAGCGATAGCCAAGATTGGTGGCCGGCAGATTATGGGCATTATGGTCCGTTTTTTATACGTATGGCTTGGCACGCTGCCGGAACGTACCGGATATCTGATGGTCGCGGCGGTACGGGTTCAGGCTCTCAGCGTTTTGCTCCACTTAACAGTTGGCCCGATAATGCTAATTTGGATAAAGCACGCCAGTTACTGTGGCCAATTAAGAAAAAATATGGTAAAAAGTTATCTTGGGGAGATTTGTTAGTCTTAACCGGAAACTGCGCTCATGAATCTATGGGATTGCCTATGTTCGGTTTTGCGGGAGGTCGTGAAGATGTTTGGCAGAGCGAAGAAGATATTTATTGGGGTTCTGAAACCGAATGGCTTGATAATGAAGAGCGATATGCCGGAGACGATTTGGAAAGTCAGTTGGGCGCTGCCCATATGGGATTGATTTATGTAAACCCCGAAGGGCATAATGGGAATCCAGATCCTGTTGAAGCGGCACAGTATATTCGGGAAACGTTTGGCCGGATGGCTATGAACGATTATGAAACAGTAGCGCTAATTGCCGGAGGACATACGTTTGGTAAAACCCATGGTGCTGCAGATCCTGAAAAATATGTTGCTGCAGAGCCTGCAGCCGCGGGTATTGAACAGCAAGGTTTAGGTTGGAAAAATAACTTTGGAAGCGGAAAAGGAGCCGACACCATAACAAGTGGCCTAGAAGGTGCTTGGACCAATACGCCAATTAAATGGGACAATAATTTTTGGGAAACCCTTTTTGAATTTGAGTGGGAACTAACAAAAAGTCCTGGTGGCGCACATCAATGGAAACCTAAAGATAATGCCGGTGCAGGTTCTGTTCCTGACGCTCATGATCCTAACAAAAAACAAGATCCCTTTATGTTAACCACGGACCTTTCTTTACGGATGGATCCAGCTTATGAAAAGATATCTAGACATTTTTACGAAAACCCAGAAGAGTTTGCCGATGCATATTCCCGAGCGTGGTTTAAATTAACACACCGTGATATGGGCCCAAAAGATCGTTATTTAGGATCAGAAGTTCCTCAAGAAGAATTGATTTGGCAAGATCCAATCCCTAAGGTAACTCACGAATTGGTAAACGACAGTGACATTTCCGAGCTTAAAAAGAAAATCCTTTCTTCTGGTCTTTCCATTGGGAAGTTGGTAACGACTGCTTGGGCATCTGCATCTACGTATAGAAATTCAGATAAACGTGGCGGAGCTAACGGAGCACGTATTCGGTTAGCGCCACAAAAAAACTGGAAAGCAAACAACCCAAAGCAATTAGCGGAAATTTTAGATACGCTGGAGCATATTCAGAAAGAATTCAATACAGCACAATCAGGAGGTAAAAAAGTTTCACTAGCAGATCTCATCGTGTTAGGTGGATGTGCAGCTATTGAAAAAGCTGCTCAAGATGCTGGACACACTATTAATATGCCATTTACACCTGGTCGTGCCGATGCGTCTGCAGAACAAACGGATGCTGAAGCCTTTGATGCACTAGAACCGCGAGCGGATGGTTTCCGTAATTTCGCAATGGACAAGTATAAGGTTTCTGAAGAAGAATTGCTAGTTGATAAAGCTCAGTTATTGACCCTTACCGCACCAGAAATGACTGTTTTGGTAGGTGGTATGCGTGTGTTAAATGCAAATTATGATGGATCTAACCACGGAGTATTCACTAAAAATCCAGAAAAACTTACAAACGATTTCTTTGTAAATCTTTTGGATATGGGAACCAGTTGGAAAGCAACCTCTAAAAATGATACTATTTTTGAAGGTAGCGATCGTAAAACAGGCGAAACCAAATGGACAGGAACCCGAGCTGATTTAATCTTCGGCTCTAACTCAGAACTTCGGGCATTGGCAGAAGTATATGCTTGTGAAGATTCTAATGATAAATTTGTAAAAGACTTTGTAAAAGCGTGGAACAAAGTGATGAATTTGGATCGCTTTGATTTAGCGTAATGAAGTTAACTTTTGTAAAACCCATAGCGGAATGGTAACTTTACCATTCCGCTTTATTAATCAATGTTATGAGCACGATATTATTTGACGCCATTCGAAACGAAGAATCACAAAAAGTAAAACAAATTTTACAAGAACATCCTCAATGGATAAACGAAAAAGATGCAAGAGGATCCACGCCACTTTTATTGGCTTGCTATTATGGACTTGAAGGTATTTCAGGAACAATTTTAGAGCACAATCCAAACATCGATGCGCAAGATGCATCAGGTAACACTGCTTTGATGGGCGTTTGTTTTAAAGGGCACACGGCAATTGCAAAACAATTAATAGATAATGGCGCCAATGTAAATATTACAAATTTTAATGGTGCTACAGCGTTAATTTATGCCGCTACTTTTGCTAAAAATGACATTGTAACATTATTATTAGCAAACGGAGCAGATACCAAAATAAAGGACGATCGTGGCAATACTGCTTTAGATCACGCCAATATGCAAGGTGCCACACCTGTAATTGAACTATTAAAGAATAAATAAATTAAATTTTTCGAATTTGAAATCTGAAACTTTAAAGACTACTCTTATACAATCGAAGTTGCATTGGGAAGATGCCGAAGCGAACCGAAATATGTTTTCAGAAAAAATAAATTCAATTTCTGAAGAAACCGACTTGATTATCCTTCCTGAAATGTTTACCACCGGTTTTTCTATGAATGCTTCAAATCTTGCTGAAGAAACAAACGGAACAACCTTAAACTGGATGATTGCCGAAGCAAAAAAGAGCAATGCCGCTATTACCGGAAGTGTGATTGTTTCAACAGGTACTAATTTTTACAATCGACTTTTCTTTGTCTTTCCAGACGGAAATTATAAAATTTATGATAAAAAACACACCTTTACGTTGGCTGGAGAACACAAAACTTACAGCAAAGGGCGCGAACGGTTACTTGTTGAGTACAAAGGCTGGAAAATATGCCCATTAGTGTGTTACGATTTACGTTTCCCAGTTTGGGCACGAAATACAGAAGACTACGATTTATTGCTCTACGTAGCCAATTGGCCTAAAAAGCGAACTTCCGCTTGGGATGCGTTGCTAAAAGCCCGAGCCATTGAAAACATGAGCTATTGTATTGGTTTAAATCGAGTAGGATTGGATGGCAATGATCACGATTATACGGGGCATTCTGCTGTGTACGATGTATTGGGCGAACAGATTTCCACAAACGATTTTGAAAAAGAATTTATAGAAACTGTAACCTTAACGAAAGAGCATATTGCTGCTACTCGGGATCATCTAAAGTTTTTACAGGACCGGGATCAGTTTCAGTTAGAATAAAGGTTTCATTTAAACTCCAATTTGCCCTAACCTCCAATTGTGTTGGGTAATATAAAACACGTTCGGGTTGCTGTCGGGTTAAGAAATTCCCAGTATCCCAGGCTCCATTTTCATTTTCGTCATAAATAATACGAACGTAATACTTGCCAGGGTTTATTTTTTCAAACAGGACAGGTTGCTGCTCTGTTATGTATTTTTCTGAAGTTACATTGAATTTACTATTGACCAACTGAATAATTATAGGAAGTTGGTTTAGGTTTTCAAGTGTAATATTCAACGTTCCATAATCTGAAATGGCTTTGGTGCGTATGGTGTAATTTAAGGTGTCGTTCGTAGCTTCGTAAAAATCGGTAATGGCCCCGGGCAACATCTGAATTTGATAGGTTTTTTCCAGAGTTTTAGGAAAAAACAATTGCGCAATATTATATTTTTTATTTATAAATGTTTCAGGCGTAAGGCTAATGGAATCGTTGTCTAAAACGGTTATTTTTTCAGTGTTTATTGATTCAATTGGGGTATTTGCCAGTAATTTTAAAGTATCCTTTGGTAAAACCGTCCCTGCATTTAATGCCGAAATATTCAAGGAGTCTTTATATAAATCTTTAATTCTTACATTCAACGTATCTAGAAAGCCTCTATTTCTAGCTAAGAAAAGAAGCGAATCGTTTTCCACTTCCGGTTTAAACCAATAATGCAAGGTGTCTTTTTCATGGTCTCGGTAGGTTCTGTATTCAAAATCTGAAGGCACTTGCGATATTAATTCTACTTGTAAACTATCTGCTTTTCCTTCATAGCCAAAAAGAATGTGGTTTTTGGTCTCATATGTAGGTCGGGTGATAAAATATTCAGGCGTTTCTTTAAAAAGAGTTAATGTATAGCTGCTATCGGAAGGTAAGGTGATAAAATTTTCAGCAAATCCTACTTTATCATTTACGGGCTGAAAGGTGTAGTCGTTATTGTTTTCTTTTAAAGCCATTAAAAGGTACTTTCCTTCTTTTACATTGGTAATCTCAAAAGTTCCGGTGCTGTCTTTTGTAGTAGTGATATATTTGGGTTTTTCTGAAAAAACCAAGGTATCGTTAAATGTTTCATCTATTTCATAGAGCATCACCGTTGTGGGCACTTCGGGCTCTGGTAATAGCGCGTCTTTTATGCGCCCGTTTACTTTTAGGCTATCAATGTAACTTCCGGTAGAGAACACATATTTGTAATATTTAAACGGGTTTTCTTCGTTATTATCTACAATACTTTGCCCAAAATTAATAGAATACGTGGTGTTTTCTTTTAGCGTATCATCTATTTTAATCCGCAATGTTTTAGACGTGCTAAGCGGCGTAATGTTTGGCGGATATTCAAGCGGAGGGGAAATGATTAAATTCTTCTGAAGGTCTTTCAGTTTTATATATTCATCAAAATAGATACTAATTTCGTCTCCGTCAAAATTCGTGGTATAATTTTCAGGAACACTCCGAAGGATAACAGGAGGAATACTATCGCGCTCACCACCAGAAGGAGAGCCTTTTTTGGCGCATTCTACAAACGAAAGTAGAAAAAGCAATACGATGGGAATGTATAATAATCGGCTTTTCATCAGGGCAAAAATAACGAATCTTTATTATGCAATGGCAATGGTTGCCAAGCTAAGTTTTACATTGTTTGCTTTTAACAGTTGTTGGGCACAGGTTTCAAGTGTGGCTCCGGTGGTAATAATATCATCAACTAATAAAATATGTTTGTGTTCAATCGCTTCTTTTTTCTGAAGTAAAAAAACGCCTTCTTGTTTCCAAGCCGCCTTAAAGCGTGAAAATCGCTCTTTAAAAACCTGTGATTTTGTGTTTGAAAGTTTCAGTAAAATATCATCTCGATACGGTATCTGTAAAGCTGCTGCAATAGCTTTACCAAAGCCTTCCACTTGGTTGTAGCCTCGCTTCTTTAATTTTTGTTTGTGCAGCGGTACAGGAATAACCAAATCAATGTTTTTATAGCTTTCTATTTCAGAAAGTTCACTTCCCAGCCATTTTCCGAAGAAAGCGCTAATCTGCTGTTGCTTTCTATATTTTAAATTATGAAGAATATTTTGCGTAATCCCTCTTTTTTGAAATTGAAGTAAAGCAGTAGCCTGTTCAATTGGAAATCGACCGTAAAAAATATCAGAAAATGTGGTGTCGTTATTTCTATGATGGCAAGCTAGTGGTAGGTCAAATCTACACGTGCTACAAAGTACTTTTTCGTCTTTCAAAAGCAGTTCACTACACCCATTACATACCTTCGGAAACAGAAGATTTAACATAATTTAATTTTTTTTACCATTTTATAAACGTTTTCCTTACTGCTACGTTAGTATTTTAGCATTTAAAACCAATTTGAGATGAGTTCAGAAACCAATGGAACCAAGTTTAAGATCCTTATAGGAGTATTATCTGTACTATTGATTGCCCTTGCCGTTTATACCGTTTCGCTTTACAATGATAGTAAAGATAAGGTAACTGGTCTTGAGCAACAAAAAGAAACAATTGAAAATGAGCTAGAAGAGCTTATCGCCAACTACGATGAGGTAATTCAAGATAACGAGTTAAAAGATAAAGACCTTTTATCGGCTCGAGACCGAATAGAAATACTTTTAGATTCGGTACAAAATGCAGAAGCCAATGTGCTTTTAATAGAACGCTACAAATCTGAAGTTGGAAAGCTAAAGTATGAACGTAAAATGCTTTTTAAACGAGCCGATAGTTTAATAGCTGTTAACAAGCGGATTTCCATGGAGCGTGACAGTACAACCACTGTTTTAAATGAAACGATAAAAGTGGTAGACTCTGTAAACGAGAAAAACACTTCCATGGCCGAAACTATTAAAAAAGCATCTATAGTAAAAGCTATCGATTTAAGGGGAGAAGCGGTAATTATCCGTAACAGTGGTAAAGTTGTAGATACCCGAAGAGCTAGTAGAGCCGATAAGGTAAGAGCTTGTTTTACATTAGCTCCTAATGCTGTAGCAAAAAGTGGTGATCGAGAACTATATGTTCAAGTTATCAATCCTAAGAATAACTTATTAGGTGATAAAGAAACAATCGGTTTTGAAAGTGGTGTATTAAATTACAGTGCTAAAACAAGTGTTTTTTATGAAAATGAAGAATTAGACGTCTGTGTATTGGTTAATGCAACTGAAAATAACTTAATCGAGGGGCGTTATACGGTAAATGTTTTTGATGGCGAAACGCAAGTAGCCACGACCACAATGGAATTAAAATAATAACAACTATAAATTTATTGAACCGCTACGGTGTTATCGTAGCGGTTTTTTTATTTTTGTGCTATGGCAAACAACGAAGATCATTTTAAGAAGGTAGTCTCCCACGCAAAAGAATACGGATATGTTTTTGCGTCCAGTGAAATATATGATGGCCTTAGCGCCGTATATGATTATGCGCAAAATGGAGTAGAGTTAAAAAAGAATATCCGCGAATATTGGTGGCGAAGTATGGTGTATATGCACCAAAACATTGTTGGGATAGATGCTTCCATATTAATGCATCCTACCACATGGAAAGCTTCCGGTCACGTCGATGCGTTTACCGATCCGTTAATCGACAACAAAGATTCGAAAAAACGTTATCGTGCCGATGTGTTGATTGAAGATTATGCTGAAAAGCTGGAGCAAAAAGCCCAGAAAGAAATAAAGAAAGCTAAGAAACGATTTGGCGATGATTTTGATGAAGCAGAGTTTGTAAGCACCCATCCAAGAGTGGTTCGCTATCGTAAGGAGCAAAAAGAAATTTTAGGTCGCATGGCAAAGTCACTTGCCGCAGAAGATTTAAAAGACGTAAAAGCACTTATTGAAGAGCTTGAAATAGCGTGTCCAGATACTGGAAGTAGAAACTGGACCGATGTACGACAATTTAACCTAATGTTTGGCACCAAATTAGGAGCTTCCGCAGAAAGTGCAACCGACTTATATTTACGTCCGGAAACTGCACAAGGTATTTTTGTAAACTTTTTGAATGTACAAAAAACCGGCCGCATGAAAATACCATTTGGTATTGCACAAACCGGAAAAGCTTTTAGAAATGAAATTGTCGCGCGACAATTTATCTTCCGTATGCGAGAGTTTGAACAAATGGAAATGCAATTTTTTGTTCGACCAGGTGATGAATTAAAATGGTACGAATACTGGAAAGAAACTCGTTTAAAATGGCACATGTCATTAGGAATGGGCGAAGAAAATTACCGCTTTCATGATCACGAAAAATTAGCACATTACGCTAATGCCGCTACCGATATAGAATTTAATTTTCCATTCGGATTTAAAGAGTTAGAAGGAATTCATTCTCGAACCGATTTTGATTTAAAAGCCCACGAAGAACACAGTGGGAAAAAATTACAGTTTTTCGATCCCGAATTGAACAAAAACTATGTGCCTTATGTAGTTGAAACATCAATAGGTCTAGATAGAATGTTTTTAGCGGTATTGAGTAATTCTTTAGAAGAAGAAGAATTGGAAGGTGGTTCTACGCGAACTGTTTTAAAAATTCCAGCAATATTGGCACCTACCAAAGCAGCTATTTTGCCGTTGGTTAAAAAAGATGGTCTTCCAGAAATAGCTCAAGAAATAATTGAAGAATTACAATGGGATTATAACGTGATTTATGACGAAAAAGATGCTGTAGGAAGACGCTATCGTCGTCAAGATGCTGCTGGAACTCCGTATTGCATTACGGTAGATCATCAAACAAAAGAAGATAATACGGTAACGATTAGGGATCGAGATACGATGGAGCAAGAGCGAATTGCTATTTCAGAAATTTCAGCAAAACTGAAAAAAAGTATTTCTTTTAAAACTTGGCTTCAGTAAAGAAGGGAATCCTTATAATTTTTAAAAGAGCAGATTTTATTCTGCTCTTTTTTGTATTTCGGCAATACTAACAGGATTCGCTTTTACGCAACGGTTCATTCTTCGTAGACCGTTGTATTTAACCCAAACTTCAGTGCCACCTGCTTTATAAGATTCTTCTAAATTAATAGGATCTAAAAAATTACCACTTTCTTCAATCTTTATGGTATAAGGGCAATCGCCTTCTTCTTCTGAATACACAATAGTGCCTTTTTTAAAGCCGGCATCCATCATTTTTTTCTCTATTTTCATTTTTTCCGAAGCCATTTCACTATCATTAGAAGTTGTATTTTTAGAGCTATTACAGGCTATTGCAAATACAAACAATAAGCTAATGGTAGTTTTTAAAAATGTCATTTTGTTCCAATTTTTAAGTTTTCAGTAGGTAAAATACAAATTATGCATGTTAATAAACAGAACATCTAAAAAAATTAACGTTTAATCCTGCGATTTTTTTTTGATAGATTGTATTTTTATGAAATTAAGAAAATGTTAACTAAAACTAATACGATGAAATTAAAATTATCCCTTCTCTTACTATTTTTACTAGCTATTGGTTCAGTAAGTGCACAAGATAAAAATGGAGAGGGTCCATTGTTAATTGGAAAAGTAACTTCCATGCAGCATGTCCCGTCAATAGCTTCACAAAAACAATTAGCTCCAGCACGTGTTAAAGAAGTTGAAATGAACGATTCGAGAGCTTCAAAAAACAACATAGTACCTGGTAAGGACCCACAAACAGAAGATGACTACTTTGTAAGGAACCCAAATAAATTATCAGGAAAAATACCAGGTAAAGCACCTTCTTTAGTGTTTGATGCTGCTTCTTCAAATTCGCAACCTACCGATCCTGCATTAGCTATAGGTCCAGACCATGTTTTTGTAGTATTTAATACGGGGTTTATTATTTATGATAAAGAAGGAAATGCTTTGACCCCACAAACAGCACCGAACCCTACAATATTTCCTAGTGGGGGATGTTGTGACCTTACTGTTTCTTATGATAATGCGGCAGATCGTTGGGTTGTTACATTTTTAGGTTCTGGTGCTCAAGTAGCAGTATCTGATGGTCCCGACCCTATTAATGATGGTTGGTACGTTTATAATATATCTACAATTGCTGATTATCAAAAGCTTTCAATTTGGAGTGATGGATATTATATTACAGATAATACAAATGCACCGGGAGGAAATTCAGATTTAGCTGTTTATGCTTTGGAAAGAGATGCTATGTTGGCTGGTGATCCTAATGCTCAGATACTAGGTTTTCCATTGCCAGGTAACGCAACCAATGGATTTTATAGTCCACAAGCTATAAATGTAACAGATGATAATTTACCTGCTCCTGGAAATGCACCTATAGTGTACCTACAAGATGATGCGTGGAGTGGTGTTTCAGAGGACCATTTAAAAGTATGGACAGTAGATGTTGACTGGGATACTCCGGGAAATTCTACAATTTCTCAACCTAATGAACTTGTAACCACTCCGTTTATAGGTGTTTTTGATGGTGGAAGTTTTTCTAACTTAAGTCAACCAGGTGGTGGTGCTATAGATGCATTACAAGCAACTATTATGAATCAAGCTCAATTCAGAAAATTTTCAGGGCATAACTCTGTCGTTTTTGACTTTGTAGTCGATACTGATGCATCCGGTGGCAAATTAGCCGGGATTCGTTGGTTCGAATTACGTCAACCTAACGATGGAGAACCTTGGACGATTTACCAAGAAGGTACCTATACATCTCCAAATGGTAAACATGCTTGGCATGGTAGTATGATGATGGATATTCAAGGTAATATAGGCTTGGGCTATACTGCTATGGCAGGGGCAGATACTCCTAACCCAACCGATTTTAGAGTGAGTTCATACTATACAGGTAGGTTTGCATCAGATCCATTGAACACGATGACAATAAGCGAGGAGCTGATTGCTGCAGGTAATGGAAATATACCATCAAACAGATATGGTGATTATAGTAAAATTGATCTTGATCCGAATAACGATAAAGAATTTTGGTTTATCAATGAATACATCAATTCAGGAAGAAAAGATGTGGTTGGCGTATTTCAAATTGCACCCAATTTTAATAATGATGTTGGAGTAGCTAGTGTCGATGAGCCAACTGATGGTTCTTTATCAAATTCAGAAGAAGTTACGGTTACTGTTTTTAATTTTGGCGAAAACGCTCAGTCAAATATTCCAGTTGAGTTAGTGGTAGACGGTACAACAATTGCCAACGAGGTTTTTGCAGGTCCCTTAGCTTCTAATACATCTGAACAATATACTTTTACAGAAACTGTAGATTTATCTACAGAAGGACAAACCTACGAAATAATAGCATCGACCAATTTGAGTGATGATGAAGATAATACCAATGATAGTGTTACTAATAACATAACCCACATATTTTCTAATGATATTGGTGTTGTAGAAATCACAAGTCCAATGTCTGGTGATGGTTTGGCTGAAGAAGAAATTACAGTTGTAATCGAGAATTTTGGTACTGCAGCACAATCAAATTTTGATATTTCCGCAGTAGCAAATAATGATCCATTTAATACAATTAGAGAAACAGTAGCAGGTCCTTTAGCTCCAGGGGCTACTACTACGTATACTTTTAATGAGACACTTAACTTTTCAACAACGATTGCTCATTCATTGGTAGTAAAAACCGAACTGACTGAAGATGGAGACACTAGTAATGATGCCAAAGAAAAAATTATAGAAAATTTCCCGTGTAATTCTAATACCAATGACACTACTCAACCAATTGGTCCAGGTTCTGGTCAAGTAACAGAATCAGTAATTACTATAGCGGACAACTATATAATTAATGATGCAAATGTTACTCTAAATCTAGAGCACACTTATACAGGAGATATAGATATTAAGTTAATGTCTCCTGATGGGACAGAGGTTATTTTGTCAGATAGAAACGGTGGCTCAGGTAGTGATTATACAAATACGGTATTCGATGATGATGCATCATCTCCTATCACTTCTGGAACACCTCCATTTACAGGAACATTTTCACCTGAAGGTAATTTATCAGATTTTAATGGGTTGACTTCTGCAGGCGACTGGACATTAGTTATTACTGATAATGCTGGTGGAGACGGCGGCCAACTTTTAGATTGGACCTTACAATTGTGTAGTGACGATCTTTTAGCTATTATAGGTGAAGAATTTGTGGATGGGTCTGAATTAATAGTAATTAATGAAGGCAATGACCAATTTAAAGCACAGTTAATGACAACTAATGTAACGAACAAACTGTCTATTACAGTTACTAATATGTTAGGCCAAACTCTATTAAACCACTTGTTAGAAAATAACGGGAAAGGGTATGAATATGACCTTGACATGTCTTACGTGGCTTCAGGGGTTTATATTATAAGAATAGGTAATAATACCTACGGAAGTGTACAACGAATTATCGTTGAATAAACAACCTTATTTTAAGTAGTAAATAAAAAGGCGGAATCATAGGTTCCGTCTTTTTTATGTTTTAAAAGTAAGCTCTCAACTGTACACTGCCCGTGTGTATCGTTTTTGAAGTTTCACTTTTCCTGCCAAAATAAGAAAGGTTGGCATCTAAGTATTTGGTAATTCGTTTCTGAAATAATAGTTGCCATGTAAAGTTAGTGCCAGGTTGTAACCCTTCTAACATTTGGTAGGCAACGGGTGAAAAAGCACTTCCGGTAAAGTCATTGGTAATATAATTAAACTCCCCATTCATCGATATCTTTTCAGCATTGCTGTACGCAAACGACGCACCTAACTTTTGTTGATTCAATTGTTCCATGTTGCCTAAGGTGTTATCCTTATTGCCATATTGATAAAAGACATCAAAACGTGTTTGTCGATCTAATAAATAAGAAACTTTCGGTTGAAACTCATAGGTATCTAATTTATAATTCCGAGCTGGAAAATTTTCAGAAGTACTTTCATTATTACCCAAAGCACCATTCAAGTTAAATAACCAACTTTCCCATACTTTATGATTAAATTTTAATTGGTGACTTTGTAATTTGTTTTTCTGAAGCCCTAC
>Ga0115567_10005215_pt1 | contig 12598 bp, 16 predicted proteins | sample COGITO_mtgs_1204_2_FD_88679 | JGI IMG/M metagenome (GOLD analysis project Ga0115567, IMG submission 88679) | Pelagic marine microbial communities from North Sea - COGITO_mtgs_120412 | ecosystem: Environmental > Aquatic > Marine > Epipelagic | place: Germany:Helgoland, sampling site Kabeltonne...
CTGCCGATCACCGCGCGCGTCCCTGCCGCCGCCGATTTCAAGGGCGGCAAGGTGGATGCGGCGCAACGTTCGCTCGATTATATGGGGCTGACCGCCGGAACGCCGCTGACCGACGTCGCAATCGACACCGTCTTTATCGGTTCCTGCACCAATGGCCGGATCGAGGATCTGCGCGCCGCCGCCGCGATCCTGAAAGGGAAGAAGATCAAGGACGGATTGCGCGCCATGATCGTCCCCGGCTCGGGCCTTGTCCGGGCGCAGGCCGAGGAAGAGGGGCTGGCCGATATCTTCAGGGAGGCGGGCTTTGAGTGGCGCCTCGCGGGCTGCTCCATGTGCCTTGCAATGAACCCCGATCAGTTGTCACCGGGCGAGCGGTGCGCGGCCACGTCGAACCGAAACTTCGAGGGCCGCCAGGGGCGCGGCGGACGCACGCATCTGATGTCGCCCGCGATGGCGGCGGCGGCGGCGATCACGGGGCGCCTCACCGACGTACGCGAGATGATGTGATGGGGCGCGGCGCGCGTTCAGGATTTACGCAGCTCGCTATGCGATTTGAGGACTTCGTCGCCGTCATCCTGCTCGATGCGGTAGGCCGGCGCGTCCTTGGACGCGTCGCGCGTGACCTCGGTGCCCTTTATCTTGAGCGTGATCTTTTGCGTATAGACGTTGGCCACGCTGCCGGTTCCGGTCCCGTTGCCCCAATCCCATTCGACGCGCGTGCCTTCACTATATGACATGATGTTTCCCCTCATGGCGTTCCCCGGATGAACGTCTGCCACACAGACCGGGTTCCGGATATGCGGCCCATGGTACAAGGATAAGACGATGGACAAGTTTACCAAGATCAGCGGCATTGCCGCCCCCATGCCGATGATCAATATCGACACGGATATGATCATCCCCAAGCAGTTTCTGAAAACGATCAAGCGCTCGGGCCTTGGCGTGAACCTTTTTGACGAGATGCGCTATGACGACGATGGTCAGGAACTGCCGGATTTCGTGCTGAACAAGCCCGCCTACCGCGAGGCCGAAATCCTTGTTGCAGGCGATAATTTCGGCTGCGGGTCGTCCCGCGAACATGCGCCATGGGCGATCAAGGATTTTGGCATCCGCTGCGTCATCGCACCCAGCTTTGCGGATATCTTTTACAACAACTGCTTCAAGAACGGCATCCTGCCGATTTCCCTGCCGCAGGAGCAGGTCGATCTGCTGATGGCAGAGGCGCAAAAGGGCGCGAACGCCCGGATCGAGGTGGATCTTGAGGCGCAGACTGTCACGACGTCCGACGGTGATGCCATCGCGTTTGACGTCGACGCGTTCAAAAAGCACTGCCTGCTGGAAGGTCTGGACGATATCGCGCTGACCCTTGAAAAGGCTGCGGCGATCGACACGTTCGAGGCCGGCGCAGGTGCCCAGCGCCCTTGGGTGTGACCGGCTGATCTTGCGATCCTAGTGACGAAAGGGTGTGCGCCACCCATATCTAGTGGCGCGCACATTCCCTGCTTCAAGTAACCTCTTGCGGTGGTGCAAACGCGCACCACAAACATGGGTGCATGCCGCGTTTCAGGCAAAAAGCCGCACCAATTGTTGAGCGCCGAGCCGAAACAAGGCAACATCAAGGCTAAATTGAGGCATACCGCCATAAAGTGCGGGATCAAGTTGGAACAACGCCGCGGCACCGTATCGCGGCAGGCCAAGTTGAAGGGATCGGGCAGTGTTTTCACATGTCGCAGGCGCAGCTTTGCGCGCTATGATGGTCGCCATTCTGGTCGCCTTGCCATCCTTGATGGTGGATCAGGGCGCACAGGACGCGAGCCGGATCATCCTTCCGATCGCGGTTGTGGCGGGCCTGTTGGTCTTTGTCGAATATGTGTCATCCTCGCCCAGTATTCTCGAATTTCGATTTGCCGCGCCCTATAACCGCATCAGGTTTGCGGCGGTTGCCTTTGTGGTTCTGTCGCTGTCGGCCATAGCGCGCGGCGGGCCGGAGTCAGGATCGTACGCGCTTTTGATGGCGGAGATCGACAGCGGCTTTGCTGCGGTGCTGAATTTTCCCTACTCGCCCGTGCATCAGGTGCCGCTGCTCCTGCCGGCGCACAGCGCGGCCGAGACGGTCGATTTCGCCTATGTCGCCGCCGGGCTGAGCTATGGCATGTCGCTTGTGACCATCGTGCTCTTTGCCCTGATCGTGCGCGTCCTTGGCTGGCCCGTGCGGCACGGCGCCTTCAACGTGTGGATGAACCTGCCGCTGTTCGATCCGACGCGCGGCGTCGACGTTGTGCGAAAGCTTCAGCGCGAGGCGGGCATTAACCTTTTCTTAGGTTTCATGCTGCCATTCTTCCTTCCAGTAATCGTGGCTGTGATGCGGGGCCTGTTCGAGATGCCCCCAGCGCAGCCGCAGACCCTGATCTGGATGATTTGCGGATGGGCATTTCTTCCCGCCAGCCTCGTGATGCGGGGCATCGCGATGCACCGCGTCGCCGAGATGATCTCGGCCAAACGGCGGCGCGTCTATGCGCGGGCCGGGGCGCGGTTGCAGGCGGTCTGATCGCGCTTTGCGTGTTATGGCTGGTGCTGGCGCCCCCTGCATGGGGCCAGCCGCTCCGGGTCGCCACCTTCAATACCGATCTGTCCCGCGACGGGCCGGGCCTGCTGTTGCGCGATATCCTGCGCGGCGACGATCAGGCGCAGGCAGTGGCAGACGTCATAGCCGGCGCGGGTGCCGACATCATTTTGCTTCAGAATATCGATTACGATCTGGATCATCTGGCCCTGTCGGCCCTTCGGGATCTGATCGCGCAACGCGGGCTGACATACCCTGAAATCTTTGCGCTGAGGCCTAATACAGGGCTGCCGACGGGGTTTGATCTGGACCGCGACGGCAGGCTGGGCGAGCCGGAGGATGCCCAGGGGCACGGTGCATTCGCCGGGCAGGGCGGGATGGCGATCCTGTCGCGCTGGCCGGTCGACGATGCGGGCGTTCAGGACCTTAGCGGTGCATTGTGGCGCGATCTGCCGCAGGCGATGCTGCCAGTGAGGGACGGTGCGCCCTATTATTCGGACGATACGCTGGCGGTGTTGCGGCTCGCTGATGTGGCACACTGGGCCGTGCCGATCATGCACCCGGACGGGCCGGTGACCGTGCTGGCGTTCCACGCCAATCCCCCGGTTTTCGACGGGCCGGAGGACCGCAACGGGCGGCGCAACCATGATCAGCTACGGTTTTGGCAACTCTATCTGGACGGCGTCTATGGCCCGGCGCCGGACGCGCGGTTTGTTCTGATGGGACATGCCAATCAGGATCCGGATCGCAGCGAAGGGATCAAGGACGGTATTCGGGGATTGCTGTCCGATCCCCGCATCAATGATGTCCGCCCCCTGCGCCCGGAGGGCGAGCCGCGCGACGCTACGGTCCACTGGCCGCGCGTCACGCCGCCCGATCTGAGGGTCAGTTACGTTTTGCCGTCACGCGACTGGCAGGTGAGGGCCTCCGGGGTTGCGTGGCCGGCGGACGGCCCCGCAGCCGAGCGTGCGGCGCTGGCTAGCCGGCACCGGATTGTCTGGGTCGATCTGGCGCCGCGCTAGACCCACTTGGCCAGAGGCGGCAGCGACATCAGCACCGCGTCCGCGTCATGCCCGGTCGCAAGCCCGAACTTCGTGCCGCGGTCATAGACAAGGTTATACTCGGCATATAGGCCGCGATGCACCAGTTGCGCGTCCTTGTCGGCCTCGCTCCACACTTGGCTGCGGCGCGCGTCGATCAGGGGCAGATAGGCGGGCAGAAACGCGCGACCTATGTCCTGGGTCAGGGCGAAATCCGCCTCCCAATCGCCTGAATTCCGGTCATCCATGAAGATCCCGCCGACACCGCGCGCCCGGCCGCGATGGGGGATGTAGAAGTATTCGTCCGCCCATTCCTTCAGTCGCGGATAAAGGTCTGCGCCATGCGGGTCCAGATGGGCGCGCTGCTGATCGTGGAAATGGGCCGTGTCATCCTCATATTCGATGCAGGGGTTCAGGTCGGACCCGCCGCCGAACCACCACGCATGCGGCGTCCAGAACATCCGCGTGTTCATGTGAACCGCCGGGCAATGCGGGTTCTGCATATGCGCGACAAGGCTGATCCCGCTGGCCCAGAAGCTGGGATCGCGCTCCATCCCCGGCACGCCGCGTGCGGCCATGGCCTTTTGCGCGTTCTCGCCCAGCTGGCCGTAAACCTCCGAGACGTTCACGCCGACCTTCTCGAATACGCGCCCGCCGCGCATCACGCTCATCAGGCCGCCGCCTGCATCGCTGCCATCGCCTTCTGCGCGCCGGGTCTCGCTGACCTCGAAGCGGCCCGGCGCGGCCTCCTTGAGCGGGCCGGCCTCGTGGCTGTCCTCCAGTCTTTCGAACGCGTCCACGATCTGATCCCTCAGGGTGCGAAACCAGTCTGCGGCGCGCTGTTTTTCGCTGGAGAAATCGTCGGTCATGGATGGCCCTTTCGGATGGTCAATGCGCAGGTGCGGTCACAGGATCGACCAAGGATCTGCCGCCGTCCAGCGTCATGATCTGGCCAGTCATGAATCCCGCACCGTCACTGGCCAGAAACTGGACCGCATCGACCAGTTCGCTGCACGCTGCGATGCGGCCAAGCGGCGTGTGCTCCTCGATGTCAGCGCGGTAATCCTCGTGATCTTTCAGCGTTTCCTGCAAGGACCGGCTCATCACCGACCCGAAGGCCAGCGCGTTGACGCGGATCCGGTGCGGGGCCAGCGTCACGGCCAGCGAGCGCGTCATCTGGTCGATCGCCGCCGACGATATGCCATACGCGAGCAAATCAGGATGCGCGCGCCCGGCGGCAATCGACGACAGGTTGATGATGACGCCGCCCTGCGGTGTTTCCTCGCCTTCGGACTGCTTGATCATGCGCTTGGCCACCAGCTGGCTCAGGCGCAGGGCGGTCATCAGGTTCTGCTCGATCAGCATCCCGACGGCGTCATCGTCGGGATTGAGCGAATCGGATGTGACGACCTGCCGCGAAGCGTTGATGAGGATGTCGATGGAATCGAACGCGTCTATCGTGGCGGACAAAAGGTTCGCCAGCGTCAGCTTCTCGCGCAGATCGCCCGCAAAGAACCGGATCGGGCCATCCTCGGGGTTCTCGCCGAGTTGCTCGATCAGAGTGTCCTCTTCCATGTCGGCGAACATCACATTCGCGCCCTTGTCGGCCAGATGCCGCCCGATGGCGAGGCCGATGCCGTTGGCGCCGCCCGTGACGATGGCCGTCTTGCCGGATACCGAAAATGACATTGTGAGAGTGTCCTTGTGAAGGGCGCCTAGCGCTTCTTGCGCATGGGGCGGCGGGCGTGCAGCAGCTTGAACCGGGTATCGCCGCCGGGCGTCTCTGACACATCGGCAAAGAGCCCGGCCAGCGTCTGCTCGTAGGGCAAATGCCGGTTGGCCACCATCCAGAGCTGGCCGGAAGGCTTCAGCATCTCGGCGGCTGCGGCGATAAACGCGCGGCCCAGCGCGGGATCCGCCTTGCGCGCGGTATGAAAGGGCGGGTTCATCAGCAAGGTATCGGCGCCGGTCTCGGGGCGCCAGCGCAGGGCGTCCTCCCAGTAAAAGCGCGCGCGCGGGTCCGTCACGTTGAGCCGCGCGCAGGCGAGGGCCGCATGATCGGCCTCAACGGCATCGATCTGCTTGATCGAGGCGCGCTCCAGCGCGCGGTGCGTCAGGTATCCCCAGCCCGCGCCCAGATCGATGACATGCGCGCCCAGCGTATCGGGAAGGTTATCTGCCAGAGCACGGGACGCCGGGTCGATCCCGTCGGCGGAAAAGACACCCGGTGCGGTCACGTATCCCTCCTCGATCTGGCCGGGCTCGCCGAGGCGCCATCCGGCCAGATCGGGCGCCGGGTTCATCCAGAAAAGTTTGCCATGCACCTTGTTGACCGGACCCGAGACGCCATCGGCCTGCTTGCGGCAAGCCTTCATCGCCGATTCGATGCCGTCAGTCTTCAGGCCATCGACGATGACGGGACCATCGGTAACGCTGGCGGCCTCGGCGATCAGGGCGCGAGCGCGGTCCTTGGCGCGCGGCAGGCAGACCAGTGCGGCGCCATAGCGCCCCTCGGGCGCGGTGTTGCACGCATAGCCGAGCGCGGCGAAGTAATCGCTGTCGGGTTTGGTGCCGGTGATCACATGGCACAGATCCTGCGGCAATTCCGAAAGATCGCTGTCGGGTGTCGGCGCAAACACCGCGATTCGGGCACCGTCCGGCAGGGACAGGCCGCCGCCGTTCAGCGCCAGTGACAGTCGAATACCGGACATAAGGTCTATTCCCGTTCCATCGTGCATTGCAGGGGGTGTTGATGCTTGCGGGCAAAGTCCATCACCTGCGCCACCTTGGTTTCCGCGATCTCATGGCTGAACACGCCGACGACGGCGACGCCCTTCTTGTGAACGGTCAGCATGATTTCAAACGACTGGGCGCTGCTGAGGCTGAAAAACCGCTCCAGCACGGCCACGACGAACTCCATCGGCGTGTAGTCGTCGTTGAGCAAAAGCACCTTGTAGAGCGGCGGACGCTTGGTCTTGGGACGGGTGGCGACCACGACCGAGCTTTCGCTGTCGTCATCGTCGTCGGCCAGTGTCCAGTCTTGCGATGTCATGAGGTCCACGTGTCTGCTGTGCTCGTCGATAGATCAGGCCGTCTATATAGCGTTCGGGAGCGATTTTGAAAGGGGGTCAGGCGGCCATGTCTTTTGCCCGCCGATCAGGTGCCCCAGCCGTCAGACTGCATCTCGCGCAGGCGACTTGCGGTGCGCTCGAATTCGAAACTGCCTTCGCCCTCGACATAAAGATACTCCGGCGTCGCGGCAGCCGAGCAGATCAGCCTCACCTTGGCCTCATAAAGTGCATCGATCAATGTGACAAAGCGCTTCGCCTCGTTGAAATTCTGGCGGCTGAGAAGGGGGATATCCTCCAGCACCAGCACGCGCGCGGCATCGGCGAGCGCCAGATAGTCAGCCGCGCCCAGCATCCGGCCGCAGAGATGATAGAACCCGGCGCGCGCGACGCCGTTGTGAAAGGCCGGGATTTCAAGCTTGCGCTTTTGCACGGTCAAGATGTGCGGCGCGGCCTTGCCGCCCGTCAGGCTCTGCCAGACCTCCTCGATCTGCCTGCGTGCCTCGGCGTCGATGGGTGTGAAGTAGGCGGGACTGCCCGCCAGACGGTCCTGCCGGTAATCGGTGGGCGACGCCAGCTCGTGCACGACCATGCGGTCTTTCAACAGCTCGATGAACGGCAGGAAAAGCTGACGGTTCAGGCCGTCCTTGTAAAGGTCGTCCGGGATGCGGTTGGACGTGGTGACGACGACGACGCCCGCATCGAAAAGCCCCTGAAAGAGTCGGCCCACGATCATCGCATCCGTGATGTCGCTGATCTGCATCTCGTCGAACGCCAGCAGGCGCACTTCGCTCGCGACCTTCTCGGCCACGGGCGCCACCGCGTCCTCAAGGCCCTTTTGCCGCGCGGCGTGGATGCCTGCGTGAATTTCCTGCATGAAAGCATGAAAGTGAACGCGCCGGTTCGGCACGTCCAGCGAGGCCGCGAACATGTCCATCAGCATGGATTTGCCGCGCCCGACACCGCCCCACATGTAAAGGCCCTTTGGGGGCTCCGATGCCTTGCGGAACCAGCCCTTTGACTGCGGCTCGGCCAGAGCGGCGCGGATACGCTCGAACTCGGGCAGGATGGCCTCCTGCGCGGGGTCGGCGGTCAGTTCGCCGGAATTGACCTTGTCGGCGTAGATATCGGGCATCGTTGTCATGGCGGCTGGCATACCCTGTGCTGCGCTACGTTGAAAGTGGTCAGGCCCGCGCGTCCTTGGGCGAGCCCATGACGACATAGGACGTGATCGCATTGACTTGGGGTAGCACGCCTATGACATCGGTGTGAAACGTCTTGTAGCTGGGCAGATCGGCCACCTCGATCCGCAGGAGATACTCGACCGACCCGGTGATGTTGTGACATTCCACCACCTCGGGCGCGATGGCCATCGCGCGCTCGAACGCCTCCTGGCTGGCCTTGGTGTGGCTGTTCAGGCCGACGGTCGCATAGGCGATAAATCCGACGCCCATTGCGCTGCGGTTCAGAACCGCGCGATAGCCCGCGATCACGCCGCGCCGCTCCAGATCCTGCACGCGGCGCAGGCAGGCGCTGGGCGACAGGCCGCAGCGATCTGCAAGGGTGATGTTGCTGATCCGGCCATCGCGCGAAAGCTCTTGCAATATGCGGGCGTTTATTTGATCCATGGCGCCGGATAATTGCTGAGTAACTGCCAAAGCGCAAACAAACGCAATTACATTGCACGGATACCTGCATATTGTTGCGCATATGACATTTGACATCCTCATGGCGCTGGTCGCCTTTTGCTTTGTCGGGGTGATGACGCCCGGCCCGAACAACCTGATGCTGATGGCATCGGGGGCAAATTTCGGCTTTCGCCGGACCGTGCCGCATATGGTCGGCGTCGGTCTGGGGATGCCCATTCTGACGCTGCTGGTCGGCGTCGGCATCATCCGCGTTTTCGAGGCGTTTCCCATCGTTCAGACCATCCTGACGGGTTTGAGCGTCCTTTACCTGCTCTACCTTGCATGGAAGATCGCCAATGCCGCGCCGCCGCGGCAGGCCGGTGCGGATGATGTGGGCAGACCGCTGACCTTCCTGCAGGCCGCCGCGTTCCAATGGGTCAATCCCAAGGCGTGGTTCATGGCGCTGTCGGCCATAACGCTCTATGCGGGCGGGCGCGACCCTCTGGCGATCCTCTGGGTGGCGGGCGCCTATTGCGCGGTTTCGTCCATCAGCACGACGAGCTGGACCGCATTGGGCCAGCAGATGCGCCGGTTTCTTGGCACGCCGGGACGGCTGCGCGCGTTCAACTGGACGATGGCCGCCTTGCTGATGGCGACGCTGATCCCTGTGCTGACGCCTGCGTGACGTCTGCAAACCGGGCAAGCTGATTGCATTTCGCACCATATCCAGCCATATACCGCAGGCACCCAGCGGAGCCGCGCAATGACCCAGTATCTCGATTTTGAAAAACCCCTCGCCGAAATCGAAGGCAAGGCCGAAGAGTTGCGGGCGATGGCCCGCGCGGGCGAGGGCGTGGATGTCGCAGAGGAAGCAGCCGCACTGGACAAGAAGGCGGCGGCCATGTTGCGCGATCTTTACAAGGATCTGACGCCGTGGCGCAAATGCCAGGTCGCGCGCCACCCCGAGCGGCCGCATTGCACAGACTACATCAAGGCGCTTTTCACAGAATTCACGCCGCTGGCCGGTGACCGGAATTTTGCCGACGATCACGCCGTGATGGGCGGTCTTGCGCGTCTGGACGACCGCCCCGTCATGGTGATCGGCCATGAGAAGGGCAACGACACCAAATCCCGGATCGAGCGTAATTTCGGCATGGCCCGCCCCGAAGGCTATCGCAAGGCGATCCGCCTGATGGACATGGCGGGCAAGTTCGGTCTGCCGGTGATCACGCTGGTCGACACGCCCGGCGCCTATCCCGGCAAGGGCGCCGAGGAACGCGGCCAGTCCGAGGCGATCGCCCGCGCCACCGAGAAATGTTTGCAGATCGGTGTGCCTCTGGTCAGCGTCGTCATCGGCGAGGGCGGATCGGGCGGCGCCGTCGCCTTCGCCAGCGCCAACCGCGTCGCCATGCTGCAACACTCGGTCTATTCCGTCATCTCGCCCGAGGGCTGCGCGTCGATCCTGTGGAAAGACGCCGAGAAAATGCGCGAGGCTGCCGAAGCGCTGCGCCTGACCGCGCAGGACCTGATGAAGCTGGGCGTCGCCGACCGACTGATCGACGAGCCGCTGGGCGGCGCGCATCGCGACCCCGGCAAGGCGATAGACAATGTCCGTGCCGCGCTGGGCGCGATGCTGAAAGAGCTGGACGGCAAATCCGCCAAGGCGCTGGTGCAGGATCGCCGCGAGAAGTTTCTGAACATCGGCAGCAAGGGTCTTGCGGCCTAGCTTGCCAGCATCCTCAGCCCTTGCGTCACGTCCGAGCGTACGGCAATGCGCAGTGCCGGCTCGTCTCCGGCCTTCAGCGCGCCGATGATCAGGCGGTGATAGGGAGGCGATTCTTTCTGGCGCATCCTGCCATAGAGCTTGCGCATGGTCGGCCCCAGTTGCAGCCAGACCGTCTCGGCCATGGCCAGCATCGCAGGCGCCTGCGCGCGCAGGTATAGCGTGCGGTGAAACTCCAGATTTCGGCGGATATAGGCGACGGCGTCCTGCCGTGCGATATCCTCGGCGATCGCTCCGTTGATCGTGGTCAGCCTGTCTATCAGCGCGATATGCGCGCGAGGCAGGGCGCGGCTGGCCAGTTCGACCTCCAGCAAGGACCGGAGCGCGGCCAACTCCTCGATTCGGTCGTTGCTCAGCTCGGGCGTCGATACCCGGCCCGACTGGCTGAGCGTCAGGGCCCCCTCGGCCACCAGACGGCGCAGCGCCTCGCGGGCGGGCGTCATCGAGACGTCGAATTCCTTGCCGACCCCGCGCAGGGTCAGCGCCTGACCGGGCGCGATCTGGCCGTGCATGATGCGCGTGCGCAGGCCGCGATAGACGCGGTCATGGGCGGCCGGGGCCGGATCGGGGCGTGTGTTCATCAACATGACACTCTTGTGATCACGAAATCACGCTCCGTCAATCAAAGCGATAGCGATGCAGCCCCGTGCCATGCTGGCGCAGCCATTTCCGGCGCGCCGGGTAGTCCGGCATCAGATCTTCGACCACGGCCCAGAAGGCGGGCGAGTGGTTCATCTGCTCCAGATGCGCGACCTCATGCGCGGCGACATATTCCAGCACCTCAGGCGGGGCCATGATCAGCCGCCAGGAATAGCTGAGACCGGCGCTGGACGAGCATGACCCCCAGCGCGAGCGCGTGTCGCGCAGGGTCAGCTTGCCGTAAGGGCGCCCCAAAGCGGCGGAATAGCGATCCGATGCCGTCGCCAGCCGGTCGCGCGCCAACGTTTTCAGCCATGCCTGCAGGCGCGCGGGCTGGCCGCCCGGAACGATCAGCGCGTCGCCCGCCGGCGTCACGCGCTTGCCCGTCCCGGCCTCCAGCCGCAGCATCTGGCCCTCGACGGGGATGCGCGCACCGGGCCTCGCCTGCACCTCGGCCTCGCGCCCCTCCAGATGGCCTTGCAGCCACTCCTGTTTCGAGCGGGCAAAGTCCAGCGCCTCGCGCTCCGGCAGGCCGGGGGGCAGGGTCAGCGTCACACGCCCGTCCACCGCCGACACACGCAAGCTTATGCGCCGCGCCCGCGCCGAACGGCGCAGGGTCAGCGCGATTGGGGGGTTGCCGGGAAGGGTATGCTCGCCCATATGCCTGAGTACTGCTGCGGATGCCTGTCTTAAAGGCTTTGACACCTTTGCACCGTTATGGCAGGTGGCGCAGACCGCATGCAAGGCACCATATTTGGAAGGGACGCATCATGCCCAAGGAAGAATGGGGCGTCAAACGCCTGTGCCCGACGACGGGCCAGCGTTTCTACGACCTGAACAAGAATCCGATCGTCAGCCCCTACACGGGCGAGGTCGTCGAATTGAACATCGGCAAGAGCCGGTCGATCAAGGCTGATGCCGAGGATGCGGAAACAAAGAAGATGAAAGAGGCCAACACCGACGATGACAAGGTGTTGGAGGATGATGACGACGACGATGTCGACGTCAATCTGGGCGACGACGTGCTCGAGGATGACGAAGACGAGGACGTCTCGCTGGACGAGATCGCCGACGTCGCATCGGAAGACGACGACAGCTGATATCGCAAGGCCGGGCCGGATCTTTTCGCTTGATCCTGCCCGGCGCTTTGCCTAAGTCAGCTTTCAGTGGCCCAGAGGGCCGCATTCGGGGCCTTAGCTCAGCTGGGAGAGCGCCTGCATGGCATGCAGGAGGTCAGGGGTTCGATCCCCCTAGGCTCCACCATTCCACCTTTGAAAAGGGACACATAGATGTTCCATTTTCGACAATGGTATTTCCAATTTGTTGAAGATGAAGCGCTTGAGTACCATGTCGGGTTCTCAGCCGGTTCAGCTTGGTGTGGCATGTACGACACAGAATGCCTGCCTTCCGTCATAGTTTGTCCGGTCTGGTAAAGCCTCCTGTATTCGCTGAAACCAATCGCTCGCGCAGCGCCCGCAAGATGATTGACTCGATCTCGCGCACGCGTAGCCCGTGATCATAAGCGAGCCGATCTACGAGATTGGCAATCTCCGGATCCTTCGGCCCATACAGGGGCCAATCGCGCAGTTCATGGCTGTCTGGGTGGTTTTGCGTTTCCATCGACTCATCTCCAAGTTGGCATGCGCCGCCCGAATAGCATGACTACCTAGGCCACCGGCAGCATCCCAACACAACGTAGCACCTCAATTTCAGATGCTTTGGTAAGGAAACGAAAATTTTAACGGAGCGCACTTCCTAGGCTCTGGACTCGTTGTCTGTTCATAGCCAGAACAAAACTGTGGCTGCGAGGGCGATGGCTGACAGGAAGACCTTCGGGCATCTGTCGTATCGCGTTGCGACACGTCGCCAATCCTTCA
>Ga0115567_10005217_pt1 | contig 12596 bp, 12 predicted proteins | sample COGITO_mtgs_1204_2_FD_88679 | JGI IMG/M metagenome (GOLD analysis project Ga0115567, IMG submission 88679) | Pelagic marine microbial communities from North Sea - COGITO_mtgs_120412 | ecosystem: Environmental > Aquatic > Marine > Epipelagic | place: Germany:Helgoland, sampling site Kabeltonne...
GCCAGCGGCGCCGCCGCCGTCACGGGGTCATTTCCCGGCCCCGAGATGCGCGTCCAGATCCTCGAGCCGGTCCTGCCCCCAGAACCGCGCATCATCGTCGGTTATGTAGAACGGCACCCCGAACGCTCCGGCCCGTACCGCATCCTCGAGGTTGCGGCCGTAGGTCTCGGCCCCCTCCATCATCCCCTTGTCCGCGAGGTCGGGGTCGAACCCCGCCCCCTCAAGGCACCGCCGGATCACCGCGTCGTCGGCGATATCGCATTCCTGTGCCCAGCAGGCGGTCCCGATCCCGTGGACCAGCGCGCCGAGGTCGCCGCCCCCCGCCTTCTGCGCCGCGATGATCGCATAGGCCGCGGGCGCCCCGTTCGTTGGCCAATGCGCGGGTTTCAGGTTCAGCGGCAGTCCGGCCTTCTGCGACTGGCGGCGCAATTCCTGCGCGAAATATTCCTGCCGGGCGGGGTGCTGTTCGCGCGTCGGCGTGCCGCCGGTCTTGGCGAACAGCGCGACCACGTCCAGCGGGCGGTAGGTGATCGCCGCGTCGTGCCGGCGCGCGATCTCCTCCAGCCGCGTTCCCGCGAGGTAGACGAAGGGGCTGAGCGTCGCGCAATAGTAGTCGATATGGGCCATCTCGCGTCCTTCGGGCCTTGGGAAACTATCGGGCACGGTAGGCCTGTGCTAGTCGGTGTCAACGCCGCGAATCCCGGAACGCCAGATGCCTCAGGTCACGGAACCGAAACTCATTTCAGGCAACGCCAACCCGGGCCTGGCAAAGGCTGTCGCCCGCCGCATGTCGATGCACCGCGGCATGAACGTGGGCCTCGTCGATGCGCGGGTCGAACGGTTCAACGACGGTGAGATCTTCGTCGAGGTGTTCGAGAACGTGCGCGGCGAGGACATGTTCATCCTGCAGCCCACCTCGAACCCCGCCAACGACAACCTGATGGAACTGCTGATCATCGCCGACGCCCTGCGCCGGTCGTCGGCGGCGCGCATCACCGCCGTCATGCCCTATTTCGGCTACGCCCGTCAGGACCGCCGCACCAAGGCGCGCACGCCCATCACCGCGAAGCTCGTCGCCAACATGATCGTCGAGGCCGGGATCGAGCGCGTCCTGACCCTCGACCTGCACGCGACGCAGATCCAGGGATTCTTCGACATTCCCGTCGACAACCTCTACGGCGCACCGATCTTCGCTCTCGACGTGATGCACCATTTCAAGGGGCGCATGGACGACCTGATGGTCGTCTCGCCCGATGTGGGCGGCGTGGCGCGCGCGCGCGACCTCGCGCAGCGGATCGGCGTGCCGCTCGCCATCGTCGACAAGCGCCGCGAAAAGGCGGGCGAGGTCGCCGAGATGACTGTGATCGGCGACGTCGCGGGGCGCACCTGCCTGATCGTCGACGACATCGTCGACACCGCCGGCACCCTGTGCAAGGCCGCCGACGTCCTGATCGAGAACGGCGCCTCCGAGGTCCATTCCTACATCACTCACGGCGTGCTGTCCGGCCCCGCGATCGAGCGTGTGACCAACTCCTCCATGAAGTCCCTGATCGTCACCGACACGATCCAGCCCACGCCCGAGACGCTGGCCACCGACAAGATCCGCATCGTGCCGACCGCACCGATGTTCGCCCAGGCCATCCTCAACACCTGGAACGGCACGTCCGTCTCGTCGCTGTTCGACCACGAGACGCTGACGCCGATCTACGAGGGGATGTACTCCGCGACGTGAGCGTCGCCATCGCCCCCTGGCGCCCGCAGGACGCGGACGCCCTCTTCGCGGCCCTGTCGGACCCCGCGATCTACACCTGGCTGGACGAAGATCCGCCCGCCGACCCCGCCGAAATCCGTGCCCGGATCGAACGGACGCTGCGCGGGCCGCGCGGCGGTGACGAGGTCTGGCTCAACTGGTGCGTTCGCCGCGATGGCGCGGTCGTCGGATACACCCAGGCCACCGTCGATCACATGCAGGCCACGCTCGCCTACGTTCTCTCGCCTGCCGTCTGGGGCACCGGGGTCGCCCGCACCGCCTGCGCGCTGACGATCGACACCCTGCGCGCGCACCACGGCGTGACGCGCCTCCTCGCCGATACCGAAACCGGCAACCTCCGCTCACAGGGGCTGCTGGATCGCCTTGGCTTTCGCGAAACCCACCGGACCACGCACGAGGTCTTCTACGCCCGCGCCGCCCGGTGATCTGCGTCACAGATCCCAGTCGTCGTCGTCGCGGACCGGCCCGATCGCCTGCCAGCTGACCCGCACGCGCGCGACGCGCGTATCGCTCCATGTCCTGAACACGATGGTGAACCCGTCCTTGTCCACGTCCTCGGTCTTTACGTCGGCGCGGGCATTGGCGTCGTTCGACATGTCCCACATCGACAGGCCGACGGTGACCATCGGCGCCTCGACGAAGCCCGACGGCAGGTCCACGCGCACGCGCGCCTGACGCGTCCCGTCACCGGTCCACATCACCCCGTCCACGTCGAAATCCGAAAACAGGATGGTCTCGCCCTGCTCGATCCCCAACCTGCTGGTGGAGAATGTCCTCATATTGTCACCCGTTTCCCGGCGACGATACTAGCGGCGGAATCTGGCGAAATGTAGGACATTCGCACACGAAAAGGGCCCCGCACCGCGGCAGGGCCCTTTTCCGCAGGTGGATGGCGGACTTAGCCGAAGTTCGACTGTTTTGGGTCGAGCCCGATATGGGTGCCCATCGCCACCATGTCGGCAAGCAGCTTGGCGGCATCGTCGACCGGGCCGGGCTCGTTCTCGAACGTGGTCTTGGCCTCGTCGTGCGATTTCTGCGCCTCGGCGAGCATGTCGTCGAACACCGCTTGCGTCATCTCGCCCCGCGGCAGCGCCTGTTCGGCCAGCACCGTCACGCCCTCGGCTGAAACCTCGGCAAAGCCGCCGGAGACGACGTATTCCTCGGTCCCGCCCGCCTGCACGACGCGCAGGATGCCGGGGCGCAGCGTCGTGATCGTCGGCGAATGCCCCGCCATCGCGGTCATGTCGCCGTCGGCACCGGGGATCTGGACCTCGGTCGCCTCGACGGACGCCAGACGGCGCTCGGGCGAGACGAGATCGAATTGCATCATGTCGGCCATATCGCCCTCCTGTCAGATCGGGGCGCACCCTCGCGCGCGCCCCGCAATGCATCACGCGGCGGCGGCGGCCATCTTCTCGGCCTTGGCCTTCACCTCGTCGATGCCGCCCACCATGTAGAACGCGCCCTCGGGCAGGTGATCGTATTCCCCCGCCACGACGGCCTTGAACGACGCGATCGTTTCCTCGAGGGGCACCTGAACACCCGGCGATCCGGTGAACACCTCTGCCACGTCGAAGGGCTGGCTCAGGAACCGCTCGATCTTGCGCGCGCGCGCGACGGTCAGCTTGTCCTCCTCGCTCAGCTCGTCCATCCCCAGGATCGCGATGATGTCCTGCAGCGACTTGTAGCGTTGAAGGACCACCTGAACGGACCGCGCGACGTCGTAATGCTCTTGGCCCACGATCTGCGGGTCCATCAGGCGCGACGTCGAATCGAGCGGGTCGACCGCCGGATAGATCCCCTTTTCCGAGATTGCACGGTTGAGGTTCGTCGTCGCGTCGAGGTGGGCAAAGGACGTGGCGGGCGCGGGGTCGGTCAGGTCGTCGGCCGGCACGTAGATCGCCTGCACGGAGGTGATCGAGCCGTTGCGCGTCGAGGTGATCCGCTCCTGCATCTGGCCCATGTCGGTGGCCAGCGTCGGCTGGTATCCCACCGCGGACGGGATACGACCCAGCAGCGCCGACACCTCGGACCCGGCCTGCGTGAACCGGAAGATGTTATCGACGAAGAACAGCACGTCCGTCCCCGACTGGTCGCGGAACGCCTCGGCCATGGTCAGGCCGGACAGCGCCACGCGCATCCGCGCACCCGGCGGCTCGTTCATCTGGCCATAGACCAGCGCCACCTTGGATTTGGTCAGGTCGTCGGCGTCGATGACGCCCGATTCGATGAATTCGTGATACAGGTCGTTGCCTTCGCGCGTCCGCTCACCGACGCCCGCGAACACCGAATAGCCCGAGTGCACCTTGGCGATGTTGTTGATCAGCTCCTGGATCAGCACCGTCTTGCCGACGCCGGCGCCGCCGAACAGGCCGATCTTGCCGCCCTTGGCGTAGGGGGCCAGCAGGTCGATGACCTTGATGCCCGTCACCAGAATCTCGGACGCGGTCGACTGCGCCTCGAATGGGGGGGCGTCGGCGTGGATCGAACGGCGCTCCTGCTCGCCGATCGGACCCTTTTCATCGACGGGCGCACCGATGACGTTCATGATACGCCCCAGCGTCGCGTCCCCGATCGGCACCGTGATCGGCCCGTCCATGTCGGTCACTTCCTGACCGCGGACCAGCCCCTCGGTCGCGTCCATCGCGATGGCGCGCACGGTGCTCTCGCCCAGGTGCTGCGCGACCTCGAGCACAAGCTCTTTGCCGTTATTGTCGGTCGTCAGCGCGTTGAGGATCTCCGGCAGGTGATCCCCGAACTGCACGTCCACGACGGCGCCGATGACCTGTGTGATCTTGCCTTTGGCGTGTGCCATGTCTGTTCTCCGGTCCGGTTAAAGCGCCTCGGCGCCCGAAATGATTTCGATCAGCTCGTTGGTGATGACAGCCTGGCGCGAGCGGTTGTACTCGATCGTCAGTTTGTCGATCATCTCGCCCGCGTTGCGGGTGGCGTTGTCCATCGCACTCATCCGCGCGCCCTGTTCGGACGCCGCGTTTTCCAGCAGCGCGGCGAATATCGCCGTCGCCACACCGCGCGGCAGCAGGTCGGCGAGGATCGCCTCCTCGCTCGGTTCATAGTCGTAGAGCGTCGCGGGACCGTCGCCCTCGGCGTCGTCGAACTTGGCCGGGATGATCTGCTGGGCCTGCGGCTTCTGCGTCACCACGTTCTCGAACTCGGCGTAAAAGATCGTGGCCACGTCGAATTCGCCCGCGTCGAACCGCCCGAGGATGTCGCGCGCGATCATCTGCGCCTCGCCATAGCTGACGCGCTTGACGTCGCTCAGGTCGACATGTCCGACCAGCGCGTCACCGAAGTCGCGGCGCAGCATGTCGCGCCCCTTCTTGCCGACGGTCAGGATCTTGATCGACTTGCCCTCGCCCTTCAGCCGCTCGATCTCGACCCGCGCGCGGCGCGCGATCGAGGAGTTGAAGCCGCCGCACAGCCCCCGCTCCGCCGTCATCACGACGAGAAGGTGCGTCTGGTCGCTGCCGGTGCCCGACAACAGACGCGGCGCATTGTCCGACCCGCCGACACCCGCCGCGAGGCCCGCCATGACGGAATTGAACCGCTCGGTATAGGGCCGCGCGGCCTCGGCCGCATCCTGCGCCCGGCGCAGCTTTGCGGCGGCGACCATCTGCATGGCCTTGGTGATCTTGCGGGTCGACTTGACCGACGCGATCCGGTTCTTGAGGTCCTTGAGACTGGGCAAACCCGGTCCTCCCTAGCGCGTGACGATCAGGCGAAATCCTTGGCGAAGGCGTCGATCGCGCCTTTCAGCTTGTCCTCGGCATCGCCCTTGATCTTGGGATCCTCGTTGGTGATGAAGTCGAGAACGTCGCGCGCCTCGCCCCGCATGTGCTTGAGCAGCCCGGCCTCGAACCGGCCCACGTCGCCCACCTTGATCTTGTCGAGGTAGCCGTGCGTGCCGGCATAGATCACCGCCACGATTTCCGCGTTGGTCAGCGGCGAATACTGCGGCTGCTTCATCAGCTCGGTCAGGCGCGCGCCCCGGTTCAACAGCTGCTGCGTCGCGGCATCGAGGTCCGACCCGAACTGCGCGAACGCCGCCATCTCGCGGTACTGCGCCAGCTCCAGCTTCACCGGACCGGCGACCGACTTCATCGCGTTGGTCTGCGCGCTCGATCCGACGCGGCTGACCGACAGGCCGGTGTTCACGGCCGGGCGGATGCCCTGAAAGAACAGTTCCGTCTCGAGAAAGATCTGACCGTCGGTGATCGAGATCACGTTCGTGGGGATGAACGCCGACACGTCGCCACCCTGCGTTTCGATGATCGGCAGCGCCGTGAGCGAGCCGGATCCGTTGTCCTCGTTCAGCTTCGCCGACCGTTCCAGCAGGCGCGAGTGCAGGTAGAACACGTCGCCCGGATAGGCCTCGCGGCCCGGCGGGCGGCGCAGCAGCAGCGACATCTGGCGATAGGCCACGGCCTGCTTGGACAGGTCGTCGTAGATGATCAGCGCGTGGCGCCCGTTGTCGCGGAAATGCTCGGCCATCGCGGTCGCGGAATAGGGCGCGAGGTACTGCATCGGCGCGGGGTCCGATGCGGTCGCGGCGACCACGGTCGTGTATTCGATCGCACCCGATTCCTCGAGCCGCTTGACCAGCTGCGCCACTGTCGACCGCTTCTGGCCGATCGCGACGTAGACACAGTAGAGCTTCTTGCTCTCGTCGTCGCCCGCCGCGTCGTTATACGACTTCTGGTTCAGGATCGTATCAAGCGCCACGGCGGTCTTGCCGGTCTGGCGGTCGCCGATGATCAGCTCGCGCTGGCCGCGGCCGATCGGGATCATCGCGTCGATCGACTTCAGGCCCGTCGGCATCGGCTCGTGGACCGAGCGGCGCGGGATGATGCCCGGCGCCTTGCTGTCGGCGACGCGGGTTTCCGATGTCTCGATCGGCCCCTTCCCGTCGAGCGGGTTGCCCAGGCCGTCCACGACCCGGCCAAGCAGCGCATCGCCGACCGGCACGTTCACGATCGACTTGGTGCGCTTGACCGTGTCGCCTTCCTTGATGTCCCGGTCAGAGCCGAAGATCACGACGCCGACGTTGTCGCTCTCGAGGTTGAGCGCCATGCCCCGGATACCGCCCGGAAACTCGACCATCTCGCCGGCCTGGATGTTGTCGAGCCCGTGCACACGCGCGATGCCGTCACCGACGCTCAGCACGCGCCCGACCTCGGCCACCTCGGCCTCCTGGCCGAAGTTCTTGATCTGGTCCTTGAGGATCGCGGAAATCTCCGCGGCATTGATCGCCATTACCGGGCCTCTTTCATGGTGTTCTGCAATGCGGAGAGCTTCGACGCGATCGACGTGTCGATCATCTTCGAGCCCACCTTCACTATCAGACCGCCGATGAGGCTCTCATCCACGGTCGTCACGATTTTCACATCTTTGCCCTCGTCGCGGCTCAGCGCGCTCGCGAGCTTCTCGGACTGCGACTTGGTCAGCGCCTTGGCGCTCGTGACCTGGGCCGTGACCTCGCCCTTTTCCTCGGCGATCATGTCGTCGAGGCGGCGCAGCATGTGCGGCACGGCGAACAGGCGCCGCTTCGTCGCCATCAGGCCCAGCACGTTGGTCATGGTGGCACCCAGGCCCATCTTGCCCGCGACCGCGGTGATCGCGGCGGCCTGCTCCCCGCGCGGATAGACCGGCGAATTGATCAGGTCGCGCAAATCGGCGCTGTCGTCCAGTGCGGCGCGCAGCGCGTCCACGTCACGCTCCAGCGCGTCCAGGCCATCGCCGTCACGGCTCAGGTCGAACACGGCGGTGGCATAGCGTCCCGCGATGCCCGTCGAAATCGAAGCTGTCTCGGACACGTCCGTCCTTTCCGATGCTCGCCTGCCGGGGCCGTCATGTCGCCCGGCACCCGAAATGCCCCGCCGATCACGGGGCCGTCAAAATCCGTGCCGATCTAGCAGAGCGTTCGGGGGGTCGCAACCGCGTCGAACGTCAAAAGGCGCGCGTCCGGCGTCACGCGGGCTTTGCCGCGCCAAGACCGATCGGCACCTCGCGCCGTGCGCCCTCACGTTCGACCAGGCCGCTGGGCGCCGCGCCCGACTTCGCCGCCTCCAGCATCAGCACGCCGCCCGCCGTGACGAACGGCACCCGGTTGCCGGCCCGCTCCAGCATCCCGGCCGCCTTGCGCCAGACGCGCGCGTGCGACGGCGGCTGGTACAGCGTCGATAGGTCGCGTTCGGGGGTGAAGTCGTGCTGCTTAAGCTGTTTCTCGAGCTGTCCCAGCGAATAGGGCCGGCCATGGCCGAACGGCGTCCGGTCCGACCGCGACCACAGGCCCGCCCGGTTCGGCACGATCACCACCAGCCGCCCGCCCGGCCCCAGCACGCGCCACGCCTCGTCCAGCACCGCGCCGCCATGATCGCTCGTCTCGAGGCCATGCAACATCACCAGGCGGTCGACCCGCCCGGTCTCCAGCGGCCACAGCGTCTCCTGGCACAGCACGCTGACATTGGGCTGCCCCGCGGGCCAGGCCATCACCCCCTGCGGCCCCGGCATCAGGCCGACGACGCGCCGCGCGGACCCCAGGAACGGCCGCAGCAGCGGCACGGCGAATCCGAACCCCGCGACGGTCTGCCCCTTCACGTCCGGCCACCACGCGACGAGCTGGTCCCGCACGACCTTCTGCGCCGCCCGGCCCAGCGCGCTGCGGTAATAGAAGTCCCGCAAGGTCGCCACGTCCAGATGCATTGCGTCGCCCGCCCCCTTGCGCCACCGTGGCCCCCCGACACTAGCAAACGCGACCAAGGAAACGCCATGCCCCACGAGATCGTCACGGTCCCCTGCCTGGCGGACAACTACGCCTTCCTGATCCACGATTCCGCAACCGGCGGCACCGCCCTCGTTGACGCGCCAGAGGCAGCACCCATCGAGGCCGCCCTCGGGGCACGCGGCTGGACCGTCACCGATATCCTGATCACGCATCATCACGACGACCACGTCCAGGGCCTCGGCCCGCTGCGCGGCGGCGCCCGCGTCGTCGGTGCCGCCGCCGACGCGCACCGCCTGCCGCCGCTCGACCTCGAGGTGGCGCCGGGCGATCCGCTCAACGTCGCGGGAGAGGTCGCGACCGTCATCGACACGCCCGGTCATACCGTCGGCCACGTCGCGTTCCATTTTCCCGGCCTCGGCGCGGTGTTCACCGGCGACGGGCTCATGGCGCTCGGCTGCGGGCGCCTGTTCGAGGGGACCGCGGCGCAGATGTGGGACACGATGCGCCGCCTGCGCGCCCTGCCCCACGATACCGTCGTCTATTCCGGCCACGAATACACCGCCGCCAACGCGGCCTTCGCGCTGACCCTTGAACCGGACAATCCCGACCTTATCTCTCGCGCATCGGCCACCGACGCCGCGCGCGCCGCTGGCCAGCCCACCGTTCCTTCCACCCTGGGGGAGGAACTTCGCACCAACCCATACCTGCGTGTCGACGACCCCGCCTTTTTGTCGGCGACGGGTCTGACGGGCGCCCCGGCGGATGTTCTGGCAGAGGTCAGGCGCCGCAAGGACGCGTTCTGAGCCACGCGCGGGCCGACCCGCCGATCCCGTGCAGATGCCCCACATGCGGCATCACAACACGGGCAGGAAGAAATATTTTCCTTGAAGCGCGCCGGATAACACCGATCTTTAAGACCTAGAGGCCACGGTCGGGCCGGACACGCCCCGGCCGCAGACCCCCGATCAAGAGGAGCACGTACCGTGCCGTCATTCTCGACCACACTCGAGCAGTCCATCCACTCCGCGCTGGCGCTGGCGAATGCCCGGCGTCACGAACTGGCGACGCTCGAACACCTTTTGATGTCCCTCATCGACGAACCCGACGCCGCGCGCGTCATGCGGGCCTGCTCGGTCGATCTCGACGAACTCCGCAAGGCGCTCGACGACTTCATCGAGGACGACCTCTCGACCCTCGTGGTCGATGTCGACGGGTCCGAGGCCGTGCCGACGGCGGCGTTCCAGCGCGTGATCCAGCGCGCCGCGATCCATGTGCAATCGTCGGGCCGCAACGAGGTGACGGGCGCCAACGTCCTCGTCGCGATCTTCGCCGAGCGCGAGAGCAACGCGGCTTACTTCCTGCAAGAGCAGGAGATGACCCGCTACGACGCCGTCAACTTCATCGCCCACGGCGTCGCCAAGGATCCCGCCTTCGGCGAGGCGCGCCCGATCACCGGCGCCAGCGACGACGACGCGATGGAAGACGGCGCGCCGGCCGACGAGAAGGAAAGCGCGCTCGCCAAGTACTGCGTCGACCTGAACACCAAGGCGCGCAAGGGCGATGTCGACCCCCTGATCGGCCGCGACCACGAGGTCGAGCGCTGCATCCAGGTTCTGTGCCGCCGGCGCAAGAACAACCCGCTGCTCGTGGGCGATCCCGGCGTCGGCAAGACCGCCATCGCCGAGGGCCTGGCCTACAAGATCGTCAACAACGCGGTCCCCGAGGTGCTGTCGAAAACGACGATCTACTCGCTCGACATGGGCGCGCTGCTTGCCGGCACCCGCTATCGCGGCGATTTCGAGGAACGCCTCAAGGCCGTGATGACCGAAATGGAGGAGCATGACGACGCCGTCCTGTTCATCGACGAGATCCACACCGTCATCGGCGCCGGCGCCACCTCGGGCGGCGCGATGGATGCGTCCAACCTGCTGAAACCCGCGCTTCAGGGCGGCAAGCTGCGCTGCATGGGCTCCACCACCTACAAGGAGTTCCGCCAGCACTTCGAAAAGGACCGCGCCCTGTCCCGCCGCTTCCAGAAGATCGACGTCAACGAGCCGTCGGTCGAGGATGCGGTCAAGATCCTGCGCGGGCTCAAGCCCTACTTCGAGGATCACCACCACATCAAGTACACCCACGACGCGATCAAGACCGCGGTGGAACTGTCGGCGCGCTACATCAACGACCGCAAGCTGCCGGACAAGGCCATCGACGTGATCGACGAGGCCGGCGCCGCCCAGCACCTCGTCGCAGAGAGCAAGCGTCGCAAGACCATCGGCGTCAAGGAGATCGAGGCCGTCGTCGCCAAGATCGCCCGCATCCCGCCCAAGAACGTGTCCAAGGACGACGCCGAGGTTCTCAAGGATCTCGAGGGCGCCCTGAAACGCGTGGTGTTCGGCCAGGACGCTGCGATCACCTCGCTCGCCTCGGCGATCAAGCTGGCGCGCGCGGGCCTGCGCGAACCCGAAAAGCCGATTGGCAACTACCTGTTCGCCGGGCCGACGGGTGTGGGCAAGACCGAGGTGGCGAAACAACTCGCCGACACGCTCGGGGTCGAGATGCTGCGCTTCGACATGTCCGAATACATGGAAAAGCATGCGGTCTCGCGTCTGATCGGCGCGCCGCCGGGCTATGTCGGCTTCGACCAGGGTGGCATGCTGACCGACGGCGTCGACCAGCACCCGCATTGCGTCCTGCTCCTCGACGAGATCGAGAAGGCGCACCCGGACGTGTTCAACATCCTGTTGCAGGTGATGGACCACGGCAAGCTGACGGATCACAACGGCCGCGCGGTCGACTTCCGCAACGTGATCCTCATCATGACCAGTAACGCGGGCGCTTCGGACATGGCCCGAGAGGCGATCGGCTTCGGCCGTGACAAGCGCGAGGGCGAGGATACCGCCGCGATCGAGCGCACGTTCACGCCAGAGTTCCGCAACCGGCTCGACGCGATCATCTCCTTCGGCGCGCTGCCCAAGGAGGTCATCATGCAGGTCGTCGAGAAGTTCGTCCTGCAACTCGAGGCGCAGCTCATGGACCGCAACGTCCATATCGAGCTGACGACCGAGGCCGCCGCCTGGCTCGCCGACAAGGGCTACGACGAGAAGATGGGCGCGCGTCCCCTGGGCCGCGTGATCCAGGAGCACATCAAGAAGCCGCTCGCCGAGGAGCTTCTGTTCGGTGCCCTGACCAAGGGCGGCATCGTCCAGGTCGGCGTCAAGGACGGCAAGCTCGACCTGCGCTACTCCGAACCGGGTGCGGCGCGCATCGCGGGCGACAAGCCGAACCTGCTGACCGCCGACTAGGGCTGCGCGACACGCCACGACAAAGGGCCGCTCCCGATCCGGGGGCGGCCCTTGCGGGTCAGTACGGCCGCGTCAGCCCCAGCGTCTGCTCCAGCCGCGACCACGTCACCTCCTCGAACCGCTCGGGCCACTCCACGCCCCAGTCTGCCGCCAGCCGCCGCGCCCGCGGCAGATAGGCCACGGCATACTCCATGTGCCCCGCGATCATCGCCGCGCGCTCCGGCACCGCGGGCGGCAGGGCCGTCAGCACATCGCGCTGCGCCTGCGTGGTCAACCGGTTCAGATGCAAGAGCCCGCCCCTGTGCCGCACCCCGGTCTCCGCGATCATCAGCTCTACCAGCAAATTCCGCAGGTGAAACATCCCCAGCACCCCGTTGAGGTATTCCTCCCGCCCGACCGCGAGCGGCAGCAGCCCCAGGATGCGGATGAACTCCTCGTTCCGGTAGCGCACCAAGCCCGCATCCGGCATCCGCCCGACCGTCACCGGCGCCAGCGCGTCGTAAAGACCGTCGTGGTCGAACACGACCCGCAGCGCGTCCTGCCGCTGCGCCCCCAACTGGTCGGGTTTCAGGATCACCACGTCCACGCGCAGCCAGTCCGCCGTGATCGCGTTGATCAGCGCCGGCCGCGCCGCCTGCCGCCACCACAGCACGATCTCGCCCAGCCGCCCCACGGCCTCGCGCCACATCTGCGCGACGCCATCCGTGGCCCCCTCCCCGGCCACCAGCACGAAGTCCACGTCGCTATACGCATCCGCGTCCCCGGTCCCGTGACTGCC
>Ga0115567_10005218_pt1 | contig 12596 bp, 13 predicted proteins | sample COGITO_mtgs_1204_2_FD_88679 | JGI IMG/M metagenome (GOLD analysis project Ga0115567, IMG submission 88679) | Pelagic marine microbial communities from North Sea - COGITO_mtgs_120412 | ecosystem: Environmental > Aquatic > Marine > Epipelagic | place: Germany:Helgoland, sampling site Kabeltonne...
CACCGACAATCAGCGTGCCGGATACGACACTTCGGTCGATTGGGCTGGTTTTTGTCCGACAGGTACCATTTACGAATTCAGTGTGAGGACGAAATGAACACAATGTCTTCGATCGTGCTAGTGACACCGATTTAAAACTTATATTTTTTCGGTTGGCAATGGACAGCAGCTGCTTGACTGTATTTGGTCGTAGACATTCGTCGTATTTGCCCTCTTTTTCAGAATGAGTCACATACGTCGTGTAGGGGCTAACACACTGTGGAGCATTCGCAATAATTTTGTAAGCGCGGTATGGGTTTGAGGCGCAATAATTCACAGGGTTGATCCATTTTCGGTTAAGAGCTTGGCATTTACGTTGCTCAATGGTGTTGCCAAAATAATTCCCTTTTTTGCCGTTTTTGCTACATACTTCGGCCCCGTACCCTCGTTTCAAATAGAGGCTACCATTGATACAGCGCTTGGTACTACAACCACTCTTGATTCGCTGACCTCGCTTATTAGTGTAGCCGTTCATCCAAGCTCGACCCAGAAGTGAGCAACTTTCTCGTCCAATACGCGTATCGACTGACGGCTTCGTGGTAGCCGCTTCGGAAGACGAGAATATCCCAGAGAGGGTCGACACCGTCACTAAAGACATTATAAATAATATTGGTAACCTGATGCCGTTGCTGCGTGGTATATTCATGTGCCCGTACCTTTTGCTATTGATTGATTAATTTTATTATACTACAAAAACGATTATTGTGCAAGCATAGTTTCACTATTCGCCCTTACAGTGTCTCGACGTGTTTTTCTACAGATAATGTCTTATATGTTTGCTCAAGTTGTTTTACCAGGTCAGAGCGATCGAATTCTTTGCTTACGGCAACAGATGCTTGAGACATCATCCGTCTCTTTGCATCGTCTTTGAGTAATTCGTCAAATATTATTGCAAAGTCTTCGCCTTCAATGCCATCGGTAAGGGCGCTATTCTCAGGACTTAACGCTTCAGTTAGTTTTTCGTCACAATACACAATAGGCAGTCCGCTTGCGATAGCTTCGAGTATCGACATCGGCTGGTTATCAAAGTGATACGAGGCAAGGGTAAAAATATCAGACTGTTTCAAAATTGCCGCAACGTCTTCTGGAGGCAAAAGTCCTGTGAATACGACTTGGTCACTCACTCCCATGTCATCAGCTTTACGCTTCAGATTTTTAGATTCCGGACCATCGCCGACAAGAATAAGTTTGACGTTTTTCGTTTTTACATACTGCAACGAATCAATCAGCACCCGTTGTCGTTTTTCACCACTCACACGCGCTACGGATATAATAAATTTTTCGCCGGGCTTCTTAGTAAGAGGGGAGTCAGAACTTTTTGCTTTTTCATAGCGTTCCAAACTAATACCATTCGGCATAATATGTAGTGGTATGGTCGTGCCACTTTCAAGCAGCGTTTCAAGCAAATGCTGAGAAGGAGCGATGCCAAAATCTGCTTGGTCAACACACGCAGCAATCAAGCGCCAACCTTGGCGCTTGCGTATTTCGCCACGTTCGTAACTACTCAATTCGAGAATTTCTTTCGCACTCGAGAACGGTAGTATTGGCTTTTGCTTATATACAAACGGGAAGCCGACCGACGCAGCGATGAGTCCTGCGGTTACCGCAGTAGGGTAGTCGTCGAGAAGTTCGGAGAATAGCGTATGTACAGTAGTGACGTGAGGAACGTTTTGTTTTTTTGCGACCAGCCCGGCAATCACAAATAAGTAAAATTGCGTGTGGCTATGTACTATGTCGAAGTTGTATTTATATAGTTTCCGAGCGATTCCTGGATAGAGTAGCGATACCGGGCGCTTGTCGAATATATACGACATGACTGAGGGCATGCGAATCACATGATCATCGTTGTCGACATAATTTTTCATCTTCGGCTTCGGAGCAATGATGTAGACTTCGTGACCAAGTTCTTCTAATGCCTGCCGATAGTTTTGAATCGACGTCGTAACGCCGTGAACATAGGGGAGGTAATCATCTGTAAAAAAAGCTATTTTCATAAAGAATCTGTTTTAGTAAACATATGCCATTATACCAGCTTACGAGGCAACTTGAGCGATATCGCTGACTTGCGCAGGGAAATAAAAGCTGTAGGGGTGAGATTGGGTTTCCATGTGTCGATGTTCAGCGTCAGCACCCGCATTTCTAAAGTGGCGCATCATATCGACATCTCCAATATTAGTACTCACACGACTTTGGCCACCTGAAGTTAAGAGAACCGGGACACCTGGTCGTTCAGCAAGATATTCAAAACCATTTGCATCAGATAATAGCGTACCGCGAGCTATCGCAGCGCCATATATGACATTGCTAAATGCGCCTCTTGCAAGACGACGGTTATAATTGACAGGACCTTCCCATATATCGCGGAGTGCTTTAGGCATGGCGTCTAAGTATGCGTCCTGACGTGTAAATTCTTGGCTCATGACAGTTGCTAGCTCGCGTAGTGATCGCTCAGTCGCATTTGCAGTTTCCGATAGTGACATTCCGACAATGGGGACCCCCACTTCAGAAGCAGCGCCCACCAACGCACCAGCGTGTGCTACGCCCATAGACTGTCCAGCGAGTATTACTTCAGGCTTATTAATACCGGTAGACGCAATACCTTGCGATGCTGCGGCAAAAACTGCTCTACCAGTTTTCTTGAATGATCCAGTATCTCTGAGCTCATGTAGCTGCTCCAAACTTATCCCATGCGGAACAAAATGCTCGTGTTCGGGACGAAATCGTATGTCATCGATTCCTGGGCTGTTAACGCGCACAACCGCGAGACCTGTTGCGTCGGCTGTCATTGCATCAAACATCTGGTTTTCAGGACGACCGCCGTCATCAGACCACGGCAGACTGCTGACAATCACCTTATCGGATGCCAAGCCTCCGAGCGGACGGGTGATGCTCGTTCGAAGCATCTGTTCACGGTGCTCCCCAAACCCAGTCGCAAAATAATCAGTTTTACTCCCGCTCATAATTTCACGTATTCGCGACAATACATCCGGATCATCTATATCGGGAGTCAGTGACGTATCTATCTCGTTAAAGTCTGGGGCTTCTTGAATTCGCTTAGACATAGTAAACTATATTTTACTACGTATATGCTTATTTGTCAATATAGGCTGTGACCACGTTCACTCCTTCGATGTGTACTAAGTGCCCGCAGTTGTCTATTCTAATGACCCGTTCCTCACCGATGATATTCTTCATATGGTCGTGCACATTCTTGGGAGCAATTTCGTCAGCGTCTCCTGAAAATGATCGTGTGCGACGAGCAATGTGCTGCGGTAATTTTTTAGACAGAGGGCTGGCGGCATAATGTGCCGGCATGAGCGCGAGAAATGCATACCGATGGTTTACCATATGTCCCTCACTGCGAATGCTCTCACTAACCCTAGACCGCAACATTGTGTTCCGTGAATCTCCAAGCAGGACAGATATCCGCAGCGGCTCGACTAGGCGATTTTCGTAGTACAGCACTCGCGCGATACGGTCGGGTACACCAGCTGTCAGTCGTTCGAGCCGGTAGTACAGCGGGGGAATACTCGGAATCGGAGCCGTCAAAACCATCTGCGATTCTCCGCGAAGTCCAAATTTGTGCGTATAGGCAACCGCTACGCTACAGCCGAATGAATTACCAACCAATGTAAAATCGCCCTTTGGGATAAGTCGGGCAATAACACCATCAAGCCAATCGGCCACATCGTCGAAAGTCCGGATCTGTATTTCATCGCTTGCACCGTGCCCAGGCAAGTCGATAGCAATGACGTGCTTTCCTTGCTCTGCCCACACACCCGCCATTTGAAACATCGAGTAGTGCGTTCCGGTCAGACCATGGACCACGAATATAGGTTTCGATGCGCCTCGGTTTGCTTCGGCATAGTGCACATGTTTACCAGCAATTTCAACATCAATTTCCTCAAAATTTTTAGCAAGCGCTCGTAACGTTTTCATCGCTGTGACTTTTCTTTGATAACCGCTTCGTACAACTGAACCATTTTTTTCGTTTGTATGGACTGACGAATGAAATCTTTGCCATCGCGCATACCACGCTTGAGGCTTATGTATAGCTCAGGATCATCGTAGACACGTGAGACTACCTCTGCGAGCAATGCGGCGGTTGGCGCCTCTGATAGTAACGCACCGTTAGTGGGCATACCTTCCGCAAGCTTTGGATCACAAAAAATAACAGGAACTTCAGCGGCAACTGACTCGAAAAGAACCATCGGCTGATTGTCGAAACCGTCCGAAGTGTACACGAGCAGGTCGGACTGTCGAATAAGCTCGATACTGTCTGAAGCCGCGTATTTTCCATGCAAGACGACGCTATCGGACAATTCATGCGCTTCGATGAACGCCTTGCATGCATCTAGCTGGTCACCTTCACCGTACATCGATGCACGAAAAGGGATCGTCAATTTCGTTAACATTTCTAAGAATAAAAGCGGTTGTTTTTCATGTGATACACGACTTGCCCAGGCGAGAGAGATGGTTGGGCGCATGGGTGAAATGCGGTCAGATATGCGTACAGCATCAATGACAGCGTCCTTCAGCCCGTTTGATATCGTGTGAACTTTTTTTGCATTCAGTCCATGATGGATAAACAGTTCGGTCAGGTGCGTAGATGGTATCGTCACGGCATCTGCAACGTCGCACCGACTCATCATAATGCCCCACATGTTTTTAGCAGTTCGCGACATATCACCCGTATTCTTCAAGGTTGGCTTTTGTTTCGTACGGAGCCTATCGAAAGCAGCAACAACAGTTGACGTGACTGCAGGCAATTTCACCGATGATTCAAAGAACACATCATCACGCCCATGCATGCTTTGCACAAGTGGGATACCTAATCTTTGAGCAAGCGGTGCCGCAAGGTGGCTTAGCAATTGATCGGTATGACAATGGACGATATCGAAGGGGACATATGACGCCACGATGTTTTCTAGATATCGCATGGTAACCCTGAACGGTGATATCATTGCAAATCCGTTTGGTCGTACAAAGGGCACGCTGGGTAAATGATATACACCGTCTTGCATAGTGCCAGCTACTGTATCTTGCGCTGGGCAAAGAGTGATTACGTCATGACCTTGACGAGACAACTCATCAATTTGTGCATTTACGGAGGTCAGTACACCACCACTGGTATGTAAGGCATAATCAACAAGAAATAAAATTCGCATTATCTATACAATAAACTATTCGCAAACCTTAGCGCAACACTCATCACATACAAGCTGTACAGAAAAGAACAATGCCGCCCTTCCACATCTTCATTGGCTATGAGGATTATGGAATAAGACGGCAACGTTCACTTTGGGCCAGCAATCATATCGAGGATGCGCCACTTCTTCATGTAGACGACACCTCCGACAATCAATCCGATTACGGCGAGTAACACCCAGCTCTCCGAGGCTTGGAAGACAAGCACCATGAAGGTGATGATCTCCACACCCACGAAGAAGATTGGGTGAATGTAATACTGATGTCGCTTGAGATTCTTGATGAGCGACTCGTCGTAGTCGTGGCGCTTCTGAGCCTTAAGGTCAATCTGGCTGATTGACTGAAGCATCGCCAGCACGGCAAGTGTAACCCATAAGACCCACCAGGACCAGACATCGGTCGTGGTCAAGACGAGAATGGCTGAAACACCAAGCAGGAAGTCACAAACCGGCTCGAGGATTACCGTGCCGAGTTTTGACTCCACGTGCCAGCGGCGGGCGACGAAGCCATCCAGCGCATCTGTTAGCAGACCGAGTGCGAATAACCCTGTCGCAACCGCATACATTTCAGCAGATCCGACATACACGATCACTATTGCGATCGGGATTCTCGATATGCTAATGATATTCGGTATCATCGACACTATTTCACCTCCAAAATGAACAAACCGATTTGGTTGTTACATGATTATACTATATTTCTTATGAATTACAATTATCCGGATTGGTCTTATAGCTACGGATTAGCCAGTATCTTATTGTTTAGGTGGCGAGAAGTACTTCTTTATGCTGTGCATATGCCTTGTGCAATCCAATTTTATACGCAGCGGGGAACGATGCAGGACTACAATGAGGGACGCCCGGTATACTAAACTCTCTAAACGGTACATCAGCTGATTCTGTCGCAGCGCGCCACTGAGGAATTGTTGTTTCGTGATGTACGATTTGATCGAGTTTACTTCCTAAAAATACCACTGATGATTGTGCCCGCATGTCTTCAGCTGTTAAGCTTTTTTTATCGCGCAGCATCCTTGCTTGGCCTGCGAGAAGTGACAACGGTATGTCGTTCGCCGCCGCTTGACCTGCCATCCAAGCATCAATATCGACATCTGGGCCTAACGGCTCAGACTCAGGGTCATCGTCAAAGTAGTTGTATCCGAGCATTCTCAGTCCTGACTGGATTGTGTTCGAAGCAAAACCGACATGGTATTCTGCTAGCATAGAAGCCGTGTCAAAAGCGGTATCACTCATGACAACTGGTGCATCGACAAGCGTCAGTGTCGAACGCGCTTCACGTGCATCAAATGTGCCCAGACGCTGTAACTCGTTGGCTGCATCCAATATTGTCCTGCCCCCCAGTGATAGTCCATGGAAGGCCACTGTGGCGATCCGTCTATCACGTATAAGTTCCTTTTGCACAGCTACTACTGTTTCTTCCACATGGCGATCGAGTGAATAGTGTCCAGCACCACGAGGTCCTACCAGCAACGAAGGACCGTGTCGTGATATCTCGGTGTCTAGCTGTGCAGTCGCGGTATCGATCTCGGACTGTATGCCCGGGTGGAACACACTCAAGCTCGTACCGTCTCCGTTTCGCCGCGTGATATGGATAGAGTCTGATAGCAATGAATAAGAACCATATTCGGCTCCTCCAATCAGTCCAACCCCGGCAGCACCTCCGATAGCCTTCAAAAGCCCTCTGCGAGAGATTCGCGGTCCTTTGCGGTCTCCAAGTGACATTTCAGTAGTCATAGTTGTAATATTATACTACAAAATAGCATAATATGCAACCCTAGCGTACTGTCGCGAGCGTTTGTGCCACGTGCAACGATATAGGTTCGTACATCTCATGTTTTGTCATATCAGCCGAAGTATCGACTGTATACATATGCGAGCCGGCAGTAGGGGCGGCAGGGAGCACAACTAGCGGCGCGCCCTCGGGACGTACCAAACGCTCAACATCACGCGTCATATCAGCGTGGTTTCGTTCATTTACTTTCGTCACAAATTCATCGACTTCGTCCTTTTGTGCAACATCTAATTCGGCATATGGTGTTGCTGCATAGCCAAGCGTGCGCCTAGCACCTACTTGAGCATCGCAGATAAAATAGAGACCCAGCGTGTATTCACACAATCCTTTGTCTCGCATTTTGTGTGCTTTACTCTCAAGCGAGCGTCCGTCGAGTAAGATGACTTCGACACCTTCTTCACCAGCATCACGGAACCACTTTTCCATTAGTTCCATCGAAAATTGCTGCGCGAGTGGGCGGCCACCAATTTTGGCACTATTTTCGCCCACTTCATTGGTATACAGCAAGCCATCGCGTTCTTCTTTATCCATGTGATAAACGTCCTTGACGAATTGGGTAGCACTCGCGACATTCGCGACGTCACTCAGATAGGCATCAATTTCAGCGGGTGAATCAACATTCACGCCAGCGCGAGCGGTTGCAACCACCAACGCACGAAACGTTTGGCCTCGGTCCATTAGCATGACATTGTAGCCACACTCGTCTCGCAAGTAATCTTTAGTTGCTTGAACAATCGTGCCTTTACCACTTCTGGCCTCGCCGTCAAACGTTATAAGTTTTGGTACAGTTTGTGAACCCATCTCGATAGACTATAGCAGTCAAGCTCTATGTGAGCAATATAGTAAATGATATACTCTTTCCAATGATTAGAAGCCGTAAATCTACCGAGCTAATTGGAAAAATCTGTGCCGTCGCTATAACGGTAGTCGGTGCGTATATCGCCATCATCTCATTGAATAAATTTCTAGGACTAGCACTCATGGCAGCAGCTATGGTGTTCACGCTCTTGGTCTCTGGCAGGTTTGCTCGTTACTACTCGGTCGTGATCCTCGCGCTCAGTGTTATATGCTTATCGCCAGTTGATACTGATATCCGCCCACTTAGTATGCTCACTATGTCGACATTTCTAGCAGTTGCCGTTGGGCTACCGCTTTTTATTACTCGCGTGGTATACAAAGAAAAAGTAATCCGTTTCCCGGTAGGGAGGCACACGTGGACGACAGGACATGTCGGGTACCTTCTACTAGCCGCTGTGCTCAGCTACTTACTGCTGCCGCTGTGGATGTCGACGACGGGGGAGTATCAGAACTGGAGTGTCCCACTAAATCCTAGAGATATAGGATTGCTATTTTTGGGCACAAACGGACTAGGCATATGGGACGAATTATTTTTTATCATTACCATTCTTGCACTCCTGCGCAAAATTATGCCATTTTGGCTCGCCAATCTTCTGCAAGCCTGCTTTTTCACGATATTTTTATACGAACTCGGTTTTCAGGGATGGGCTCCGCTCGCTATATACCCATTCGCACTCTTGCAGGGAATCGTATTCCAGCGAACTGAAAATCTCGTCTATATTATCGCCATCCACCTGACTATCGATTTTGTACTCTTCCTCGCGCTCATCAACGCGCATCATCCACAATATCTTAATATATTTATCACGTGATACTGCGTGATTGTGCCGTCTGTATTACTTATATATATGAAAAGAATACTCTGATACACTTATTACAGATATGAAATCGAAAAAAGATCAAGTCAAATCAACCTCGAGCGCTCTTGTTAATCGCAGAGCTCGGTTTGACTATGCACTCGATTCTAGCAATGAAATTGTAGCTGGTATTTCGCTCACCGGCATGGAAGTACGCGCAGCCCGTGATGGCCACGTCCAGCTAAAAGGGTCTTTTGTGACCATCCGAAACAACGAATTATGGCTCAACAATGCCAGTTTTAGTTTGAAATTGAACGAAAAAGGGCAGTCAGATGCAAAAAGCGTAGATACAAGCCCTCGCAAGCTATTGGCGAGCCGAAAGCAGATCGATAATTTTGTAAAACAAAAGCAGCAGGGAATGACAATTGTACCGACCAAGTTGATCACCAAAGGCAAATTTATCAAGCTCGTTATCGCACTTGGAAAAGGGAAGAAGAACTACGACAAGCGAGAAACGTTAAAACGCCGGGACCAAGATAGAGACGCAAAAAGGGCTGTCAAAGGCTATCATCAGGTTTGAGTATCGCCGACTCCGCTCTTCGTATTACACGTAAGCGGAGTCGGCGTATGCCTCAGTCGCTAGCTGGTCGCGGGCCCTCCATGAGTGGCGTTCCGTCGCGCCTAGTCAGCTCCCAATAGCCCGTTTTGCCCGCCTTGATGACAAGCGTGAAGGTGACGCGAACCTTCGGGTCCGACCGACTAGTGAAGACGTACTTCCTGCCTCCACCTTCACCGTGGTAATCCACCCGCGGCTGGTCGATCTCAAGCTGCATGCCATCAGAAAGCGGAATCCGAATGACCGATGAGCCACGTGCGAGTTCAACCAGGACCCTGATCGGCATGTCCATTCTAAGCATCGGGCGGCTTTGTTTGGTTGACATGGTGCTCCTAACATTGTGCGAACTGGACAGTAAATTATTTTACTATGATATGAATTATTGTCAATAAGATATACTGAAAATATGAAGTTATATAGTTGGAACGTTAACGGCATACGCGCAGTCTTGAATAAAGGCTCATTTCAAGAGTTTATTGCCAAGCATGATCCCGATATTTTATGCTTACAGGAAACAAAGGCTCACCGCGACCAATTTGAGCTCGATATGCCGCAGTATCATGAGCATTTTTTTAGCGCCGCCAAAAAAGGTTATTCCAGTACGGCAATATTTAGCAAAGAAAAACCGTTGCAATATAAAGATGGTTTTCCTGACGACTTAATCGAGAGATTCAACGTAACCGGCGACACGTATGGCAATCCGAACGACGAGGGGCGCATAATCGCTGCTGAGTTTGAGAAATTTTGGGTGGTTACCGTCTATACACCAAATTCAAAGGGAGACCTTAGCCGTCTTGAGCTACGCCACAAGCACTGGGACAAAGCGTTTCTTGCGTATGTACAGCAACTCGAGGAGACGAAGCCGGTCTTGTTTTGTGGCGATTTAAATGTTGCGCACGCTGAGATTGATTTGGCGAATCCAAAACCAAACGTTGGTAAACACGGCTTTACCGTTGAAGAACGTGAAGGCTTCGATAAGTTTCTCGAAGCTGGATTTGTCGACACCTTCCGCAGTGAATATCCAGACAAAACCGACGCCTACAGCTGGTGGACACACTGGGCAAACGCCCGGGCACGAAACGTTGGCTGGCGGATAGATTATTGGCTCGCAAGCAAAGAAATTGCCGATAACGTCAAAAATCCGCAGATCCATGCTGATGTAATGGGTTCCGACCACTGCCCAGTGAGCATAGAATTAGATGTCTAAAAAGATTGCCGCCTTCGACATAGATGGTACGCTTTTTCGTTGGCAGCTATACCATGAGCTGGCATTTGAACTGAAAAAGCGAGGCATGTTCGACACTGAAACCGCGCAGCGATTCGACACCATATTGACTAGCTGGAAGAAACGTTCGATCAGCTGGCACGAATATGAGCAAGAACTGTTCGGGAAGTTTGAATCGCATCTAGCAAACATATCACCCGAAGAACTCAAAGATGCAGCCGCAGCCGTTCTCACAAAATCGTCCGACAAAGTGTACCGCTATACGCAACAACTCGCTCACTCGCTGAAAGCTGATGGATACAAGCTCATCGCCATCACCGCATCACACCAAGAGATTGCCGAACCTTTTGCATTGCAACACGGGTTTGACGTGTGTATCGGACGTCAAAGTGAAGAAATAGACGGTGCCTATACGGGGACCATTTCTCGCGATACGTATGGGCAAAAAGCCGCACTATTAGAGCAATATATAGCTGAGCACAATCTCACGTTCGCGGGCTCCGTTGCCGTCGGCGATAGTGCTAGTGACATTAGCATGCTCGAGATCGTCGAGCACCCCATTGCATTCAACCCAAACGACGAACTATTTGCTCGTGCATCAGAGAAAAACTGGGAAATTGTTATCGAACGAAAAAATATTGCATACACCTTGCAGAAAGACACCAATGGACCATACCTACTGGCAAAAACAGACAGCTTCTAAGCCATTATTTCCGGATATCGAATGGAATAAACCTGAACGCAAAAACCAAGCAGGAAAACTGCTTATTGTTGGCGGCAACAAGTTAGGATTCGCCGCTGTGGCTGAAAATTACCAGGCCGCCATCGATACCGGAGCAGGGGACGTAAAAGTTTTAGTACCCGATGCACTCAAAAAAACCATGCCAAAAACTCTGACCGATATACTTTTTGCGCCAACAACCATGTCGGGAGGTCTTTCCAAAGAATCTCTGCCGGAATTGACAGCTGCAGCGAGTTGGTCCGACGGCGTACTACTGATTGGCGACGCCGGACGTAACAGCGAGACAGCAATTTTGTATGAACAATTTATTCCTTCGCATGATGGCATGTTGACGGTTACTCGTGATGCGATCGATCTTGTCAAAAACAATCCGAGCATGCTCATCGAACGCGATAACACGCTTATCGTGGCAAGCTTCGCTCAGCTACAAAAATTATTTCAAGGAGTGTACTACCCGAAGATGCTGACATTCAATATGCAGCTCTTGCAGCTCGTCGAAGCATTGCACAAATTCACTATCACGTATCCGTGCACCATTATGACACTCCACAAAGATACGATTGTAGTAGCTCATAACGGCGACGTCGTGACGCAGAAATGGGAACAGCCGATGGCCATTTGGCGTGGCAATGTCGCCACAAATGCAGCGACGTATTGGCTCTGGCACAGCAATGAATCTCTCAAATCGGCAGTTGCAAGTTTATTGTAGCAACAGGCATGTAGTTTATAATTTCTTATTGATTTAAGTAGTCTCTGAACTTTCGTTTGAACACTATGTACATATGAAGCAAAAATGGTAGCGTAACCCCATTGCCTCAGCTCTCTTTAAGCAAACTTTAATCTTTGCATTGTTATACTAGCTATATGAGAATACTTGTCGTAGAGGACGAACACAGAATTGCCCAGGCAATAAAGGATGGGCTCGAGGAAGAGTCGTATGCCGTTGATGTCTGCTACGACGGTGAAGATGGCTACAACACCGCCGCAAACCAGGCATACGACGCAATCATCCTCGATGTTATGATGCCAGAAATGAATGGCTACGACGTGTGCAAGAAACTTCGAGACAATGCGATTCATACACCTATTCTGATGTTAACGGCGAAAGACCAAGAAAAAGACATCGTGCATGGGCTCGATGCCGGTGCGGACGATTATCTCGCAAAGCCGTTTTCGTTCGAGGTACTGCTAGCCAGAATGCGCGCATTGCTACGTCGGCCGCAACAAGAGCTTGGCACAATGTACGCCGTGTCAGATTTAACCCTCGATACAGCAACAAAAGCAGTCACGCGTGCTGGAGAA
>Ga0115567_10005224_pt1 | contig 12588 bp, 10 predicted proteins | sample COGITO_mtgs_1204_2_FD_88679 | JGI IMG/M metagenome (GOLD analysis project Ga0115567, IMG submission 88679) | Pelagic marine microbial communities from North Sea - COGITO_mtgs_120412 | ecosystem: Environmental > Aquatic > Marine > Epipelagic | place: Germany:Helgoland, sampling site Kabeltonne...
GGCCATGGAAAACCCTGCTGACGCGCAGTACATGCTGGACCATACCTCCGGACATGGATTTTGGACGGGGTCGTCCACAGAGCGTCTCCCTATTGAACGGGCCGTGACGGCAGCCGCAACAGCATTTGCCGATCTCCGCTTCTCTGACAAATAGTCCCCTTTTTTCTCCAATCGGACCTTGAGTAATGAAAACCATAGCCATTCTCGCGACGCTTGATACGAAGGCCTCAGAAGCTGCATTTATGCGACAGGAGATCGAGTCTCTAGGCGGCAAAGCTTGTTTAATCGATTTTGGTGTAGTGGGCACAGCGGCTATTGAAGCCGACATTACCAGAGAAGATATTATTTCTGCTGGAGGAGGATCTCTTGCAGAATTACTCGTCGAACCCACTCGAGCAAAAGCCAGCCCCTTCCTTATTGCTGGAGCAACGAAAACATTGCTGGATCTACAGCAATCCGGAGCAATCCATGGAGTCGTGGCGCTAGGCGGTACGCAGGGCACATCCACTTGTGCTCCCGTATTGCAAGCGATGCCTTATGGATTTCCAAAGGTCATGTTGTCTACAGCGGCCTCTGGAGACACGTCCCCTTTTGTCGGGATTAAAGACATCACGATGATGTTCTCGGTCAGCGATATTCTAGGTCTTAACGTGTTTTCCCGCAGAATCTTGGCCAACGCGGCAGCTTGTGCATGGGGCATGGCCCAGGTCGAAAGAAACATTACCAAGTCTACTGCGAAGGGCGTAATCGGCCTGACCAATCTTGGCGTGCTCACACAGGGAGCCATGCACGCGATCAAGCTGTTCGAAGCGGCAGGCTACGAAGTCATCACGTTTCACGCAATTGGGGCTGGTGGAGAAGCCATGGAGCAAATGATGAAGGAAAACATCATCACTGCCGTTTTCGACTATGCCATGGGGGAAATTGCCGATGGGGTCTTTGGCGTACTTAGAGCGTCTGGGCCAGAACGACTAACCGTAGCCGGAAAATTGGGTATACCCCAGGTCATTTGCCCAGGGGGATCAGAACATCTCGGCATTTTAGTAAACGAACCCAACGTCGTTCCAGATGGATATGATGACCACCAGATCGTGTGGCATTCTCCCTACGTGTTCGTTCCTCGCCTAAAAGCTGATGAGCAACGACGCGTGGCCGAAGAAATGGGATCAAGACTGCAGCACACCAAAGGAAATGCCGTGTTTTTGATGCCATTGAAAGGGGTAAGCAGCTACTCAGCAGAGGGAGGCGCGCTTTTTAATCGGGAGTTAGACCAAGCATATTGGGAGGCCCTTCAAGAGTGCCTTCCAGCCGCCGTAGAGGTTGAATCAATGAATTTGACCGCCGAAGACCCGCGCTTTGTTCAGTACGCAGTCGAAAAGCTCATATCTATGATAGAATCTTGACCAGATCGTTCTTATTCGGGACGAAACAATCTATTGCAGCAGTTTAACAACGTAGAAGCAGCATGCCCTAGACTGCTTCCGTAAGCCATAACCCCGTCCTCGTGCCCTCCCATGACGACGAGTTGTTTGGCTGGTCGGTCTTTCATTTTGAGAAGACGCATAATCTCATAAGCCATTTCGGGCGTGCCGTACGTCACATCAATGGAGGTGGTTGGAAGCGTATTGAGGTAGGTATTCCAGAGTCCAGCATGATGAATATGGATGACCGCATTTATGGAGCGAGACGCTTCATAGAACGCGGCATGCGTCATCGATTCTGAAGACGCGATAATCGGGCCTCTGCAGGTCAGGTTATTGGAAGCAAAGTCAACATGGGTCACCCTCGTAAAGTGATCGGGACCCAGTTCTCTAACACTGCCCGTCATCGAACCGGTGATAATAAATTCGCGGGCCGGGTTATCCCTGACGCTAATATTTCCAAAGCCGATACCATCCGGATGGGCACCAATGAGACCTTCAGCAAACAGCAGTTGGCGCCATTGATTCATGGTCTGGATCTTGTGCCAACTAACGGCCGGCCCTTCGATCCACTCACTATTAAACTTGATATACCCTTCGTCGTGCATGAGGGATTCTATTCTCGACTGAAACTTGGTAAGGAGCTGAATAATACGTCTTTTTCACCACTCATCAGGCAACAAACCAACGCTACTCGCTCTTAATCATGAACTGCAGGATAACATAGATGAACCCGGCTTGTTACGAGCCCATTCTGGCCGTTTCCCGGCGTACTCCTCCATTTCTGGCTGCTCATCGTATGGATTTCGCACAGCATCAAGTAGACGATGAATCATAGCGTAGTCCCCAGCATGCGCTTGCTCAATGGCTGTTTGGGCCAAATAATTTCTGAGTATGTACTTCGGGTTAGTTGCATTCATGACGCGGGCGCGCTGGTCACCTTCCCAGGACGTCTCGGCAAGTCGATTCGCATAACGCTCCAGCCAGCTTACCATAGTTGCCATATTTCTGTCTGAGGGTGCTCTGTACCAAGCGTCATGATTTTTCGAAAAGGACACAGCATCACTTTCCGTGTCGAAACTAGACAGCGTTCTGAAGAAAATAGTGTAATCGATCTCCTCCTCTTTGAGCAGTGTGAGCAGATCAGCTACACGTTCAGGTTCCGATTCCGCGTTCCACTCAGAAAGACCAAGCTTGGACGCCATCATGCGTTCATATCGATCTTGATACAGACTAGGAAACTCGGTGATGCTCGATTGCAACCCGATACTGTCGCCCACAATGGGCAAAATGGCCCTCGCTAACTGGAGCAAATTCCATTGCGCAACGGCGGGTTGATTCCCGAAAGTGTATCGCAGGGAGTGAGCATCCGTTGTGTTGGGCGTCCAGTCCTCATCAAAATTGTCCACCCAGCCATACGGGCCGTAATCAATAGTCAATCCAAGGATGGACATATTGTCGGTATTCATTACGCCGTGCACAAATCCAACACGCATCCACTCTACCATTAGCGCTGCTGTTGACTGGCAAATCTCAGCGAACCACTGCTCATAAACCTCTTTTGAAGGGGGACCGAGATGGGGGAAGTGCTCCCGTATGGTAAAATCAGCTAGTTGCTGCAATAACTCTGTTTCCTGGCGAGCGGCATGAATCTGAAACGAGCCAAAACGAATGAAGGACGGCGAAACGCGGCAAACGATGGCCCCAGGCTCAAATTGGGCGTTCCCATCATAAAACATGTCCCTCTTAATTTGATCGCCCGTTACTACCAGACTCAAGGCTCGAGTCATTGGGACGCCTAGATGGAACATGGCTTCGCTACAGAGAAACTCCCTGATCGAGGACCGAAGAACGGCTCGTCCATCGGCTGTGCGCGAATACGGGGTAGGACCGGCCCCTTTAAGTTGAAGCATCCAACGCTGTTGATCGCGTCCCACGCGCTCGCCCAGATTAATCGCGCGACCATCGCCGAGTTGCCCGGCCCAATTGCCAAACTGATGACCAGCATAATTCATCGCGAAGGGACGCATTCCGTCATAGAGGTCGTTTCCGCCAAACACGTGCGCAAACTGCTTGGAGTTGATCACAGCCTGATCAAAATCCAATAATTTTGCCATTTCAGGTGAGTGAGCTATCAGTTGAGGATTGCTCACCGCCGTAGGGTTCACCCACGAATAGGCTGCGTTGGCCACCTGACGAATGGAATTGGTGGTGTCGGCATCTGCTCGAAGCGAGTCGACAAAGTGCTGCTCAAATATCGGTGCTTTATTCATGGCCTAGCTGGATTCAGCGATTGATATCGCTCATTGGCACGGATGAAGAGTGACAGGCCACCCCAATATGCTTCTGGGAGTGGGATAAAAAAAGAGGCGGGGGCATCTGCGATGCCCCCGCCTCACCTCGCGCCAATTAACGAATTAGTGGGCTTCCAATTCAGCTTGGTGCTCCTTGACCACATCATCTTGAACGTGACGTGGCATGGCTTCGTAGCGGGTAAACGTTGAACGATGAAGTCCCCTTCCCTGCGTCATAGAACGGAGTGAAGTAGAATACCGATACAGCTCTGCTTCGGGTACCTGCGCCAATATTTTCTGGAACACACCCTCGGATTCCATTCCCTGGATGCGGGCACGACGCGTATTCATATCTCCCATCACATCTCCTGTGTAGGAGTCAGGAAAAAGTACTTCCACATCGTAAATGGGCTCGAGCAGAACGGGGCTTGCACTGCGGAACGCATCCTGGAAACAGGCGCGAGCTGCAGATTTAAAGGCCGCTTCATTCGAATCGACTGCATGCATGGCGCCATCAAAGATGACTACGCGCACATCGCCTACCGGGTAACCAGCTACAGGGCCTTTGGCACACGCTTCGATGACTCCCTTCTGAATGGCCCCGAAGAAGCGGCGCATATCAATCACACCGCCAACGATGCCATCTATGAAGTGAATCTTAGCCCCCCATCCAGTATGCTCGGTATGCTCACCACGGATCTTGATATCATCCGGGGGGACGAAATCTCCATCAAGTGGCTCAATCAACATTTTGATATCGGCAAACTGACCGGCTCCACCGGTTTGTTTCTTGTGACGATATTTGGATCGTGCTCTAGCCTGTACGGTTTCTAGATAGGCAACTTTAGGTCGCGAATACTCGATGTCAACACCGAAACGGTTCTTCAAGCGATACCGGGCAATCTCAAGTTGCATTTCACCCTGAGCACCCAGCACCATCTGATGCAGATGAGGATCGTGCGTAATGGTGAGACTCGGATCTTCTTCGTGCAACTGGTGCAAACCTTGAGCCAGCTTGTCCTCCTCTCCTTCACGAGCAGAGGTGGCTGCCGTTTTATAGGTTGGTGAAGGAAACTCTATTTCCTCCATCTCGATATCACTGCCCTTTTTATGCAGGGTATCATTTGTGTGACTGTTTTTCAGCTTCACGAGTGCTCCAAGGTCCCCTGCATACATTTTATCAACGGGGTCACGGTCGTGTCCGTTAATGGTATACAGCTGGCCAAGACGCTCATTCGCTCCCGTGTGAGCATTAACGAGATCTAATCCGGCGGAAAGTGTCCCTGAATGGATCCGGAAAAATGAGTAGTCACCAACATGCGCTTCCGCCATCGTGTGGTAAATGAACGCAACGGGTTCGCCACTAGAATCAGGCTTGATGCTCCCGCCGCCTACTGTTTTTGCTTCCGGCATCTGATTAGGAGTTGGGCACACGTTGCCGACAAACTCCATCAGACGGGCTATACCAATATTCTCAGTCGCGCTGGTCAAGAAAATGGGAAACAGCTCATGTCGAATCATGGCTTCCCGAAGACCAACGCGCATTTCTTCTTCCGATAATGTGCCTTTTTCGAAATACAGCTCCATCAGACTTTCATCATTCTCAGCAATATTTTCTACAAGCTCATTATGGAGCTTGTCGGCTTCCTCGGCAAATTCAGCATCGATCTCAGACATCGTCATGTGACCGTTCTCGTCGAATACGATCTGCTTCATGACCAAAACATCGATAATCGATCGCGAACCACCTGCAACGGGGAGCTGTACAACGGTAGCTCCTCGACCAAATCGATCTTGAATCTGTTCGACTAGATCTCTAAAGTCTGTGTTTTCCTTATCGAGTTGATTGAGTACAAACATGGAGGGTGTGCTTTCCTTTACAGCAGCACGCCAAGCAAGCTCAGTACCCACCTGAACACCTTCAGAGGCGTTGATAACGAACAATGCCGAATCAACCACATGAAGGGACGCCGCTACTTCTCCGGTAAAATCCGGATATCCTGGCGTATCGATTACATTAAGCTTATTCCCCTGGTATTCTACATGCAAAAGCGAGGCAAAAACCGACATGCCGCGCTCTTTTTCACTAGGGTGATAGTCACTGATTGTGTTGCCTTCTTCGATCGTTCCCATGCGCTTGATGGCTCCCGTGTCAAGCAGCATGGCTTCCGCAAGCATGGTCTTACCACTGCCCTGGTGTCCAACCAGTGCGACATTGCGAATATGATCAGCATCGTAAACCTTCATCGTGTGCCCCTATATTATGTCATCTATAAATTCCCGGGGCAGCACCCAAAACCGCTACCCAAAGCAAATTCAGGGCTGATAAGATAACCCTATGACCCCAATTGTCAACCCGTAAAAACCCTATGCCTGCTGCCTGAGAATCTCCCCCTTTTTGAGTGAGATGTCGAGATCTAACCGTCTAAAGTCTTTCTATATCGAAACAAAGCCCGCTGCTTTGAATACGCCGCGTCACTAGCTCACTTTTCATGACAACTATTTTAGCCATAGATACCGTATCCGATCTTTGCAGCGCAACGCTGTGGAGTCAGAGCGATGCATTCCCAACCGCTTATCGGGAGTCATCTGAAAAACGATCGCATGCACGGCTTTTAGCTCCTTTTTGTAAAGAGCTGATGGAAGAAACGGGGGTTCGGCCTGATGGTATCGCCTTAGTGGCCGGTCCGGGTTCGTATACCGGTCTAAGAATCGGCGCCTCCACCGCAAAGGGTTTAGCCTTTGCAATGGATATCCCGCTACTTGCTATCTCAACGTTGCATTACTTAGCTCATGCAGCACGCTCGAAAGTAAAGTCCAAAATCTGTATCGCACTCACTCCTGCAAGACAAACCGAGGTGTTTGCCGCTGTATTTCAGATGAGAGATGATGAGCTGGTCCGCGTTTGTCCGGATCAATCCGTGGACGTGTCTGAACTACTTACGTTGGTTGCTGACCCAACTACATCGATCTCGTACGTTTCGGATAGCCTGACTCTTCTGGACGCAACTCGTGAAATCTATCCAGATATCGCTTTACACCTCGTTTCACACGATGCTCGTCACCTGAAAGACTTACTGAAGAATCGTATGGACGATTTTCGCGTACAAGAACTTCATTCCTTCGAACCGTCTTATCTTAAGGAGTTCGTCGCCAAGAAGGCAACTCGCACTATTTTTGAGCGATTGCCCTTTTAAGGACGAAAGTCGAATCACTGCACCCAATTTATTAAGCAAGATTGTATGGCTTGGTTTAAACGCACAACCGCTGGAATAAAAACCAAGCGGAACCAGCAAAACGAAGTTCCAGAAGGCCAATGGGTCAAATGTGTTGGCTGTACCGAGACAGTGAACCGACGAGAGCTAGAAAAGCAGGATCTGGTATGCCCAAAATGTGGCTATCACTTCAAGATGAGTAGCATGGGCTACTTCGAATTACTGTTTGACGGTGATTTTGAGGTTTTTGACGACAATCTCGTTGCAGTGGACCCCCTTAAGTTAAGCGATCGAAAAGCGTACAGTGACCGTCTTGTCGCAACGCGGGAAAAAACAGGGATGAACGATGCTGCCAAAGCTGCAGTCGGAGAAGTCAGTGGACATTCTATCTCTGTCAGCGCCATGGATTTTTCCTTTATTGGAGGATCGATGGGTTCAGTTGTGGGGGAGGTTATTGCCAGATCTATCAAACGTGGCTATGAACGCGACATTCCAGCCATGGTAATCGCCCAAAGCGGAGGTGCACGCATGATGGAAGGCGCATTAAGTTTGATGCAAATGGCCAAAACCAGTGCACACTTAACTAAGCTTTCGGAAGCGGGACTGCCGTTCTTTGTGCTCCTTACCAATCCCACAACGGGAGGCGTCACGGCATCTTTTGCGATGCTTGGCGACTTTCACCTCGCCGAACCTGGCGCTTTGATCGGATTCGCCGGTCCACGCGTAATTCGGGAAACAATGGGACAAGATCTCCCAGAAGGATTCCAAACATCCGAATTTCTGAAAGAGAAGGGATTTGTAGATCTAATCGTGGATCGTAGAAGCCTGAAAGCCGAACTATCCCATTTGTTGAGCTTGATCAACGAATAGATTCAACTAGGTCTTCTTTCCGATAGGGACAAAAAAATCGTCCGGCGCACCCACTTCGCCGGACGATTTATATTTAGCTACTACACTCTGGAATTCTCTTAGGGAACTCTCTGTCAGAGAGGCATTGAGTAGCTCTTTCGAAACAAGAATACTCCACAGAGAGGCCCTTCTCTAAGTTGGTTGGCTGAATCGTTCTGATTCCCCTTTGAGTCGACATTTTAAGCGCCGGATCGGCTATAACCTCGGCGACTTAAATTAGCCTTATCGATTGTCGATACCCTTTGCAGAACCTAACCCATTCTGCAGGGAAGCATTGAAAACGACACTTTTTACATCTGGACTTAAAAGCGCACTGCTCGTGTTGCTTTGCCTGTGCGCGGCTTGGCCTGCTCTGGCGTTCAATCGAATGACATCCGATGGTGTTCGATATGTGGATGAAGTGTCCGTTCGTGTACTTGGAAGCACTACTCTCCCAAGTGTACGGATTGCACCGATCAGCGGCTCTTTTGTGGTACAATCTGAAAATGGTTCGTATTCCCGACGGACTGGACGCGAAGTCGTTATTACAGCGATCGGTAATCAGGTAGAAATCAGCATTGATGACCGAAACGAGCGGTTGGCTTCGATTCGATTTCTACCCGAAGCGGGCTCCGCTCTATATCTGAAGACCCACAATAGCAATCACTCATATGCTGGTGAATTGGAAGTCCAGAGCACCTCGAAAGGACTACGCATACTGAATATTGTACCACTTGAGGATTATGTAGCCTCAGTCGTCGGCTCTGAATATGGACTAGACGATCTGGAAGGAGCAAAAGCGATGGCCGTTGTGGCGCGAACCTATGCCCTGTATGCACTCGAGAATGGAAAAGAACTGCGTGATCATGAAGGTTTCCAGGTTTATGGGGGCTTAAAACGCGCTACTCCAGCTGCAAGGCGGGCTGCGCAGCAGACCGCCGGACAGGTCCTTGAACACAAAGGGAATCTCATTGAAGCTGTTTACTCAGCTTCCAACGGTGGCAGAACGGCCTCAAACACGATAATATGGGGCAGTAAACCGCTTCCCTACCTAAAGTCTCGCAAGGATTCCTGGGATTCTAAATCGCCTTACGCTTCTTGGACATGGACCGTTAGCGAAAAGGAATTGCATCGAGCCCTGACGGCTTCGTTTGGTCTGAAGGTCAAGGATATACGCATCCTAGAAGAGGCAGGAGATGGTAGAATTGAGTCCGTGCGTCTTAAAGGAAATAAATCCTCGAAAGACGTAACGGGTACTGCTTTCCGGGCAGCAGTTGCCCGTCATTTTGGGTCTAAATCCCTGCGTAGCACATTATTCTCCGCGAATGAACGCCGAGGCACATATACCTTTAAAGGCAAGGGCTTTGGCCATGGTGTAGGCTTAAGTCAATGGGGCGCCCACTTTATGGCCCTGGACGGTAAATCCTTTTCTCAGATTCTCGACTTTTATTATGCCGATACCCAATTGGATAACCGTTTTGGGGATGAATCATCGAGGCATGCTCGTATCGAGCTTCCCGTGTTGACGTCTCGCTCTTATTCGAAAGAAGCGAAGGGATCACCCCCTGTGCAAAGGGTATCGGGCGAAATGGAGACTCCTAAAGAAAAAAGATCTGTTTTTTCGAAAAAAAATAACTCGGCAGAGAAACAGACCGAAAACATCTGGAAACACGGCAAAAAGACCACTAAGCGTAAGAAATCGAAAGGATCAAAACGCTCTGGCTGGTAGAGTTACCTACTGCACACCTATTCGTTTGTGGCGAACCGAGGGGAGCCCCTACCGTCTGGCGGATGTGCCAATTTTCAGCCAACGCAAAATAAGCCTCTAGCCATTCTCTTTATCGGCAAGCTCGGCCCATCGATCCATATCTGATTCAAGTTGACCGTTTAGGTCACCAAGCTCCTTGGATAGCTCTGAGATAGCATCAAAATCTACTGTGTTTTGAGATAAGGCCTCTTCAATTTCTGCCTTCCACAGTTCTCCTTGTTCAATCTGCTTCTCAACGTTGGACAGTTCCTGTTTTTCCTTGTAGGACAGCTTCTTGGACGTCTCATCCTTTTTTGATGCGCGTTTCGCCTTGCCTGATTTTGGGGTTGATGAGGCGGCATCCGCTTCTGCGGCTTCCTCTCGTTGCTTTATTTCCAAAAATGCACTGTAATCCCCTGGATATTCCCGGATATGGCCTTTCCCTTCAAAACGAAGAATATGGTCTATTGTCCTATCCAGAAACCAGCGATCATGCGATACCACGATCAAAACTCCTTCAAACGTATCTAAATACTCTTCCAGAGCCGCAAGCGTCGGAATATCTAGATCATTGGTCGGCTCATCCAGCAACAAAATATTAGGAGCCTCCATGAGCACCAGAGCGAGATCCAATCGTCTTCGCTCGCCACCCGATAGTTTGGCTACCGGAGTATACTGGACGGCCGGTGGAAACATGAAGCGCTCGAGCATCTGACTAGCCGATATCGTACTACCGTCGGCTGTTCGAACGTGTTCAGCAACCTCTTTGACCGTATCAATCACTCTGAGCGATTCATTGAGCGGTCGTCCTTCTTGGTCGAAATAGCCAATGACCGTCGTTGGACCGGCTTCGATAGAACCGGAATCAGGCTGAATTTGGCCCGAAATAAGCTTTAAAAACGTTGTTTTTCCAGTACCATTTTCGCCAATGATACCGAGCCGATCAGTTCGTGTGAGCAGTCGCGTAAAGTCTTTAACGAGCGTGACCCCGTCGTAAGATTTAGTCACTTTCTCCAACTCCAAGACTTTTTTACCCAAGCGTGTGGATGCCGCCGCAAGCTGAATCGTAGCGTCCCGACCCGATCTTCCACCCTCTTGTAAGGCCTGCGCCCGTTCTACCCGATACTTAGCTTTTGAGGTCCGCGCCTTGGGCCCTCTGCGCAGCCATTCTAACTCTCGTCGAGCCAAATTTCGGCGGGTTCGCTCCGTGGCCTCCGCCAGACGCTCTGCTTCTTCCTTCAACTCCAGATACCGAGTGTAGTTACCCTCGTACTTATTGACCCCTCCTGGCTCCACTTCCAACATTCGGTTGGTGACTCGATCCAGAAAATACCGATCATGGGTTACGAGCAGTAGTGCGCCCGGATACCGAGAGAGATAGACTTCAAGCCAGGCAATCGTTTCGGTGTCAAGATGGTTAGTAGGCTCATCGAGCAACAGCAAATCGGGTTGAATGACTAGAGCGCGGGCCATAGCCACACGCTTGCGTTGACCACCAGATAACGTCCCAACCCGAGCGTTCATGTCTTTGAGACCCAAGCGATCCAGAACGGCCCGTGCACTAGCCTCCCGATCCCATCCCCCAGTAACATCTAACTGATGACTCAACTCAGAAACCCGGTCCAGCAATTTTTCGTCGATCTCCTCCCCCGTCGTCAACGCAAATGAGGCCTCCTCATAATCATGCAGCAGCCTCAATGTGGGGTCTCCTTTATCAAAAACAGCGTCCAAAATAGACTGATCAGGCTCGAAATCAGGATTTTGGGGTAGATAGGCTACTCGGGCTGACTTTGAAATCATCAACCTACCGCCATCGGAAACCTCCGCGCCAGCAATAATGCGCATTAACGTGGTTTTTCCGGAACCGTTAGCTCCGATCAATCCCATGCGTTCATTGTGTTCCAGCCCGAAGGTCACATCGCTGAGCAGTGGCTTCACACCAAAGCTTTTGTGCAGTCCTTCAATGTTGAGAATGTTCATAGGGCGCCTTTATGAGTCGGAACTGGAACGGCGATAAGATACCTATTCGAGAACGAGCGTAAGAGGAATTGGAGTCAAGAATGAGCGTACCTTCTACCTAAACAGTTCGTAAGGCTCATATCTTACGCCTAGCATATTCCTCTCTTAGTTGTCGTGTTTTTCCTGGTCGTACGAGTTACTATTTGGCACACAAGTCTTCTGGATTAGATGTCTACATCTCCTGTTCAATATTCAACTCATGATCGCAATGCACCCTACTGGGCCGCTACCTTAATCATTTTGGGTACACTGGGCCTTTTAGCTGATTTTGCAATCAATACGCCGTTTTGGAATGGATATATTCTCGATATGACGGGTCCGGCGTGGCACTACATTCTGGTACGAGGACTCTTTACCACAAAAAAAGACAATCGCTGGACTCGCCTTTTTACGCCCATCCACACCTTTATCCTGTTCGTTTTAGTTTGCTTTAGTATCGAGGGCATCCAATACCTCGAGTGGTATGACTCCACATTCGACCCCATGGATTTTCTAGCGTATATCTCTATTCTAACGCCATTGTTTGTGATCGACCTTTTTTTTCAAGAAAAGCCAAACGTGATCTGATCATAGGATTTACTACAACAACATGCAGACGAACCTACCGCTGAACTTTAAAGACAAACTTGATCAATTCACTGAACAGTGGAGTCCAAAAGTAATCGCCGAGATGAACGACTACCAGTTCAAGTTAGCCAAGCTTCAAGGTGAGTTTGTTTGGCATAACCATCCTGAAACGGATGAAACCTTTATCGTTCTGCATGGCAAAATGACCATCTTATTTAGAGATAACTCAATCGATCTTAACGCAGGTGAAATGTTTGTCGTGCCCAAAGGAGTTGAACACAAACCCGTAGCCAAACAGGAATGTCATATTCTGCTTGTTGAACCCAGAGGCGTCACCAATACAGGTCAGACATCGAGTAATCTTACTGCTGAAAATGATATCTGGATATGACCCATGATCCGCACTTCACTTACGCTCATTAACTGGCGCGTCGGCC
>Ga0115567_10005230_pt1 | contig 12584 bp, 13 predicted proteins | sample COGITO_mtgs_1204_2_FD_88679 | JGI IMG/M metagenome (GOLD analysis project Ga0115567, IMG submission 88679) | Pelagic marine microbial communities from North Sea - COGITO_mtgs_120412 | ecosystem: Environmental > Aquatic > Marine > Epipelagic | place: Germany:Helgoland, sampling site Kabeltonne...
AAGCCGACAATTCCGGCTGGTAACATGGCAATGATGATATTACGGGCCAGTCGATAGTCATGACCCTTCACAATATCGCGTACCGTATCTGTGATTCGTTTACGGAAATAGATAATCAGCGCTAGTACAGTACCAACATTGATCCACTGCAAAAACAGATGCTCACTGGCGCCAGACAAGAAATACTGGGCAGCCACTAAGTGACCCGAGCTAGATATCGGGATGAATTCGGTCAAGCCCTGGATAAGGCCAAGAATGATGGCTTCAAGAATGCTCATATGATCTTAGTATACAACCGTATTAGTATCTTTGCATATTCTGATTTTGAAACCTTGGGTGGCTGGTAGGAGGAGACCCCAGCGACAAGAATCGGAGTAGCTAACCGATTTTTCGCTGGGAGGAGCCTAGAGGTCAGGACCCGAGGCGTAATAAATTCACAGCGAAACAGAGTATACTATAGCCATGGAACCACGCTATTTTTCAGATCTCATTAGTGACTTTATCGAATACGTCGAAGTCGAGCGTGGGCGTAGCCAAAAAACTGCCGAAAACTACCATCTCTATCTTGAGCGGCTAATAGAATTTGCTGGTGATGAGCCTATCACAACACTAGATGCAGAACTGGTACGTAAATGGCGACTATGGCTCAATAGGTTTATATCGCTTAACGGCGAACCACTCTCTCAGATAACCCAGAGCTACCATCTAATCGCTCTGCGAGCCTTCCTCGCCTACTGTTCTAAAATTGGCATCAACACTCTGACGCCAGAGAAAATAGAGTTGCCGAAAGTCCATAAAAAACAAGTTACCTTCCTCGATGGTGATGAAGTTCTCCGACTCATTACAGTCGTTGATACAAATACAGCGATTGGCCTGCGCGACCGTGCCATTCTCGAGCTGCTTTTCTCTAGCGGACTTCGCGTTTCCGAGCTTACAAACCTAAACAGAGATCATATCAACCTCAAACGAGGTGAATTCATGGTCCGTGGTAAGGGCCAAAAGGACCGACCAGTCTTCGTCAGCCCAGAAGCGACCGAATGCCTAGCCAATTACCTACAGACTCGGACCGATAACGCTATCCCGCTTTTTATACGCTACAGCGGCGTAGCAGATTCTGCCGACCCGAAGGGCGAACATCTCCGACTCAGTCCCCGCTCAGTCCAGCGCATGGTATCACAACACGCTAAAGCCGCTGGTATAACTAAGCATGTCTCACCGCATACGCTCAGACATAGCTTTGCAACAGACCTACTGATGAATGGTGCTGACCTGCGCTCCGTTCAGTCCATGCTCGGCCATAGCAATATCGCCACCACACAGGTATACACTCATGTAACCGACCCTCATCTTAAAGAAGTTCATCAGCGATTCCACCGTTCAAAAGATGAATAATTACTTGCTAATCAGTAACTGGCTGATTACCGGATATCGTCAGACCTGTACAAACTGCACCATCAGCTCTTTGTAAAGGTGTTGCGGGAGAAGTACCTGGACGATACGCATCCGCCGTCACGTAGAAGCCTTTACAGATAGATCCACCGCTTTGTACCGCTTCCTTAGGCGTAAAACCAGGCTGAAACTCAACGCGAGCTTTCACCCGACGAAACACATCAGCTGCCGAACCCGTCACATCTATCTCAGGCTGTCCTCCAATATCAACACCGTTCGGCCCATTAGACAGGCGCACTTCGTAGTGAGGGTCACCATATACAGAACTTACCATCAGAAAGTACTCTGAGTTTCCTGTTCGAGGTAAATTCGCTGGACCACCACTAAACCGTAATGTCGTCTCGCAACTATAACCAGCAAACGAACCAGCAGCATTACAAGCAACATCTTGCTTAGTGCCAGCACTGAATGACCACTCGCCAGATCTCGGTGCACTTATACGTCCGAGATTGCCTATAGAAGCACTGCTGCGTGGCACGAAATAAGCCGCGGCTGTTTTATCGTCGAGATCATCTTGCGTTACTGTAGTACCTGACGATGGCTCATAGGCGACTATCTGCAAACGAAGCATATCAACAGCTTGTTCGCCTGCAGTATTTGTCCAGTTACCGTCTCTTGGATTAGCTGGCTGGGTACTAAATACACCCGGTCCATCTTGCGTCTCACCATTGCCAACCCGGTGCCAACGTACCGTAATTTGGTTGAAATTACTGCCATCAGAATTCAAGCTAATTAATCTTGGTGTCGTTGAAGCTTGGTTTTCGTAGTTATCAGGCGTTAAATCAACGAGCAAACAGCTGTAACTCTGGTTCAAGTTGGGGTCGCCGCCAACTTGCCCTGATGGATTAAGTACAGGCGGACTGCCATTTGTCAGCACAGTCGATGGTCGTATCGCCCCAGGACAATTTGGATTAGTGAGTGCGGCTATACAAGCGTTACGCTGTGCAGCGGTCGGGCGTCCATAGCAGTATACAATCGCCCGCTTGGCATCCTCTACTCCAGAGAGTGCTGAGGCGTAGGCGCTTTTGGTTAAGTCATCATTAATCGTTTGATCCTGTTCATCGTTAACGATTCGAAGGAAGGCGACTGTCAGCACTGACAGCAGTATCGTGAGAAATAATACCGTAAGAATAGATACAATCCCCTGTTCTGCACGACGTTTATGGTTTACCATGTCTCTATCATACATCGCCATCACCTTGATACATACACCGTTGTTGCAAATTCAGCGAAAGCACAGAAATTTCCAAGTCGATCGGTCCGGCAGGTATAATCCGAGCCATCATAATACACTGTGTTAAAAATTTCATCAGTATCGCCGCTGTTAATAGCCGCTGTTTCTGACCGATCATATGTACCCAGTATAAATCTAACATTAACCAGTCGTGGATCAGCCGTACTACGAGTAGCTGTTGCGTTAATAACTCTCGCATTACCGCTAAGAAGTGATGTATTGCTTACGTCTGGCGTAATATTAGCGGGCACAGTGCCGGTGCAGTTACCTATTAGATCTGATTCAACTCGAGCGAGAGTTATCGGCTCGCCACCGAGGTTGTACGTATCTGGCAAAAAGTTACTACTGTTGTTTTGGTATAGTGGGTTCCATATATAAGCACTTTTACCAACGCAGATATAGCCATTTGCAACTCGATCAAGATTAACCGTCCCTACCGAAGAGACCTGCAGTGAACGTGATAAATCATCGGTTACACTTCGGCCTGCTTGGTTGATCTGTTTGATAGTCAAACCTTTTGTGTATGTTTGTGTCAGTTGGACAATAATGGTCGTACTAAAGACGAGTACGAAGGCTAAAAACGTCATAGCAAGCGTGAGCTCAATAATCGTAAATCCGCTGGATTTATTGATGCTATTACTGCGCATACAACCTCAAGACTGATGTTGCTTGATCCATTTGCGGCCCGACCAGTGACGTCCAACAAGCTTTGGCATAAAAATCATAGTACGAGCCACCCCCGCCAGATCTGGCTAACAGCCAAATGCCATCTCCGGGTGATGGAGCGTCGGATGGAGATCTTGGACGGGATGGCGATCCATTAAATGTATAGCCCTGCACGCTGTCTTCAATATTGCCAGACGGTGGATCAAGCGCCACCTCTTCATTTATGAAAAACATACCGGTCTCAGTTCGCGGGTATTGATTTGCTGGATTGGCATCGCAGGTTTCTGAAACCACAGCATTTGTGTTCGCTCGAGCAATAATCGCATCCCACATAGCATCATCTCCTGTCGCAGCTCTATCTTTAGCATAGCGTACATATGAAAACTGGCTATTTATGAGTCCTTGTGTCGAAGTTCGTTCAACCGATCTTAGCGCGATTGACTGGCCATAGCTCATCACCGCCTGCGCAGTCACAACCGCAACACTCAAAATCGTAATTGCGATCAGCACTTCAATCAACGTGTCGCCACGTTCCTCGTTTTGAGTGTAAAACCAACTCATGGATTGCACCTCGCAGTGCCTGCACCACTACGGTCAACCGTAAACAAGTCTTGACCCTGGCCTGGATCAGCTCTCAGCATGGCTTTTTTTGCAAATAGACCGTTATCGGATTGCAAACACACCTCAAGTGAGCGGTTAAACGCTATCAGGTTGTTTTGATTGGCAAATTCACTAGCCGCTGGTGTCGTAGACGCAAACGCATATATCATCATGCGTTCTGATACCGGACTTCTGATGATAGCAATACTACCGACCGTATCGGCAGTGCCGCCACTGACTTTGACGGCATTTTTGATAATCCCGCTCCACGGTAGCTCAAATTCGGCTTCAAGTGGTGGCGCATTCGATATCCTTGGCTGGTAATTACTTGAGCCTGAAAATGCACCAAGGTCAGAGACGCCTTCTATATTTACAATCCGTGACGAAAGATAACGTGATTCAACCGTACCAGCGGTGGTATTTTTATCTAAAACAAGTAGCCGTCCGAGGATAACACAATTACTACGACCAGGATTTTCAGTACTACTCGCGTCGACAACTAGCTGACCAGAGTTGCAGGCTAGCCCCCCACCTCTGATATTTACGCCTGTCGCAACCTCAAGATACTGTTTCTGGAAATATGACAATGTCGTGTCAGTAGTGTCGTTAAACTGAGTATTATTAATAGCAGCATTCATGCCAACAAAAGCCCCGACAAGCAGCAAGCTACTGATACCGAGAAACAAGATAACTTCGATAATAGTGAAGCCGTCAGCGCTGTGTTTCATTGATTTTAGTATAGCATAAGCGTATGCTGAGCGATTTACTTAGAACATTAAAATTGTACCGACATACCAATCCACAATCGCAGCACCAAATAAATAAGCCACAATAAGCCCAACGATCAAAAACGGACCAAACGGAATCTTAGACTGCGGCGTCAGTTTACCGCCGAGCATGCCTGGCAGTATGTAGATGAGCCCGATAAGGTTAGCTAAAAATACCGACAGTAACCCAAGTTGCCAGCCGAGGATGAGTCCCATAGCGATGCCAAGCTTCACATCGCCAAAGCCGACCCACTTACCTTTTGAATACGCATACAGTACATAATAGAGACCGGCTACTGAAACCATGCCTAGCGTTAGCTCACTAACAACCTGAAGTACGCTCGCATCCACCACGACAAACTGATAGAGTGTGCCGAAAACAGCAGCTAGGGCTATCAATGGATAAGTCAGCTTATCTGGTAGCAAATACCAGCGTGCATCATATACAAGCAGCGCCATCAGTATAACCAGCATTATACACCAGATGCCGAGTAGTATTTGTGGGGCTAGCTCGCTTACATTGAGTGGCCAAAAAACGTATGAAATAACGAACAAAGCCGACGTAGCTAGCTCTACCGCTGGGTATTGCACCGAGATAGATTTTTTACAGTAACGGCACTTACCTCTGAGGAGCACCCAACTCACCACTGGAATCAAATCATACCAAGCCAGCTGATGGTGACACTTCACGCACTCCGAGCGCTCAGAGACGAAATCTCTACGTTCGTGCAGTCGCCAGACCAGTGCATTTACAAAACTGCCAAAAGCCAGTCCGAGCAGTCCAAATATAAGTATCATAAGCATTGTATTAGTATACCCTACACGCTAAAGAACTCACTAAGTGAGTTCTTTAGCTAGCACATTAAAATAGACCGCTCTTTCAAGCGGTCTATTTGCATTAATCGGTGTGATTAAACGTCTTGGCAGTTAATAACAACTTGTGAGCCGTTATTCTCAAGTCCACCGGCGACAGCGACAGATCGAGTTGCCGTAACGAGCTGAACAGCGTTAGAACCATTTTGTCCATTAGGAGCACATTTGCGGTTTAGATACACACGGATAGTTTCTGCGGTGAAACCATTACCATTTGTACTAACGTCCACAGCGCTTGTTTCGTACTGACTAAGATCATCGAGGTAGTTTCGTATCTCAGTATCACCTAGTCCACTGATATTGTTCTTATTATTTGATTTATACGAGTTTACAGCAGCTGCAACCGTACTGATGTCGTTTTTACGACCAGTATCACGTTGTCCACGTTGAAGCGCTGGAAGAGCGATGAAAATCATCAGGAAGATAAGTCCTGCAATTGCAAGGACAAGTACAACCTCGATAATTGTAAAGCCTTGTTCGTTACGTTTTAGTGTCATGGTGCCACCCTTTCAGTTAATTATTCTACGACTATTTATAGCCGTACTTATATCGTATTAAAGCACAAGCCTTTTTGACATGCAAGCGCTACCCCGATACTTCCTAGCGTACTGCTCCAGCGCCGACGAGGCCATAGATTGGGAACAGGATTGCACCGACCATACCTCCTGCTACGACCGCCAGAACGACCATTAGGACTGGTTCGATGGCAGTAGAAATGGTCGCGATAGCGTTATCGATCTCTTTTTCGTAGAAATCAGCTGCTTTGCTCATCATAGCGTCGATCGAACCCGATTGTTCGCCGATGCTAATCATTTGAGGCACGAGTGATAGGACATATTCTTCATTTTTGATTGAGCTTGAGAGTGATTTACCACTTTTGACCTTCTCGCTAGCGCGTAAGATCTCTTCGGCTACAACAACATTGCCGATGGCTTTGCTGGTAATGTGCATCATTTGCACCATTGGAACACCGCTTTTGAGAAGCGTCTCTCCGGTGCGGGCAAAACGCGCCATGTAAAGTTTACGGAACAAATCACTAAACAGTGGCACGTTTAGCTTAAACAGGTCAAGCTTTCGGGTGCCATCATCAGTCTCGAGGTAGCGCTTAAAAAAATAGATAGCCACAGCGAGCACTGCAATAATCAACCACCAAAAATTGATCAGTATATTGGCCGCCCATACCATGACTGCAGTCAGTAGCGGTAGACTTTGCCCAAGACTATCATAAAGCTGCTCAATCTGGGGAACGACCGTCGTAAGCATGAAAACCACCACTGCCACGATGACGAACAAGACAATCGCTGGATATACCAGAGCACCACGAATTTTGCTCGCAATCTCAGCGTCTTTTTCTTGTTGATTAGCAATACGCTCAAGCGCTTTATCAAGCGTACCAGAAGCTTCACCGGCTGAGACAAGCGCGATAAACAGCTCATCAAACAGCTTGTCGTGCTTGGCAAAAGCTTTGCTCAGCGAGCTACCACCCTCAATCGAACTGATTATCTCTTGTACGGCCGCTTTAAGCTTCTTGTTCTCAGTCTGTTCCTGGACAGTATGAAGGCTTTGCGCCAACGGAAGTCCAGCGTTAATAAGCGTCGCTAGTTGGCGAGTAAAAATAACTCTGTCTTTAGTGCTCACACGGTTTTTAAGATTTGAGAATACATTGTTACTTTCAGAATCAGGATGTATCTCAAGTGGCATGAGATCGCGTGACATAAGCAGTTTTCCCGCAGCAGCTTCACTTTCAGCCTGTACGGTTGATTTGACAACTTTGTTGGTAGCCATGTCTCTGGCGCTATAGGCAAATGACAACATAGCGGCTAACCCCTCATCATCCTGTCAAATTCAGCTATATCTACGGCGCAGTTACGGGCATCTTCGGTTGTAATCGTACCGGATTGAACAAGGTTGGCTAGTGTCTTATCCATCGACTGCATACCTTGATCAGCACCAGTCTGAATAACGGCGTCGAGCTGGTGAGATTTACCTTCACGAACAATATTTCGCACTGCCGGTGTGGCTATTAATATCTCAGAAGCAACAGCTCGCCCACCACCGATGGATGGTACTAGTCGCTGTGAACAAATTGCCATCAGAATGTTTGCTAGCTGAGCGCGAATCTGTGGCTGCTGATGCGGTGGAAAGACGTCAATCATACGATCAATTGACTGCGCGGCCGAGTTGGTATGCAGCGTCGCAAAGACCAAGTGGCCTGTTTCCGCAATCGTAATAGCGGCTGAGATAGTCTCAAGATCACGCATCTCACCGATGAGTACAACATCAGGATCTTGACGGAGACTAGAGCGCAGCGCGGCTGAGAACGAATACGTATCATAGTGCACCTCTCGCTGTACAACGACTGATTTTTTGGATTTGTGCGTAAATTCGATTGGATCTTCAATCGTAATGATATGGTGAGCTTTTTCGGTATTGATTTTATCGATAAGTGCAGCGAGTGTGGTTGATTTACCAGAACCAGTTGGGCCGGTTACAAGCACGAGACCACGAGGGTATTTGGCAAAATCACTAACAACCTGTGGCATACCGAGCTCAGTAATAGTCTTAATTTCATTTGGGATCAGACGAAGTGCAGCTGCGAGGTTGCCTCGTTCGTGAAAGGCGTTAACACGGAAGCGACCGAGATCGCCAAAGGCAAAACTGAAGTCAAACTCTTTGTCTTTCGTTAGAATCTGCTGCTGGTCTTCATCCAGAATCGCAAAAATAAGCTGCTCCAGCTGTTCAGCATTAAGTGGATCAAACCCAGGAATCGGCGCCAGCGTGCCATCGACGCGAAGCATGGGTGGCAAACCGAGTTGCAAGTGAAGGTCACTGGCACGTTTACGGATAACGTCCTCAAGTAGTAGTTCTATGCGTAGTTCTGGTTTTTGTTCCATATGATTGCCATCCCTCTTTCGTTTATGCCATATTCGCGGCGACGCGATTTACTTCATCAAGTGTTGTTAATCCATTCAGAGCCTTGAGATAACCGTCTTGTCTCATTGTTATCATGCCCTCCTCGACTGCTTTACGCTGAATCTCGGCGCTCGTCGCATGATTTACGATCAAACCTTGGATAGCTTCACTGACATTCATGACTTCATACAGTCCGAGTCGGCCTTTGTAGCCACCAGGTGTTTTGGCGGTATCCTTACCCTCCACTAAAGTATAAGCTTTTTGGGTCGCAAGTGGTAGTGTCTGATAGCCAAGATCTTGAACAGCCTGAGCTTGATCGGCAGCGGTTTTAGGTAATAGATGGCCAACGGTCTCTTGAATTGACTTCGTCTCCAGCTCGGTTGACTCTCGTTGTGTCGGCTTATCCGAGACGCGGCGGACAAGTCGCTGTCCAATCACGGTATTCACTGTACTAGCAATCAAAAACGGTTCAATACCCATATCGAGTAGTCGCGGCAACACGCCTGCTGCTGAGTTAGTGTGCAGCGTCGAGAATACTAAGTGGCCGGTTAGAGCAGCTTGAACGGCGAGGTTAGCGGTTTCTTTGTCGCGAATCTCACCGACCATCACGACGTTCGGATCTTGTCGTAGGATTGAACGCAGTCCACTGGCAAAGGTCAAACCGACATCAGCATTAACCTGGATCTGGTTAACACCGTCCATTTTATACTCAACTGGGTCTTCAAGTGTGACGATATTTATGGTGTCATTATAGATTTCAGTGATAAGCGCATAGAGACTGGTTGATTTACCTGATCCAGTCGGTCCAGAGGTCAAGACCATTCCATTTGGGTTTTTGATACCTTGGCGAATGGTGCGCAGCCCACGACCGGCATAACCCATTTCTTCTAATTTGAAACTACTGCCTGATTTATCAAGCAATCGAATAACCACCTGCTCGCCCCAGACAACCGGGCTAATAGCTATACGAAGGTCAACTTCTTTTTCAAGGACTTTGACGGTAAACTGACCGTCTTGCGGCACACGATGTTCGTCAATTTTGAGATTACTGAGAATTTTAATACGCGAAATAAGCGCTGGCTCAACGCTTTTCGGTAATTTCATGATTTCGCGCAGCACACCATCTACTCGACAACGAATTTTAAGAACTGACTCAAGTGGCTCGATATGGATGTCGCTAGCCCTTACATTGATAGCGTACTCGAGAATGGTATTAAGCGCCCGCGTGATCGGCGAGTCTTGTTTGATAACCAGTGCATCCGACTTTCCTCCAGGGGCAGATTCGGCTTTACGCTCAGTTTCTGCAGTCGCAACTGCAGAAGCAACGCCCTGTTCAAGGTCGGTTTTGTACTGCTCAAGTACGTGGGTAATGCCCTCTTCAGAGGCCATATAGACTTTAAGTGGGCGTTGAATTTTGCTCGCCAGAAAGTCTACTGCTTGGACATTATTGGCATCAAGCATCGCCACTGCAAGGCGTGACTGCATCTCGCCAAGTGGCACTGCCATATAGCGCTCAGAAGTATCTTTTGGCACAAGATTTAATATGTCCTGAGAAATCTGAACATCAAGCAGGTTTACATATGGCACACCACTGACCTTAGCAACGCAACGAGTTAACGCTTCGTTTGATATGGCCCCGCTTTTCATGAGCTCCGAAACTATCGGTGTACCAGATTTGGATGCAGTGGCTTTATGTTCATCCATCTGTTCCTGAGTCAAAATTTCCTCTTCGACTAAAAGAGTTTCGAGCTTTTCTTGGTTGTCGCTCGTCAAAACTGCCACAGTTGCTCCTTAGTTTTGAAACGGTGAGTTATCAGTATCACCGCCGATAGTAATAGGTACAGTCGGATTAATTGCGTTGGAGTTAAAAATATCTTTACTTGGTGGCTGCAAATCAGCACTAATAGGAACAGCCGACTCAACGATTGCAGGCTCTGATGTATTCCCACCTATAAGTAAATTCGCCAGAAAATAAGTTGCAAATGCCGAGATAGAGGCGACAAGTATGAGAAGTGCTATTTCATTTTTTTTCATTCTGATGGTACTTTCTGTGTGCCCAGCTGAACTGACTGTGGAGACGAGAAGTATGACTCTCCCGCCACGACGGCCTGCAGTGAGCTATCACTGCCCTGGATAGTTATTTTTGAAATATTCATCGGTCGAATACTGAGCTCAAGATCCGCAAGCATATTCTCAATTTGAGAATAATTGCCTCTGACCGCAAAATTAAACGGAATGGTGCTTGCGTCGGATTCTCCACCCTCAACACCTTCTTCTGACTCGAATGCTATATCATCTGAAAGTGTAGTCAGCGTGTCGATAGCAACGCCTGATTGCGGTAATAGCTCTTGTAGTAACGATGAGCCGAGTACGGTAGAATCGTTCGTCACTGGAAGCGCATCAAGTACAACTTTGTAGTTAGAGTCAGTCTCTTTAGCTTTTACCTTGGCGAGATCGCCATTCGCTATAAGCGCTTGTACGTTACGCTCGAGCTCACCAACGTTATCTATATTTTGCTCAAGCGTAGAAAGTGTTTCTGATTTCGCGTCATATACTTGATCGTTAAAAATCACTTCTTTAACCAGAAAATATCCAACCACAACACAAAGTGATACCGCTGCAGCCGCAATCATAGTCCATAGAAAAACTGTTTTATTAGCCGAGCTGATCTGTTCGCGTTTGCGCGCTCCTGCCATTGATTTAGTTGGCTTATTCATCATTTTCCTCCAGACTTCCGGCGTCTTTTTCGAATGTTACTTTTGGCGCACCGACAACTGATTGAGTTGTCTCTCTGTTTGGAACCGAAACATTGAGATTTTTAGACGTCGTCGCAAATAAGTTTGGATTATATTCAGCTAGGATAGTAAATCCAACTGCAGCATTCTTGTTTTCGGTATTAGAGCTATAGCCGTATTCTGAAATAGTGATGAGGTTAAACAGTGGCTCTTTCGTACGTCCTGAACCTTCTGACTGATACGATATCTGTGCGTTTTCGAGCGTGTCTTTAAAGGTCGTTAACGCTGAAACGTTTTTAACTCCACCTTGAAACTCAATCGTAGACGTTTCAGCCGTAATATCGACGCTCGCAAATCGTACACTGTTTGGAGCGGATGGATTGAGACGTGGAAGTATGTCTAGCAGTCGAGAAGTGTTTAATTTGGTTGCGTGGAGGCCATCGATTTGGGCTAGCTGTGCTTGAATAGTCAAATACTCATCGACGTTTTCAATTTCAGCAAGCTCATTGGCTCTTTCTTCAATACCACCAGTTTTTGATGCAATCAAAGCCTTTTGCCCTACTAAGAAAAACCCAAGTGCTATCAATATGCCCACTGATGCAATCGTAACAATGATTGATATAGATATCGCATTACGCTGCATAGCTTTGGCATGGAGGAATTCTTTTTTAACATCAGGAAGTAAATTAAGCTGAATCATGATACACCCCTTTGAGCGAGGCCAATAGCGACTGAAAATTGAGCCGATAATGACTGTAGTTTCTGCTGATCTGCTGAAGCGACCTGGACGTTTGCCCATGGATTACCCATTTCAACTTTGAGATCAACTTTTTGGGCTATATACTGCGCGATCGCTGGAATTGTCACACCATAGCTAGAAACGATCATCGAGCCCATTTCGACGCTCGGGTAACGAGTCTTGAAGAATTTGACTGATTTGATGATTTCAGCTGCAAACTGATCAAGTGATGTTTCAACAGCACGATAGACTTGACCCTCGAGACGATCTGGTTGGACACCAAATTTGAGCAAAAACTGTCGTGCTTGATCTGGCTGAATATTCAAATTCTGAGTAGCGGCTTTTACCAGCGTCTCCATACCGGTGGGTATAGATCGTATAAGACGCGGTGAGTCGCCGTATGTCAAGACAACATCGGTCGCAAAATCACCTATTTCTATAATAAGATGTGCGCCCATATCAGATCGTGACAAGAGTGAACGAGTTAGCGCTAGAGAATCAGGCTCCATAGCCACAACGTTGAATCCAAGACCCTCTATAAGATCAAGTCGATTTTCGCTAAAGGTATTCGCAACGCTTGCCAGTAGGACTTCGTTTTTGGTCTCGTC
>Ga0115567_10005233_pt1 | contig 12583 bp, 10 predicted proteins | sample COGITO_mtgs_1204_2_FD_88679 | JGI IMG/M metagenome (GOLD analysis project Ga0115567, IMG submission 88679) | Pelagic marine microbial communities from North Sea - COGITO_mtgs_120412 | ecosystem: Environmental > Aquatic > Marine > Epipelagic | place: Germany:Helgoland, sampling site Kabeltonne...
TATCATTTTTTTTCTCGTCACCATGCAATTTCGCGACCTACGGGCCTTAAACATCAAATTACCCAAGATTGATACTGCAGGGTCCAACTTGATGAGCAACGAACTAATCGTTTCCATTTCTCAGGAAGGAGATTTCTTTATCAATTCAAAAAAAGTCGACCTCGAAAAACTGGCCCAAGTATTTAAGGCAACAGCATTACTTCCCCAAAAACCGGTGATCTTGGTAGTAGCAGATGAAAATGTACCCCTTAGACATGTAACCCAAGTCGTGGACCTTTGCCGGAAAAACAGCCTGGAAGATTTTCGCCTACAGGCACGATGAATTAAGCAACTTCAACCTGGTGTTTCAGTAATATCGCGCACCCTAAAATCTTGCGTAGTAAGACTGTCACTTAAAGAGTAAATGTGCAATAAAGGCTTTTCTCCATAAAAAGACGCCCACTGCGTAAATGTGCTCGGAGGGCCAATGAGCAAGTCACATTCAGAGAGAGTATAAAGATCCTCAATAGGGGATGCATCCATCACCTCAATTGATAAGCTTTCAAATATACATGAATCGACATTTTCATTAGAACAAATCAAAAAAACAATATTACTGCTAGGATACAATTCAGATATTTTTAGCATAAATTTTAGATAATCTCTTTGAGAATACAAGTATTTACCCCCCTTCCACTTATCATAATCTCCCCTCCTGATATGGACTCCTATAAGTAAGTCATAATCGTTTCGGATTCGACTAACTTTTTCTTCAATGACTCTGTTAATCTCATTCGTAGGCTTGAAGAAATCTCTGATTTTCTGTGCATGCTTATGTGTCAGTTTTGGTTCCCTAAACTTCCAACCGTAAATAAAAACAGTACTATGAGATTCGAACATCTTCATAGGTTGAAATACGCTTAACGAAGATGGCTTGATTAAGTTGGTATCCGAAATTATCGGATAAAATTTCTGAATGAAATTAAATTTCAATAAAATTTTACAAAAAAAAGATGTTAATTGATGGGGAAGTCTCACTAAATTTAAGAAATAAATAAAAGGCTTAAATAAATAATGAAACCCATTTTTTTTCTTTGAAGGGTACGAGCAACGAGATGAATTTAGCGTTGATTGGAATAGATGAGCGTAACTTTGAAAAGTAAAATTAATGACTGTTATTGAATATTCCTCCGCCCAAGCAATTACATTTGCATAAAGGATAATTCTATTCGCTAACCGCCCACATCTTTTTGCTATTATAAATTTTGTCATTTAAAAAATATCATACATCAAAATAATATATGGCAGGTAAGAATTATTAGTATTATAGGAAGAAGGGATTGTGTGCTTTTTCTTCTTTTACCGTAGTGTTAGGTCCATGCCCTGGGCATATAATAGTATTACCATGTAAAGTCATTATCTTCTCTCGGTTCGTTCGCAGTGCATCCTGATATGAAACCATTCCACCCCCCATTGATCCTGCGAATAGAGCATCGCCAACAATGGCGACGGGTTGCTCCAAACCTTCAATAATATATGTTACTCCCCCGACAGAATGCCCATGAGTATGCAAAGCTTGAAGGGAAAGTCTCCCTGAGTTCATTGAAAATCCCTCCTCAATTAAAATTGAATCTTTGACTGGCTCCCTAGAATGAGTATAAACCTTTGGGTTTCCAGTACGCTCTTTTATTTCATCAAGACAAAAAATATGATCACGGTGAGTATGTGTGAGAAAGATAGAGTCCACCCTTAAGCCTTCATGTTCAATAAATGATACAATTGAACCAGATTCAGTTCCAGTGTCAAACAACCAAGCCCTTTTTGAAGTTTGCTCAAAAATAATATATGCATTCACACTCATTGAACCAAAATCAGAAATAAACTTTTTCAACCCCATTAAATTAGTAGAGTCTGGATACCAATCTTTTCTTGCAGAAACTAGAAGTTTTTCTGTATCCAATTTTAAAATGTCGGCCATTAATTGAATTTCACTTTCTCTTACATTACCATTTAAAATTCCATCAATATTCTCCTTGCAGATTCCAGTTCTTACAGACATTTCATTTTTTCCAATTCCGCAACCTCTCATGGCTTTTTTGATGATATCCTCGCATGCGTCTTCAAGTTCATCCTTCTCTTCTGTTTTAAAATTCATTAATATGTCATTTCAATATTTATAGATAACTACAATGAGAAAAAAACTATACATTGTAAGAAGAGAAGCAGGAGGAATAGGTGGTGCTGAAAAAGTTGCCAATAAATTTGCTGAAGCTTTTTCAGAACATTTTGATACCCATTTAATATCTGCCGGTAGTACCATTAATAACATCCAAATTAAAGGAACTAGCGGGCCAAGTTGGTGGAAATGCCTCAAATTTGCTATAAGCTCAAATCAATTCATAAAGAAAAATCCCAACTCATTAATCTTAAGTATGGAAAGAGGAGTACCAGGGGCAATCTACAGGGCAGGGGATGGCGTACATAAAGTTTGGATAAAGCATAAGTATGGCAGTTCTAGGAAATGGATTTTTAATCCATTGCACTGGACACTTCCGTTATTAGAAAAACACTCTATAGAAGAATCAACCATGATAGTCCCAAACTCTCAAATGGTGAAACAACATATCATAGATGGCTATGATGTACCTGCTAACAAGCTCAAAGTAATTTACAATGGCTATGACTCTAATATTTATTACCCCCTAAGTTTTTCCCAGAGAAAATCCCTTCGGCAAAAACTTCACATCGACAATAATAATATTAATTTTCTATTCTCTGGAAGTGGTTGGGAAAGAAAAGGCTTACATGTTGCAATTCGATTTCTCGCAGAAATTAAAATTGCTGGAAAAAATCCTTTTTTATGGGTCGCAGGAAAAGGCAACAAGGAGAAGTACAACAAAGTTGCCAAACAGCATGGTGTTGTTCAAAGAGTTAAATTCCTTGGATCCGTCCAAGGCATTAACCAATGGTATCAAGCTGCTGACTATATGATTCTACCAACAGCTCTAGATCCTTTTTCCAACTCCTGCCTGGAATCACTCGCCTGCGGTTGCCCAATTATAACATCCAATATGAACGGTGCAGCTGAGCTGGTGAAAGATAAGATTAACGGTTTTATACTCAAAACAAATTCCGGAAAAGAGTTTAAGCATCTAGCTGAAATAATAGCTAGGCGAAATAATAATCACTCTCCTTTGAAAAATAACGAAACTTTCCAATACCCAAGTCTTAAAGAAGAGATTGAAGATTACATCAACATATTAATGGAAACCTAAATTTAGTTTAAGATAAGTGTTTAATCCAGAATATGTCTGTTTGGTAACCTAAATTAATCAAATCATCAGTTTTAATTACTTTTAATTCTCCATCCACTAAGATCTTAGGTAAGTAAGAATACCCAACCATGCAATCAACTAGCTTTTTTGCATTAAAACTTGGTTTGTACAGTTGTGGTGAAAACTCCATCATTATTGTAGGTACAATTTGAAGCAGATCCGTCGCACCTTTCATTGCGAAGTATTCGAATCCTTCAATATCTATTTTGATAAATTTTAATTGTTCCAAGTTTGTGTCATTAAAATACTTATTTAGGCATACCACATCAACGCTAACCTTTTGATGGTCGTCATTGGGGATGAGGGAATGTCTCCCTCTATTTTTACTCGGATAAAGATACAAATCTAAGTTCCCTGATTCATTGGATACGCCCTTGTTGATAGGATGAACATTGCTGCAATCATTTCTCTTCAAATTAAAATCGAGAAGGTCGTAATTAAAAGGATCGGGTTCAAATGAATATATTTTGGCTTTAGCGTGTAAAACCTTGCTCAAAAGCACCGAATACCAACCTAAGTTAGCACCAATATCAATAGCGATATCCCCACTACTTAAGGAGATGTTTTCTTTTAGGTAAACTGAGTTATCGGGTTCATGAATGCCATACTTGTAAAGGTGCCTGCCCAAAACATCTAAGGTACTGCATTTAAAGCAAGCATTTAAGAATTTACTGCGTGCCAATAAGAATTTCCTTTTTAATAAGTATCTTAAAAAAAGGTATGTTAGACCTTTAACTATCTTAATGTTTGTTGAATTGCCTGACATAATATGTTTTTAAATTTGACTCGATAATGTGAAGTACTTCTCGAGTACAAGCAGTGAAGTAATTAATTCATTTTTATGGTCGAAGAATTGGGCGACATGTTTTTGAGCATTATTGATTATCTCAAGAGCTTCTTGTTCATTACTTGAATAATAGTCAATTTTCTCCTCGAGATCCGAGTAATCGTCATTAAGCAACACATAATGATGATCCGGGATTAACATGCCCTGCATAAACCAACCCTCAAAAATAGGCTCTGTCATAAAAGTAATTGAATTAGATGCCATGATCCACGGAAGACTCGATGATACATCATTTCCTTCGACACTAATGATGAATTTATTTTTCAATAGTTCACCAATAGACATAAAAGGTTTGTAATACTTTCCGCTAATTTCAGGTGGTCGGGTGTCACCAATGTTAGTGTTATTTAATTCGAAACAATTTTTCATGAAATATTTCCGATGTGGTCTGTGGCAAGGGCCTCTAAAAATTGCAGTATTTTCCTTTTTATCGAATTGAAGTTTATCTTTTTTGAAGTCAAAAAACCTGCCACTATTTAATTTCATTAATACATATCGAGAATTAGATTTTGAGATAGGTCTATTTTTAACAAAAGTTGGACCATAAGGAATGTCAAAGAGGTCTTGGAAATTATAATCAAAACGAAGGTTACTTGGAAAATAACGCAGATAACTTTTAAGGTCGTAGCAAGGAGCACTTGGTTCTTTTAAGACTGAAAGTAGATCTAAAGTAGAATTTTTTTGGCATGGAGAAAAATGTTCCTGTATCTTGCAATAATAATTTGCTCTATTTAGCAATTCAGTATTTTCGCAAAGCATTTCATTCATCAACATTCTACCTTTCTTTAGGTAAAAACACCTAGGGGTAAGATCAGCAAGAATATGCTTCAAGTAGAAGTTGAGTTTTCGTGAATGAATGGCAGGCATTAGTGAGTAACTTAAAGTTCTCTTAAGTCAAAAGCAGTATTATAAGATTCCTCAAGACTATTAATGCATTCTTTAATTGAAAATTTCGACTCAACTAATTCTCTACTATTTTGAGAAATCTCCTGATACAAAGAATTGTTTTTTGATAAATTGATTACTTCATCTGCAAGGAAATCATAATTGTCGTTTTCAATTAAAACTCCCGTTTTGAAATCTGATATTACCTCAGGAATCCCACTGTGGTTTGTTGAGATCACGGGCAACCCATAAGACATAGCCTCAAGTATAGAATTTGGAATACCCTCTCTATCCCCATCTCCTGTCTTTCGGCTTGGATGGCAGAACAAATCAGCATCTAGATATTCGACCTTTATCTTCTCCGGACTTAAAAAGCCCTTAAACTCCACCTTATTTTTTATCCCTAGATCAATAGACATAGCTTTAAGTTTTGATTTTAGCGGACCGTCGCCTGCCAATACTAATCTAGCATTAAATCCTAAGTCCGAGATTTTCTTAAATGCTTTGATTGTAATATCTAAACCTTTTTTTTCAATAAACCTCGATACTTGAAGTATTTTCAAGGGTTTATCCTTTCCTAAACTAGGAGGAGTCACATCACTATGTTGCCTAGGTGTTGGAATACCAGTGTAGTTTAATCTTATTTTCTCTTTAGGGCACCCCAAACCTTCGAGGATAGGAAGAAATGCCTTACATCGACATAAAACAACTTCGACCAAGTTCCATAGTCTTCTGTATTGGTACTCTGTATGTGAATTCGACAGGTCGGCACCATGAAAAGAAATTACTCTAGGGCCAGGGAACATTTTGAGTAAATTGATAGACCGCAATGCAATGTCACCTTGATAAATATGTAATAGGGGTTCTTGCATACTTTCGCTAAAAGACAAAACTTGCGACACTTCAAATTTACTTAATGGAATGAGGTTGCCGATCATCCGGTTGTAAGCTCGGTGCAACAATCTAACCTTAGATTTTCTTAAAAGATAAACATTATCGAATGGAAATAAGGTTAGGTTTTCCCTTCTTCGTGTTACGACCGTTGAGTTGAAATTCTTAAGATTAGATACTTGCCTATATACATGAAGCATCTCCTTAGGTAAAAAACAGGAAACTAGTGAAAGCACATTTTGCATTTCAAGCAATATATAACCTTACCTCCATTCCCTAAAGTTGATATCATTTAGATCGAAAAATTCTAAGAAATATTTTTCTTTCTCTCGGTAATAGGTTAAGCTGTTACCTTGCATGTATTTGGCATGAAACTCCACATACATATATGACGGAATGTTAATAGCGTTACTTTTAATTAGATTATCCAAAACATCATACTCTGCACCCTCGATATCTAATTTCAAAACAATAAATTCATAATCTTTAGATTTTTCAAATAGTAATTCAGAGAGAGAAAATGAATCTACTGTAATTGAATTTTTAACATCAGGTTTGTAAAAGTTAGAATTATGGTTTTTCAAAATTGATGCTCCTTGGTTTAACTTGTGGCACCTTTCGGATTCTCCAGATAGTCCAAACAACAACTTTTTATCACAATTCGTACCAGCAGCTTCTGCCACAACCTGTACTAATGATTGAGAAATAAACTTACTGAACTTAGATTTTAATATTTCCACGCAATTTGGATTTGGTTCAACCAATATGAAATCAAAGTTTTGGAGTTGATAATATTTCTTGAAAAAAACAAAGCCTTGGCCAATATTTGAACCACAATCAATAAATAGCCCCCTACATTTTTTTTTTGAAATTTCTCGCAATAAAGTTTTCGAGTCTAATTTAGCAATTTCCTTGAAGTAATTTTTTTTTCGCAGTTGTAGATTGTTTAAAAATTTTGATATAACTTTCAAGTATTTCATATTCGAAATTTGCAAAATCACTCGCTTTCCTCTCGAGAATGTAAACATGAAGTCTTTAATTTTACTCATACAATTTTTGGTTTAAAACATGATACATGGTTGATTCTTTTTGGCCCAAATAAGCAATACTATTAATGTATAAATCATACGACTTTTTCTTCCTTTCTTGCAATAATCCTGCCAAAGTTTTTGAATTGATTTTGCATTTATCAGTGGGAAATATTCGTTACAATTGTAAAACAGTTCGTCAGTAAGGCTTTTCCAATTGTTTCCCAAGAATGATTCTAACGGAACAGAAAAGCCATGTTTCCTTCGATTCCATACGCTCTCGGGCAAATGTAACTTAGCTAAGCTTTTCAATAATTGCTTTCCGCTATTGCCAGAAAAATGGATTTCTTCTGGAGTAGTTAACGCAAAATCAAGTACTCGATTTCCTAAAAAAGGAACACGAACTTCTAACCCGCAGGACATACTTGCACGATCAGTCTTCATTAAACAGTTTTCGCTCAAGTAAGTCCAAATATCAGCTTTCATTAATGCCTTCCTGCAATTAAAGCCACCATATCTTTGAACTAAAAATGACCATTTCTCTAGAGGTTTTCGATTGATTTCTTGACAAGCTTTATCGTTCAAAATCCTTGAAATATCTTTACGGTTTCCAGGGAAATATCCACAAGCTACTTTCTTGTATAAAATCCAATCTTCTTCGGTCAATATATGACCGCAAAACATTCCAGGCAGTAGACCCGATTTATACAATCTAACTAAACTATCTTTTACCAAATTCTTTGGTCGCATGCTAGCCAATTGATTAAACTTACTGTAACCTCCGAATAATTCATCCCCACCATCTCCGCTTAAAGCGACCGTAACATGCTCTTTAGTCGTCTTGGACAGATACCAAGTCATGGGGAATGCAGGGTCCGCTAAAGGCTGGTCTAATGATGAAATCGCTTCTGTTAGAGTTTCTGCATCCATTGTTGGACCTTTGATTACATGGTGCTTGGTGTCATACTTCCTAGAAACCTCAAGTGCATATCGCGTTTCATCAAAACTATCTTGATTAAAGGAAACACTGTAAGTGTTTAACTGCGAAGAACTATTTTGAGCCATATAATGAGTAACTAGGCTACTGTCCACACCCCCACTTAAAAAAGCACCAATAGGCACTTCTGAAACCATTTGATCTTTTATTGTCTCATTTAGTATGTGATCCAACTGAAATACAGCATCTTGAGTAGCAATATGTCTTTCCTCCGAGGGGATATCCCAATAGCAGTCAATTAACATTTCCTCTTCCTTTAAGTTATAGGTAATAGTGTGGGCTGGATCTAGTTGGTGTACTCCTTGAAAAATTGTTTCAGGAGCGAGAATGGTTTGAAAGGCAAGATAATCTTGTAAAGCCGAGCAATTAATTAAGTATTTTTTGCCTTTGATGCAAGTAACTGAGTCCAGGGTTGAACCGAATGCAAAATATCCTGATTCCATTTCGTAAAATAAAGGCTTAACGCCACAGCGGTCTCTGCCTAAGAAAATCTGTTCATTGACTCTGTCGTATATAGCAAATGCAAAAATCCCATCTAAACGCTCAACCATTTTTTTACCCCACACGATGTAAGCTTTTAGGAGCACCTCAGTATCAGAATTAGTTTCAAATGAAGTGCCGGCACCTTGAAGCTCTTTGCGTAACTCCAAATAGTTGTAAATTTCGCCATTAAACACGATACAATACCTACTGTCACTGGTTTTCATTGGTTGGGCTCCTGCCTCGATGTCAATAATGGATAATCGAGTATGCCCAAAAGAAACTTTACTCAAAGAGCAAATATTTTGATCGTCTGGCCCTCTTGAAGCAATCTTCCTGATTGATTCCTTAAGAGAATAAGAACCTTCACCAGAGTAGTAACCTATAATTCCGCACATATAAAATTATTTAAAAGGGGATAGAGTCTGTTGTACATTAAATTGGTTTTGAACTTTTTCTAACTTTGAGTCAATCTATCGCCAACTCACAAAAAACGGGTGGGATGATGAATTTTCATGAAATGGTTCATAGTATTCACTAAATTCATTTTTTGCGTAATAAACCCTGTGCATCCATCTGTAACTCCAAGAATCGTCGATCAAAACCAACTGGATGATTTCTGAGCTATAACCAATAGTTTGCTCACCTCAAATGAATGAGCAATAAGGATATATACATTGTTCTCCCAATTGAAATTGTACTCTACTCCTCTTCCACTCCATGATTGATTAACTTTAAAGACGCGAACCATCCAATTTTTTCATTTGTTGAAAAGTCGGCATGCTTGTTACAATTATCAAATAGTGATTTGAAGCTGGAATTCATATAGCAGTTGAAAAGGAATTCATTTGTATGTTTAAATAATGTATTAGTTTTGTTAAATCTTCGTAAGCCATTTTCTTTGACTTAATCAAGTGAGCTGCTGAACCAATGTGGACGAAGTGATCAATTATCGAATTAAACTCCCAGCTTGATGTGAAACTAGCCCCATTATGCGTGTTGGCAAAGTTTGCATCCGCCACATTTAAACAGCTATATAATACACTCCAATTACTACCTCCAGTATCTAGTCCCAATTCAATGCTGTGTGTGAAATTTAGTTTCTTATCCTTTGTAAATGAGTACTTAAAAAAACAAAACCCTGCCCAAAGACTCCATATGCTTTGTTTTTTTTCTGAAATTCTTTTTTCACCATAAATTATTTTATTTTCCATTTTGCGATTAAGGTCAAATTCAGCAAATGGAAAGCAGTCATGATCGAGAAAACCAAAGGTTTTAGGGGTCATTTTTCTTACAAAGTTGTAATACACCCAATTCATCGCAAGTGCGTGTGAACGATTAGGGTGCCATTCCGGGTTTTTGGGTAGACCAATGTAATGAATATCGGCTGTTTTACAGATTTTTCGAATCTCTTTTCTACAGTTTAAATCTGTAGAATTATCAGCAACAACTAGCACTGTGTCTTTTGCAAATGTAGACCAACAATTAACCATGATCTGAATACAAACTGGTTTATTAAAAGCTATACAAAATACTAAGGACGGAGAGTTGGCTAATTCTTCGATTTGCTTTGATTTATATGTGGCACCTTTTCCAAGAAAATAAGAATTCAGTAAAGAGTTTCTTATTTTTTTCAAATACCTTGTTATACGATTATTATTTAATGTGTCTGCAAATAATCTCATTTTGATTCAGATTTCTTATTGTTGGACCTTCTTAGTTCCCAAAGCCTACCATGTTTAAGCATGGATTCATAAGCAGTAGAAAAGGCAATTACGAAACCCGCATAACCATCAAGAATGCCCAATCTCAAAAAATATCCCCTAAAGAATCTCCATAGGGGACGTAGCAAAATTGGTGCAATAGATGGTTTAAAATTCAAACTGGTAGAATTAGTTTCTAAAAAAATGTCAGAATAATGCAAAGTTTTTTCAGTTAAACTCCTGAGTGAAGGATATGAAAAGTGTTGAAGGTCACCTTGTAGAAATAGGCAAGGACCATCTAGATTCAACTTATCATGAGGATTCGTACCACCCCAAGTAGCTTTACCTTTTTTTGACAACCGCACTTTTCTATCGGGATACCAATCACCGTGCTTGATCCATCTCCCGAGGAAATAAGAACAGCGATTGAATGAAGCACCACAGGAATTAGAATTCTGAATCCCAGATGTCAGGAAATTAATTATTGAAGTCCTGAGCTCATGGGACAATGCCTCATCTGCGTCTAAGCATAAAACCCATTCATGTGTACAACGAGATAACGCAAAATTTTTTTGCTCAATGTAGCCTAACCAATCATGCTCTATGCATTTCGCCCCGAAACTCTCAGCAACTTTAATCGTACCATCCGTGCAATCGTTGTAGACTAAAATGATTTCACAGGAGAGACCTTCAAGGCTGGCTAAACACCGAGCAATATTCTCTTCCTCATTTTTTGCAATTATGGAAACACTTAATGGGAGTTCGATCTTCATGCTCGTCTTAGCTCATTACAAGCATTTAAAACCTGCGAGACAGGCAAAGCATCAATCCCTCCAGCGTGACCTGCGTTAGGCTCGCCAGATTGAACGATCTTAGTTGTAGCACTCATAAATGGAGATGTGACTAGAGGGTTTGTCGGACCGAAAAGAACTACGGTTGGTGCACCAAGGGCATTTGCAAAGTGCATCCCGCCAGAATCATTGCCTACGACCATCATACAATTAGATAAATCCTGCCCAAGTTCAAACAATGATGTCTTCCCACACAAGTTATCAATAATGATATCATCAAGGGTGCTACAAATTTCATCTGCAATAACATTGTCATCATTTGTGCCAAAAATACTTACCTTTAATCCATCACTATTATTCAGGAGTTCCACAATGAGCGAGCACCATTTATCTGTGGACCATCGTTTGGATGGATTGTTTGCAGAACCAGGAATGATGCCTATTCTAAAATCATTTGATGATGTTGCATCTAGAGAATACGGCTGCAAGTCGAGCTCTTCTTCCATTCCAAAGTGATTAAGCATACCCTTCCATAAAGTAATTTGATGGGTTGATTTAAGAGCATTAACGACAGACTTTGGTGGATTGTAGGAGTGAGTAAGTAATGGACGCCACCTTCGTGGCAACGACAACCCGTACCTCCTTGGAGCCCCCAGTAATTTGCACTCTAAATCTGATCGGAAGGAATTGGCGAAATTAATGATCAAACTTGGGTAATCATACCTTTTTTTAACGAACTTAAGAAATGCGCCCGTACCACCTCCATAGGGAAGGGTGATAAAATCATCACATAAATTCAACTTAAGTGAAATCTCTCGAAACATGCTTTTTCCAATTAATGTTATCGATGCATCAGGACGACCTTTCCTAATCGCAATTAAAAGGGGAAAGGTCATCACGAAATCGCCCAACCAATTTGGCATTCTGATCCAAAATCTGTTTCCTTTAGCCATTGCTCCAGAGAGATTAGATCGTTTATGCCGGTGCCTTAAGTGAAATCTATAATTTTGTTGAGTTTTCCATCTTTCATGACTCCACAACCACTCTGGTAATCCTTGATTACTCGTTATATTCTCTTCGAGGATTTTGTGAGCAACATGCGGAATCTCCTCAGTTGGACAAATAAATTCGCTTAATTCGAGGGAAGTTTTAAAAAAAGCCAACCTCTTTGGGAATGCATATGCAGTTGTCGCTTTGGTTGACTTCGCAAAAAGACTAGGGAGAGTGCTTATAGAAGCAAAGCGATTTAGGAAATCTGAATGACAACCCTGGATTCCTGAATTTTGATCAAATAATATTATTAGCCAATTGTTCTTTCGCAGAAATCCTTTAGATTCAAAAATTGCCGAATCCCTCGAAAACATTTGAATTCCAGCGGAATCCCGAGACCCATTTATCCATCTCTCTAAATTCGGGTTTCGGTTCGGTCGATAGATTGCTCCTAGTCTCCTTCCCCCTTGCGGGCGAAATGAGGATGATGTAGCAAGAGTCTCAAAAAGGCATACATGAGGAACTAAAAATATAACGGGGTTACCTGACTTTCTCAATGATTCTAGTTTCTTCTCAGTCTCATTGGAGTAAGAAATCGTTCGTCTTTTTTGGTCTTTCGACATGAAGGGATAACAAAGAGAGAAAAAACCCATTTCA
>Ga0115567_10005235_pt1 | contig 12583 bp, 13 predicted proteins | sample COGITO_mtgs_1204_2_FD_88679 | JGI IMG/M metagenome (GOLD analysis project Ga0115567, IMG submission 88679) | Pelagic marine microbial communities from North Sea - COGITO_mtgs_120412 | ecosystem: Environmental > Aquatic > Marine > Epipelagic | place: Germany:Helgoland, sampling site Kabeltonne...
CAATTTTACACCTGCATAAAAAATTGCATCATGTTCTTTTACTGCGGGATTATCTTTAAAACGGATATCTTTCCTTGCGTCCTCCACAACAAATAGATCATCGTCGTTTAAAATTGCGTGACCGCAAAAAGAATAATCTCGCGGCGATTCTGCAAGAGGAAGCCCATAATGCGATTTTAGAAAATTTCTATCTGCATCTAAAAGCGTTACCAAAGAAATAGGGACATCACATATGTTAGCCAAAAGTTTTGTGATATTGTCAAAATCTTTTTCAGGAAGTGTATCCAATAAGCCGTATTCTTTTACGGCTACAAGTCTTTTTTTTTCGTTGGCAGGTTTAACAGGGATGATCATAGATTCTCTACGTTATGTTAGTAGGTCGTGTTATAATTAGTTAGTAAGCACGGAGAAAAAACAAAAAAGCCTGTATTCCAGTAACATATATATCTGGACCGATTAAAACTTCCTCCTAAAATTTTAAATATAACGGATATTAAAAGTACAAAAAGAAAAACGTATATGAATAGCAAAATAAATAAAATTGCTAACACAATAAAATGTTAAAAATTTTCGAATGCTCCCAGACCAAACAGGGCAAAATCATATTTAACCGGATCTTTTTTATCCATTTTTCTAAGAGCATTGTCTAACAAAATTACAGATTTACCGTCATTTTGTTTCCGGTGCAGGATTTTCAACTTCCGTGCCACATTTCCGCTATGTACATCCAATGGGCAACTTAACGAAGCTTGAGGTATAGATTTCCAAATTCCAAAATCAACACCTTTTTGATCTTGTCTAACCATCCATCGCAAATACATATTTATTCTTTTAGCAGCGGAATTTTTTTGTGGATCGCTCACATGTTTTTGTGTGCGAGATAGATGTGGGATTTCAAAGAATATTTTTTTGAAGTGATGGATTGCATTTTGCATTGAATTTTCTTCCTGAAATTTTGCAAATACAGCTTCTAATCCATTATGGTTTTTGTAGATATTGTTGAGTGAAATAAAAAAGTAAAAAAGATCATCGTTGTTAAAAGTTCTATGTACAAAACCGTCGAGATCACTTTTTCTATCCTCTGAAAAATTTAAAATATAGTCATATGGAGAATTACCCATTATGTCTACCAATCGGTTTCCATTTTTGATTATACTTTTACGGTTTCCCCAAGCAATTGTTGCGGTTATAAAGCCAATAATTTCAATATCTTCCTTTAAACTGAACTTATGCGGAATTTGGATAGGATCTGTCTCGATAAAATTTGGATTGTTATAAAGGTCTGCCTTTTCATCTAAAAATTCTTTCAGCTCCGTTTTATTCATACTAAGATCTTCCCGTCCTGCATTGTAAGCTTTCGATCTGCCATTCCTGCCAGTTCCTCGTTGTGAGTAACAATAACAAAGGTTTGACCAAACTCATCGCGCAATTTAAAGAATAGATTGTGTAGATTTTCAGCACTTCCTGTATCGAGATTCCCGCTAGGCTCATCTGCCATTATTATGGATGGATTATTGATTAACGATCTTGCTACGGCGACACGCTGTTGCTCGCCTCCCGAAAGTTCATTCGGCTTATGGTCTTCGCGACTTGAAAGCCCTAGAAATGAGAGCAGTTCCTTTGCTCTCTCAATAGTTTCTTTTTTTGGCCTATTACCAATATAAGCTGGAATACATACATTTTCTAATGCAGTAAATTCTGGTAATAATTGATGGAACTGGAAAATAAAGCCAAGATTTTCATTTCTGAACTTTGCCAATTGTTTTCGATTTAGGTTTGAGATATCTGTTTCGTTCAGCGACAATGTTCCTTCCTTTTTCGAAAAATCATCCAAGGTTCCCAAAATTTGAAGCAATGTTGTTTTTCCAGCGCCAGAGGCACCAACGATTGAAACAATTTCTCCTTTGTTAATAATTAGATCCACACCTTTTAACACGTGGAGATCATCGTAATACTTATGGATATTCTTGGCAACGATCATAGAATAGTTTTATTTGTGAAAATACGTTATTTAGCTTAAAACAATTTTAATTTTAACTTGGTTTGTTAAAGAGATATTTGATGTTGTTATAATCAATAAAATATGTTATCCTCAATGACAATGTATTTTGCTGGGTTTCTTTCAAAAGGTTTTGCAAGCTACTTCCATAACCCAAAGTAGATTGATTGTCCTGTTTAAAGATTTGGTTTCGGTATAACAGTGTAGCAGTGCTGCCAGGCGCAAATCGCCACCTAAAGCTTAGATCCAAGTTCCAGATATTAAAGTTACGATTCGGGTTGTTCTGTGAAATATCATAATCTGAATCACTAAGGCTTCCGTCATTGTTCAATGTTGAAAATACATTGTCGCTATAATCTGCAGTGCTCCAAAAATTTCTAAATCGAAGGTCAATTGCTTTAAAGCTATCAAAATTATAGCTTGCTGTTATGGAGTTTTCAATTTCGGTTAAATCTCTTTGCCCAAAGAAAATATTACTTTCCGCTTTGCTTACAAAGCCAAAATCATTTTGCACCTTTTGGTATTTGGTCGATAAAACCATAAATAATTTGTTCGAGAATCTGTATCGAGGCGCAATTCTTATTGATAGTAAATCAAGATCGCTGTCAATATAGTCTATATATACCAATTCCATATCGTAAGCGAATTTCTTTCGATAGTCTGAAGATACAAAACCGCGAGTTCCTAAATTAGGGTTGAAGGTTACAAACCTACCATCCACACGTGGCTCAAAATAATCTTTAGATTTAGAATTAGCCTCAAAATTTAATCCGAAAGCAAATCGTTGCTTCAGTACGAAAAAACTTTCAAACCCAAATGTATTTCCCGTTTGTACGCTTGGTTCGTAGAGTCGTTTATGTCTTGCCGTTAAACTAAAGCGATATTTATTAAAAAGGCTAGTAGGTTCAAAGATTTCATAACTTATTCCTGCTACAAAATTATTTAAATTGTTTCTGAAATTAACTCCGAGGTCATTTATGTCGTATGTAGTATTTGCAAAATCGTGACCAATTCGATATCGGAATTTCCCTTTAATACGAGCAAGATCTAATTCAGAAGCAAAACCGGTTTTAAAGCCATTTTCAAGGTTTACATTGCTAAAAATAGCTCTTCCACTTGCTCCAAATGCATTTTGCTTGTCTGCTATATCAAATACAAGCGCAGATACATTTCCATCTCTAAAACCCCCATCACGTGTAACATTCGTATTTATTAGCGAAACCGAAGAATTGCCGTTAAATTGTTGATCTAGTACAAATACATTATAATTGCTCAATGGCTCAACAAGTACTTCGCGACGATCGCCCGATTCTGTATTTCGAATTGTAGCATACGATTTTTCAGTAATCGCATTTAAAAAACCAACTCCCAATTGGTTTTCTGTTCTTCCAGAAATTTTCACGGCGTTTAATAAATTTACTCTATCGGGATATTTTTCGATCTGCTCGTTAGCGTTTAGCCTACCTACATTACCTGTTGGCGAACTTCCAATTCGCCGTGAAAAAAATATATTTCCTTTGTTGAATAGTTCGACGCCTTCCGTGAAAAATTGTCTATTTTCATTGAAGGTTTGTTCAAAAGGTCCAAGATTAAGAACTACATTATCAAAAGTAGTTTGCCCAAAGTCTGGTATTAATGTAGCATCTAGCGTAAAACTGTTAGTCAAACCATATTTAATATCCATTCCCGCACTAAAATTTGTCTCGGTATTTCCGTCAAAATTACTAACACTAGCTTGACCGAACGGAAATAAAGTTAAACGAACTGGCGGATCTATATTATTAACACCTAAAACCAAGCCGTCATATTGAGGTTCTGCGCCCTTGCTTCGGTTTATAAAATTCCAAGTGTAAGTTTCATTTTTATTTATTAATTTTCTATAAAAATTTACGCTCCAATCCTGTATCTCTTTTTCAGGAAACCGAAGTGCATTATACGGAATACGATATTCTGCATACCATCCTTTTTCATCTTTAGATGTTTTTGCTTCAAAAACGACATCATATCCAAAATCGAATAAATTTTGACTTTCTTTCGCATCGCCAATCGTACCGTCGCTTGTTACAAAGAAATGTGTTCTATTTATTCCGTCGTTATATGTGTTCAATGCTACCGAAAAATGATCTGCCTGGACAAAAATATCATCTCTTTGTGAAAATTGACTTGCGATATTTTCAATGTCTGGATCCAACATAGACGCATACACGTAAACGGCTTTATCGTCATAGGCCATTTTAACTTCGGTTTTATACGCGTTTGGAATTATACCTTCATTGCTAGGTTCAAGCATAAAAAAGTCACCGCTGCTAGGTAATGTTTGCCATATAGCATCGTCTAATGATCCATCAATTGTTGGTGGATTTACAATGCGAGTTGCAAGAATGGTTTTTTTTTGCTGTGCATTTACAGAGAAAAAACAAAGTATCAATAAGAAAACAGTAGTAAGCAGGCGCATTTTAATGGGAAGTTGTTGAAGCGCGAAGATAAACCGTTAATTTATGTTTCTAAAACTAAATAGTGAACATAAATTAATTTTATATTTCAATAAGTATTAAATTGAATCCACATTTAAAAAGTCTAATATTATATCTAATTTTGTTTAACTTATGAAAGAAAAATTTGAACAAGTTATTTTTGCAGCTGGATGTTTTTGGTGTACTGAAGCAGTATTTCAGCGTATTGAAGGAGTAGAAAAAGTAGTTTCAGGCTTTACTGGTGGTAATATAAAAAATCCTGCATATCGAGAAATTTGTGGTGGCCGCACTGGTCATGCCGAAGGCGTTGAAATCTCCTTCGATCCCAAAGTTGTTTCTTTCGATACGTTGTTAGAAATATTTTTTGCAACACACGATCCTACAACTTTAAATCAGCAAGGAAATGATAAGGGAACTCAATACAGGAGTGCAATTTTTTATACTAAAGAATCACAAAAAAAAATTACTGAAGATTTTATTGAGTTGCTGAACGATAAAAATGTTTTTGAAAATGATATAGTAACAGAGGTAAAGCCACTTGGCGTTTTTTACAAGGCTGAAGTTGATCACCAAGAGTATTATAATCAAAATAAACAAGCACCATATTGCCAATATATTATACAACCAAAGGTAGATAAGATAAAAAAATTCTATTCAGATAAACTAAAATAAATTAATGACCTCTTATACATTTAACGAAGACTACGAAGAAGATGTTACCAATAAACTGATCAATGCCTATAGCGAGATCCTAACTGATATTGGTGAAGATGTAAATCGTGAAGGGATTTTAAAAACACCAGAACGTGCAGCCAAAGCTATACAGTTTTTAACCTCCGGAAATACGCAAGATCCAGCCGCAATATTAAAGAGTGCTATGTTTGCTGAAGATTATAAAGATATGGTAATCATAAAAGATATCGAATTGTACTCACTTTGCGAACACCATATGTTACCATTTTTTGGCAAAGCACATATCGCTTACATACCAAATGGTCAAATTGTAGGCTTGAGCAAGATCCCGCGCGTAGTAGATGTATTTGCTAGAAGGCTACAGGTTCAAGAAAGACTTACGCATGATATATTAGAGTGTATAAACGGCACGCTTAAACCTTTGGGAGTTGCTGTTGTTATTGAAGCTTCGCATATGTGTATGATGATGCGCGGTGTGCAGAAGCAGAATAGCGTAACGACCACTTCAGGTTTTAGGGGCCAGTTTGAAAAAATTGAAACCAGAAACGAGTTTTTGAAATTAATAAGCTCAAACCTATCTTAAGTTTTTGGTACGTTTATTGTATTTTAGAGTATAGGATCAAACGATTCAGAATAATTTAAAATACCAAATATTCAGATTATGAATAAAGATAAATATACAGTTTTAAAGAAAGGGCTTCTTTACGATGCCATTGGTATGGTTACAATGTTGATACCAATCGTAGGTCCATTTTTAGATATATTATGGGCGCCGTTTGCTGCAAAACAAATGAGAAATATGTATGAAGGCGAAAAGGGTAAAATTGCATCTATTATAGTTTTTATAGAAGAAATTCTTCCATTTTCAGATATTGTGCCTACGTTTACCCTAATGTGGCTTTATACGTATGTATTTAGTGCCAAAAAACAACCAATTCCACAAACTATCGAGGTAGAAGTTATTAATGATTACAAATAAAAAAATTTAAATTCATAGTAATAAAAATCTAATTGTTTTACCTAATTATATAAAAAGACCTTTCAATTTAAAATTAAAGGTCTTTTTGTAATTTAAATAAGATTCAACGCAATGTTTAAATACTGAATTTAATATTTAAGTTAATATTTCTTCCAGTATTAAAAATTCCATCTGTTTTTAATCTTGAAAGATGGTTTACATAGCTCTTGTTCGTTATATTAGTTCCTGTTAAACCCAAATAGAAATTCATTTTAGGTAAAGTAAAATTACTTCCAAGGCCAGCATTTAACAAACTATATCCGCCAGTTCTAGTCTCGAACGTACTTGGGTTTTCTTGGTCTAAGGTACTTTCCAACGTTACGAATGCGAACGATTCCTTTAGCAAATTAGAAGGTTTAAACTCTACACGAAAGGTATTTTTGAATTTATTTGCAGGAATAAATGGTAAATAACGCTCGTTATTCTGTTTTCCCGTTACACTTTCAAAACTACTTTCTAAATGCAGCCAATCTAATGGATGTGGGTGCAAGTGTATGCCAAATTCGCCACCATAAAGCTTTGCATCGTTTTGTACATAGTTAAATACATTGTTATCTTCAATAACATCTCCATTTGGAGTAAGAAAAATATAATTATTCACAGAATTGTAAAAACCATTGGCGAAAATTTCGATGTGTTGATTGCCATATTCAAGTGCCAGATCGGTTTGGAAATTTTGTTCGTTATCAAGGCTGTTATTTCCTATTTCATAACGATTGGTGCCTTCATGAACTCCGTTCGAAGTTAGCTCAGCCAAATTGGGTGCCCGGAAACCCGATGCGAAATTTAACCGTGCCGTGAGTTGCTCGCTAAAATCATACTTTGCGCCCAGTGCAGCCGTAAAACTATTAAAGGTTTTATCAATAGGCGCAATATATTCTACATCGCCAATTTCGAATGCTTCTTCACTTTTTATAGATCTACTATCGTATCGAATTCCACCTTGAAAATCGATTTTTTCTAAATGGTAATGTGATGTCGCCAATATTCCAAAATCAACTGTTTTGGCATCTGGAATAAGTATTTCTTCACCAAAATTCTCATTTTTCTGAAACATTCCTTGAACACCAACAATTGTTTCAATCTTTCCAGTTTTAGGAAGGTTGTATTTAATATCGTAGTTTAAGGTATTCAGCTTCAAGCGCAATGCAGCTTCATTGTTGTCGTCTTCAAATTCTCTTCTATCATTAAATAAATAACCTGCTTTAATATCGAAGCTGGAATTCTTTAGAAAAACAACATTTTCGGAACTTAATATATGGTTATCAATCTCTTGAAAGGGAAGTTCTAGATCTTTGCTCTTAGTCTGTTCTCCAATTTCTTCTGGGATACCAATGTTAGAACGATTGTAGTTATAACGTACTGTTGACCTAAATCCATCTGCTTTATATTGTAAACCAGTTTTAAAATCCTTTTCATTGAATCGTGTATTTGTGACGCGATAATCTGCACCAGTTTTATAATCGCTATGGTTTGAATATGCGCCGCGAGCTAGAAACTTTAGATTTTTACCAGAAGTCTGGATGCCAAAATTTGTTGCTGTTCCTAAAGTATTTGAAAAATAGGTACTTCTAATATCGGCATTTGTATTGCCTTCAAGTGCAAATTTTTCAGGATTGAGGTAGAGTACGCCGCCCAAAGCGTCACTTCCGTAAAGCAAGGATGCTGGGCCTTTTATTACTTCTACACTTTCAATGCCGGCTTCATTGATTCCCAAACCGTGTTCATCTCCAAATTGTTGGTTTTCTAATCGCACTCCTTGTGAATAGGTTAATACTCTATTAGAACTCAAACCACGTATTACCGGCTTGCCAATTCCTGCCCCAGTTGTAATTGTTTCCACTCCGGCTATATTGCTCAACCCATCAGCTAGTGTAACTGATCCTTTTTTGTTCAAATCGTTTATAGATTCGCGTTCAACCTTCATCACATTATCACTTTGCAATTTGTGAAATGGTGTTGAAAGAATTACAGCCTCAATTTCAATAGCACTTTCATTAAGAACAATGTTAAGAGTGATGGTTTCATAATTAGCATCATTAAAAACAACTGTTTTGGATACTGTCTCGTAACCAATAGCCGAAATTAAAACCGTATAGCTTCCCGATGGAATTTTGGTTACGGTATAACTTCCATCCAATTCTGTTGCGGCACCTTTTTCTATTTTCGGAAAATAAATGTCTGCCAATAAAGGTTCGTTATTATTTGTTGTAATTTTTCCGGTAAGGCTATTCTGTGCTTGTAAGTTTGAATTATAGCAAAATAGCAAAACCATGATATATATGTATTTCATAATTTTTAGTTTTATTATAAATATTTAATTTCCACATATTTACTCCTAATGAGAAGATGGGTTCAAAAAAAACCTAAGATTTCATTGAAAAAATTATTTTCCATTAAATATCTCGAAGGTTGCATCGAGGAAATTATTTTTGTTAAATATTTTAAACGAAATTATGAAAGTTGCGGGGGACCGCGAAGCGTAGCACTTTGAAAGTGAGCTGCCGTAATTGCTGAAGAATAATGGTTTGCAATGGCAGTTATTGAAATCGTATTATAAAATTCTGAAAATATTAATTCTGAATACGTATAAGAGGAAAAATGAAAACTATCAATTTTACAGTCTGTCTTTTTTTCGTGTAAATGTGTCTTTACATTCGTACAGCGTTTGTGTTCGTGTTCGTGGCCAAAAATATGACTGAATTGAATAACTGAAGGTGAAAATAGCGCGAATAAAAGAAGAAGCGATATTGAATTTTTGTATGTGCGAAGGATCAATATCATTATCTATTTACCAAAAAGCCTAATTTGAGCTTGGTAAGTGTTTTTTTTTCAAATTTCCAAAAAAATTCAAATTCTCCAAACAAAGAGCCGAATATAACCAAAAACAATTGATATGCCGGAAAAATTAAAAGAATGCGAACAGGCCAATAAATATACCAACTCATATTTGGGGTAATTCCTATAAGTTCTGTAATAGGCGCAGCGAACTTGGCTGCGGTACTTCCTGTAATGGCAAATACGATAAAAATTACGGTCAACTGCCAATTACTTTCAATGTCCCAACGTTCCTTCAATCTTTCCATCTATAAATTTTGATTGTATTTTTCTTGAAAGAATATAAAGTAATTGTACAGAATATAATTTACATCAAGCCCATAATGGATTGTGGGTTCATAATTTATTTCTTGTATATAAAGATCTTGTGAATATGGCGAACTAAAAACCCTTCTGTTATATTCCGATGTAAAACGAATGTTCTTGCTTTCTAAATAATTGACCGAATAATAGGTTTTAGGCTTTTGTGTAATCAACCACGTATTAAAACCTTGTTCAAAAATCAGTATTTCGTAATCCAGGCTATCATTGGCAATTCTAATCGTATCGCCAATTTGTTCTTTTGCAATTTTTGATTTTGTGTGCACGTCTCGACCACTTGAACAGCTAAAAATAAAAACTGCTGAAACAATAAAAATAAACCAGGAAAATGTTTTTAAATTCATATAATTATTTTCCAAATAAGCCGCCCAGCATTCCACCAATGCTACCTTTTTTATTTTGTTCAAGGACCATTCCCGCAATATCATCTACCACTCTGCCATCTTTATTTCCATCGAGGAGAGATTCTATTAAAGATTGTTGTTTATGTTGTGTGGTTCTGCCTCCACCCAACATTCCACCCAAAAGGTCTTCTAATCCAGACTGAGATTGCACATTTTTCTTTCTTTTTTCTTTACCTAGCATACCTAGAACAATGGGTGCCGCAACCGTTAATATCTTTATTACACTTCCAACATCTAGACCTGTTTTTTTAGAAACGGCTCCCACAACATTATCTTGCGACCCGCCAAGTATGTGGCCTAAGATGCCCAAGCCGTCCATCTTAACGTCTTCATTTACTCCGCCACCAAAAAATTCGCTAAGATTATTTAAAATACTGCCGTCGTGCTTATCATTGGTCAAAGCACCCAAAAGATTATTTGCACCTTCAGGTGAGCTGGCGTTGCGCTTCATAGCTCCCAAAAGTATCGGAAGTCCGATCGATAGTGCAGATGCGGTTTTATCTTCAGGTTGGTTTGTTTCAGAACTAACACCGCTAATAATCTGTTTACCAGTTTCACTGTTTAAAAGATCTAATATATCTGACATGTTTTCTCTGTTTATATATTAAAGGTAAGAAATAAATATTACTCAACTGGTTTTAAAATAGCTATGATCTGCTCTGCCAATTCGATTCCGATTCTATCCTGTGCCTCATTTGTTGCAGCGCCAATGTGCGGCGTTAAGGAAATTTTACCATTCATAAGAATCTTAATTTCAGGAGTTGGTTCATTTTCAAAAGTATCGAGTGCTGCAAAAGAAACTTTACCATTTTCGATAGCTTCCAATAGCGCTACTTCATCGATAACACCACCACGAGCAGCGTTAATGATTGCTACATTATCCTTCATCTGTTTAAATTCTTCCTTACCGATCACATACCCTTTTTGAGCAGGAACGTGAAGGGTAATAAAATCGCTATGCTTAATTAATTCTGAAACAGGCTCTGTCTTTATCTGTAATGTCATAGTCTGTCCATCATAAAACTCAAGCTTTATGTCTGCCTCGCCAACCATATTGTCACTCGCGATCACTTTCATGCCACAGCCCAATGCGATCTTGGCAACTTCACGGCCGATTCGTCCAAATCCAATAATTCCTAAAGTCTTACCACGAAGTTCACGACCACCAGCATAGTTTTTCTTAAGTTTTTTAAAGTTACTATCGCCTTCTAAAGGCATATTACGATTGCTATCAAAAAGATAACGAACTCCTCCAAAAAGGTGTGCAAACACTAACTCTGCAACAGAGGCTGATGATGCTGCAGGCGTATTTATTACATCAAGACCTTTTTCTCGTGCATATGCTACATCGATATTGTCCATTCCAACACCGCCACGACCAATTACCTTTAGAGTAGGGCAGGCGTCAATCACTGCTTTTCTAACAGTTGTTGCACTTCGAACCAAGATGACTTCAATCTTGTGCTCGTTTATATAATTGATAAGTTGATCTTGTGCCACATTTGTGGTAATTACTTCAAAACCTGCTTCTTCAAGAGCGTCTATTCCGCTTTGTGAAACACCATCGTTTGCTAATACTTTCATCAAAAATTATTTATTGATTATTTTTATTTTATTATTCGGAAAAAATCCATCAATTTTTTCTTTTTAAATTTAGACAATGAGCTCTAATCGTTATGCCCCTTTTTCCAAATGTTTCATGATATCTACTACAATCTGAACGCTCTCAATTGGAAGGGCGTTATACATCGAAGCTCTATAACCACCAACGCTTCTATGACCGTTTAAGCCATTTACACCAGCTTCTTTACAAAGAGATTCAAATTTCTCTTTATGAGTTTCATCTTTTAAATTAAAAGTAGCGTTCATTTTAGAACGGTCTACTTTATTGGCAACAAAACCTTCAAAAAGTGGGTTTTTATCAATTTCAGAATAAATAAGTTCAGCTTTATTATTGTTTATTTTTTCTATTGCTTCGATTCCGCCGTTATCTTTTAGCCATTGTAATGTTAACATACTCACATATACCGGAAAAACGGCTGGTGTATTAAACATACTATCCTTAGCAATATGTACTTTATAATCTAACATCGAAGGGATTTTTCTGGTAACCTTACCTAAAATTTCCTCTTTTACAACCACAAGCGTTGTACCTGCTGGTCCCATGTTTTTTTGTGCTCCTGCATAAATCAGTGCGAATTTTGAAAAATCCAGTTTTCTCGAAAAAATATCACTGCTCATATCGCAAACCATCGGCATTTCTACATCTGGAAATTCTTGCATCTGTGTTCCGAAAATAGTATTGTTGCTCGTACAGTGAAAATAATCAACGTCTTTTGGTATTTGATAGTCTTTTGGAATGTAATTGAAATTTGCCTCTTTTGAAGATGCAACTTCTACCACATCGCCCAATAATTTCGCCTCTTTTATGGCTTTGTCAGACCAAGTTCCTGTATTTAGATAAGCTGCTTTCGTTTCTAAGAGATTGTAAGCAGTCATTAAAAACTCCAGACTCGCACCGCCTTGAAGAAATAATGCTTGATAGCCTTGATCTTTTAAGCCTAAATGTTCTAAAGCAAGATCTCGTGCTTGGTCCATTACTGCAACAAAATCTTTGCTTCTATGCGAGATCTCTAAAAGGGAAAGATCTAGATTGTTGAAATTAAGTACGGCCTGCGATGCTTTTTGCATCACAGATTGTGGTAGAATACAGGGCCCGGCGCTAAAATTATGTTTTTTCATGACTGTAGATTTTCAGTTGCAAAGATGTAAAAATCTACGTGTCTTTTGGGTTAAAGTAATGATAACTTATCAATTAAGTTTCAACAAAAATGAG
>Ga0115567_10005236_pt1 | contig 12582 bp, 11 predicted proteins | sample COGITO_mtgs_1204_2_FD_88679 | JGI IMG/M metagenome (GOLD analysis project Ga0115567, IMG submission 88679) | Pelagic marine microbial communities from North Sea - COGITO_mtgs_120412 | ecosystem: Environmental > Aquatic > Marine > Epipelagic | place: Germany:Helgoland, sampling site Kabeltonne...
ATCGCAATGTTGTCTCTTAGGTGCTTGTTGAACAGGCCACTGTCTAACGCCTGGTCGGGTGGCTCTCCGCTCCGGAGTGCCTCAAGTACTCGATCCACATGTCGTCGCGTCCAAGGGGAAGCGTTTGAGCGCAAAACTCGGAAAGCATCGGAGAGCTCAATATTGGCTTCGGTGAGCATGGCTACGGTGTACAGCGCTACTGCCCCCTGGTAGTTTCGATAGACGCCAAAACCTGGCAGCTTGTCACCGATGGAGTCGCGATATTCGTTGGCCCAATTGTTCATTGCCAACCAAACACCATATGCGATCAGACCAGCACCCAACGGTATAGATATCGCCCACGGTGAGAGCAGGAACTCACTGAGCCACGCGAGCTGAGCAAAACCGGGGGTCCATTGCTCTTCATCCATCAGGATCCCAATACCAGGTATCACCTTGACCACGACCACCACGACCAAAGCCATGAACATGCCGGCCAGGTACACGAAGTTGAAAAGGAACCCGGACATTGCTTTCTGCATCATGGAGGTCTTTTCCATGAGATCAGCAGTCTTCGACATACCCTGGGCCATGTTCTTCTTGGCACGCTCTACAGCCATCAACATGGTGGCATCGGTGCTCGATACCGTGCCCGCGATTGCTTCGGAGAACGGCTTACCCTCACGCAAGCCTTGGGCCCAGTGGCGGTACACTCGTGCTCGCTTGTCATTCTTGTTGCCCTGAGCGAGCCTGTCCGCCATAGCGGTCAAGGCATCATAAAGCTCGACGTTGTCGCCTAGTAATGTAGCCAGCTGTTCGTAGGCATCCCGTCGCTGCTTGACCGACAGCTTGGGAACGCGGGTCTTTGTTTCTCGGACCTTCTCACGTCCGACAACGCCGATTACGCCACGCATCAGTCAAGAACCCCCGTCACGAAGTTGGCAGCGTCCAGAGGTGATACGATCCCCTCCCCGATCTTGAACTTGGCTACATCAACCGCAGACATACCCCGCTCAGTGCTTGCCCAGTAATCCTCCGCCTCTTTGGTGCGCCCCTCGCGGACCAGGTCGAGGAAAGTTTCATCAGGTAGCAGTACTTCCGCGCACGACGTACGGCCTGTCAGCCCACGATTTGAACATTGTTCGCACCCCTGATCGTTACGGAATCGGACGTTATCGGACTTACTCCCGAACTGGTCATAGGCCCAGTCAACAAAGGAGGGCTTGATCAGGCCGCGCTGCAGCGCCTCACCAGCATCGAATGCACAGTTACTGCAGAGTTTGGGAAGGAGGGATTGGTGGACCAAACCTGACAAGAAATTGGTAGACGCCATCGTCTCTTTATCGATCGGATTCGTCGGCAGCTTGGCACCGATATTCTGGATACGCTTGATGATCCCAACAGCGCTGGATGCGTGCACCGTTGCAAACACCCTGTGGCCAGAGAGAGCGCCATCGGCGACAGCATTGATAGATGATTGATCTCGTATCTCGCCGGGCATTAGTACATCGCCATCAAGTCGAAGCATCAGGGCCAGGGCCTGGTCGAACTTAATGCCACCCTCCGAGCGCTCGTCGATGGGTATCTGTTTGCTACCTACGATCTGGTACTCCGGCGGATCTTCGCTAGTGAGGATGTTCAGCTTGCCGCCCGCGTCCTGGTACATACATTCCAACAACGCCTGAATCAACGTGCTCTTACCTGAACCTGTCTCACCACCAATAATCGTCGCACCCACCGGGCGTTCTATGATCTCTTTGATCAGCTCGATCTGCACGGGCAGGTAGCCAAGCATTTCAAGCGCCTGGTCCAGGGTGTACTTCGTGAAATGCATACCCTTCAGGATACGGAGGTTCAGGTAGAATTCGTTGGGATTGACCGGGGTCTGGGTGTAGCGAAGGCGCACCTTCTCTTGAGTGCTGGAGTGTTTGACAGTACGCTCCATGTTGGTGGTCGCCATCATGTCCAGATTGAACTCGGCAGCTTTCGCCTCACCGAACGTCCGGTATACCGAGTTGGCCATCGTGGATGCCTTGCCGGGCGGCCAATCGGCTACGTGCTCAAGGTAGCCGTGGATACGCATTTCAACCCGCGTACCCGATTTACGGTCAGTAATGTGAATATCTGATGCGCCACTCGCCAGCGCTTGGCCGATCAATCGGTCGAAGTCCCGCATGATCTCGGTGTGAGATTCTTCGTCCAACACCTGCTCGCTGGATCTTGCCAAAGTCGACAAGATGTCGCCATCAGCGTGGGCTACCCAACTGAGCGTGTCGTTGCCTTCGCCGAGGAGCGCGACCAGACGTGTCAGCAATGCCTGCTCTTCTTCCTCCCGTCCTACCAGATCAGAGCTCAGGAGGATCCCGCAGCCACCTGACTCAAGGCTAACGATGCAGAACAGGCGCTCTTGGTCCTTGATTCCCTTTACGCTGGTGTAGAGTGGCTGTCCCACCGCCGTAAGCACAGCGTCATACGGTGGGATGTCCGACCGGCGCGCATAGACAATCTTCTCCGGGGAGTTCATTTGCTACCGTTCCCCTGATGGAGCACGATATTGCGAGCGCTGTTTCGCATCGAGATCGTGCCGTCTTCAGAGACCGCCACTGTATAGTCCTCTACCTTATCGCCATCACGGACGAGATAGGTCTTATCACCTGCCTGAATCGTCGCCTGACTACCGAAAACCTCCGTCACCTTGAATGATGCTGATCTGCGCTGGGTGGGTCGGGGCTGAGCCGCTCGAGGCGGTGGAGCCACGTTCAGGTTGGGCGGGACGACCGTTGCGTCCATCGGCCGGGCTGGCTCGTCGGGTTTAACGTCGTACATCACCTCATAGGTCTCGTTCATCGTGCTGATGATGGCGAGCGCAGTCTCCCAGTGCGCAAGCTTGCCCGCCAGATACTCCTGGTACTGTGAATCCATTTCGCGCTGTTGGAGGTACGGTAGGTGGGGGTCCGGAATCGGGAGCTTACCGCCGAAGGTCATCAGGCGGCCCATGTGCTGGTTCTGTGCTGCACCTCCGGCCTGACCAGATTGAGCGTGGGCAGCGGCGTTACCACCGGCCTGTTCCTGCTGAGCGTTCACCTGTGCACTGACAGCGACAAGCGCTACCATTCCTGCTGTAACTACTTTTCTAATTGACCGCATAGTAACCATCCATCTTCCATCTGAAGCCCCCCTGGGGCGACCTGATAACAGCGAGCTCTCTGCCCTTCATCCAGTTCTTTTCACTCAAGTCGTACACGACTGGGCGCAAAGTTTGGAGTGCACCCACAAGAGTCCACTCGGCCTTGCTGAAGAGTTTCTTGTCACCAAGAAACTGCATATAAGGGATCGATATCTCGTTCGGGGTCGACGTCTCACAGTCGACTTCATACCGCTTGAGTGCCTGGCAGTAATGGATCACCTCCCAATAGTTCCCGGGTACCATTTCTTCGTCTGTGGGTTCCGACATTCCAATGGGAGGGGTCATTCGATACCGGAGCTGTAGTTTCATGCTGCTTTTGAAGCTACTGAATAGTGCTCCTTGCGCCGCGTCCGCAATCTGTTCGTCTTGTTGCCAGACTTCCACATCGTCCATAGACAGTGACGATCGCTGGATAAAGTCGAGGAACGTGGCTCGCTCGCTGTTGGGTACCCAACCCAGCTCGCACTCAGACTGGGAGCACCTGACACCAGACAGGCGCCATGAGCCGGAGTAAGGGCCGAACTGGTCCATCGCCGCCAGCACGTTGTCTGCAAGCCACCGTGGGGAAGGGGCATTTACGACCTGTTCGTATTCCTGGTCGTACGCCACCCTCGCTGCGACTCGCTGCCGCTCTGCCTCTACTTTGCTCGCAATCTGCTCCGAGTACGTGGTCCAGCCATACCAACAAATGGTTGCGCTTGCCCCAACAATCGAAGCTGCGATGAGCGTATTGCGGAGAGCAAGGCTGCGGACTCTGGACCATTCAGGGTTCCAATCCTCATAGAAATTGATCAGATCCGTTAGCGGCTGTGCGCCGTCAACAACCAACGCTGCCTGATCGCCGTAAATCTCGGTTGAGACAGTGATGTCAGGCCGGAGAAGGCCAGAGGCGCGCAGGGTTGTCAGCAACGAATCTCGGTCCCACTGGATGACCTCCTTCGCGCCCGTGACCCTGCCGTCCTCTGCCCGGATCCACCAGTAAACTTTTTTGCCACTGCCAGTGGAATCCGCATCGACGATGAAGGACTGTATAACCGCGATCGGTTTAGCTCTGTCTAATGACGCGTGGGCCACGAGCGCAGCGAGCGCCAAATGCTTGGTATTGCCGTTCTCAAGGACCAGGAACTGTTTCCGGTCGGTACCCAGAGTTGTGTAACGAGCCGCTGAACCGTAGGTCCGGCGCACCTCCCTCAGGGATCCGGCCGAACCGTCGGTAGTATCGAACATCGCCGCATCGATCCAGAACCGCTTACCTTCCAAACCCGGAATGGAAGCCAGCTTCTCCATTAGGAATTCCTCACACCGGCTTCGCCAATGATTCTGGGCTGAATCAGGACCACGATGTCAGTGCGCGTCATGGAGTTGTCCTTCGCGCCCATCAAAAAGTTGTCCGAGTGACCGGTACCCGCACCCGTCTGTTCTCCACGGTTTTGGGAGAAAACATTCAACACCGCGATACCACCAGAGCGGATGACGATCTCGTCGTTGAACGCCCGGGCGTCAAAGTTAGGAATGGAGATACGATCACCGTTCGCCGTTTCGATCTCCGTGAATGGCAGCAGTTGGGAGAGCGCGCCATCAAAGCGGATTACCATACGGCCATCATCCAAGATTCGGGGATAGACCGTGACCGATGTACCCGTTGTAATACTCCCCGCCTTCAGTCCCTGCGTGACAAATTCAAGACTCTGGGTTGTAGTCAGCTCTTTCAGATAACCCGCCGTGTTCGTGGATGTCAGTGGCGTGGGCTTGTTATTCAGAGTCTTGGCCGCGGCTTGGGTAACGATGGAAAGCTCAGTCTTTTTCGACAGCGCGTTGACCACCATTTGGGAATTCACAAATCGACTCGTTGGGTCAGTCAGGATGGCGCCGAGCAGGTTCGGTGCGCCCTGCGCGTTATTAATACTCTGGAATGTGGTTGAGATGTCGCCCGTCTCATACAACAGGTTCCAGTCAATACCGAACTGGGTACTTTCGTCCACAGTCACTGCCAGAACCTTGATGTCGATATGGATCTGGCGAGTCAGCGACCAGGTGGCGCGGTCGATATAGGCATCAATGGCCCGTTGCGCGTACGGCGTATCGTTGACCACGATCTGTCCGAGGGTCTTAGACTCGGTGAGCTCACCGATGGGGCTCATCAGGCCTTTTACAGCATCTACAACGCTCTGCCAGCGGTCATGCTCGCCTTCGTAACGGATTTCCTGAGTAAGAGAGGTTTGCTGCTCAGTCTCTACCGATCCCTGTACTTCCTGATCCTTGGCACCGCTACCTCCCCCGATATTGGCGGTGAATGACTCTTTGCCCTGCAGCACGGGGATAGTGTACACACGCGGCTCTCTGCGGCTGATGACCACGCTGCCGGAATCGAAGCGCCATGACAGGCCAAATCGGCCCACAACGGTATCAAGGAACTCACTCGCACTGGACGTTTCGTTGTATCGGATCCGATGGGTCGAGACTTCCATCACTTCTGAAGCCCCACTTTCGGGCCGAGCTACGGCCAGAACATCTGCCTCGACGATAACCGGCACATTGGTAACCATCGACACGCGGTCAGCAATGCCCCACAAGCTTTTGGGCTCCTGTGTCACCCAGCTCTGCTTCTTGGAGAACCATAGAGGTAGGTTTTCCTTGCGAGGGACGACCTTGTTACCGATCCAGGGATAGTCGACTACTTCGTCTGCGACCACGGGATACTGCTCTGAGTCCTTCCATTTTCTGACTTCGGTGGCTGATTCCTCATACTGCTCGTGAGCTTTCCCCCCCACGGTCTCGCATCCAGAAGCAACTATCGCAACGGCGACGGTCGCAACCATTATTTTCAGACATCCAATGCTCTTCCTACCCATGGTTACGCTCCCGTGATCCGGAGAACTTTGCTGTCAAAGTCCGGGTTGATGTGTGTGGTCACCTTGATCGGAACACCACCGCCTTCACGGAGCGCCTCAACAACCCGGCGCACTGCCATCTCGTAGGGGCCACGAACGCAGGTATCGACTTCGGCGTAGACATCGTCCGAGTATTCCCACAGTGTCTGCCACTGCCCTTTGTCCCAGGACTGGAACGCAGACGCGATCGATTGACCGGCGTCGATAGGAAAGCAGACATCAGGAGCAGTGGGTGCTGCATCACCTTCTGCCACGGCACCGGGAACGACCGGGCGGTCTGTTATCGCGACTTCAGCGGTCGCTTCGGAAATGGGCAGCTCCGGTACCGGGCTGTCCGAGGCCTGCAGTCCTTCCATCTCACTTTCGGATGGCATCGCCTGGGCGGGCACGACGGCGTGAGGCACGGCTCCACCCCCATCTGTGGCCCCAGTATCGGCGTAGCTGCTGGACATAGCCGGCGCCACTGACGCTTGCGGCATCGTCCTTGACAGAGCCGGGACATACAGCGCCTGCTCGGAGGAATCATCACACCGTTCGCCGGTTTCTGAGGTCCACTGGCCCGCAAACGTTAGGTCAGCCGCCAGCAGTGATATTGCTGCCATAATTGCTTTCGTTGAACGGCGCATCTTTATCCTCTTTGTCTCTATTGTCATGTGAAACGTTGCAAGGTTGTATGATTGCCCTTTTGCAACGCCTTTGCCTACCTTTAAGTGTGGTTTTACGCAGTTTTTAGTTTTATCGGGCAATTAGGATGCATCACTGATGTCCGCATCCCGTTATTCGGAGGTGGCGCCGGCTTCACGGGGGGCCCGCAAGCTCCTGCCAACTAACGTACTCGGTCGTGTCGAAGGCAATCAGGCCTGTACTGGTAGCCGCCAAGTCTCGGCCGTTGATCTCGGCGATGGGGTGCAGCAAAGCGCATACGTTGCTAGCTCGCCTGCTCGTTCGGGCGATCTCATCAAGACTTATATCCGTCGCGTAGACTCGGTAAAGGCCCGCGTTCTTTAGTGCTCGCATGGCTTCTACGAGACGTTGCATTCGAATCTGTCGGATTCGTTGTACACCCATCTGGAGCAGCATTGAGTTTGAGCACCCTCCCCTCTTGAGCCGCGGCAGGCGAATCTCCTCATCGGCTAAGAGCGCTAGCTCTACCGCGGTACTCATGGGTTCCAGACTACCATCAGCGCGGTCTGTCCAGAGTGCACGCTGAAGTATTCCCCGCTCAGCGACATATATATGCGCTACCGGCGCTTCATCAACATTCATTGCCTGTTGCACGGAGTCTCCTAATCTGTCTACCAGGTTTCCGATCAGTGTAAAGCTAAACGGGACTATACATCTTCCATAACGTGCGTATTTTCGCAGTTTATTGATGCTAAGATAGCCTCCTCTCAGAAACTTCGAATCCACTATCCGCGCGTAGAGGTCTTTATGCACAACGCAACCAGACGAATTGGCCTATGCCTCGACGGTATCGCTGGTGACGGTCTCTATAACTTGCTCGGGTCAGCTGGGTATGACGTCTTCCGCGTGTCCGATCCACACCTGGTCCAGATGATGGCGCAGACCAATCAGCTCGATGCGTGGGTCTTCGATGCGCGTGATGAAGGGCTGTTCGACATCCTTTCACCAACGGGCCGGTACCTCCTGCCGGCGGACAATGTTCCTTCGCCGGATGCAGGGGCGGCATTCGACACCTGGTGCTCGGGGATCCTCAAACAGGTCGATTGCGCGGTGGGAGATGCGACAGCCCAACCCGGCGTGGCAATGGGCGAGCGTTGGCCTGATGTGCAGTCCGTGTGGGTACTGGGCGGTTCGTCTGGCGCGCTTGCCGCCGTGGAGGAATTCCTTTGTAGCTTTTCAGCGCCACCGCCGGCGGCCATTATTCTGGCTATTCACTTCAATCCCGCCCTGGAGGGAGTGTTGAGCGAATTGGACCATCTCGCTCCCCATTTCTCGATCAAGCTCGCCAGGGGACGTCAGTACCTTGGGCCCGGCGATGTCCTCGTGGTTCCGGCGCGCTGTCGGCTCGTGTTTGGAGGGATGGGCGAAGTCATTGCTTCACGGTCGGAATGGAACAGCGAGTACACGCCGTGTATCAACGAAGTACTTGCGTCAGTTGCGGCGGCTAACATGCCGTCTCCCGGGGCGATCATTTTCAGCGGGATGGGGGTGGACGGCTCGGAAGGTGTCCGAGTACTGCAGGCATCTGGCGGCACCATCTGGGCTCAGGACCCAGAGCAGTCCGTGGTTCACTCGATGCCGGCGGCGGCGATTGCTACGGGAATGGTGTCTCGGGTGGGCAGCCCGGCAGAGTTAGCCCTGGCGTTTGAAGGCGTCCTAACCGGTGTCTATCGCTCGATCCAGTCGCGGTAGCGCACACCCGACAAGGCAATTGTCATCCTCGACAGCATTGGATCGTCTGCAAACTCCTGAATACCCCTGATGTTTGTTTGCACCAGGTGGGCCGACTCCGCTTCGACCAGCTTCACTGGCCCATCCTCGCCCGCGACCCACAAGCGCACCAATCCTTCCCCAAGATCACGATCATGGAAGAACAGCGCGTCCAGCTTGGGTCCGCCAAACGCCACGATCCGGTAGGGGGCATATCCGTTATAGCGAAGCCCTAGCCGGCTGGTGGCATAGCCCAGAAGGTTCTCCATGAGATCGGTGTACTCAACACCAACAAAGCACTCGCCCAGGTTGACGTCATCAAGCTCGCCATCCGGGCTCTGCCTGGTAGCGCGCGTGTAGAAATCGATCTGGTCTTCAAAGCTGTCGAACTTGAGCTGCAGGGAAACCAATCTCTGGATCTCTGACTGCAGCAGGTCTGATACCAGCTCTCCCGTCTCCACCCCCAGGGTCTGGGCCACCTCGGACAGCACCTCTTTCTCTTCTGGCGTGACAGACACCTCACGACTGATCCGGGGACTCAGCATGCCGCGCAGTTCGGCCAAATGGCGGTCGCTGAGCGCGGATCGGTCCCGACTGGCGAAGCGACGCACTACGGGTCTCCTGCGTCCATCAGGATCGGATGGTGCCGGATGGGAGTGACCACATGGGAGCCGATCAGCCATGACTTGCCGTCCGGGGACTGGCGGGCCGCCATCAGGGCGCGCTTGGTAAAGTCCACCTCTCGGCTGCCGTCGGAGAGCTCCTCAAGTGTGATCAGTCCATCACTGCACGCCAGGAGTGATTCATCACACTTGGAATTGGCGTAGGAGCGAAAAGCGCCCTGCTCTATTCCGTGGGTCAGCTTCTGGTAGGTACCTTTATTCACCCATATGGCAGATGCGTCCTCCATATCTTGGGCGAAGGTCGTCAATGGCGCCTCTTCGGTGTAGAGCGCGCGGACGTGAACCCCGCGCCAAAGCATGCCCATCCCGTCGCCAGCCAGCCGCGGGCGTTCTCCCTGGGGGAACCTGTACATCGTCTCACCGGTGGACGGGTCTTTGATCTGCAGCTCTTTCAGCACGTACTGCCAGCGACCATAGACGATCTCATCTTCGGTGACGTGCACCTCGGCGTGGTCCGCCAGGTCTACAGCCTTGGCGAATGGGAAGACAGGGGATAGCGACAGGTAAAAACCCATCCCGACCTGCTTGATGAGGCGTTCCTCGAACAAGTCGAACGCATAGCTGTCACCCAGAATTTCGGGCATGTGGAGGATCGTCTCGCTAAGAGCATGCGACAACAGCCGACGAATCAGTTGATCCTCGCCGTCGCCATACTGCGCCGCCATAATCTGCAGAATTCTGTGCTCTCTCTCACCCAGGTTAACTGTCAGGGACGGTCCGTCCTCTTCCCTGGCCTGCGGAGACTTGTTCTGCACGGCAGCAACGATCTTCAGTGGGCTTCCTTCCATACTTTGGCCGTGGACTCCTGTCCGTTAGTTATCGCTTGTTCATAGGCAATCATTCGCGCCCTGGGTGTGCTCCAGTTAGCGGTCCTCGCGTGTCTACCGCGTATCGCAGCGTCCTTTTTACGCTTCCCACAGCTTTCGTCAACGTCTGACGGGTGGAATACCCGAGAATTTCACAGTTAGCGGCCATTTTTTGCGCATTTGCGCACTTTTAAGTTGCTACGAACCCCCGACTCCCCTACAAAATAGACCATTCGCTTGTAGCGGCAACAAAGCACGGAATCACCTCCGGCACGACAACATGACAGATTACGATGACCTGACAGTCTTCACCGAAACTCCTCATCCCTCCGAGAGACATCCCGTCAATTATCTTCGGCAAATGGGGGCCGCCGCCAAACGTTGGCGGATGGGACTGCCCCATGCAAAGCGATCACACAGCGCGGTGTCAGAGCGGGTCCAACACTACGTGGGAGGCTCGGTGAATCGACAGCGTATCGCTCGCCTAGAACAGGGGGACCATACCGTGTCCCTCGGACTGATGACGGCCATGTGGGCGGAGATGGGGGTGCTGCCTGAGGTAGCGATGGTTGGCTATACCGCTTCCTACTCCAATCTGGCCTTCTTGCAGGAACTGGACGCCGAACTGGATACAGTGAGAGCCGCATCATTGAATGCAGCGCGAGCCGAGCTGGCATCTATCAACCAAGCTGAAGCTGACGCCTTTTCATGACCGACAAGTCACTCTACCAATCACGCGATTTCATCACCGTATTTCGGTGGGACAACAGGGGACAGAAGCACGAGTACGCAGGCACGCTGTCGGTCGGTCGCCGGCGCGATCGCGCAATGGTGGTTGGGTTCATCTACGACAGGGGCTACATTCGCTCCGGTGGCCCAGCGCTGGACCCAGCCAATCTCAAAACGGGGGTGAATGGCGGCATGCACCTGGCACCCGGCCTCCGGGGCGCCCTCCCCCACTATTTTTCGTCACTGCTGCCTCGCAGTTTCTATTGCCAGATCATGTCCAGCATGGAGCCGCGCTGGTACGAGATGAGTGATGCCGAGAAGCTGTTGAAGGCGGTCACACTCAACAGCGACTACGGGGCTATCCATCTCAATGCCCATCTCGCGCAGCCGGAGCCGTTCGCCAACACCCTTGACGACCTGGATACCATCGTCTCCGATATCCGCCGGCTGCAGATGACCGGGGGCTCATTGAAGCCCCTGCGGTCCCATGCGACCACACTGAGCCGGATGCCCGGGGACATGGCCAAGTTTGCCGCCAACCTGGTGGACGAGGATGGGGTCAAACGGCGCTATATCGTGCGGGTCTCCGGTTTGGACGAACTTGATGAGCCGCTGGTTTGCCAGGCCCTGCACGAAACCGCGGTGGAGGCGGGAATCAAAAGCACCCCGACCCGGGCATTGCTCACACCCAAGGGCCATCTGGTGGAACTGTCCCAGGATTACACCCACGGAGTCGACCCCGGCAGGACCCCGGGCCACCTGACCCGGATGCTGCGCTACAACCGAGTGAGTGTCCAAACCCTCCTCGCCAATGATCCGGCGGTGGACCTGTCCAGCGGGCCGCGCTTCGAGCACGTCATCCACGCGATCAACCGCTACAGCGCCGACGCAGCGTCGGATGTCATCGAGTACTTCAAGCGCTCCGTCATGGACCTGGCAACCTGCAACACGTCCAATGGCCTCGACAATATCGAGTTTTACGACGTGGGGCGGGGCGAGTGGCGCCTGGCGCCGTCATACCGGCGGTTGCCCGCACTGACCTCCCGGGCCAGCTTCCAGACGGAGTTGGTCAGGGACAACCGGCAGGCTCGGCGCGCGTCTATAGCTGGGATGCCCCTCGAAGAGCTGATTAAGACCTCATGCATCGACCGGGGTACCGGCCTCGATGTGGCCGCTCGGGTGCTGCGCAGCTGTGAGTCACTGCCGGAGCGTCTTGCGGATATCGGGGTGGACAAGGACCAAATGCAAGTCCTGGACGGCTCGCTGAAGAGCGATGAGATTAGCGCGACGCTGAAGTACGTCGCCGATCAGGCCGCCGGGTTCAAGCGCCGTGTGACCAATGCTGCCCGTAAGGGCATCGACAAGCCCGGCCCTCGGATTGGCTAGCCACATGCACTCCGATTTCGATTCAACTTGAATCGTTTTTCGAATGCATGTGGAGTGAGCGGATCAGTACCCCGCCGCGGCGACCACGTACTCGCCGTTATGGCTTCCGTATTCGAGAGTCAGCGGCAGATCCTGGATCGCGCCAGCCAAAAACTCCTCCATGTTCGACGCCATCACGATAAAGGGCTTCTCTACATAGTAGTCCGGGGCCGACCACTCAACTTGCACAGCACCCTTGGTCTTGCCCACCGCCTTCGATACCGCGTGCTTTAGCGACCCTTCCGGGATCAGCATAGACACGTTGTGGTCGTCCACCTGTGGGCCGGTCAGGGCCACGATCATCTGCTCACGCTGCGCCAGGGCCTGCTGGAAGCCCTCGGAGTCCATCTTGACCGGACCTTGCGCTACATCCTGCTCAACCTCTACCAGGTCGCCCCGGGCCTTGAGCTCGGTCAGCTGGTCCTCGGTCAAAACCAAGCGGCCCAGAGTGGACAGCTGGTAGCGGTAGCCCGCCAGGCACACGCTAC
>Ga0115567_10005240_pt1 | contig 12579 bp, 16 predicted proteins | sample COGITO_mtgs_1204_2_FD_88679 | JGI IMG/M metagenome (GOLD analysis project Ga0115567, IMG submission 88679) | Pelagic marine microbial communities from North Sea - COGITO_mtgs_120412 | ecosystem: Environmental > Aquatic > Marine > Epipelagic | place: Germany:Helgoland, sampling site Kabeltonne...
CCACCCATGAAGCCAAAAATGCCGCCATGCGAGTCCTTGCTCTCTTTCTTCTCTTCCTTCTTGTCTCCACCCATAAAGCCAAAAATGCCGCCATGCGAGTCCTTGCTCTCTTTCTTCTCTTCCTTCTTGTCTCCACCCATAAAGCCAAAAATGCCGCCATGCGAGTCCTTACTATTGTTGCTTGACTTATGGTCTGTTTCGGGATGTGCGGTGTCACAGCCAATTCTTACGGTCCAGTCAAGAAAAAGATAGCCTCTGACCGACAAGATGTCCCTCCTAAAAGTTTTACTCTAGCTCAAGAACAAGGGACAAGGGGCTGAGCGAGGGGTTACCGCTCCCACCAAACATGCCGCCAAACATGCCGCCATCCTTTTTCCTCCCCTTCTCCTTTTCAGCTGCTTCAGCCTCCTCCCTGCCACGTGTATGCGCCGATCAGGCCCGGGATTTCCCCGATCACCGCGAAGGATCAAAACTAATTCCGCACAGTTCTCCGCTACGCACGTGTTGGGCGGATCCCATACTTGTCGCGCGCCTCATACTTGGCGACAAGTTCATCCGCAGCCTTGATGGTTGCATCATCCTCGGCCTTGCGGCGCGCCTGGTACGCCGCGAGTTCTGATGCAGACATTTTCCCCTCATCCTTCTTTTTGGGCTCGTTTTTGTTGATCGCCTCCTGCGAGGATGGCGACAGAAATCAGACACCGGGAGCACGCAAAAACACACCAAATACTCGAATCCAGATCATGTGAGCACTGTTCTCCTGGCGCAGACCTGGCCGGAATAGATGTTGTCCACACGGCGACGAGCCTCCGCTTCCTGTTCCTTCAATCCAGATAGGTCTTGCTTCTTCCAGCCCCCATGGTCTCCCGAGAGCTGGTGCTCGTCCCCAGTCTCCCGCGTAAGGGTCGTCGTCATTTCAAGTCCATCGCGCTTGTATGTGACGCGGACGGTCGTCCCTGGGTCTCCATTGAGCATGTCCTCAACCTCGCCAGGCCCCGTCGCGATTATCTTCGTCTTGTCGACCTTGACAATCGCGTCTCCAACCTTCAGCATGCCACTACTCGCTGCAGTACCGTTTGCATGGATTGCAGAAATTATGATTTGTCCGTCGCTGCCATGCTTGAGATCTGCCCCGATCCCTGCGAGCGGCATGTTGCAGCGACAGTTTACTTTGCCTTGGCCCCTCAAGCTCGCTCCGGAAATCCTCTGAAAAAAAGATCATCAAATAGATCTCTGAATTGCTGAAGAGTAAACTCGATCTGGCGCTCGCTGACCAGGACGAAGAGCGCACTGACACGGCGCTTCAATGTCAACAGGAGTTAAGGCAAAGCTCCCTTCGCTCGGTTCGCGTGCCCACGCACCTCCATTGACTGCATCAACGCCGTCGTCTCAGCCTTCCGCTGCAGTTCCAAGCTCTCCCGAGGTGCCTCCGGTGGCGCAGCATCAGCAAGTGACTGCTGCGCCATCGACTGGACGGCAACTTGCCTCTCCAAATGCAGACACTCAGCAGAGCCCGCTACCAAATCGCAGTACAGCAGCGTTGCCGTCGCATGGCGCGCCACAGCAGGTCTCATCACCATTTTTGGGGCTTCCGCCGCAGCGGGGTGTAGATCCTGCTCTCCTCGATGCGATGAAAACGCTTGGAGGCAACGATTCTGGAGGATCGTCTGTTCCACCGACCATGGCGTCACCGTCAAGCTCACCATCCAAAAAGAATAGTAGCGGCGGTTTCCTGTCAAAACTGTGGGGCGGTGGCGGAAAGCGAGACGCGCCGTCCGCCGGCGCAGGTTCCGGGAGCGAGCGCAAGGACCAGAGGCCGAACGGAATGAAGCTCGTCAAAAAATTTGAGCCAGGGGCACTTGAGTCGTCCATGCTTGGGGGGTTTGTGCCCGCATCCCAGACTCCCCAGGCGACAGCAGGGCTCGCGCTCCTGGCAATGCGACGTGCAGTGACACGAGCACCCTTTCTTGGAAGCAGGGATGGAGGGTTCTTTTCGATGAAGGATGAATACGCAGATGCAAAAAATGTCGCAGAACAGGTGCTGCACCTGGTGGGTGGGGTTGCAAGCTTCTTGTGTTTGTCAGCCTCGGCTGCAATTGCACACCTCCTGTCTCTCTGAGCCACCGCTCGCCAGGGCGCAGAAGATCGACGACGGGCGGGCGCGCAGCTACCCCAGTCGGCAGCAAGCCCCATGCGGCAGGTTCTTTCTACCCCTCATCCGGGAACCAGGTTTCGGGCCTAAGCCCGGTTGTTCTGATTCTCACCCTGTGCACAGACGACCGCCCAGCCGCGCATGGCACCGGAGCCGCCCGCCGCAGCTAACCCAGCTGCAGCACCTGCTGTGACGCAGCAGCGCTACCACGTCGTAGCCGGACAGCCCTTCTCAGCGGCAGCTCCTGCCGCAGCTGCTGCGCCAGCGCTGCCTGTGCCTGCGATGCCGGCTGTGGCCAGTTCCCCTTCCTGCGCGAGCGAGAGTGGACCAGAGCCGCTTGCGGTGGCGCCGGGCCCAAGTGACGAGGGCAGCCCGCAGCGCGCAGCAGCCAAGAAGAAGGCGCTACCTTCGCTTCGTAACCCTAAGTAGCACGGTGTGGGTGGCTGAAGGCGACTTGAGGTGTTCAGAGTGAAATGTAGGGAGTGATAACCGTTTCTCCGTGTGTTTCGAACCTGATCGCACAGGTCGTATCATCTCTCTGCCCCTTCCCTATCCCTTATCCGAGACCCTCGCTCCGAATACGCCCCTCTGTCACGGGGGAGACCTCCTCAGCCACGTCTTTCCTCAACCGAGGAGGCGCGGTCATGTGGCCGTCGTGGAGCCCCGTTGTGGGTGCGACTGCTGCACCTACACAGGGCGACCCACCAAGCAAGTTCCCGTCGCCCAGGAGACTAGCCCATGGACTTATCAGCATCACCTGTCCCTACTCGTCGAGCCTCATGCTCCAACCTGTGTGTGTCACGCAAAGTTATGCAATCTTGACATCGCTCGAGCACCACCGAGAGCAGACTCAAAGAATGCGGAAATACCTATTGAGATTCTCTTGCTGCTCTTGCGTCATTGCTTGCGCACGTTGGGGATCAAGATCCTGTCCAAATTTCCCGCTTTTGGACTGCTCGTCGATCGCGTAAACGTACTCCTTCCACTGCCGCGCGAACTCTTTGACCTGCCCGATCTTAGCGCTTTTGTGCGCCTTGAATTCGTTCCGCGCGTACTTGTCCCCCAGTTCCCGCATCTCCTGCGCAGTTACTGCGCATCAGAATATTCGCTGTGGGCCAAACCACACAGCAGTTCCAATACAGGCGGCGCCCTGACTCAAGAACACGTGCCTGCGGTAGAGCACGCCGGTGAAGCTTGAGCACGTTCCGGTACAAGTCGATCTGCACACACGAGCAAACCATCAGCATCAGCCGGTCAGCGTCGAAAGTGAATGGAAGCTCCCGCGCTGCAGAACAGGAAGGCAGGCGTCTACCATCGACTTCTTGTTGAATGCCGACGCCATCCTTGCCTCACAATTCCTGCTGCTCGCCTGACCTTCGCAGCACTCCTCCTGGGAAGCAGGCACACGTACTCCAGGGCAACGGACGAAAGCCGGATTCAATGCACTGGTCACGACGGCCGGCTACAGGCTTGCCCTTGTGGACTAGCGCTTGGGTGACAGTTTGTGCCGAATCGAGACCTCTTCTGAAATCCGGCTGAAATTCTGGTTGTCGTAAAACTGAGAGATGCCAGCCGGGCTTCTTGGCGGGCGAGCAGCACGGGCGTTGTATACGGGCGGGTGGGTCGTGGATCGGTACTCTGCGGCTGGTCTCGTGAGAACCGGCCGTGGCTGGGGGGTTCAGAAGACTCAGCAGCCGCAGCAGCGTGAACTCTGCACACCGAAGCCAAGTTTCAAGGTGCCCCCCCACGCGAACCCGGGACATGTGAAGGCGCTGCCACTGAAGAAGAAGGCGCTGCCGCTGGAGAAGCTAGCCTGACAGGTAAGGAGTAGACTGTTCTGGTCTGCATGTTCCATCCCCAGGAGCGCTTGACCACGCTAGCGACTTTCCCCACCGCCCTCACGCAACCCGACGCAGGGCGACCCGGTTGCACCGGAGCTTCCCGCAAGTCCAAGCGACAGCGCAGGCGGGACATCAGCCAGGGGCAGTTCGGATATGGCACACGTCCGTGCAGAGGTTGAGCGGGTCATGGCGAATCCCGAGATCAACGGGAACCCGATCGCGCTGGACTTCTCTAGCAAGGGCAAGTCGGGCGGGTACTCGCGCCAGTATTCAGACAATTACGAAGCGATCTTTCGAAAGCAGGACAAGAGGAAGTAGGTGCCTGGGGTCACAGCGGCTGCGGCGTACACACCCGAAACGCAGCGCATGCTCATCGGGGCCGCAGGCACCAGACATATCGTTTCTCAACAACAACAGGGCTGGGCCGCATTGCGTCCTGCTAGCCCAAGCGTCTGCGGTTTGGCGTCACGATACAAAAGTGTACTTACTCGACTCACCCTCCCACTTGCCGTGGCGCGTGCACACACGCACCGCGCCAGGCCAGCGCTCCCGAACCCCACACGCCCCGGGCACGCCCGCGCCGGCGCCTGCGTCGGGCTACTTTGGCGCGAGTGCGCGGACGAGCTCATCATGCAGCTCGATCAGAGGCACCCCGTCCAGCATGCGGATCCCGCGCGGGTCTCCCTCTCCCCTGCCTCCCTGAAGCAGCCGGCAGGCCTGCAACGGGCGGCCTGGCCGCGGGCGGAGGAGCATCGGCGCCGACACCCGGTCTGCGTCGCCCGGGGCGCGCGTCACGCGGTGCACTCCGGCAGGAAGGCGCCCGTCCGTGAGAACCTGTGCCGCGCCCGCTTCAGCGGTTCAGCACAGACGGACGAAGAGAGCACACACTCGAGCAGATGCGCTTCTCCCCGGGCCGCGCCGCGAGCTCCTGGGCCGCGCCGCCGAACCAGCCGCGCGGTCGCGGGCGCGGGCCCGCGCGGGCCCTCGGAGCGGCGTCCCGGCGAGGCCGGCGGTCAGGCTCGCAACCTGCAGGAGCTCGCCCGCCATGACGACCACGTGCTGGGCCTCGTGCGCAGCTCCGTGCGCAGCTCCGTGCGCAGCTCCGTGCGCAGCTCCGTGCGCAGCTCCGCGCGCGGCTTCGTGCGGCGCCTCGAGGACCTGGCGCTCCGGGCAGACCCAGCCCACGCCGGGCACGCACACCTGCGGGGGCGCGAAGGGTCACCGTTCTGCATGCACTAGTCAAGCACATGAGCACAGGGGCCGCCGCGCGCCGCGCCGGAGAGCGCGGGCGCGCCGCGGAGCGCCCGCGCCCGCGGGGCGAGCGCACCTCGAGTCCTGGGATGCGCGCGGCGGGGACGAGCGTGGCGAAGGTGGCGTCGGTGTGCGCCTCGAACGAGACGTCGTAGTCCTTGGAACAGTAGTAGCAGAAGCGGTGCTGCGTCGCAGAGAGCTCGCCGGCGCTCAGCGCGTCGCCGAGGTCCGCCAGCTCGCCGAGCCCATGCGCGCTCAGCCCGGCGTCTTCGGCCGCGGCCAGCAGCAGCGAGCGCGACACCGCCACCAGCGCGTTTCCAGACGCGCGCGCGGCGCCGCTCCAGCCTGGCACGAGGCTGTCCATGCTTGCCCCGGCCGGCTCCGTGTCCCGCGCCGCGCCCGCCGGCTGCCCTCGCGCCCGCAGCTCGAGAAACTCATTGCCGTCGGGCATCACCTGCGCGCGGCGGGGTGAAAGTGACTTTACAAACAGCGGGCGGCGGCGGGAGGCCGCTGGCTGCGGGGCGCGGCAGGGCAGCACAGGGCGCGGTGCGCTGGGCGCGCGGTGCGCGGGGCGCGAGGGCGGCGCGGCGCCGCGCCTGCCAGCCGACGACGCCGACCTTCTGCTGCAGCCGCCGGAACGGCCCGGCCGCGGCCTCCTTGCTCGCAGGGTCGAGGGTGAAAAAGCGCCGCGCCACGTCCCAGAGGGCGGAGAACGCCGTGCTCTCGGCGGCTCCCAGCCGCACCACCTGCGCCGGGGCGCGTGAGACCTGCGCTCGATGCTGCACCCGCGAGCGCGCCGCGCAATGCTGCCAGCCCCGACAGACGTGCCTCGGAGGCATCGCGGGGACAACAGGACGCTCGGGCGGGGATATGTCGGGCGGGGACACTGCACTCACCGCAAAGTGCCTTTCGCGGAGCTGATTGCATAGCTCGGCTCTGGCGCGAGCACCCGCCTCTCCGGCCGCCTCCAGCGCGGCCATGTCCAGTACTCTCAGCGCTGGAGCCTTGGAGTGATCGGCGGGACCGAACGACGCCGACATCATGCGGCCGTACAGGTCGTCGTAGTGCGCCGCCACGGCTCCCGTCACCCCCTTTGGTTCGGGGGCCTGGACGGGCGGCGACGGGGAGGCAGCATCCGCAAACCCCAACATACCCGGTACGGAGCCAGCCATCGCAGACGACGCAAGCCCTCTCGTACCACCCAGGATGTGTAACCGAGTCACTGCCGGTCGAGGACGCAAAAGGGACATTGCTCGCCGTCCCCATCTGGCGCCGGAGACAAAGTTGGGTTGTACGAAGGCCCCACTTGCATGGCCGGTCACGACCGCGCTGTTCGGAGCAGCGTGCACGAAACTTTGCGCAGAGACCAAAACCCCAATGCAAAGCGCTAGAATTGAACCCGCCCGCATCCTTGCCCCCACTTCATGCGCGCGCGGCCCCATTCCCCCGTTGAACAGGCCCAGTTTCTTCAGCAGCGATCATCAGTCAGCCGGCCTAGTTTTTTTTTGGAACAATATATGGAAGTGGCCGATATCGTCTTACCGTAGGGCACATGGTACAAGGTCTCGGAAATTTGGTAGGGTATGTAAACATTCGATGAAAAAGTTTACAATGTTTTAGCAGTTCGTCCAGAGAGACTGGTCGAACGTTCATGCATCCGCCCATCAAATGCCTCGCCTTGCCCACATCAAGAGACCACATGTTGGGCATGGCAGTAACAAGACGTTTCACGCTGCACAGCGTGTTCTTTGATCCGCTCCGTGTCAACGGATCATATCGAAGGACGCTGGGACTCAGATTCGCAAGGCGCCGCGCATCAGTGAACATGAGTATGCAAGCCGCGAAGACCCGCACGGACAAGTGGGAAAGGCTCCGATAGACACAGGGCGTAACGCGCTTGTTGACAATCCTTTTATCCTCACTCAGCACGCTGTATCCACACATCTTGACAGGCATGCACCCCAGCTGTGCACGCGAGCCTGGGTCTAGAGCGCATCTGCACATGCGAGCCTGGACTCCGCATCGCGTTGATAGCAAGATTACACGAGCTCGACATTCTTGAAGGGAGTGTTCTTGCTTTGCCGCGTTGCCTTCGGCGCACCCATCTCCTGGAGCGACACAACTATCGACGTGAAGGACGGGCGGTCCATGGGATCCTGAGCCCAACACCTGTACGCGCCCCGACCGCGATTAGTGCGAGGACATTTCTTGGTGTAGCCCCGGCACGGTGTTGCTGCTCTAGAAAACAAAGGAGAGGAGCGGGCGAGGGGCGTACGAGTCCATAAGGAGTCTCCACTCCTTCTTGAGATCGGGAGGCACCGGCGGGCGCTTTCGGTCGCGCAGCACGGCTGCGACCATCTGCTTGTAGTCGAGGGAAACCCACGCCTGCTGACCAGTGATCATCTCCCAGCAAATGATCGCAAACGAGTAAACGTCAACCTTGTTCGTCGTCGGCGCGCCCTGCAGTGCCTCTGGTGCAAGGTACACCGGAGTTCCCGCTCGCGCCGAGTCGGACGTCGACGAGGAGGGCTCTTTGCTGAGCACACGCGCGAGACCAAAGTCGCACAGCTTCACGACGCCAGTATGGTCAATCAGACAATTTGACGGCTTCAGGTCTCGGTGTACGATGTTTGCCATGTGCAGGAACTGCATCGCATCTGCGATTTGCATGCAGATCGACAAGATTTCTTGCAGGGTCAACTTGCGCTTCTCAATGTGTAGCAGGTCCTCGAGCGAACCGCCGACAACAAGCTCGGTGACGAGATACAATTCTGGGATGTTCATACAAATGCCCATCAGCTGCACGATCCCATTGTGGTTCAGCATCTGCAGGATTTGCGCTTCTCGGTAGAAGTCTTGAAGCTGGCGTCGCCGCGTAAGCCCCCGCAGCTTCTTGATGGCGCACGGGCGCGTCCACTCTCCCCTGTAAACTTCCGCAAACGAACCTGAGCCGATTTTGGAGTCTATCCTAAGGTGCGAAAACTCAATGTTGGTCACACCGTCAACCATCTCAGAGCGCAGCGAGTCGAGTGACTGCAGCGCCGCCTCCTTGAGCTCTGCCATCACCTTCAGTTCGCGCTGCATCCGTTGCAGCTCGAACGACGCCGGTGACGTTGAAAGGCCAGACATCACCGACGAGGACGAATCGCGAGGGTTCGACGGCTGTTGGCCCGAGGACATTTCGTTGCTTGAGCCCCGCGTGCTCATTTCCGAGAGGCGAGTTTCCATCATTTTGAGCTCCTGCTTCAGCTTCCACACAGCGTGCTGCTCCAGCTTCAGCGCTGTCTCAGCCTCCTCAGCGCGCTTCTCCGCTCCCGCGCGAAGCTGGATGAGCTGGAGAAGGTCCGAACGCCCGGCTTGCTGCTCCGCCCGTGCAGCGCCGTCCTGTCCGAGCTGCTCCTTAAGACGAGTGTTCTCCACCGTCTTCATTCGTAGCTCTTCTGCCAGCATTTGCGCCTTGGTCTCCGCCGCCTCACGATAGGACGATAGCGTCTGGATCGTGTGCGCAGCTTCGGAGTCCTTGCGCGCCTCCTGCTCCGCAGCCTGCGCGCTGCGTGGTCCGGCGATCTCCGCCTCGCGACGCGTGTCGACGAGCTGCTTACGGAGCTGGTTGTTGCTGTCCTCTACGTCGATGACTTTGCGCTTCAGCGACATGTTGTCTTCCTCGAGCTTCGCCTTCGTGTCGCTCACCATCTGGAGCTCGCGCTGCAGCAGGTCGATCTGCTGCGACGTGCTGCCACGATCCGGCGACAAGCGATTAGGCGAAGCTCGCTGGTCGCGCTCGATGTCAAGCTGCATGGACAGCGCCTCGAGCTGCTTGCGTTTCGCTGCGCCGTCAAGCTCAAGGGACTGGATCCGCTCCTGCAGCTGGGCCACCACAGGATTGCCCTGCACCAGATCCGCCGTGCGGCGCTGCAGCACCGCCTCGTTGCTCTTGAACCCCTGGATCACCGAAAGAAGTGCGCGCAACTTCTCGCCCACAACCGCGTTGCCGACCGAGACGATGTCGGAGAGAATCCACGAGCCGTCTGCGTCGAGCCCCTCTGCAATCGCAAGAAGGCGCGACAGGGAGGAAACCACGCGTGCAGGGAACTCAGTCTTGGCGAAGTCCTGTGATGCAGCTACCGCGTTCGTCGCCTGCAAGGGGTGACAAGCATTTGAGTCTGGGTTGGAGAAGCAGGTGCACGCTGGCACCCAGCCGTGTGTGGCTGCATGCGGGTGGCCACGGGGCGCACCGAAATGTTGGATTCTTCGCGGAGCGCTTCGCATTGAGTCTTGAGCTCCTTGACGCGCTGCAGCCAGAGGACCTGCTTCCGGTGCTCACGGAGCTTCTGAAAAGCGACAGCGAGACCCAGGCGCCCGTACAGCTTGAGCATGCGAAGCGACATGTGATCGAACAGCAGCTCGCGATCCTGCATGCGGGACGATACAGCCCGCTCTGCGTCACGCTGGATTTCAAGCTTCTCTTGCAGAAGCTTGTCCTTGAAGGTCTGCTTCCACTGCACAACAGACATTGTCATGCTCTCAAGCTCCGAGCGTTTGCTCTCCACCTGGTTCATCAAATCCGTAATCTGCGCCTCTTGATCTGCACCCCGTCGCTGTCCGCCCTCCGAACTGTAAATATTCCCAGGTTTAGCCGTGAGCTGTCCCGCCGGCACCTGTTGCACGTTCTGCGAGGCTGGCCGGGCCGCTGGGCTCTGCATTTGATTGCTGTGCATCTGCTGCTGCGGCATCTGTTGCTGTGCGTACGCGGCGGCGCTCATGCCACCCTGTCTGGGCATAGCCTGGTACCCTGCTGGCATGCCGGGTCTCCCCTGATTATCTTGGTATGGAGAGCCGCCCGGCACGTACATGCCCGGCTGCTGGTACTGCATGGACCGGGCAACCCCGCTGTCTCCAGAGGTAACTGTTGTTGACTGAAACGCCATTTTGTAAAGCTGCTCAGAATGGTCAAAGGAAATCTCGATTTGAGCCCGCCTCACGTCCCATAATGGAGCGTCTCGACGAGGACTACCCGGAGGGTATCAGTGTGCTGGAGCTCTTCAGCGGTATTGGTGGTATGCGGGTCTCGTCCCACTCTTCTCGCCGAGCCTGTTTCTCGAAAGCCCCTCGCTTTGAATCCCCCGCTTCAACGCTCTCCCCCGTGGGGAATCCTGCGTCGGCAGTACTGCCCAGTTGAACCTCGCGAAACGCGCAGTGCCCACGCTCTCTGGACCCAAACCAGGGCGATCACGCCCGAGTGAGCCAGGTATCGCTGGAGGGCGCGGGGGTCAAACTGAAGAGCGTCACGGCTGTGGAGGTCAACCAGGTTGCCACTCGCGCCTCCGCTCGCGGCTTGTGCGGGCTCTTGGGCTATGCGGCGCCCCAACCTGCACGGGATCATCTCCTCTGACAGATATTGACGGCAGGAGTGCAATCGCACGTACCGGCACAACTTCCCGGGTGAAGACAAAGGCGCCGTGCGTGCAAAGCTCGTCGAGCAGCTCGGCACTGCAGACCTCGGGGTGGCGCCCGAACGCGTCCGCTCGAGCGCCTGCCTCCAGTCGCCGCCTCCTAGGCCGTGATCCGGGGCACGCGACCTAACCTTCTCCCGTCGTTGACCTTCGAGCCATTCAGGGGTTCGACCTCTGGACCCTGTCTCCGCCGTGCCAGCCCTACTCGACTACAAAGGGCGCTGTGCAGCGGGACGACGCAGGTCGCACCCGCCCCTCGCCGCCTGCGCGCCAGCGCGCCCCACTCACCCGCACGCCCTGCAGCGCAGACCCTCGCAGCGCGGGGCTTGCGCACCTGATCCGGGTGCTCGCGCCCGACGACGGGCTCCCCGACGCGCGGCTGCCTCGCTGGGTGCTGCTCGAGAACGTCAAGGGCTTCCACGGCGCCGTTATGCACGCGCGCTTCCGCGACGCGCTCCGCGCGCGCGGCTTCTCGCTCCGCCAGTTCCTCGCGTCGCCCGCGCAGTGCGGCGTGCCGAACAATCGCACGCGCTTCTACCTCCTCGCCGAGCGCTCCGCGCGCTGGGCCGGCGTCGACCCCGGCGCCGCGTCGCTGGCGATGCCCTCCCGCGCGGAGGCGGAGGCGGAGCTGCGCGTGCTGCGCGGAGCGGGACCCGAAGACAGGTCTGCGCCGCGCTGCGTGGGAGCGGCGCTGCCGGCCGTGCTGCGCGCGCGTGGAAGGGGCTCACGCTGCGGCATGCCTGGCAGGGACGCCAAGCGCCCGCGCCCCGCGGACGACGGCTCGGTGGGTGCTGCGGAGGCAGACGCCACGGACGGCGGCAGCGGCGAGGCAGCGACCGCAGCGCACACACGCCCGATCGGGGAGTTCGTAGAGGAGCTCGGCGCGGCGGCGGCGGCGGAGCTGCTGCTCTCGCGGGAGATGCTCGAGAAAGGGTGGGCCAAGGGGCTGAGCTACGTGGGCGTGCATGACAAGACGACCTTCTGTTTCACGGGGTCGTACGGCAAGGCGCGTGCGCTCAGCGTCCGCTTGTTGAACCTCTCTAGGTTTCTAGTCGTTGTCGCGAAACACGTCGCCCTCCTGATCGTTGTCATGAAACGCGTTTCCCTCTCGCGCGCGCTCTCTCTCAGGTGTTCCACAAGTCGAGCGGCTCTCTCTTTTACGTGGACGCGCGCGAGCCGCTCGCGGAGGTCCCGCTCGACCGGTCGGACATGCTGCAGGTCCTCAACCCCCCCGCAGACATCGAATCTCTCAAGGATGGTTGATTGACTTTACAATTAGTGAGAGAGCGCCGCTTTCCCTGCCCCCTCTCTCCTCCTTGGCTTGAATGTGCCTGCGTGAGGGCGTGTCGTTGAGCCAACGCCATGGTTGAGGGCGAACCCCCGCACCCGCAGCACCTCGGACGCATAAGGCTCTTTTCGCCCAAGGAGGTCCTGAACCTCATGGGTTTCCCTCGCATGTTCGCGTTTCCGCCGGGCGGGACGCTGCGGCACCGCTGGAAGCAAGTCGGCAACTCCATCTCTGTCACGGTCGTAACCGCCCTCGTCGACTACCTCCTCGCTGCCGCGCCCCGCACCTGAACGGCCTCACGAGTGGTTTTACAAGCAAGCACACCGAGTAGAAGCATCGAACTCACTCTTGTGTTGTGTTCCTCCTTTCCTCCGCGTGCGTAGAGCGCGAGCGCGCGGGCGTGGGCGGGCGCGCGCGCGGGGGGGGGCTTAGCGCGTGGCGAGGCGCGGCGTGAGCTCGGGCGCGCGCGGGCCGGAATCAACAACAAAGCCTAAACTGTAGCAAAGCAGACAAAAGCGACAAAAACAGTCACTGTGTGTCAAAACCCCCGCGTCCGACTCCCAACGGATTGCGGCACCGCGAAACCCACGAGCG